>Ga0082335_1001381_pt1 | contig 51931 bp, 20 predicted proteins | sample Subgrocontami58m_FD_72375 | JGI IMG/M metagenome (GOLD analysis project Ga0082335, IMG submission 72375) | Subsurface groundwater microbial communities from S. Glens Falls, New York, USA - GMW37 contaminated, 5.8 m (SPADES assembly) (version 2) ... | reverse complement strand
GCATGCGCTAGCCCGGATATTTCACGGATCGGCGACACTCCTGTCGCCGTTCGCTCGCAGGCGGCGGCAAGAGTGCCGCCGATCCGTCGGACAGCGTGGGGCGTCGATTCATTCGGAGTGTGAAATTTCCGGGCTAGAGCGATTTCAGCAAGACTGTAGCCGCGAGCGTGAGCGAGCGGAACGACCGTCCACTCGCTCACGCTCGTGGCTACAAACAATCAGGCGGCTACGAAATTTCTGAAACCGCTGTAGTATGCCCGCCGCGGGATTCACATCGTAATGGCGGCGCGGAGGAGGCGGACCGCGGCTCTCCACGATCGCGCGTCGCGCCTATTTCGCGCCAAAAGTCGCCACCGCGAACACCCGCCGGCCGTCCGGCCACTGCGCCTCGGCTTCGACCCATTGCTCGCCCGCGTGGCGGGGCGTGAAGGCGAAGTCGCGCCCGAACACGGCGGGGTTGTCGCGGCCCTCCCAGACAACCCGCGCCTCGTTCAGGTCGAGCCCGGCAACGTTCAGCCGCAGGGCGACGTGTTCGTTCAACCTGGCGGACGCCGGCACGCCGCTGATTTCCGCGCTCTGCGACTTCCACGGCTGCGTGCGCAGCGGTGACTGCGCCATCAGCCACGCCGCGGCCGCCAGCGCGCGCGCGGAGTTCGTCACGACGAACTCGGTCTGCAAATTGAACGAGTCGCCCCAGCGATCGAGGATGGGGTAGGGTCCCGTCTTCGCCCCGTCCTGGGGATACGTCTGCGCGCCGAGTTCGCTCTTGTACAAGCCGAACCACGAGAATCCCTCCTGGATGCCCCCGAGCGGAATCCCGCTGAGCGGCATCATCCGCCGGTCGTTCTGCGAGTACTGGTGGACGATCTCCACCGGCCGTTTCCAGCCGAGCCCGGTGATGTAGCAGACGTTCACCGGGTTGCAGCCGGCGTCGTAATTGAAATTGGATACGACGGCTTCGCGGAACGCCGGCCGCCGGTCGGCCATCGCGGGATAATCGAGCTGCGCCGCGACCGCGAGGTCGAACGCCTGGTCACCGGCGAAATACCAGCCGCCGCCCAGCACGCGCTTGGTCGGCTCCGGATAACTCGTGCCGTAGGCGCAGGCCCGCGCCGCCTTCCACCAGTCCTCCGCGCAGGCGATGACTTCATCCTCGCAACCACGCAGCAGCTGCGGATCGAGCTTGTTTTTCTCCACCCGCCCGCTGCGCGCGGCGAAGGCGTAGCTGCGAATCGCGTTGCCATAGGCTTCGCTCAGCCGCCGCCAGCCCCAGCGGCGCGTGTTGGGATCGCGGGGGTTCAGCCGCGTCCTGAGCTCGCGCTCGTACCGGGCGTCGCCGGTCGCCAGATACAGTTCGCACGCGGCCCAGGCGAATTCGTCCGCATCCTGGAACAGGTCGCCGTAATGAGTGAATTTCTTGTAGGTGTGGCCGCGCCCGAGTTTCTGTTCGGCCGCGACAAGGAAATCCCACCCGCGGCGCGCGACCTGCAGGTATTGCTTCGCCGCTTCCGGGTAACGCTCGCGGAACTTCGGCGAGGAGGCGGCCTGGGCCAGCGCCGCAACCGCCGCCGCGGTCGCCGCCGTGTTTTTCGGCCACACGATCTGCGGGTCCCCATGGTCGGGCAGCACGTCGTCCTCGTAGCGCCGGTCGCGCGGGTAAACCAGGAAGTAGAACGCACCGTCGTCGTCGTGCAGCTTGGCGAGGAAATCGCTTTCCCATTTCGCGATCTGCAGCAGATCGCTCACGCCATCGCCGCTCTCGGGCAGTCCGAGATTGTCCAGCTCCGCGACGCCCTGGAAATTATCGACGGCAAACAGCAGGTTGTGAATCAGGCCCGCGCTGTTGATCGTGTACTTGCTGTAGTCGCCGGCGTCGTGGTGGCCGCCCGCCGCGTCGAAGCTGCCCTTGCGCACGTAGGGGAACAGGTCCGCGTTCGCGTCGGCTTCGTCGAAACCCTTCAACGTCTTGACCGGACGGGCCGGCACCTCGACCGGCGCGGTGTGGCAGGCGTCGTGGGTGAAGCGGGTGAAGGGCAGGGCGTTGGCCGCCCCGCAGCGCTGGTGGTAGAGCCCGAGCGCGTAGGTCCGGGCGAACGTCCCGGCCATGCCTTCGTCGATGAAAAATGGATACGAGGCCCCGTGGCCCGGCACGACCAGCCGGTACTCGCCGGGCGTGCGCAGCGGGCTGAAGTCCGCCTCGACGACGTGGCGGTACCACGGCTGCGGCGAATTGCGTTCGGGCCGCGGCGTCAGGGCGCCGCGGTGCACCACCTCGCCCGTGCGCACGTTGACGACGATGAACTCCTTGGCCGCCGGCGCCGGCAGTTCATGCAAATCGCCGAGATAGTAGCCGACCGCCGCCGTCTTCGGCCAGTCGGGCGCGTAGCCGATCTGGTTGCAATGGACCGCCGGCCCGAGCCGCAGCGGATCGCTCGTCGCGTTGGCGCGGACTTTCGCCAGCCAGGGAACGCCACCAGCGTAGGTGACCTCGACCTTCTGGTGGTCGCGGAGGGCGGCCTCGAGCTGCAGGTAGACGTAATTTCCCACGCGCAGGTCGCGCTGCTTGAGCGGCGCGTAGACCGCCCGGCGGCGGAAGCCCACTTCGCGGACGGCGGCCGTCGTGCCATCGACGCTCACCGTGAACTCGGCCGGCTTGAACCGGGGCACCTCGGGCGCGGGGAACGGACCGTCGGGCGGAACCTTCGGCGAACCGCCGACGATGATCGCGAGCTCGAGCACCGTCGGCGAAATGATTTGCAGCGCCACGCTGCCGTTGGCGGGCGGACCGATGCGCGGCGGTTCGAACGCCGGCAGCGTTTCAGCCCGCGCGAGGGGGAGTGTGGCAAGGCAGGCCGCCAGCGCGGCGACGACCCGAAGCGCGAAAGTCACACCGCCTATTGAAGCGGAAGCGGGCGCGCTGACCTATGGGGTACTTTGCTACTGCGGAAGTGGGTGGTGCGGACGAAGGACCATGGACCATGGACCTTGGACCAGGGACCAAGGGACCAAAGGACCAAGGGACCAGAGACCATGGACCATGGACCAGAGACCAAGAGACCAATGGACCAAGGGACCTCAAGGGGCGTAGCTGGTCGAGGTAACGAGACCCACGGCATCGGGTCTCGTTACCTCGACCGCTACAGTAGCGCGCACGCAGGTGCGCTGACCTACCACGATATCATGGATGCGACTTGCCGGCCCGATCCCAGGTCGCCCGGCCGTCGAATGCGGTGAAGCCCATTCCGCTCACGTTCTGGTTTTCCAAGCCCACGGCGGCCGCCGGCACCTCCAGCCGCACCCAGCGGCCGGTGCGCGGCAGCGGTCCCATTGACCACCGCGAGGGACTGCCGTCCGTGCCTTCGCCGATCAGGTTGTCGCCCCAATAGGCGCGCTGCTCCCATGAATCGGTCAACCACGTGAGCATGATCTCGCGCGGCGGACTATTTGGATCGAGCTGCACGTACGCGAACAGGGTGTCCCCCGTCCCGACGTTCAGCGGCGCCGCGGCAAACCCGAAGAAATGATGGTGCAGCCCCGGCGCGTTTTCCCCCTGATGGGCCGCACCGCCGGAGAACGGCGCCGGGTCCGCCTGGACCCAGTTCCAGCGGTCGTTCTCCGACGCAAAACCGATGGCACCGGTCGGCAGCGTATCATCGAACCAGACGACGTCGGCCGGGTTCGTCGCGGCGGTGTCCTCGTTGGCTCGGTTGAGCGTGAGCCCGACCGCGGCGGCGTCGAGCGAGGCGGTGATGCCCTGGCTGGCATTGTAGAAACTTCCACTGGGCCCGCTCTGCAGCGTGACCGCGCGCACCATGTAGATCGGCGCGTCAGCCGCCCGGCGATGGTCGACGAAACGCGTTTCGCCCACCAGCGATTCGGTCAGCCGCGTAAACGGTCCGTTCGCATGGCTCGCGCGATAGAGGTGGTAGCCGAGCACTTTGTCGGTCGAGCCGCTCCACGTCACGACGGCGTCGTTGCCCTCGAGGCGGACCGCCACGTCGCGCGGCGGCGCGAGCTGGTGCATCCGGAGCGTCGGATCGCCGAGCAGCGCGAGGTGCACGCCGCGCAGTTGGCGCTGCACCTGGTTTTGGTAAAGGCCGGCGTTGTTCTGGCTGATCCGCATACCGTAACCGATCGGTTCGCCGACGCCCATGTGGTGCAGGAACACATGGGGCCGGCCCGAATAACAGGCCGCCAGCCCGTAATCGGGCCCGGCCAGCGAGGTTCGCATGATGTTGTCCGGTTTCGCCCAGTCGACGAACCAGCTGCCGAACAGCAGGTAGAAGGTGCCCTTCGGTTTCTTCTCCAGAAAATCGCTGGCCCAAGCGTCACCGTAGACCCCGTGCGATCCGAGGGCGCCAATCGAAAAATCGCTCCCGGCGCCGCAGCCGTACGCCCACAGATAGTCATCCGCCGACAACCGCGCCATCCAGCGGTCCTCCGGCGCGGCGCCGGCATCCGCATTCGCCGTCACGACGTTGGCCGCGCCGACGAGCGCGGCGAAATTGCGGTATCCGCTCGCTGCGTACGCCTGCCCGGCGGTGATGCCGTTGCCGTCCCCGACCGCGTTGCCCACGAGCGCGCGCTGGGCCGGCCGCACCGTGGCGTGGCGAAACGCGTGATCCTTGTCGAGATAGCGGCGCAGCAGGTCGACTTCGCCCGGGTAGGGGATCGGTGAATACTGGCCCGGCAGGTCGGCGAAATCCACGCGGCCCACCATCAGCTCCAGGTCCGAGGGCAGGGTGCTCGGGTCGTAGATGCCGTCGCCGTTCGCATCGGTCCAATCGCCGTCCATCTCGCCGTAGAACACGTCCGCGGGCATCGGCCGGGCCTGGTGCCCGTCCACGTTTTGATTGCCCGAACGCACCACGGGAATGTGCCCGAAAAGCAGCACGGATTTCGTGCGCTCGCGGTCGGCCTGCCATTCGTTCCTGATTTCGGCCTTGATGTCGGCCGGCGACGCGTCGCGGGCCACATCCCGGCGGACAACCGTCCAGCCGTCTCCCGCCAGGTCCGTTTCGAGCCGGCGGAGCTCCGCCGCGATCGGATCGGCGATCGAGCGGTCGACCACGAGGATCACGCGGCCGCGCGTGTCGACCAGCGGCGCATCGAGCCCCACCGCGATGTAGCCGTAGGCGGTGTAACTCACCGCATGGCGAATCACCTGGTATTCGTAAATCCGGCCGGCCTCGACGTTCTCATCGGTGAAGGACAACGCGTCGGCCCCGAGGATCACGGGTTCGCCCCAGGACGCGTCGGTAACACCTTTCCGATAAACCGCATAGTCGCGGACCGGGAAGGGATCCGTCGTCCACCTGAGCTCCACGCGCGCAGGGTCGGTGCTCACGGTGGCGGCCAGTTGGACCGCAAAGGTCCAGGTCATGTCGCCGGCGCGTGCGAGGCCCGCCAGCGACGTCGCCGCCAGCAATCCCACTACGGCTCGGAACAATCGCATAAGCATCCTCCCACCGGCCGTAGACTGACTAGAGCTGCGTTGGTTCGCGCGCAGGGTGCTTTTTCGACCGACGACCAGTCGTGCGAACGTTTCGCCGTTGGTTCCGGGTCTCGGAGGCCGTCGAAAAAGGTTTGGAAGGTAGGGCGGGACCGCTGGGCCCGCCGCGATTTTACTTCGGTGTAGCGCACGGACAACGGCGCGCCCAGCGGTCGCGCCCTACCTTTTTCGACGCCCGCTCAGAACGGCCCGAGCGGCACGTTGACGCCGATCGGAGTCACGCGGTCGCTGACGGCGCGCGCGCCTTCGTTCACGCCGATGGTGCGGGCGAAGGTGTCGAGGATGAGATCGACGTAGCGCGTGAGCACGCGATACGGCGAGTGCGGCACGTACACAATGTCCTGCGGCTCCAGCAGCACGTCGGGCGACTGGCCTTTCATGATCGCGGTGAAGTCGATGACCGCGACCTTCGGCTGGGTGAGCGAGCCGCGGACGATGGCGACATGCGACGGGTACGCATCGCGCAGCGGACCGCCGGCCTGGGCCACCGATTGCGCCAGCGTCATTTGATTCTGATAATCCACGGCGCGTGGCAGGTTCACGGCGCCGAGCACGTGCACGTTGCCGATCCGGCCGGAGGGCAGATAAACGAAATCGTCGGGCTGGAGGTAGATGTTCTGCGACATGTCGCCTTCGCGGAGCAGCTTGAAGAAATCGACCGGCAGCATCCGGCCCTGCCGGATGACGAAGGCGCGGCTGAGATCGCCGGCCTCGTCGGTCCCGGCGCGCGAGTTCGCAGCCATGCGCATCTGGCCGGCCATCGTCGCAAAGTTCGTCGCCGGCGACGGACCGCCGGCTTCAGAGATGGCTTCGAGCAGCGTCATCGGGCCGGCGAGACGGTAGACGCCGGGCTTGTTCAACCGGCCCAGCACCCAAATCCGCTGGCTCTCCGCGGAGACCAGCGAGACGGAGATGGGCTGCGGTTCCCGGATGAAACGCTGCATCTCCTGCACGAGCCGTTCGCGCGCCTGGGGAACGGTCATGCCCCAGACGTCGATGCCGGGAAGGACATTGAAATAGATTTTGCCGTCGGGGCCGACGACCGTGCGCGAGCGCGTCGTGAGATCGCCCACGACTTCGACCAGGAGCCCATCGCCGGGCCCGAGGTGGTACTCGAAGTTTGGCCGCTGCAGCAGCGACTGATCGAGCGTCGCGGGAGCGACGGCGGGAGCCGGGCTGAAACTCGGCGGGATCGCCACGGGCCGCTTCTTCGCCGTGCGGTGCAGGGTTTCGCAGCCGGTCAGCAGCAAGGCGGCCGCGGCGAAACTCGACACGAGAATCCACGGGGAGCCCCGTCCCCGCCGTGGTTTCGCCCGACAGCGCGGCGAGGGCGCCGCGTCTCCAACCCCATGCTCGGTTGCCGATCGCTGGCGATGCTGTGACCATTCAGGTGGACGGCGACCTCCGGGCGCCGTCTGACGGTTGCGCAAGCAAAACGCGCCCGGAGGTCGCGTTCCACCTCGAGCCGACTGAAAAGTTACTTGATGCTTCGGGTTAGTATTCATGTTCGGACCAGGAGAAATGTTAACGCAGGCCTTCCACCCGCTCGGTGGTGATCGTCACCGTGGCGGAGGTGATGAACGCCTGTGCCGCCAGATCGAGAATCTCCTCGGCCCGCGCCCACGGGCGTTCGCTCACGTACACGATGTCGCGCGGCTGCAACTGCACATCGGGCTTCTGGGCCGACAGAATTTCATGCGCGTTCACCTCGAAGGTCTGCGGCTTATTCAGCCCGCCCCGCACGACGAGAATCTTGCCCTGCCAGGCGCGCGGGCCGAAGCCACCGCGGGCCGCCACCGCGCCGAGGGCGCCGGTGTTCTGGGTATACTGATACGCCCCCGGAGTCAGCACCGCGCCGAGCACGAAGACTTCCTTCTGATCGGCGGCGGGGAAGTAGATGTAGTCGTTGGGCTCGAGCGTGACGTTCTGGGTGAGATCGCCCTCCTGGAACAGCCGCTCGAAATTCACGGGCAGCTGCCGCCCGCCGCGGGAGATGAACGCGCGCGACAGATCCGCGAGTTCGACCATGCTGCGATCCGCCGAAAGCCCCGTTTCCATTCCGCCCGCGCGGCCGACCGCTTCCAGCAGCGTGATCGGACGGTCGAGCGGGTAGGCGCCCCGCTGCATCACGCGACCGAGCACGAAGTACTTTTTGCTCCTGTACACGACAGGCACGACGATTGCCTGGGGGGAGCGGCGGAATTTGCCGAGCTCCTCGTTGAGCCGCTCGCGGAACTCGTCGACGCTGAGCCCGGCCGCCATGACGCCCTGTGCCTCCAGATAGCTGATACGGCCATCGGGGCCGATCGGCATTTCCGTCGCATCGAGCTGCGGCTCGCCGTAAAGGCCGAGGTTGAGCACGTCGCCGGGCCCGAGCGTGAGCTTCTGCTGCCACTGCGCCCGCTGCGCGGGGGAAACGACGGAGAAGGCCGTCGTCGCGGCCGCGGGAGGGACCGCCGCGGCCGCGAACGACGGCGACGCCACCGCGTCTGCGGCCACCAAATCGTTGGGGAAAAGGCCCAGGCCGAGCAGCGCGAACAGCGCGAAGCAGCCGACCCAGCGGGAGAACCGGCCCTGCGTCACCGGCGTGAGCGCGCGATTGATCACGGCGCCCACCAGGTTGCAGCGCGCGTGGCGCAGCGTCTCGAGCTGGTTGCGCGTCTCGGTCGCCTCGGACTTGCCGCTCTCCACCAGCCAGAGCAGGTTCGGGAGGTTGGAGGCGAGCAGCACGGATTCGGGCATCGAGGCCGGCGGCAGTTCCACCAGGATCACGACGTTGTCGATCTTGCGCCAGACGTTCAGCGCGCTCTGCCATTGTTTCCGCCGCTCGAGATTCCAGGTCCAGCCGGGGAGGGGGATGTGAACGAGAGGATCAGTTTCGGGGCCCATAAGTTTTTCCGTCACCATCGCGGGCGTGAACAACGCACTCGCCGTCAGTGCCGTGAATTCCGACTCGCCGGTGAACACGCGTGACGCCTTCGCCAGGTCCGCCGGGTTCGTGAGGATCGCGGCGGTGCTGCGGCCATTGTGCTCCACGCCGTTCACGTGCGCCCGCGTCACGGGTTCCATCGTCGCCATCGCCATGGAATGCGGGTGGCCGTTGGCGCCCTGAGTGGCGCTCTCGCCATTCGCCGCCGTCTTCGGCGGCATGTAAATCGTCTCGCCCGCCATCGGCGCACCCACCACCACCGGCTCCGGCACGGCTTCGGCGGATTCGTCGTTGAAGCCAGGCAGGTCCGCCGTCGACCGCGTCGCGATCGTCAGCACGCGAAAACCGCATTTGCGCGCCGCCCCCGCGAGGTGATTGATCCAGGTGGTGCGGCCGTCTCCGGAATTCGAGGACGTGACGCCGCAGATCAGGCCGTGGTTCGGCGAGTAGGCGAGCCGGTCCTGCAGGGCGATCCAGGTGCGGAACGCCCAGCTCTCGCGGGCCGAGAGCGACATCTGCCGGATGTCGCCCAGCGTGCCGAGCACGGGCAGCCCGGTGACGCGGGAGACATCGCCCTCGGTCTTCAGCCGGTTGTCGAAGACTTCGCGGCGCAGCAGTTCCAAGCCGGCGCCGACCAGGCCGAGCATGCCGAAAAATCCGGCGACCAGCCCGACCTTCAACCACGGTTTCTGCACGCTCACGCTGTCCATCGTGGCCGGTTGCACCTTCCGCCAGTGACCCGGCGGGTTGGCCTTGAACATCTGGATCGCGCGCTTGCGCTGCACGAGCTGCAGCCGCGTGATCTCCAGGGTCCGGACCTTGTAATACGCGGTCTCGAGTTCCTGCGTCATGCCGACCCCGGCGGCGGTCGGGCCGCTTTCGCCGGCGGCGGGTGCCGGCGCGGCGGAGCCGCCGCTGGATTTGCGCAGGGCGCTCGCGGCCTGCTCGAAGGTCATGCCGCTCGGCAGTCGTGAGCGCAGCTCGGCGATTTTCGCCCGCTGCGCTTTCACCTTCGGATGGATGTCCGTGAAAGTGAGCAGGAGCGTCTGCAGTTCGTCCTCGGCGGCCCGGATTTGCTCGAGGTCACGGCCGTTGACGGTGGGCGCGCTGGCATCGGCCGCGGCGCCGACGATCGCAACGGCGCGGAGATCGGAGGGCAGTTCCTTTTGCGCGCCGGCGAGATCGCCCTCGACCTCTTTCAGCGTTTGCGTCGCGTACTTGTCCGCCTCGTCCGCATCGTTGCTCTGGTGAAATTTCGAGAACTCGATCACCTCGTCCATGTAGGCGTTGGCGAACTCGACGGCCGATCGCGGATCGGCGCCGATGGCGTCGATGTTCACGAGGTCGCTGCCGCGCTCGGGTCGCGATTTGACCCGCCAGGCGACCGCGCTGCCGGGGACGGGCGGTTTCATTTTTTCTCCCATCCGCTTGTAGACTTCCGGCGAGGTCATCAGGCCCACGATCGTCTGGCCGCTCATCTGTGGCGGCCGGTAGGCATCGCTCGCGACCGGCGGGTCGTATTTCATCATCTGCGCGCTCGCGCTGTAGCTCACCTGCCATAGCGAAAGGCCCAGCATCCCGCCGAGCATCGCGCCGAGCAGGCCGCCGAGCAGGAGCCAGTACCAGCGTTTGCTGGCGGGACGCAGCAACGAGCCGGGATCGAACGAGAACCTTGGCTTTTCATCGGCCATCGCCGCCGCACTGGCCGGTGCGCGGGTCGCAGGGTTTCGACGACGGGAAGTGCTGCCACCCGGCCCGCGTTCATAATCATGCGTCGGGCCGGGGCTGCCTTCCACGTCGGGATAGCCAGCCGATCGATCGTTGTGACGATTCATAGCGTAAAGAGGAGGACCAAATAGAGACGATGGAGCCGGTTCGCTCGCGGCAAATCCTACGGCGCGCGGCACGCGACAGACAGTAGGTGGGAACCTACATCCCGATAGGGCTCGGCACCACGGAACCCGAACAAGTTGAGAGTTGAGAGCTGAGCGTTGAGAGCCCGAACCACGCCGTTCGCGCACGCCGACCACGCGTGGAGCGACCCCAGGTGCCGTCCTTTCAACTCTCCACTCTCAACCCTCAACTCTCAACTGCGGCGGCCGAGCCGCCCGGCCTACACCAGCTGATTCTGAATCGCGTAGGTCGTCAGCTCGGCGTTGTTCGCCATGCTCATCTTTTCCAGGATGCGCATGCGGTAGGTGCTGATGGTTTTCACGCTCAGGCCGAGGTCTTTCGCGATCTGCGTCGGGGTTTTCCCAGACGCGATCTGCCGGAGAACGTGAAACTCGCGGTCGGACAATCTCTCGTGCGGTGGCGTCTGGACATCGACCGCGAGGTACGACGCCATTTTTTCCCCGAGCGCCGCACTGACGTAGCGGCCGCCGGCGATCACTTTTTTCACGGCGCCGACCAGCTCGTTCGGCGCGCTTTCCTTCGTCATGTAGCCCGAGGCGCCGATCTTCAGCAAGCGCACGGCGAACTGGTCCTCGGGATGCATGCTCAGGACCAGCACGGGCAGCTTTGGCCGCGACTTCTTGATTTCCTTCAGCACCTCGAGCCCGCTGCGACCCGGCATCGTGATATCGAGGACGACCACATCCCAGTTTTCCTTCCACACGCGGTCGATCGCCTCCTGGGCGCTGGCGGCTTCGCCAAACTCCGCCTTGGTGAAGGCCTCCGCCAGGATCTGTTTGAGGCCTGAGCGGACGACCGCGTGGTCATCGGTAATGAGAATCTTCATTTCGAGTTAGGGGCGGCCTGACCCCGTTGGTCCCGGGGCCGGCTGATCCAACGGAACGCGCAATGTCATGGTCGTTCCCTTGTCCGGGACGCCCTGGAGGGCGATTTCCCCGCCGATGAGCATGGCCCGTTCGCGCATGCCGACCAGTCCGATCGAGCGCGTGTTGGCGATTTCCTCCTCGGAAATGCCGCGGCCGTCATCCTTCACCGCGAGCACGAGCGCGCCGTCTTCCGCCGCGAGCCGCACTTCCACCCGCGACGCTTTCGCGTGCCGGATGATGTTCGTCAGCGCTTCCTGGTAGATCCGGAAAAAAACCGTCGCGACCTGCTGGCTGAGCTGCGAATCGTCCACCGTCGACGTCACGTGGCAGGGAATGCCGGTGCGTGTTTGAAAATCGTTCGCCTGCCACTCGAGGGCGGCCACCAGCCCGAGGCTGTCGAGGATGCCCGGCCGCAACTCCGTCGCGATGCGGCGCACGGTGTGAATCGTCTCGTCGATGTGATCGACCATCGTCTTCACCTTGTCCTGCACCGGTCTCGCGCTCCGCGTGACCTTCGTGGCGAGCCAGGACATGTCGAGCTTGAGCCCGGTGAGCGCCTGGCCGAGTTCGTCGTGCACCTCGCGCGCAATCCGCGTGCGCTCCTCCTCGCGCACGTATTGCAGGTAGGTGGTGAGCGCGCGCAGTTGCTCGAGCGAGCGGCGCAATTTGTCCTCGGCGCGCTGCCGCTCGCGCCGCTCGGCCGACTCGCGCAGCGCGCGTTGCACCGCGGGAGCGAGGCGCGCGAGCCGCGTCTTCAAGACATAATCGGTCGCGCCACTCTTCAGCGTCTCGATTGCGACCTCCTCGCCCATCGTGCCGGTGACAAAGATGAACGGGATGTGCGGCGCCTTTTCCTTCGCGATGGCCAGCGCGGCGTAGCCGTCGAAGGCCGGCAGCGCGTAATCCGAGAGGATCATGTCGGGCGGGTGGTGCTCGAGCTGGTCGAGGTAGGCGTCGCGCGTCTCCACCCGCGTGACCTTGAACTTCAAGCCGCTTTCGCGGAGGAAATGCTCGACGAGCTCCGCGTGCGGCGGGTTGTCCTCCAGCAGCAGGATCCGCAGTTCGCGCGGCGCGGGAAACGGCGATGAGGTGTCGCTGCCCGCCGCACCGGGCGACGGCGGGAGCGTGGCGGCGTCCGTGGTCTGGGGGCCCGCGTTCATGGTGGCCGGCCGGGCCGGCAGGTTATCGCGACTCTCCCGCGGTCGCGGCGACGCGCACCAGCGGCGGCGGGTGATTGATGACGAGCCAGAAATTCTCCACCTGCTCCAGCACGAAGGCGAACTTGCGGAATTCGACCGGTTTCACGATGTAGGCATTCGCGCCGAGCTGGTAACTTTCGCGGATATCGCCCTCGTCCTGCGAGGAGGTGAGCACCACCACCGGCACGCCCTTGAGGTTTTCGTCCGCGCGCATGTGCCGCAACACCTCGAAGCCGTCCAGCCGCGGCATCTTCAAATCGAGCAGCACGACGGCGGGATGGCCGGCCGGGCAATCGGGAAAGTTCTGCCGGGATTGCAGGCACTCGAGCGCTTCGACGCCGTCGCGCACATGCACGACCTTTCGCGTGGGATTGATCGCGCGCAGCGTGTGCAGGACGAGCTCGGCGACGACCATGTCGTCCTCGGCGAGCAAGATGAATTTTTCCGTCAGATTCACGGCTTGTCGTCCGCCACGATGGGCAGTGAGAAATAGAAGGTCGCGCCCTCCTCGACCGCGCCCTCGGCCCAGGTGCGGCCGCCGTGCCGGCCGATGATCCGGCGCACGTTGGCCAGCCCGATCCCCGTGCCCTCGAATTCGCTCGAGGGGTGCAGGCGTTGGAACACGCCGAACAGTTTCGAGGCGTACTTCATGTCGAATCCCGCCCCGTTGTCGCGCACGGCGAGGATCTGTTCCTTGTCCGTCGTCTCGACCGTGATTTCGATCCGCGCCTCGTCCCGCTTGCGCGTGTACTTGAGCGCGTTGGCGACGAGGTTGAACAGCGCCTGCCGCAGCAGGAAGGGATCGGCGTAAACCTCCGGCAGCTCGGGCACCTGCCACGTGATTTTCCGATTCTGCGTCTGCGCCTGCAGATCGCGCCGCACGTCCTTCAGCGTGTCCCCGAGGCTGAACCGCACCTTGTGCATCTCGGCGCGACCGATCCGCGAGAACGTCAGCAGGTCGGCAATCATCCGCCCCATGCTTTCGGTGGAATCGCAGATGGTCTGGAGATGGCGCGCGCTCTTCTCGTCGATCGAGGCCCCGAGGTCGGACTTCAACATTTCCACGAAGCCCGCGATGTGGATCAGCGGGGCGCGGAGGTCGTGGGAAATCGAATAGGAGAAGGCTTCCATTTCCTGGTACGCGGCTTGCAGTTCCGCCGTGCGCTCCTGCACCCGCCGCTCGAGCTCCGCGTTCAGGCGGCGGATCTCGTCCTCGGCGTGTTTGCGCTTGGTAATGTCGCGCGCAATCGTCGAAAAGCCAGTCAGCTTGCCGCTTTCGTCGCGCAACGCGGTGATGACGAAGCTCGCCCAGTACTGCGTGCCGTCCTTGCGCACCTGCCAGCGTTCGTCCTGGAAACGGCCTTCCGCCGTCGCCACGGCGAGCGCCTGGTCGGGCTTTTTGCGGTCGACGTCGTCCGGGGTGTAGAACCGGTGGAAGCGTCGACCGATGATCTCCTGCGCGCGGTAGCCCATGATGCGCTCCGCGCCGACGTTCCAGGTCGTGATGCGGCCATGGGTGTCGAGCATGTAGATCGCGTAGTCCTCCACGCCTTCGACCAGCAGTCGGAACCGCTCCTCGCTCTTGCGCAGCGCTTCCTCGGTCCGGCGGCGCTCCGTAATGTCGCGCACGAAGGTGGTGAACACGTGCGGGCCGTCGCCGGGAATCCTGGTGATGGTGAGCTCGACGGGGAACTCCGCGCCGTTCGCGCGCAGCGCCATCATTTCCGTGCGGTGGCCGAGCAGCCGGCCGCGCCCGCTCTGCAGGAATTTCGCGAGGCCCTTGCGGTGCAGGTCGGCGTTCGATTTCGGCACGATCAGCTCGGCCATGTCGCGACCCAGCGCGAGTTCGCGGCTGTAGCCGAAGATGCGTTCGGCCGCCGGATTCCATTCGATCACCCGGCCCTCCTCGTCCATCGAGATGATCGCATCGAGCGCGGTCTCGAGCACCGCGGCCTTGCGCGCTTCGCTGTGGCGCAGCGCCTCCTCCGCGCGCTTGCGATCGGTGATGTCGCGGATGAACGCGGTGAAGAACGGCGGCTCCCGCCCGGGAATCTGCGTCAACGCCAGCTCGATCGGAAACTGCTCGGCGTTCTGCCGCCGGGCGATCACCTCGATCGGCCGGCCAATCAGGCTCGAGACGCCCGTCATCATGTAGTCGGCGAGGCCCGGCAGGTATTTCTCGGTGAGATTCGTCGGCACGATCAGCGCCTCGAGCTTCTGCCCGAGCGCCTTTTCCCGCCGGTAGCCAAAGATTTTTTCCGCGGCCGAGTTCCATTCGCGGACGACGCCCTTGTGATCGATGCTGACAATCGCATCGAGGGAGGTCTCGAGGATCGCCGTCTTGCGCGCCTCGCTTTCGCGCAGCGCCTCCGCCGCGGCCTTCTGGCCGGTGATGTCGTGGAGGATCACCTGCACGGCCGGCTCGTCCTCGAAGGTCAGGCGGGTCGCCGAGAGTTCGACGCTGATTTCGCTGCCGTCGGCGCGGACCAGCGTCTCCTCGCTGAAGCGCGATCCGGTTTCCGTCTTCCACGTGCCGCTGGCGCGTTCGCTCGCCTCGCGGATCCGGGTCTGCACGCTGTCGCGCGCGTCGGGTTGCACGAAATCGAGGAACGGTTTCCCCACCAGCTGCTCGACTTCGCTGACGCCGAGGAGCTTTTGCGCCGCGGTGTTCACGAAGACGATTTGGCCCTCGTGCAGCACGACGATCAAGGCGTCGGGGCACAGCTCGACGAGGCGCCGGTACCGTTCTTCGCTCTTGCGCAGCGACTCCTGGTGGCGCCGGCGCTCGGTCGCGTCGCGCGTCACCTGCGTGAAGCCGCGCAGCCGGCCTTCGTCGTCGCGCAGCGCGCGAATGTCGACATGGGCCCAGAACGGCGCGTCGCCTTTGCGCACGCGCCAGCCCTCGTCCTCGAAGCGCCCCTCGGCCGCCGCAATCTTCAAATCGCTCTGCGGTTTCGCCGCCTCGCGCTCCGTCGCGCGGTAGAAGCACTCGAAGTGCTGGCCGACGACTTCGTTCGATCGATAGCCGAGCACGAGTTCCGCGCCGGCATTCCAGCTCGAGATTCGCCCCTCGGGATCGAGCATGAAGATCGCGTAGTCCTTCACGCCGCTGACCAGCAGCCGGAATCGTTCCTCGCTCTCGCGCAACTCCTTCTCCGCCTGCCGGCGCTTCGTGCGCTCGTCGGCGAGCCGGATGGCGCGCTCGACCGCCGGCACCAGATTCGAAATGCGCGTTTTCAGCACGTAGTCCGTCGCGCCGCTCCGCAGCGAGTCGATCGCGAGTTCCTCGCCCATCGAGCCGGTGACAAAAATAAACGGCGTCTCCGGGCACTTGTCCCGGGCGATCGCGAGGGCGGTGAAGCCGTCGAACCCCGGCAGCCCGTGATCGGAAAGAATCAGGTCCGGCGGCGCGTGCTCGATCTCCCGCAGGAAGTCCTCGCGCGTCTCGACGCGCTTCGTTTCAAAGGCGATCCCGCCGGCGCGCAGCTCGCGCGTCATCAGGACCACGTCCGCCGCGACGTCTTCCAGTACCAGGATGCGTAGTTCCTTCTTCACTTTGAAAAGGAGCGTAGGGTCGCGGGGTGGTTGAACGGTTGCGTCTCGGCTCAGAATAGGTCCATCCGGGGTTTTCCCAAAGTGGGTGTAGACCTATAACGGCAGTGGGCGGCTACGGCCCTGCGCACGGCGGCGGCCTGGCGGTGGAGCATCGCGGCGGAGGGAGGGAGGAACACAGGCAGGTGCATGGCGAAAGGGGTTTACGGCGCCGCGGACGCGACGGTGGAAGTGAGCACGGGCGTGCGGATCCGGCCGACGGCCCGGGCGTAGAGTTCGAGGGTCGCGGCGGCGGTGGTGCGCCAGTCGAAACGTTGGGCGTGGGCGAGCCCCGCGGTGCGCAGCTGTTCGCGGTATTCGCTGTCCTGCGCGAGTCGGGTCAGCTGGCGCGTGAGATCATCGACGTCGAGCGGGTTCACGGTCGCCGCCGCGTCGGCACAGACTTCACCCACCGCCCCGATCGACGAGGCGAGCACCGGGCAGCCGCACGCCATCGCCTCGAGCGGCGGCAGGCCGAATCCCTCGAAGAGCGAGGGATACACGAAGACCGACGCGGCCCGGTACCACATCGGCAGCTCCGCATCGGCCACGAAGCCGGGCCGGTGGATGTCCGCGGCAAACGGCGAATGTCGCACCAGTTCATGGATGACCTCGGCGCCGTGCCAGTCGCTGCCGCAGAGGACGAGTTGCCACGGGGACGGCGATGCGGTCTTGAACCGGTTGAACGCGGCGATGAGCCGCGCGTGGTTCTTCGCCGGATGTTCGAGCCGCGCGACGTAGAGGAAGAACGGCGGATGCAGCCCGTGCCGGCGCGCGAGGACCGCCGCCGCCTCGCCGCGATCCTCCGGCGAGAACCGATCGTGCGCGAGGCCGTTGTGAATCACCGTGACGCGCGAGGGCGGCACGCGGAAAAATCGCTGGAGGTCGTTCGCCGTGTCGCGGCTCACCGCAATGATCTGATCCTGGCGGTGCGCCAGCTGCCGCACGATCACACGGCCGTAGAACATCCGCAGCAGGTCGTATTTCTTCGGCAGCCGGAATGGCGCGAGGTCGTGAATCGTCGCCACGAGCGCGCACGGATGGCGCCACAGCATTCGGCGGTAGCTCGGGACGTGCAGCACGTCGAGCCGGTGTTGTCGCGCCAGCCGGGGCAGCGCGAGCTGATGCCAGCGGATGTTCTGCACGGCCGGCCGGTGCCGCTCCGCCACCGGCACGATTTCCGTGCGGGTGCGCGCGAACTCGAAGAGCGGCAGGTCTTCCTCCAGCACGAACAAGGTGAGCTCGTGATGCGTCGCGTTCGTCAGCAGGGCGCGGGTCAGCGCGAGCACGTACTGGCCCACGCCCGACTTTCCGCGCTGGATCACCGAGGTGGAGATGCCGATTCTCATGCGGAGCCTCGGACGATGGCTGGGGCCGCGACCGCCACGCGGTTCGCGGTCGGCACGGCAAAGCCGTCTCGCAACAGTTGGTCTTCGGACCAACACACCCCGGCGCTGCGCGCCACCCCTCTTGGTAGAGGGGATCGCTGTGCGAAATGCCTTCTTGAAATCCCCTCTAAGAAGAGGGGTGCCCGTAGGGCGGGGTGTGTTCGTTCGGCCGCCTCGACAGTTTCGAGACAGCTTCTGGCAGCCGGCCCACCAAATTCGCGGCGAAGTGCCTTCATTGGGCTCCTTCCAGGAGCAGCTGATCGATGCGGGTCAGGCGCAGAACATTGCGGACGTTGGGCTGGGCATGCGCGAAGAGAATTTCGGCCGGCAGCTGCAGCGCCCATTGCTTGAGCCGCAACATCAACGCCGCGCCCGAGCTGTCGATGAACCGCAAGCGCGCCAGGTCGACGATGATCAGGCTGGCGCGGCACGCGACGAACGCCGCGATGTGCTCCGTCGTCATCCGCCACACATCCTCGACGTTGGCCGCGACAATTTCCCCGCACCAGGCGAGCGAACGCGTCGTGCCGTCGCGTTGCACGATGGCGCTGGTGGAATGCGATTCCGCGTGCTGCGTCGCTTCGGTGAGGTCGCGGGCGATCACGAAATGATCCGCGAGTTTCATCGAACCGAGGATGCGGCGCAGGGCGGGGCTCGGCGCGAGCAGCACGAGTTGCCGGCCGCGCTCCTGCATTTGCTTCCGCCACCGGATCAGGAACGCCACGCCGGTGGCGTCGACCCGCCGCACTTTCGAAACATCGACGAGGCAATGCGCGTTCCGCTCCGGCCGCGCGCGCCAGAAAGCGGCATCGCGCTCGAGCGCCCGCCGGGTCAGCCGCGCGCCGGCGTCGAGGCTGTGCCAGTCCGGCACCGCGAACGAATTCTCCTTCGGCCGCGAGGGCGCGGCGCGGCCCAACGCCAGCCGCAGCCATTGCGTGGCGAGCGTCGGGAGGAAACAGGCGAGGTCCCCGGCGTACCGGCGATAAAGCCGGCGCGGTTCGAGCAGCAGCCGGTAGATCCATTCCAGCCCGGTGCGCCGCATCCAGTCGGGCGCGCGCTTCACGCGGCCCGCGAGAAAGTCGAGCGTCGCGCCCACGCCGATCGCCACCGGCACGCCCAGGGAGCGGTGGTGCATCGCGATCCATTTTTCCTGCTTCGGGCAGCCGAACGAAACGAGGAGAATGTCGGGATTCGCCGCGCGAATGCGGCGGGCCATCTCCTCGTGATCCATCTCGAGCAGGTGCGAAAAGGGCGGCGAGTAGGTGCCGACGATGTTGATGTGCGGATACTGCTGCCGGAGCCTGGCCTCGGCCTCCGCGGCGATGCCCGGCCCGGCGCCGAGGAAAAACAGCCGGTGACCCTTTTCCGCCGCCGCCCGGATCAAGCCCGGCGCCAAATCCGAACCCGCCACCCGTTCCGGCAACGCGTTCCCGAGCCAGCGCGACGCCCACACGAGCGGCGTGCCGTCGCACAGCACGAGATCGGCCTCGAGCAGGATGCGGCGGAGTTCCACGTCGCGGTGCGCCTGCACGAGGAAATCGACGTTGGCCGTCACGACGTAGTGGGGCCGGCGCGTCGCGATCATCGCTTCGATCCGCTCGATGGCCTGAGCGATCGTGACGTGATCGAAGGGCACGCCGAGGATCGCGATCGGCCAGGCGTGCGGTGCGGCGGCGAAAAAGTGTTCCGCCGTTTCCAGTTTCGCCCGTGAAGGCAGCGCGTCGGCGAGGAGTGGAGCCGAGGCAGAGTTCATCGGCCGTATTGTCCATCATCGGAGGGCGGGGCGACATGGGGGCTGACCCTTCTTCTGGCGGGGTCGGCGGGGAAACCCGCATCGCTTCTGGGGCCCAGACCCACTTCTGAGGTCGGCGCGTCTGCCCTAGACTGGCCGCCGATGGTCCGCGAAACGAAACCTTCCCCAGCAGGGGGAGTGGATTGCTATCCGCTTTCTCCGATGCAGCAGGGCATGCTGTTCCACCGGCTGCAAGGCGGTGCGCCCGGGGTGGACGTGGAGCAGGTAATCTGCGAGTTGCGCGAAGGCGTGCGCGCGGCGCGGTTCGAGCAGGCCTGGCGTGAAGTGATCGACCGCCACACGGCGTTGCGGACCGGGTTTCAGTGGGAGGATGGGCGCGAGCCGCGGCAGGTGGTTTATCCGCCATCCCGCGTCCGGCTCGATTTTTACCACGCGGAGTTCGGCAGCGAGGCGGAGGCGCGGCTCGGGCTCGAGGAATACCTGCGGGCGGACCGCCAGCAGGGGTTTCCGACCCTGCTGCCGTCGCTGGTGCGCGTGGCGCTGCTGCGCGGCGGGCCGCAGCATTTCTGGTTTGTCGCGACGTACCATCACCTGGCGCTCGATGCGCGCTCGATGACGGTGATGTTCAAGGAGGCGCTCGATCTTCACGATGCGCTGGTCGAGGGCCGCACCCTCGAGCTGCCGCCGGTCCGGCCGTATCGCGCGTACATCGACTGGCTGCAGACGCTCGACCTGAAGCGCGCGGAGAAATTCTGGCGCGAACAACTGCGCGGGTTCACCGCGCCGACGGTGCTGCCCCTCGCGCGCACGACGGCGCTGCCGCTGTCCCAGGCCGACGAGGCGGCCGGCGAGCTCGCGTTTCGGTTGAACGAAACCACCACGAGCGAGTTGCGGGCGGTGGCGCGGAAACACGACGTCACGCTGAACACGCTCGTGCAGGCCGCATGGTCGGTCGTGCTCAGCCGCCATGGGCGCGAGGAGGAAGTGATCTTCGGCGCCCTGCGCGCCTGTCGGAAGATTCCGGTCGAGGGCGCGCACTCGATCATCGGGCTTTTCATCAACACCGTGCCGCTCCGCGTGCAGGCGGGCGCCACCCTGCCGATCGGGAAGTGGCTGCGCGATCTGCGCGAGCAGTGGATGACGCTCCGCGATTTCGAGCACACGCCGCTGATGAAGGTGCAGCAATGGAGCGAGGTCGCGCCGGGCCAGCCACTTTTCGAAACGATCGTGAGTTACCAGGAGCCGGCGTGGGACACCGCGCTCAATGCCCTCGGCGGCAAATGGGCGGCCCGCCAGTTCGATATTCGCGCGCAGCCGAACTATCCGCTCGCGCTCGAAATCCTCGCCGGCCCCGCGCTCACGGTGAAGTTCATCTACGATCACGCGCGCTATGCCAACGAGGCCGTCGCCCGGCTGCTGGGCCATTACCGCGTCGTGCTCGCGGCGCTGGCCGAGGACGCGGCGGAGCAGGTCGGCGATCTGCCGGTGCTCACCCGCGAGGAGGTCCGCCAGCTCGCCGCGTGGAACCGCACGGCGATGGATTATCCGCGGGATTGCTGCGTCCACACCTTGGTGGAAGGGCAGGCGGAAACCGCGGCCGAGCGGATCGCGGTGACGGATGCGACCAACGCGCTCACCTATGGCGAGCTCAACACGCGGGCCAACCGCCTGGCGCACCGGCTGAAACTGCTCGGGGTCGGCCCCGATGGGGTCGTCGCGGTGTGCATGGATCGCTCCACCGAGATGATCGTCGCGTGGCTCGGGGCGCTGAAAGCCGGCGGCGCGTTCGTGCCGCTCGATCCGGCGTATCCGAAGGAACGACTCGCCTTTCAACTCGGCGATTGCGGCGCGGCCGTGCTGCTCACCCAGCCGAAGTTGCGGGCGGCCCTGCCGGTGTGTCCACCCGCGGTCACCGTGATCGAGGTGGCGGCGGACGGCAGCGGCTTCGAGTCGGAGGCCGATGGCAATCCGGCGCCGAGCGCGACGTCCCAGCATCTCGCATACGTGATCTACACCTCGGGCTCCACCGGCCAGCCGAAGGGCGTGCAAATCGAGCACCGCGCGCTGATGAACCTCCTGACGTGGCACCAGCGGCTGTACGAGGTGACGCCGCTGGATCGCGCGACGCACCTGGCGAGCCCCGCGTTCGACGCCTCGGTCTGGGAAATCTGGCCGTATCTGACGGCTGGCGCGAGCGTGCACATCCCCGACGACGAGACGCGGCTGGCGCCATCGCAGTTGTGGCGCTGGCTGGCCGAGAAGAAAATCACGCTCTCGTTCATGCCCACGCCCCTGGCCGAGGCGGCGATGAGTGAAATGTGGCCGGAGCAGCTTCCGTTGCGCGCCCTGCTGACGGGCGGCGACAAGCTGAAGCGCTGCCCGCCGGCGGACTTTCCCTGCACGCTGATCAATCACTACGGGCCGACCGAAAGCACCGTCGTCGCGACCTGCGCGGTGATCGACCGGCACGCGCCCGCCGCGGCCACGCCGCCGATCGGCGGTCCGATCGCGAACACGCAGGCGTATGTCCTGGACGGTTACATGCGTCCCGTGCCGATCGGGGCGGTGGGCGAGCTGTATCTCGGCGGCGACAGTCTCGCGCGCGGCTACCTCGGCCGGCCGGAACTCACGGCGGAAAAGTTCGTCACCCTGCGCGGACCACGCAGTCGGGCGCCCTTCGTTTATCAGCTGACCGACGACAAACCGCCGGAGATCCGGCTGTACCGCACGGGTGATTTGGTGCGGTGGACGATCCACGGCGAACTCGAATTCGTCGGCCGCGGCGATGGCCAGGTCAAGGTGCGCGGGTGCCGAATCGAACTCGGCGAAGTCGAGGCGGCGATTCACACCCACCCGGCGGCGCGCGAGAGCGTCGTCCTCGCCCGGCCGGACGAACGCGGGCATTCGCAGCTGGTGGCCTACGTGGTGGCCGCGGGCGAGCGGGCCGGGAACCCCGGGCCGGACCTGATCGAGTTTCTGCGCGCGAAACTGCCGGCGTACATGGTGCCGTCCGCGGTGGTGTGGCTCGACGCGTGGCCGTTGACGCCGAACGGCAAGATCGATCGCAGCGCGCTGCCGGCCCCCGAGGTGAAGTCGAGCGAGTTGCGCGGCCCGTTCGCCGCCCCGCGCACGGAGGTCGAGCAGACGATCGCGAAAATCTGGTGCGACGTGCTCGGCTGCGCTGCGGTCGGCCTGGCCGATAATTTCTTCGATCTCGGTGGCCACTCGCTGCTGGCGGCGCAGGTCGTCACGCGGCTGAACGTGGCCTTGCCCGGCGCGGTCCCGGTGCGCGCGTTGTTCGACCAGCCCACGCTCGCCGCGTTTGCCCACGAAGTGGAGCGGCGCCTCGAAAATCCCACCACGCGTCCTTCGCTGCACCGGGTGCGGCGGCGGGTCGCGCGACCCGAAATGGAACTCGTGCCGCCGAACTGAATTTACCATGGCCACGCCAACTTTTTCCCCCACCGCGACCGACGAGGCCGCCCCCGTGACGGTGCCAGGCGATTCGCGACGTCCCATTCCCGCGGCTTCCGGCCAGCGGCGGCTGTGGTTCCTCGAGCAGATGGAACCCGGCTCGCCCCTCTATAATATACCGTACCTCGTGCGGCTGAGCGGCCCGCTCAACGAGCAGGCGCTCGACCGCGCGCTCGGCCACGTCGTCGAGCGCCACGAGGCGCTGCGCACCAACTTCATCCCGGTCGGTTCGGAGCCGACCCAGGTGATCAAGAGTTCGTGGTCGCTGGAATTACCGCTGACCGATTTGACCCTGCGGCCGGCGGCGGAGCGCGAGGAGGAACTCAGGCGGCTCACGGTCGAGGAGGCGAAGAGGCCATTCGATCTGCAGAAGGATTTGATGCTCCGCGTGCGGCTGTACCGGCTCGCCCCGACCGAGCACGCGCTGATGCTCGTGATGCACCACATCGCCTCCGACGGCTGGTCGATGGCCGTGTTGTACAAGGAACTGGGAGCCTGTTACGAGGCGTTCGCGAACAACCGGCGGCCCGCCTTGCCCGAGCTGCCGATCCAGTACGCGGATTTCGCCGAATGGCAGCACGAGTATTTGCAGGGCGAAACGCTGGCGAAGCTCGTTTCGTTCTGGAAGAAGCAGATGGCGGGAGCGCCCGCCTTGCTGGAAATGCCGGCCGATCACGCGCGCCCGCCGCTGCAGTCCCATCGGGGCGAATGCGTCGCGCTGACGCTGCCCCCGGCCCTCGTCGCGAGTTTGAAGAAGGTGAGCGCGCAGCAGCGCGTGACGTTCTTCATGACGTTGCTCGCCGGCCTGAGCACGGTGTTGCACCGGTACACCGGGCAGACGGACATCGTCGTCGGCTCGCCCCTCGCCGGCCGGGATGTCGCCGAGACCGAGGCGCTGGTGGGCTTCTTCATCAACACCGTGCTGATGCGCACCGATTTGGCGGGCGATCCCACCGTGAAGGAACTGCTCCTGCGCGTGCGCGACATGTCGCTGGCCGCCTTCGAGCACCGCGAGATGCCCTACGAGAAGCTGGTCGAGGAACTCGCGCCGGCGCGCAACCTCAGTTTCGACCCCATTTGCCAGGTTTACTTCGCGCTGCAGAACATGCCGACCGCGCCGCTGAAGCTCAGCGGAATCAAGCTCAGCATTGCGCCGGTCTACACCGGCACGGCGAAATCGGATCTGACGGTGTGGGCGATCGAGCAGGCCGACGGCGCGCTCGAAATCACCGCGGAATACGCGCTCGATCTCTTCAACGGCGAAACGATCCAGCGGTTCCTCGGCCATTTTCAGACCGTGCTGGAAGGCATCGCGGCGAACCAGGACCAGCGGCTGTCGGACCTGCCGCTCCTCACGCCGGCGGAAAAGCGGCGGATGCTGGTCGATTGGAATGCGACCGACGTCGATTACCCGCGCGAAAAGTGCGTACCCGATCAGTTCGCGGATCAGGTGGCCCGCACGCCGAACGCCACGGCGATTGTGTTCGACGAACAGGAGCTGACCTACGCGGAGCTGGAGGCCCGCGCCGAGCGGCTCGCCGTCAAACTGCGCGAGCACCAGATCGGGCCCGACGTGCTCGTCGGCGTCTGCGTCGAGCGATCGATCGAGATGATGATCGGCCTGCTGGCGATTCACAAGGCCGGTGGCGCGTACGTGCCGCTCGATCCCACGTATCCGAAGGAACGCATCGCATTCATGCTGCAGGATTCGCAGGCGCCGGTGCTGCTGACGCAGCTGAGCCTGCTGCCGAAACTGCCGCCACACCAGGCCGCGGTGATTTGCATCGATGACGCGGCGCGGGATACGGCCGACGCAGCGCGGGCAACCTGCCCGCGCCCGGACAACCAGCAGGGGCAGGTTGACCGTGTCACCCAGCCGGAAAATCTCGCCTACGTGCTCTACACCTCGGGCTCCACGGGCAACCCGAAGGGAGTGATGGTCACGCACCGCAACGTCGTAAATTTCTTCGCCGGGATGGACCAGGTGCTCGGCCGCGAACCGGGCACGTGGCTGGCCGTCACGAGCATCTCGTTCGACATCTCGGTGCTCGAACTCTTCTGGACGCTGACGCGCGGGTTCAAGGTCGTGATCCTGTCCGACTCGGCGAAGATGCCCGGCCTGGCCGAGGCGAAGCGCGCGACGGCCGCGGCGAAGAAAGTCATGGATTTCTCGCTGTTCTACTTCGCGAGCGTCGACGAGGTCGGCGGGCAGGACGGTGCCAGCGGCATGGCTTCTGGAGGGACGACCTCCGTGTCGTCCGCGGCCCGCGCAGAGGCGGGCCCTCCAGGGATTGCGGCGCCTGATCGTTACCGGCTGCTGCTGGAAGGCGCGAAATTCGCGGACACCCACGGGTTCAAGGCGGTGTGGACACCCGAGCGGCATTTCCACTCGTTCGGCGGGCTGTATCCGAATCCTGCGGTCACGGGCGCGGCGATTGCGGCGGTGACGAACCGCGTGCAGATTCGCGCGGGCAGTTGTGTGACGCCGCTGCATCACCCGGCGCGGGTCGCGGAGGAATGGTCGGTGGTGGACAATCTTTCGCACGGCCGCGTCGGCATTTCGGTGGCGAATGGCTGGCACGACCGCGACTTCACGCTGCGGCCGGAGAATTTCGCGGAACGCCGCGAGGTGATGCGCCGGAGCATGGACACGATCCAGAAACTCTGGCGCGGCGAGGCGGTGGAGTTCACGGGCGGCCGCGGCAACCAGGTGCCGGTGAAGATCTATCCGCGGCCGATCCAGCCGGAACTGCCGATGTGGGTGACGGCGGCGGGCAGCCCGGAGACGTTCAAGCTCGCCGGCGAGATGGGCGCGGGCGTGCTGACGCACCTCCTGGGCCAGGAACTCGACGACCTCGCGAAGAAGATAAAGCTATACCGGCAGGCGCGGCGCGAGGCCGGGCATGTCGGCGACGGCTGCGTGACGATCGCGTTGCACACCTTTGTCGGTGACGAACTGGAAGCCGTGAAGGCGAAGGTGAAGGAGCCGCTCATCCGCTATCTCGCGGATTCGGCCGATCTGATGAAGAGCCTGTCGCAGGCGATGTATCCGGGCTGCGAGATGAAGAACCTCACCGCCGAGGAAACGCGCGGGCTGGTCGAGTTCTCGTTCAATCGCTACTTCGAGACGTGCGGGATGCTCGGCACGCCCGAGACGTGCCGGAAGATTCTCGGCAAGCTTCAGGCGGTCGGCATCGACGAGATCGCATGCCTGATCGACTTCGGCGTCGATGTGGAGTCGGCGCTGCGAAGCCTCGAGCAACTCGACCGCGTGCGCGCCGACTGGCAGGCGCAGGCGCAGCCGGCGGTGAACGGCTCAGCCGCCCCGGCGAAGCGCACGGTTTCGCTCGTCGAGCAGATGCAGCGGCACAACGTCACGCACCTGCAATGCACGCCGTCGTTTGCGCGGATGCTCACCGGTTCGCCGGAAACGCTCACGGCGTTGAAGTCGCTCCAGAAACTGATGGTGGGCGGCGAGGCGCTGCCGACCGGGCTCGCGAGCCAGTTGGTCGCCGAGTTGAGCGGTGACATCATCAACATGTATGGGCCGACGGAGACGACGATCTGGTCGACGACGAGCTTCGTCCGCTCGGCGGAAAGTTCGACCGGCGCGATCGACATCGGCCGGCCGCTGGCGAACCAGCAAGTCTACATTCTCGACGGCAAGCGGCAACCGGTGCCGATCGGCGTGCCGGGCGAATTGTGGATTGCCGGCGACGGCGTCGCGCGCGGCTACCTGAAACGGCCCGAGCTCACCGCCGAAAAGTTCGTGACGGATCCGTTTGCCGCCGGGCGGCGGGCGACCGTTTGTCATCTATTAGATGACAAACCGGCTTGTCATCTAATAGATGACAAAGCTCCGCAGCCGCGGATGTATCGCACCGGCGACCTGGTGCGGTGGCGGGCGGACGGTGTCATCGATTTCCTGGGACGCGTCGACCACCAGGTGAAGGTGCGCGGTCACCGCATCGAACTCGGCGAAATCGAGGCCGCGCTGATGCAGCACTCCGACGTGCGGCAGGCCGTGGTCGTGCTGCGGATGGACGATCCCGACGATCCGCAGCTCACGGCGTATTTCGTGCCGGCCGCGGACGAGCCGGTTCGACCGGCTCAGGGCCCCGAGCCGGTCGCGGGGTCGCCGGCCCCGAACACGCTGCGCGACTTCCTGAAGCAGAAACTGCCGGAGCACATGGTGCCGGCCGTCTACGTGCCGCTGGAAAAAATGCCGATGACGCCGAACGGCAAAATCGACCGCAAGGCCCTGCCGGCGCCGAAGGGCAGCCGCGTGAAGGCCGAGGGGCAGTTCGTCGCGCCGGCGGGATCGCTCGAGCCGCAGGTCGCCGCGATTTGGAAGGACATCCTCCACGTCGAGCAGATTGGGGTGGACGACAACTTCTTCGATTTCGGCGGCCACTCGCTGCAGGTCGTACAGGTGCAGAACCGGCTGCGCGAGTCGATTGGCGTCGATGTGCCCGTGCTGAAGCTCTTCCAGTTTCCGACCATCCGCGCGCTGGCGAAGTTCATCGGCGAGCAGGCGGGCAGCAACGGCCAGGACGATCCCTTCCGCGCGAAGATCGAAGAACGGAACCGCCGGCGGCAGGGCGCGATGACGATCCGCCGCCGCTCGGAGGTAGGGCGGGACTTCAGCCCGCCCTCCGAGGATCTCGCGCGTGAAAAAGGCGGGCTGAAGCCCGCCCTACCTCGCTCATGAACGCCCACGAACCCCAGGAAAGCATCGCCATCGTCGGGATGGCGGGCCGATTCCCGCAGGCGAAAAATCTCGAGGAATTCTGGCGCAACCTGCGCGAGGGCCGCGAATGCATCTCGTTCTTCCAGGACGAGCCGGTGCAGTGGCTGCCGATCGAGCATCCGCCACGGCCGGACGACCCGCGCTACGTCCGCGCGCGCGGCGTGCTCGAGCGGCCGGAGTGGTTCGACGCGGCTTTCTTCGGGATGAACCCGAAGGAGGCGGAGATGATGGACCCGCAGCACCGCGTGTTCCTCGAATGCGCGTGGGAGGCGCTGGAGGACGCCGGTTGCAACCCCGAGACCTACGACGGGCTGATCGGCGTGTTCGCGGGCGCGAGCATGAACACGTACCTGCTGACGAACCTCATGACGAACCGCGATCTGATCGCGGACTTCGGGATGTTCTCGTCCCTGATCATGAACGACGGGGACTTCGTGCCGACGCGCGTCTCGTACAAGTTCAACCTGCGGGGGCCGAGCATCAACGTGCAGACCGCCTGTTCGACTTCGCTCGTGGCGGTCGCGCTCGCGGCCCAGAATCTCCTCGGCTACCGCTGCGACGTGGCGCTGGCGGGCGGCGTCTCGATCACGTTTCCACGGCACCGCGGGCAATTTCACCTCGAAGGCGGCATCCTGTCGAAGGACGGTCATTGCCGGACCTTCGACGCCCAGGCGAGTGGCACGGTGCTGGGCGACGGCGCCGGCGTCGTGGTGTTGAAGCGGCTGAGCGATGCACTGGCGGACGGCGATCGGATTTGCGCCGTGATCAAGGGCACGGCGATCAACAACGACGGCTCGGTGAAGATTGGCTACACCGCGCCGAGCGTGGATGGGCAGGCGGAGGTCATCGCGATGGCGCAGGCCGAGGCCGGTTTTGCCCCGGAAACGGTCTCCTACATCGAGGCGCACGGCACGGGCACGCCGCTCGGCGACCCGATCGAGATCGCGGGCTTGACGAAGGCGTTCGGGCTCGACGGCCGCCGCGGGCAGTTCTGCGCGGTCGGCTCGGTCAAGAGCAACCTCGGCCACCTGGACATCGGCGCCGGCGTGGCCGGGCTGATCAAGACCGTGCTTGCGCTGCAGCACGACGAGATTCCCCCCAGCCTGCATTTCGAGAAGCCGAACCCGAAGATCGATTTGCAGCACAGCCCGTTCTTCGTGAACAGCACGCTGCGGCCCTGGCCGCGCAACGGCACGCCGCGTCGCGCCGGCGTGAGTTCGTTCGGGATCGGCGGGACGAATGCGCACGTGGCAGTCGAGGAGGCGCCGGCGCTGGAGCCGACGGGCAAATCACGCTCCAGGCAACTGCTGGTGCTGTCGGCCAAGACGCCGACGGCGCTCGACGCGATGACGGAGAACCTCGCGGCGCACCTCGAGCTCAGCGCGACGGCGAAACTCAACCTCGCGGATGTGGCGTACACGTTGCAAACGGGCCGAAAGGTTTTCGGCCGGCGGCGCGCCCTCGTGGTGGAGAGCGCAGCGGATGCGGTGCAGGCGTTGCGGGCGAAAGAGGCGAAGCGCGTGGTGACTGGCGGCGCCGACGAAACGGCGGGGACGGTCGCGTTCATGTTCCCGGGGCAGGGCGCCCAGGCCGTCAACATGGCGCGGGAGATCTACGAGACCGAGCCGGAGTTTCGCGCGACGGTGGACCGTTGCAGCGAGCTGCTGCGGCCGAAGCTGGGGCTGGATTTGCGCGAGGTGATCTTCCCGAAGAGTAGCGCCGGCTTCCAGCCGGCACCAAAGGACGGCCGGCTGGAAGCCGGCGCCACGGAGGCGGCGAAGCTGCTGACGGAAACGCGAATCACCCAGCCGGCGATGTTCGTGATCGAATACGCTCTCGCGCAGCTCTGGATGGGCTGGGGGATCAAGCCGGCGGCGATGATCGGCCACAGTCTGGGCGAATACGTGGCGGCGACGATCGCCGGCGTGTTCACGCTCGAGGACGCGCTTGCGCTGGTGGCCGAGCGTGCCCGTCTGATGCAGGCGCAGCCGGCGGGCGCGATGGTCGCGATCCGGCAGCCGGAGCCGCAGGTCGCGGCGTTGCTCGACAAGAATTTGGCGCTCGCGGCGGTCAACGCTCCGGGCCTGTGCGTCGTTTCCGGACCATTCGATGCCGTTGAAGCTGCGGAGAAACGCCTAACCGCGAGCGCCATTCCCTTCAAACGCCTGGCGACCTCGCACGCGTTCCACTCCGCGATGATGGAACCGGCGCTGCCGCCGCTCGCCGCCCTCGTGCGCAAGCTGAAGCTCAACGCGCCGAAGATCCCGTGGGTGTCGAACGTCACCGGGAAATGGATCACGCCGGAGCAGGCGACGAGCGCCGATTATTGGGCGACGCACCTGCGGCAGACGGTGCGGTTTGCCGACGGTCTCGGCGAACTGATCAAGGCGGGCCATCGCGTGCTGCTCGAAGTCGGGCCGGGCCAGACCCTCGCGGGACTGGCGCGGCAACATCCCGCCACGGCGGGCAAGCCGGCGGCGGCCGGTGGTGCGGCGACGATCGTGGCGACGTTGGGTCGCGCGAGCGAAGGCGCGGATGTCACCGCGGTGCTGCACGCGCTCGGCGAACTCTGGGTCGCCGGGGTCACGCCGGACTGGCGCGGCGGTTTTTATCGTGGGGAGCAGCGGCGGATCGTTTCGCTGCCGACCTATCCGTTCGAGCGCAAGCGGTATTGGATCGAACCGGGGGTGACGTTCGCGCTGGGCGGGCAAAACGCGACATCGGCAACGAGGGTGGACGGCGACCTCCGGGCGCCGTCGACGAGCACCGCGGTCGACGCGAACGCGCCCGCCCATTCGACAAGCCCAGGGCCCCGAGCCTGCCGAGAGGGAGGTCGCGTTGCACCGCAAGCACCGTCGACGCTCACGACATTGCGCAGTCTCTTCCAGGATCTCTCCGGGATCGATCTGACGGCGGCGGGCGCCGACGAAACGTTCTACCAGCTCGGTTTCGATTCGCTTTTCCTCACGCAGGCGAGCCTGGCCGTGAGCCGGAAATTCGGCGTCGAAATCACGTTCCGCCAGCTGCGCGAGGATCTGCCGTCGCTGCAGAAGCTCGCGGCTCACCTCGACACCCGCGCGACGCAGGTGGCGCCGCCCGCTCCCCTCCGCGACGTGCTCGCCGTCGACGCGGGTGCGGAAAAGCGGATCCCGCTCACCGATGCGCAGCGCGAGATGTGGTTCGCGAGCCAGCTCGGGCCCGCCGTCTCCACCGCGTACAACGAGTCGTCGACGTTGCGGCTCAAGGGACCAGTCGACGCCGAGGCGCTGCACCGCGCGTTGCGGCAGCTTGTCGCGCGCCACGAGGCGCTCCGCACGACGTTTGCCGCCGCCGGCGATCTGCAGGTGATCGCGCCGACGGCGAACATCGAGCTGCCGCTGCACGATTATTCGAGCGAATCGGCCGGCACGCGCGAAACGCGGGCCAGCGCGTGCGTCGAGCAGGAGGTGCAGCGCACGTTCGATCTCGTGAACGGCCCGCTCTTCCGCGCGACGCTCGTGCGGGTCGAGCCGCAAACCCACCTGCTGCTCCTGGTGGTGCACCACATCATTTGCGACGGCTGGTCGCTCGGCATCCTGATGCGGGAGCTGGGCGAATTGTACTCGGCCGAGGTTTCGCACCGCGCCGCGGCGCTCGCGCCGGCGCCGCGTTTCAGCGAGTACGCCGAGAAGCAGGCGGCGGCGCGCAACACCGCGGCGTTCGCGGCGGCGGAGGCGTTCTGGAAGAATCAGTTTGCCGACGCCGTGCCCGGGCTCGACCTGCCGACCGATCGGCCACGGTCCGCGACGCGCACGTACGCCGGTGGTTTCCTGCTCACGACCCTGTCGCCGGAAGTCACGCGCGCGGTGAAGAAGCTCTGCGCCGACCGCGATTGCACCGCATTCACGGCGCTGCTCGCCGCGTTCAACGTGCTGCTGCACCGGCTCACCGGCCAGGACGATCTGGTGGTGGGCGTGCCCTCGGCCGCCCAGGTGATGGACGGACTGGAAAACCTGATCGGCCATTTCGCCAACCTGCTCCCGATGCGCAGTCGGATCGGCGCGGACCAGCCGTTCGCGGCGTATCTCGACGCGCTGCGCCGGGACATGACCACGGCGCTGGAACACTGGCGGTATCCGTTCAGCACGCTGCTGCAGCAACTGAACCTGCCGCGCGACGCGAGCCGCGTGCCGCTCGCGCCGGTGGTGTTCAACACGACGCGTCGCCGCGGGGTGCTGAATTTCGCGGGACTGCAGGCGGAGGTGGCGGGCAATCCGAAGCGGTTCGTCAATTTCGACCTCAACTTCAATTTCGCGCTGACCGACGACACGATTTCGCTGGGCTGCTACTACAGCACCGAGCTCTTCGATGAGGACACCATCGCGCGGTGGTTCGGGCACTTCGAGACGCTGTTGCGCGGCATCGCGGCGAATCCGGATCAGCGCGTGGTTGACCTGCCGCTGCTCACGGCAGCGCAGCGCCAGCAACTGCTGGTGGAGTGGAACGACACCGCGCTCGATTACCGGCGCGACGCGACGATTTGCCAGCTGTTCGCCGAACAAGTGCAGCGGACGCCAAACGCAATTGCCGTGGTGGCGGGCCGCGAGCGCGTCGGCTATGCGGAGTTGAACCGCCGGGCGGACAACGTGGCGCGCCGGCTGATGTCGGCGGGCGTCCGGCGCGATGTTCCGGTCGGACTGTTCCTCGAGCGGAATGCCGACCTGCCCGCCGCGATGCTGGGCGTGCTGAAGGCCGGCGGCGCCTACGTGCCGATGGATCCCGCGCACCCGGTGCAGCGGCTGGCGTTCGTGGTCGAAGACACGCGCATGCCGGTAATCATCACCCAGCGCAGCCTCGCGCGGTACCTGCCGGCGACTTCCGTGCAGGTGGTCCTGATCGATGAAATGGCCGGTACCGGCGTGCCCTTCGCGCCGGCGGCGAGCAGTGCAGCGCAGGCGACGGATTTGGCGTACATCATCTACACGTCGGGTTCGACCGGCCAGCCCAAGGGTGTCTGCGTCATGCATCGGGGCGTGGTCGCGTTGACCGCGTGGGCGCAAAAATTCTACCGGCCGGAGGAACTGGCCGGCGTGCTGTTCGCGACTTCGGCGACGTTCGACGTCTCGGTTTTCGAAAGCCTGGTGCCGTTGTGCCTCGGCGGAAAGATCATCATCGCCGAAAACATCCTGCAGGTGGCGTCGCTCCCCGCGGTCGACGAGCTGACGCTGATCAGCGGCGTACCTTCGGCCGTGGCTGAACTCGTGCGGGCGCGGAAGTTGCCGGCCAGGGTGCGCACGGTGAATGTCGCGGGCGAGCCGTGCCCGCAGGCGCTGGTCGAGGCGTTGTACGAGCTGCCGCACATCGATCGCGTGGTCGACGTCTACGGCCCGACCGAAACGACGGTGTACTCGACCGGCAGCGTCCGGTCGCGCGGCGGCCGCGCCACGATCGGGCGGCCGTTGCCCAACGAACAGGTTTACCTTCTCGATGCCCAGCAGCAGCCGGTGCCGATTGGCGTCCGCGGCGAGCTCTATATTGGCGGCGACAAGCTGGCGCGCGGTTACCTGAATCGCGCCGAGCTCACGTCGGAGAGATTCGTGGAGATTCCCGCGGCGCCCGGGGCGAAGGTTTACCGCACCGGCGACGGCGCGCGGTACCGGCCGGACGGCAACATCGAGTTCCTCGGGCGGCTGGATTACCAGGTGAAGATTCGGGGTTACCGCATCGAGCTCGGCGAGATCGAGGCGGTGCTCGCCGCGCACCCCGGCGTGGCCGAGACCGTCACGGTCGTGCGGCCGGAACCGAGTGGCACCGGTCACCGGATCCTGGCGTTCGTCGTGCGGGCGCCGGACGCTGCGGTCACGGAGCGGGAACTGCGCGATCACCTGGTCGCGCGTTTGCCCGATTACATGGTGCCGGCGGCGTTGGTCATCCTGCCGGAGCTGCCGCGGACGACGAGCGGCAAGATCGACCGCCGCGCCCTGCCGGAACCTGAATTCAGCGCCGTCAGCCGTCCGCATGAACCGCCGCGCAACACGACGGAGGAACTGCTGGTCGAGGTCTGGTGCGACGTGCTCGGGCTGAAGTCGGTCGGCATCCATGACAACTTTTTCGAGCTCGGCGGGCATTCACTGCTCGCGACGCAGGTCATCGCCCGCATCCACGACTCGCTCGGGGTCGAGCTGTCGATGCGGCAGTTCTTCGTCGCCCCCACGGTCGCCGGCATGGCGCCCGCGATCGAGGCCGCGCTGATCGAAGAAATCAAATCCATCGCGGAGGAATCCGCTGCGCCGGCCCAGCTGCTGGCCACGGCCAAGGAGTGACCATGATCGTCAAAGACGAAATTCTGCCCTCACGCATGGAGCTGTCCGGCTCGCAGCGTGCCCTGCTCGAGGAGCGCCTGCAGCGTGCGCGGCAGTCGACCTCCCGTTCACCCGAGCCGCGGTCCTCGATCCCACGGCGCTCCGCCCCGGGCGAGATTCCGCTCTCGTTCGCGCAGGAACGCCTCTGGTTCCTCGGGCAGCTCGAGCCCGGCAGCGCGGTCTACAACATGTGCCAGGCCGTGCGGATGAAAGGCGCGCTCGATCTCGCGATGCTGGAGAAGGCGCTCAACGAAATCATCCGGCGCCACGAAATCCTGCGCACCAATTTCGTCGCGTCCGACGGACGCGCGATTCAGCTCATCGCGCCGAATCGCACCCTGGGCATCACGGTCGTGGATCTCAGTGCCTGGTGCGACGGCACGGCCGAAGAGGAACTGCAGCGGCGGCTGAAGGAGGAATCGCGGCGGCCCTTCGACTTCGCGCGCGATCTGCTGTTGCGGGCGATGATTGTCCGGCTTAGTGCGACCGAGCACACGTTGATGCTGACGATGCACCACATCATTTCCGATGGGTGGTCGATTGGCGTGTTGTTCCGCGAATTGTCGGCGCTGTACACGGCGTACTACACCGGCGAGCCTCCGGCCCTGCCCGAGCTGCCGATCCAGTTCGCGGATTTCGTGCTCTGGGAGCGGGAACACCTCGAGGGGCCGGCGCTGGAGAAGTCGCTGGCGTACTGGAAGGAGCAGCTCGGCGGCACGCTGCCCGTGGTGGAGCTGCCGGTCGACCATCCGCGATCGATGGCGCCGATGTCGCGCGGGGCGGCCTGCTCGGTGACCCTGACCCGTCCGCTCACGAATGCCCTGAAGGCGCTCGGGCAGCAGGAGGGCGCGACGCTCTTCATGACGCTGCTCGCGGCGTTCCAGGTCCTGCTCCACCGGTGGACCGGCCAGGAGGACATCGTGGTCGGATCGGTCGTGGCGGGCCGCCGCAAGGTGGAGCTCGAGCGGCTGATCGGGTTCTTCGTCAACACGCTGGTGTTTCGCGGCGACCTGACGGGCAACCCGACGTTCCGCGAGTTGCTGGCCCGCGTGCGCGAGACCTCGCTCGGCGCGCTGGCGCACCAGGATTTGCCGTTTGAACGGCTGGTGAAGGAGCTCCGGCCCGATCGCTCGCTCAGCCGGAATCCGCTGTTCCAGGTGATGTTCGTGCTGCAGAACGCGCCGATGACGGCGACGGAGCTGCCGCGGCTGACGCTCGAGCCGATGGAAATCGATGCCGGCACGGCGAAGTTCGACCTCACCCTGTCGATGATCGAGACGCCGCAAGGACTGTACGCGGCGCTCGAGTACAATGCGGACCTCTTCGAAGCGAGCACGATGGCCCGGCTGCTCGGCTGCTTCCAGACGTTGCTCGATGGCATCGTCAACCACCCCGAACAGTGCATTGCGAAGCTGCCGCTGCTGACCCCCGCGGAGCGGCACCAATTGCTGTCGGGCTTCAACCAGACGAAGGTCGATTATCCCCGCGACCAGACGATCCCGGAACTTTTTGCCGAGCAGGTGGCGCAGACGCCCACCGCCGTCGCGGTCGAGTTCAAGGACGCGAGCCTGACGTACGAGCAGCTGGATGCGCGGGCCGAAGAGCTGGCGCAGGAGCTGCGGAGTGCCGGGGTGGCGGCGGACACCCTCGTGGGCGTGTGCCTCGAGCGTTCGCTGGAGTTGATCGTTGCCCTGGTCGCAATCCTGAAGGCAGGCGGCGCGTACGTGTCGCTCGATCCGGCGTATCCCAAGGAACGGCTGGCGTTCATGCTGGCAGACACGGCCGCGCCGGTCCTGCTGACGCAGAGAAGCCTCCTCGCCAAACTGCCGTCGCACCAGGCCGCCGTGATTTGCGTGGATGAGGACAGCGTAGCGCGGGCAACCTGCCCGCGCTCGGATGACCAGCACGGTCAGGTTGACCGTGCTACACCCCCCATCACCGCCGACCATCTCGCGTACGTCAGTTACACCTCGGGTTCGACCGGCAAACCCAAGGGCGTGTGCATTCCCCATCGCGGTGTGGTCCGGCTCGTCAAGAACGCCGATTACATCCGGTTCACCCGGGAAGAGGTTTTCCTGCAGTTCGCGCCGATCGCCTTCGACGCGTCGACCCTCGAAATCTGGGGCCCGCTGCTGAACGGCGCGCGGCTGGTGATCTTCCCGCCCGGCCCGACCTCGCTGGCGGAACTGGGCCACGTCATCGACCAGAAGAACGTCACGACGCTGTGGCTCACCGCGGGGCTCTTCCACCAGATGGTGGAGGAACAGCTCGACCAGCTGCAAAACGTCCGGCAGCTCCTCGCCGGCGGCGATGTCCTGTCGGTGCCGCACGTCATCCGCGCCCTGGAGCAGCTGCCGCGGACGCAATTGGTGAATGGATACGGGCCGACCGAGAACACCACGTTCACGTGCTGCCACCGGATCACCGCGCCGCCGCTCGCCGGCCGGCCCGTGCCGATCGGCCGGCCGATCGCCAACACGCAGGCGTACATCCTCGACGCCCACCTGCAGCCGGTCCCGCTCGGCGTGCCGGGTGAACTCTATACGGGCGGCGACGGCCTGGCGCGGGGTTATCTCAACCGGCCGGAGCTGACCCGGGAAAAATTCGTCCCGCATCCCTTCTCACCGCAGTCGGGCGCGCGGCTGTATCGCACGGGCGATCTGGCCCGCTGGCTGCCGGACGGCAGCATCGAGTTCCTCGGCCGGATCGATCGGCAGGTGAAGATTCGCGGGTTCCGCGTGGAACCCGGCGAAATCGAAGCGGTGCTGATGACACATCCCGCCGTGAAGGAGTGCGTCGTCGTCGTCCGCGAAGACGCGGCGGGCGCGAAATGCCTCGCGGCCTACATTGTCCCGACGCAGGTGCCGGCGCCCGCGGCGGACACGTGGCGGGGTTTCCTCGAGGGCAAACTGCCGGAGTACCTGATGCCGCTGACGTTCACCACGCTCGAGGCGCTGCCGCTGACCGCCAACGGCAAGCTCGATTCGGGCGCGCTGCCGGCGTTCGACGGCAGCCGGCCGGAATTGCAGGGCAAGTATGTCGCGCCCCGCGATCAGGTGGAGGAGCAGCTGGCGCAGATTTGGAGCAACGTGCTCGGCGTGCACCCGATTGGCGTGCACGATCGCTTCTTCGATTTGGGCGGCCACTCGCTGCTCGCCGTGCGCATGGTCGCGCAGCTCGAGAAGCAGTTCGGCAAGAAGCTTCCGGTGGCGGCCATCTTCCAGCACCGGACGATCGATCAACTGGCGAAACTGCTCCGCGAGAGCGGATCGCGTTACACGCCGGCCAGCTCGATCGTCGAAATCCAGGGCCACGGCCACCGGCCGCCGGTGTATTTCGTGCACGGCGTGGGCGGCGGCATGTTCTGGGGTTACTCCAACCTCGCCCGGCACGCGGGCAACGAGCAGCCCATCTACGCGTTCAAGTCGCGCGGGCTCGAGGGGCTGGCCGAGTGGCCGACGATCGAGGACATGGCCGCGAACTACCTCGCCGACCTCCGCACCCAGCAGCCGCAGGGGCCGTATCTGTTGGGCGGTTACTGCTTCGGCGGCGTGGTCGCCTACGAGATGGCCCGGCAGCTCGACGCCCAGGGCGAAAAGGTCGCGTTGCTCGCCTTGATCAATTGCTCGCCGCCCAACACCAGCTACGACCGGCCGAACCGGCGAACGCTGCGCTGGAAGCTGAAGTTCGGGGCGAACATCTGCTACTGGATTGGGTGCTTCTGCTTCAGCTGGACGATGCGGGAGCGCCGCGATTTCGTGCGCTGGAAACTCGCAGTCGTGCGCCGGAAGCTCACCGGTTCCGGCCCGCCGGTGCACGAGCAGTCGCAGCTCGACCTCACCGACATCGACGAACTGCTCAACCTGGCCGACTACTCGGTCAAGCAGCGCGAGCTCTGGCAGCACCACGTCCGCCTGCTGATTGCGTACAAGCCGCAGCCCTACGCCGGCCGCGTCACGCTGTTCCGCACGCGGGGCCATGCGCTGTTCACCTCGTTCGACGAGCACTACGGCTGGGGGCAGCTGGCGCGCGGCGGCGTCAGCATGAAGATCATGCCCGGCGGCCACGGCAACATCCTCGACGAGCCCCACGTCCGCGCGGTGGCCGGCACTTTCAACGGCTGCGTGGACGAGGCCCTGCCGGCCAGGGTGCCCGCCCCCTGCCCATGATTTTCCTCGAACGAACGCCGCCAACCGATCTTCCATGAATCTCCTTCGATTCTTCTTTCGCGGCTCGCGCGCGATGATGACCGGCACCTTTGCCGCCGCGCTGTTGAGCGGCGCGTGCAATGTCGGCGTCATGCACATGGTGACGACGGTGCTGGGCGTCAAGGGCACCCCCGCGACCTGGATGCTGTGGGCCTTCGTCGCGCTCGTGGCCGGCCGGCTCATTTCCAATTTCGTCACGCAGATTCTCCTCGCGTATTACTCGCAGCAGAACTGCGTGAACCTGCGCCGCGATCTCGTGAGCAAGATCCTCGCGGTGCCGCTGCGGCAGCTGGAGGAAATCGGCGCACCGCGGCTGATGGTCGCGTTGACGGAAGATGTGCTGGTGCTGACCGAGGCGATGTTGTGCATCCCGAACTTCGCGGTGAATGTCGCGATCCTGATCGGCGGCGGCATCTACCTCGCCTGGCTGTCGCCGATGGTGCTCGTCGTGATGGGCGTGTTCATCCTGTTCGGCGCGGTCGCGTACCGGCTGCTGATCCGGGCGGGCTTCCAGCGGCTGTTCCTCGCCCGCGACGAGCAGGATCGGCTGTTCAAGCATTTCCGCGAACTCACCGAGGGCATGAAGGAACTGAAGCTGCATCGCGAGCGGCGCGGGGTCTTCTTTCAGGAAAACATCCACGGCGTGACCGAGCGGTATCGCAAGCACGCGCTCGCCGCGGAGCTGCGCTTCATCGTGGCGCACAACTGGAGTCACCTCGTGTTCTTCACCGTCGTCGGGTTGATCCTGTTCCTCCTGCCGAGCTTCTATCAGGTGTCGCCGCAGGCCATGACCGGCTATGTCATCGCCACGCTGTACCTGATGGGACCGCTCTCGGGTGTGCTCGGCAGTCTCTCGGTCTTCGGCCGCGCCAGCGCGGCGTTGCGCAAGATCGACCAACTCGGCATCACGCTCGCGGCCCGGGCCGGCGACGAATGCCCCATCACGCGATCGGCGCCCGCGCCGGTGTTCGAACGGCTGGAACTCGTCGACATCACGCACACGTACCATCGCGAGAAGGAGGACGAGAGCTTCACCCTCGGGCCGATCCGGCTCTCGTTCCAACCGGGCGAAATCGTTTACCTGGTGGGCGGCAACGGCAGCGGCAAGTCTTCGCTCGCGAAGGTCATCGCCGGCCTCTACGCGCCCGCCGCCGGCGTCATTCGCCTGAACGGCCGGCCGATCAGCGATGCGAACCGCGACGATTACCGCCAGCTCTTCTCGGCCGTGTTCGCCGATTTCTATCTCTTCGAAAACCTGCTCGGCACCCCGAACCAGCAGCTGGATCGCCAGGCCCAGGAATACCTCGGCCTGCTCCACCTCGAGCACAAGGTGAAGGTCAAGGACGGCATGCTCTCGACGACCCAGCTCTCCCAGGGCCAGCGCAAGCGGCTCGCGCTGCTCAACGCTTACCTCGAGGACCGGCCGTTCTACCTGTTCGACGAATGGGCATCCGATCAGGATCCGCTCTTCAAGGACATCTTCTACACGCAGCTGCTGCCCGAGCTGAAGTCGCGCCACAAGACCGCGCTCGTGATCACGCACGACGACCGGTATTTCCACCTCGCGGATCGGATCATCAAGCTCGATTACGGCCAGATTGAAACGCACCATGCGTCGCCCGTCAGCGGCAGCTCCCATCCTTTCCGGGAGGTTCTGCGCGACGTGCCGCTGCACGCGCCCGGGCCTGTCACCGATCGCAAGGAAGCCCTGACGCGCGCAGCGGTGTGAGGGGTGGCCGCGCGCGGGCGCATCTCCAAGTTGCCGGTCAAGCGCAGCGCCGGCATCCTGCCGGCCAGTGGCGGAGGCTTCCATCCGCAGACTCATCGGTTGGAAGTCGATGCGACTCGCAATGCCGGCAAGATGCCGGCGCTACGTTCAGGCCGCTGCGACGCGGCTCATCACCGACAACCGGCAGATGCGCCCGCTGCGCGCGACGCAGGCTGGCGGCAAGTTGGGTTGCGTACGCAAGCTGCCGCCGGAGTCGCTGACTCCGGTGCCGGGGCTCGCCAGGCCCGGCTCCCGTTCGCCGACTGGGCGCCATTCAGCCCTGCCTCCGGCGGTACGAACCCGCCGTTGTAACACGCGTTTGTCGCGCGGTTTTACGAGCGAAAGTCCCATCCCGCAATCCATGCAGCGCTAATGCCAAGCGCTGCGTAGTGGGCGCAGCGGAGGAATGCCATCATTGGCCCGACGAGGATACCTCGTTTTTACACATGCCCACCTCTTCTGCTCCGCGTGAAGTCGTAACGTGTGACGGCAACGAAGCCGTCGCCTCCGTCGCCTACCGGCTCAACGAGCTCATCGCGATTTATCCGATCACGCCATCGTCGACCATGGCGGAGGTGTGCGATGAATGGGCGGCGGTGGGGAAGAAGAACCTGTGGGGCGAGGTTCCGCGCGTGGTGGAGATGCAGTCGGAGGGTGGGGCGGCGGGTGCGGTGCACGGCGGGCTGCTCGGTGGCGCGCTGACCACGACGTTCACGGCATCGCAGGGGCTGCTGCTGATGATCCCGAATCTGTACAAGATCGCCGGGGAGTTGCTGCCCTTCACGATGCACGTCAGCGCGCGCGCACTGGCGGCGCAGGGGCTTTCGATTTTCGGCGATCACCAGGACGTGATGGCGTGCCGGGCGACGGGCGCGGCGCTGCTCTGCAGCAATTCGCCGCAGGAGGCGCACGACCTGGCGCTGATCGCGCATGCGGCGAGCTATCGTTCGCGCGTGCCGTTCATTCATTTCTTCGACGGGTTCCGCACCTCGCATGAGGTGCAGAACGTCACCGTGCTGACCGACCAGCAGCTGCGCGCGGTGATCGACGAGCGTGACATCGCGGCGTTCCGCGCGCGGGCGATGACGCCCGATCGGCCCATGCTGCGCGGCACGGCGCAGAACCCCGACGTTTATTTCCAGGGCCGCGAGGCGGTGAATCGCTTCTACGACGAATTGCCGCGGCTCGTGCAGGAGGTGATGACGAAGTTCGCCGCGGTGACCGGGCGCCACTACCAGCTGTTCGAGTATCACGGCCATCCCGCCGCGGAGCGGGTGGTGCTCTCGATGGGCAGCAGCATCGAAACGATCGTCGAAACGGTCGACTGGCTCTGCAGTCACGGCGAGAAGGTGGGCGTCGTCACGGTCCGGCTGTTCCAGCCGTTCGACATCGCGACCCTGCTCGCGGCGCTGCCGAAGACGGTCCAGGCGATCGCGGCGCTCGATCGCACGAAGGAACCGGGCGCGCTCGGCGAGCCCCTCTACCTGAACCTGCTCACGGCGCTGGCGGAAGGCGGCTCGTCGCTCGCGGGTTCACGTCGGATTGTCGGCGGGCGCTATGGCCTCGGCTCGAAGGAATTCACGCCCGGCATGGTGCGCGCGGTGTTCGACAACCTCACCCTGCCCCAGCCGAAGAACCATTTCACGGTCGGCATCCTGGACGATGTGACGGGGACCTCGCTGCCCTACGACGCGGACTTCGATCTGGAGGCGGCGGATGTGCGCCGGTGCGTGTTCGTCGGGCTGGGCGCCGATGGCACCGTCGGGGCGAACAAGAACTCGATCAAGATCATCGGCGAGCAGACCGACAATTTCGCGCAGGGCTACTTCGTGTACGATTCGAAGAAGTCGGGTTCGATGACGATTTCGCACCTGCGCTTTGGGCCGCGGCCGATTCGGGCGCCGTACCTGATCCGCCAGGCGGGCTTCGTCGCGTGCAGCCAGTTCAGTTTCGTGGGCAAGAACGACGTGCTCGGCTTTGCCGCGCCGGGCGCCACCGTGCTGCTCAACTCGCCGTTCTCCGCCGCCGACACGTGGCAACGCCTGCCGCGCGACTGGCAGCAGACGCTGATTGCGAAGAGGCTCCGGCTGTTCGTGATCGATGCGACGCAGGTCGCGCATGCTTCCGGCATGGGCCGGCGGACGAACACGGTGCTGCAAACGTGCTTCTTTGCGCTGTCGGGGGTGCTGCCGCAGGAGGAGGCGATCGCGCAGATCAAGAAGGCGATCGCCAAGACCTACGGACGCAAAGGCGAGCAGATCGTGAAGATGAACTATGCCGCGGTGGACGCGGCGCTCGCCGGGTTGCACGAGGTCAAGATTCCGCAGGAAGTCGATCTCAGCGCGCTGGCCTCCGTGCCGCCGTCCTACTCGAACGCGCCGGAATTCGTGCAGAAGGTCACGGCGCGGTTGCTGGCGAACGAAGGCGACCTGATGCCGGTGAGCGCGATCCCGCTCGACGGCTGCTGGCCGGTCGGCACGGCCCGGTTCGAGAAGCGCAACATCGCGCTCGAGGTGCCGGCGTGGGACGCGAACCTCTGCATCCAATGCAACAAGTGCGTGATGGTGTGCCCGCACGCTGCGATTCGCGCGAAATTCTTCAGCCCGGCGGAACTCGCCGGCGCACCGCAGTCGTTTGTGTCGACGAATTTCCGTTCCGCGGAATTTCCCGGTCAGAAGTACACGCTGCAGGTCGCGCCGGAGGATTGCACCGGTTGCTCGCTCTGCGTCCAGGTGTGCCCGGCGAAGGACAAGTCCAACCCGCGGCACAAGGCGATCGACATGGTGGCGCAGCCGCCGCGGCTCGAAGTCGATCGGGTCAACTGGGAGTTCTTCGCGAAGCTGCCCGATCCCGATCGCGCGAAACTCGACATCACGTCGGTGAAGGCGACGCAGTTCATGCAGCCGCTGTTCGAGTTCTCGGGCGCGTGCGCAGGCTGTGGCGAGACTCCGTACGTGAAACTGCTGACGCAGCTCTTCGGCGACCGGATGCTGATTGCCAACGCCACCGGCTGCTCGTCGATTTACGGCGGCAACCTGCCGACGACGCCGTATTGCGCCAACGGCGACGGCCGAGGCCCGGCGTGGGCGAACTCGCTCTTCGAGGACAACGCGGAGTTTGGGCTCGGGCTGCACCTCGCGGTCGAGCAGCGCGGGAAGACGGCCAGGTTGCTGTTGTCACAGCTCGCCGCGCGGGTTTCCCCCGATCTGGTTCAGCAGCTCCTCTCGGCCAATCAATCGAACGAGGCCGGCATCGCGGCGCAACGCGAGCGCGTGAAGGCGTTGAAAGCGGCGCTGCACGGCGTCGAGGGCGCCGAGGCGGCGCGCTTGCTCGCGCTGGCCGACGATCTCGTGCGCAAGACCGTGTGGATCCTCGGCGGCGACGGCTGGGCGTACGATATCGGCTACGGCGGGCTCGACCACGTGCTCGCTTCCGGTGCGAACGTGAAGGTCCTCGTCCTCGACACCGAGGTGTATTCGAACACCGGCGGCCAGGCGTCGAAGTCGACGCCGATGGGCGCGGTCGCGAAGTTCGCGGCGGGCGGCAAGCCAATCGCCAAGAAGGACCTCGCGCTGATCGCGATGCAGTACGGCCACGTGTATGTCGCGCGCGTCGCCTTCGGTGCGAAGGACACGCAGACGCTGACCGCGTTGCGCGAGGCCGAGGCCTACAACGGTCCGGCGCTCGTCATCGCGTACTCGCACTGCATCGCCCACGGGTACGGGCTCGACCAGGGCCTCGAGCAGCAGAAGCTCGCGGTGGACACCGGCTACTGGCCGCTCTTCCGGTTTGACCCGCGCCTGGTGGAAAAGGGTGAAGTGGGCCTCAGGCTCGATTCCGGTGCGCCGAAGTCGGAACTGGCGAAGTTCATGGCGAACGAGACGCGGTTCGGCATCCTGCGCAACATCGACCCGGCGCGCGCGAACGAGCTCGCCACGGCCGCGCAAGTGCAGGTTCGGCGGCACTACGCCTTGTACCAGCACCTCGCCGCGCCGACCGCGAATGGCAATGGCCACGCCGCGCCGAAACCGGAGGGCAATGGCCATGCGGCTCCGCCCGCGAAACCCGCCATCCCGCCGGCGGTCCTCCAGCGCCTCACGCCGCAGCCGCCGCCGACGCCATGACGATGGCGACGCAGAGCGTCTCGGTCTGGCTGGGCCGTAGCGCGGGCAACCTGCCCGCGCTGAGGGAAGCACGGGCAGGTTGCCCGTGCCACGGCGCACCCGAAAGGAAACATGGCTGACCCGCTGCTGAACAACCCCAAGTATGCCTGGGCGGCGGTCACGCGCGCCGCACCACCCAAGCGCGGCGCGGAGGAACGCATCGGCGACTTCCACGAGATATACGGCAACCTCGACGAAGCGACGGTCCGCGCGCAGGCGAGCCGCTGTATCCAGTGTCCGAATCCCCTCTGCATGCAGGGCTGCCCGTTGCACAACCGGATTCCCGAGTGGATGGCGCTGGCCGCCGAGGGCGATTTTCTCGGTGCGGCCGCGCTTTCCCGCTCGACCAGCAATCTGCCGGAAATCTGCTCGCGGGTGTGCCCGCAGGAGCGGTTGTGCGAAGGCGCGTGCCTGCTCAACAGCAAGGGCGACCCCGTGTCCATCGGCGCGATCGAGCGGTTCATCAACGAATACGCCTGGGCGCACGGCGCGGTCGAGCCGGTCGTGGCGCCGCCGAACGGTTTCAGTGTCGCGGTGATTGGCTCCGGCCCGGGCGGCATCGCCTGTGCCGATGAAATGATCCAGCGCGGCTATGCCGTCACGGTGTTCGAGTCGCAGCTCATCGCCGGCGGTCTGCTGGTGAACGGCATTCCGGCGTTCAAGCTGGAGAAGAATCTCGTCGACCGGCGGATCAAGCTGCTCGTGCAACGCGGCGTGCAGTTCCGGCTGGGGGTCGAAATCGGCCGCGACATTTCGCTCGAACAACTCCGGAAGGAATTCGACGCGGTGTTCCTCGGGTTCGGCGCGCAACGCCCGAAGCCGCTGGATATTCCCGGCGCCGATCTGAAGGGCGTCTTCGCGGCGCTGCCGTTCCTCATCCAGAAGAACGTGGCGTCGCCCCTGATTAATTTTGCGCCCGTGGATGTCGCGGGCAAACGCGTCGCGGTCCTGGGCGGCGGCGACACCGCGATGGATTGCCTGCGGACCGCGCTGCGCAGTGGCGCCCGCGAGGCGGTGTGCGTTTACCGCCGTGACCTGGCGAACATGCCGGGCAGCCGCAAGGAATACTACAACGCGCTCGAGGAGGGCGCGCGCTTCGAGTTTCTGTCGAATCCCATCGAGCTGCAGGCCGGACCGGACGGAGTCGTCGCGGGATTGAAATGCGTCCGGATGGAACTGGGCGCGGCGGACAAGTCGGGCCGCCGGACGCCGAAAGCGATCGCCGGCAGCGAATTCGTGGTGCCGGCCGAGGTGCTGCTGGTCGCGTACGGTTTCGATCCGATGCCGCTGGCGTCCGGCAATCCCGCGCTGCCGCTCGAGACGGATCGCTGGGGCTCGCTGAAAGTCGACGCGAACCAGATGACGAATCTCCCCGGCGTGTTTTCCGGTGGTGACGCAGTGCGCGGTCCGAGCCTCGTGGCGCACGCGGTGTGGGACGGCCGCAAGGCCGCGCAGGGCATCGACCGTTATCTCCAGACCAGCCGGAAGTAGGGGGCACGCGGCGGCCATTTCGCTTCGTGGCCTGAACCAGGAGTCTTTCGTCGTAGCGCGGTCAATCTGGCCGCGCCTTCACTTCCGACCTTCCGGGCATCCGGAATTCCGGACTTCCGCACCTCCGGCCCTCCCGCCCTCCGCGCCTCAACCCCTCAGCCCCGCGGCGCCGATTCCGTCCAACGTCCGCGCTGCCGCATCGATCACCCGCAGCACCGCCTCGAGCACGGGATCGGGCCGGCGGCCGCTGCGATGCACCGCAGCTCCCCGGGCGCGGCTCGGTTGAAGCCGGTCCGATCCCGGTGCCGGATCAGCGACCGTCGGCGACCGCTGCTACTGGGCCACCGTGCGCCAATGCCATCGTCACCGCGCGCCGATAACCCGTGACCGTGATTCCGAGACCAGCACCGACATCGACCACGGCGTACGCGTTGTTGGCGGCACCGGAGCCTTCGATCACTGCGCGGAGCGTGTAATAGTGAATGCCGTTGATCAGGGTGTAGCCGCCGGGGTGATCGTGACCCTGGAACACAGCGAGCACCTGGCCGGAAGCCTCGAGCACCTGGCGCACGGCCTCGCGATTGCGAATCGACGCGTGGCCATTGCCGTCGAGTCGCTGGTGCACGAACACGATTGTCGGCTCGGCGCCGCGCGTGAGCTCGGCTTGGAGCCAGGCCAATTGGGGCGGCGGTATGTTCGCATCGCGCCAGTCGAAATTGCCGTGGTCGTAATCGCGGCCGTTGTAATCGTAGGTCGCATCGAGCACGATGAAACGCAGCCCGCCGCGGCGAAACGAGTAATAGCTGCGACCGCGCGGAATGCCGGTGTTCTCGACGTGCGCGACGACCTGCGGTTTCGAGAGGTTGTCCATGTCGTGATTGCCGAGCACGTGGTAGGTCGGTCCGCCGAAACGCCGGATTTCCTGCTCGATCGCCACGAGGTGGGAAAACGTCTTCGCCTCCGGCTCGCCGTCGGCCATGTCCTTCATGTCGCCGAGCATCGCCAGAAACTCCACCCGCCCGGTCCGCAGGCGATCCACCGCCTCGCGGACCTTGGCGAGCGACTCGCGGTAGAAGCGCGTGCCCCTGGCGTTGGCATCGGCGTAGTGCGAATCGGTCACCAATCCGAACCGCAAGGGCGAGCGAACGGTGGCCGGACTCGTGGTGGACGAGCACGCGCCCGTGACGCCACCGAGGAACGCCGCCGCCGATAGTTTCAGGAAATCGCGGCGGTCGATCTGCCAACCCGGCGGCGCGACGGTTTCGATATTCTCGCTCACATCGGTCACGTTCTGCAGGCTCGCGCCGACGGCGAGGTTTTTCGCGCGGTGCGGTCAGGCTGGCACCTGGCGGCCAGACGGCGCGGGCGACATCGGCGGGCTCACTTGAGCTCACACAGGCAGAGGTGATTCAGTATTTTTCTCCGCCGCATGCAGCAGCCGGTGCACGGTCCCCAGCAGATCTTCGGGCGAGAAGGGCTTGAGCAGAAACGCGTGGGCCAGGTTCTTGATTTCGGAAATGCCGGAGCCGTCGCCGTCGTTGCGCGACAGCCCGCTCATGGCGATCAGCCGCGTGTCCGGTTGGAGCTGCACCACCGCGCGGGCGAGGGCAACGCCGCCGAGCCGGGGCATGTCGACGTCGGTCACCACGAGTGAAATCTCGCTGCGTCGCGAGCCGAACACGGTGAGGGCCTCGAGCCCGTCGCCGCAGCTCACGACGCGATAGCGATGTTTCCGCAGAATTGTGCCGACGATCTGGCGGATGGCGGCGTCATCGTCCACCACGAGGATGAGTTCACCGCGGCCCACGAAGACCGCATGGGCCGTTGCACCCGGGGTGGGTGCCGCGGCGCTTTCGATGGCGGGGAGATACACGCGGAACGTGCTCCCGCGGCCGACTGCCGTCTGCAATTCGACAAAACCCTGGTGGCTGGCCACGATGCCGCGAACCGTGGAGAGTCCGAGCCCGGTGCCTTTGCCCTCGCCCTTGGTGGTGAAGAACGGCGTCCAGATATGCTTCAGCACCTCGGGCGTCATGCCCGTGCCCGTGTCGGCCACCTCGAGCACCAACCACGGTCCCGGGCGGGCCCCGGGAATCGCGGCCGCTTCCACGGCATCGAGCACGCGATTCGTCGCCGTGAGTTGCAGCGTGCCGCCCTCCGGCATGGCATCGCGGGCGTTGACGCAGAGGTTGAGCAGCACCTGGTGAATCTGCGTCGGGTTGCCCTGCACCGGCCAGAGGTTCGAGGGAATGCTCTGCTCGAACTGGATGGACTTGGGAAAAGTTTCCTCGATGACGCCGATAATGTCCCGCGCCAGGTGCTTCACCTGCGTGGGGGCAAATTCGTCGCTCGTGCGGTGCACGAACCCGAGGATCTGTTTCACCAGCCCGGCGCCGCGGCCCGCGCTCTGCTCGAGCGTGTTGAGAATTTGCAGATCGCGCGGGGCGGACAGGCTTTCGCGCAGCATGGGCGCGGCAAACACGATCGGGGCGAGGACGTTGTTGAGATCGTGAGCGATCCCGGCGGCGAGCATGCCGATGCTCTCGAGCCGCTGCGCATGCAGGAACTGGTCCTGCAGCAGCTTTTTCTCCGTGACATCGCTCGCCAGCGCCAGTCCGGCGTCGCGGCCATCGAACACGATGGGGCGCGAGACCAGCTCCACCGGAAACACCCGGCCGTCTTTCCGCCGGTGCCGCGTCGCCAGCGTGCCGTGGCTGTCCGTGTGGTTTGCCGCGATGGCTTGAAGCAACACGGGAATATCCTCGGGCGGCCGGATATCCCGAATCGTCATGGCGAGAAATTCCGCGCGGGTGAAGCCGTAGTGCTGCACCGCGCATTCGTTCACGGCCAGGAAACGCAGCGTGGCGAGATCGTACACCCACATCGGCAGCGGGTTGTTGTCGAACAGCAGCCGATAGCGCTCCTCGCTTTGCCGCAACGCGGCCTCGGCGCGCAAGCGATCCGTCACGTCCTCGCCGATGCTCGCGACGCCGACGATGTTTCCGCTGCCATCGCGGAGCACCATGTTGTTCCAGGCGATTTGCCGGCTTTCGCCGTTCCCGATCCGGATCGGGTTCTGGAAGTGCACCGGAACTGTTCCCGTGCGGATCGTTTCGTGAAATATCTTCTCCACCGTCCTGCCGGAATCCGGCAGGAATTCGCGGAACCACGAATGGCTGATCACTTCCTCGCGCTTTCGCCCCACCAGGCGCAGGAGAAAGTCGTTGCAGAAGATGATCGTGCCGTTCGGGTCGAGCGTGATGGCAATGAGCTCGAGGTTCTCCATCATCTCGCGAAATCGCCGCTCGGACTCGCGCACGATGCCCTCCACCCGCTTGCGTTCGGTGATGTCATCCAGGCTGCCCTCGTAACAGACCACCCGGCCCTGCGCGTCGCGCACCACGCGGGCGTTTTCCGCAACCCAGACCCTGCTGCCGTCCTTGCGGTAAGCCTCGTACTCGAAGCCGCTGATGGCGCCGTCCGCTTCAATCCGGCGCTTGAACTCCTCCCGGTGGTTTGGATCGACATAGCCCTGCCGCGCGATTTCGGTGCGCTCGCGGATGAGTTCCTCCGGTGAAGCGTAACCGAGGATTCGCGCCATCGCCGGGTTGGCCGCCAGGAAGGTTCCCTGCGGCGTGGTTTGGAAAATCCCTTCCAGGGCATTTTCGAAGATCGATCGGTACTTCTCCTCCGCCTCGCGCCGCGCCTCCTCCGCGTGTTTGCGCTCCGTGATGTCGCGAAAGATGCCCAGCCTGACCTTGTGGCCATCGACCTCGACGGATCGGCCGCTGACCTCGACGGGGAAGATGGTGCCATCCTTGCGCCGATGAAGGGTCTCGAAAATCGCACCATCCGGCGAGTCGGACAGGGCGTGTTGCCGGGGCAGGGTCCCTCTGACGGCAGCCGGCCGGAGCCCACCCGGAGGCAACCGGCGCAGTTCCTCGAGCGAGTAGCCGTAGGTCGAGACTGCCCGGTCGTTCGCTTCGACGATCCGGCCGGTCTCGTCGGTCAACAGAATGATATCATTGGCGTGCTGGGTGATCAGCGCCAGCCGTTCGGCCAGCGACCGGCGCTGGGTTTCCGCGGCGAGTTCCCGCTGCAGGGAATCTGTGCTCGTCCGGCGCGACAAATGAGCAATGCCGAGCGCGGCTCCCAGCAGCAGGGACATGACGATGCCGGCCATGGCGAGCGCCTGCCGGCGCAGCGGCTCGTAGATCTCCGACTGATCCTCTTTCGCGACGAGAACCCACGGCGAATTCGGGACCGGCCGGACGGCCGCCAGCACGGCAACCCCGCGATAATCCACTCCCTCGATCACGCCGACGAATCCCCGCGCTCCCATGACCGCTGGGATTTGCTCATCATGGATGGAGCGGCGCACCGGCGACAGCGCGGTGCCAGGGCGGTGCCGGAGATCATTCAGGTAGAGCACTTCGTCTCCGTCACGGCGCACCAGCAGCGTCTCGCCGGTCTCGCTCGGCACCGGCCATTTTTGAATCAGCGGATAGAGAAAATCCCGTGGATCGATCCGCAGCAAGATTGCCCCGATAGGTAAGCCGACGGGCTGCGGCGCCGCGGAATTCCGATCCGCCGGCGAGGCGACCCAGTCGCGCAACGGCGCCACGAAGTCCATGTAGATGTCATCAGCGGTTGTCCGGTGCAGATCGGATAACAGGGGTTCGGTGGCGGTCGGAGCCGCCTCCAGCAATGCTCGCAGCTGGGGCTCAACCGTCAGCGGTGTCGGCGGAACCGCCAGCCGCGGGTTCATCCGCTGGTCGTACAGGACGACCGCTTCGTAGCGGTAGGTTTTTTGCAGCACGCCAATGTAGGCGAGCATCTCCTCCACCGCGGCGGAATTCGGAGTGGCGATAACGGCGGCGGCGGCCCTGGCCAGCGCAGGGGTCTGCATCAACAGCCGCGCGTCGCCGAGCCGCTCGTTGCGCCAGTTGACGATCTGGCCGACCTTCAGGTCGGCAATGGCCTCCAGTTCGCCCGCGATCCGTTCGCGCATGGCGGTCTGCCGGACACGCAGCGAAAAGAAACCCGCAAGGCCGATGGCGAGCGCGAGCACGCCGAAGACGACGAGCAGATGCTGTTGGGTGGCATACCACGGCGACGCTGGCGGGACGTGCCGGGCGCCGGTCGCATCGGGCCGCCGGCCCGCACCCGCGACGGCGGTCGAGAGCAGTGCTGCGAAAAGAGCGGCAAAGGCCGTGGCGGTCAGGAACGCCATCGGAATGATCCTGCCGTCGTAGAACAGCGGGGTGCCCGACGCGTACGCGAGGGCGACAATCAGGACCGCAATCTCGCCCACTGAAGCCGCGAGCAGGCCGGCGCGATGAAGCCACTTGCGCCCGGCCAATGGCGGCAGGAGTGCGGCGAGACTGATCGCGGCGAGCAGGAATACGCCGGCGGTCAGCGGTGACATCCGGCCGACCGGGATGCCGCGCACCATGTCGTCGGCCTGGAACAACGAGCGTTCCCAGGCTGCCTCGAATCCCGTCACACTCCGAACGACCGCGATAATGGCCGGCACTGCGGCGATTCCCGCGACGACGAAACCGACTCGACGCATGGCGGTTTTTCCGCCCCACCGCAGATGGAGCAGCAACGTGGCACCGAGCACCATCATCAGCAGCGCCGTGCTCGGCGCCATGGGGATGGTGTTGTTGCCCGTGCCGATCCTCCAATCCCCCCACCACCACGTGCCAAAGGCGAAGAGCGCGACGGCGCACGCCAGCGCAGCACCGGCGCAAGGCAGCCAGGCGCCCGCCTGCTCGAAGCGCAACGCGAGCGTCGGCCCGGGTGCGGGCTGCGGCCGTTCTGCTGGTGGTTGGACCATGGCTGCCAAGATGCTCCTGGCGTCAGGTAGCATCGCGGACCGCGTTCGGGTCGCAATCGCCGGACCTGCGCAATTCTTGCGAAGATCACGGCGGGTTCTGCCTCGCGCCCGGCGGGCAGGAACTTAGGGGTATTATCGGCTGGGTTTGGTGCGCGATCGCCACCAGGTTCCTGGCCGTGGCCAGAATTCTCATCATCGACGACGACGAGTCGTTTCGTGTTCTGCTCAACCAGACACTGACCGAGGCCGGGCACACCACGGTAGCGGCCGTCAACGGTTTCGAGGCCCTGAAGCTTCTCCGCGCCGACCCGGCGGATCTCATCCTGACCGACATCATGATGCCCTATGGCGGGCTCGCGACGATCCGGATTCTGCATGACGAATTTCCGCAGATCGGGGTCATCGCCATGACCGGCGGCGACGCGTTTCGTCTCGATTACGCGCGGAACCTCGGCGCGGACCAGACGCTGATCAAGCCGTTCACGGCGGAGCAGCTCACGGCCGCGATCGCCAGCGTCCTGGCGTCGCCGAAACCAGGAGCGCGCGCGCCGAAATGAGGGGTCAACCCGGAAGGGCGCTGAGTTGAGGGAAACATTGTCGGTGGCGGCAGTGGCGGGAACCGTGGCGCGGGCAATGCGCCTGCGGCGCATTGACCGCGCTCCGTTCCACTATTCTTCAGTTCGTCTGGCTCAGCCGAGGAGCGGGAACCGGACCGCCGCGAGCGAACGCGAAATGGTCTCGA
>Ga0082335_1001380_pt1 | contig 51948 bp, 52 predicted proteins | sample Subgrocontami58m_FD_72375 | JGI IMG/M metagenome (GOLD analysis project Ga0082335, IMG submission 72375) | Subsurface groundwater microbial communities from S. Glens Falls, New York, USA - GMW37 contaminated, 5.8 m (SPADES assembly) (version 2) ... | reverse complement strand
ACGAAAGGGGGCCGACACGGGCGTTGAAACGCCATGGTTGGCCCCCTTTCGTCCCTGACACAATAAATGGCATCCAAGGCCCAGCCTTGGTGGGGGTCGAGGGGGCAACGCCCCTCGCGGGGTCCGGGGCGGAGCCCTGGGGCTTTCTTGCGCCTCGGTCGGACTTCCGGGGCCGCAGCCGTGCCGGTCTAGCCACCACCGTAAGCCGGCGCCATAGTAGACCGATCAAGCGCCGCCCAAGGGGGGAGAGGTTTCCATGCCCGTCGAAAAGCAAGCCTATCGTGAGGCCATGGCCCGCCTCGGTGCGGCCGTGAACGTGATCACCACCGACGGACCCGGCGGCAAGGCTGGATTTACCGCCTCGGCCGTGACCAGCGTCACCGACACGCCGCCCACGCTTCTGGTCTGCGCCAACCGCACCAACGATTCCTATCCGGCGATGCGCCAGAACGGCGTGCTGTGCGTCAACACGCTGACCCCGGCGCAAGAGGGGCTGTCGCCGCTTTTCGCTGGCATGACCGAACACAGCATGGACCAACGCTTCGAAGGCTACACTTGGCACACGCTGCTGACCGGTTCGCCCGTGCTGGATGAGGCGGTGGTCGTGTTCGACTGCAAGATCAATCAGATCGTGGAAGTTGGCACGCACGACGTGTTCTTCTGCTCGGTGGAGGCGGTGCGGACCGGACGAGCGCATGAGGGGCTGATCTACTACGGCCGCGGCTACCATAGGGTTGCGATTACCTAGGGCCACACAGCCCGTGCACGCGCTGATCACCGGCGCCACGGGCTTTGTCGGCCGTCATATCTGCGCGCGTCTGTTATCCGAGGGCCATCAGGTCACCGCCGTCGTGCGCGATCCGGTGGTTGCCGCCCGCAGGTTTCCGGGAGCGAATTCCGTCCAGGCCGACCTCAACCGCATGACCGACCCCTGGGATTGGCGTCCCCTGCTGGCCGGTGTGGACGCCGTCGTGAACTGCGCCGGCATTCTGCAATCCCGACATGGCCAATCCGCCGACGCGATCCACACCCGCGCGCCGAACGCCCTGTTCGACGCCTGTGTCGCCGCGGGCGTGCGGCGCGTGGTGCAGATTTCCGCCGTCAGTGCCGATCCAGCGGTCGGCACCGCCTATGCCATCACCAAAGCCGCCGCGGACGCGCATCTCCGGACGCTCAACCTGGATTGGATCGTGCTGCGGCCGTCTCTGGTGTATGGCCAGGGCAGCCATGGTGGCACATCGTTCCTGCGTGGCCTGGCTGGCTTGCCGGGAATCGTGCCGTTGATCGGCGATGGTGGGCAGGTTTTCCAGCCGATCCATGTCGATGACCTCGCGGACGCGGTCAGCCGGTGTCTGTCGCCATCATTTCCGCCTCGACAGACGCTGGACCCTGTCGGACCTGAGATCATGACCTTGCGTTCGCTGGTGGAGATGACCCGGAACTGGCTCGATATCCCGCCCGCGCGGTACCTGCCGGTCCCGTTGCCGCTGATCCGAGTCGTGGCTCGCCTTGGTGACCTGGTCGGCGCCGGCCCGGTGACGTCCACCGCATTGGCGCAACTGGAATACGGCAATGTCGCGGACCCGGGCCGCTTTTCCGCGGCGATCGGGTTTCGCCCGCGTTCCATGACCGAGGCGTTTCAGGCGGCGCCATCCCATGTGCAGGACCGCTGGCATGCGCGCCTGTATTTCGTTCCTCCGCTGCTGACACTCGTACTGGCCCTGCTGTGGATTGGTTCCGGTCTGGCCGGCCTGACCAATCCGCCGACGGACGCCTTGACCGTCACCATGGCGATCGGCGCGCCGACCGAGGCGGTACCCTGGATCGTCGGCCTGTTCTGCCTGATCGATATCGGGATTGGTCTGCGGCTGGCGACCGGTCGAGCGGGCCGATGGTGCGGGTGGCTGCAAGTGGTCATGGTAGTCGGGTACACCCTTGGGATGACCCTGTTCATTCCATCCCTGTGGTACGACCCATACGGCGCCCTGCTGAAAAACCTGCCGACCCTGTGCGCGATCCTGGTGTGGCTGGCGCTGCTGGACGACCGGTGAGCGGATGGACTTTCTGCTTCTCAAGACCATCCACATCCTGAGCGCCACCATCCTGTTCGGGACCGGTCTCGGCACGGCCTTCCATATGTGGACGGCGCATGTGCGCGGCGATGCGCGGGCCATCGCGATCGTCGCTCGGAATGTCGTGCTGGCCGATTGGCTGTTCACGACGACCGCTGGGGTAGTCCAGCCGGTCAGCGGATTCATGCTGGCGCGGGAGGCTGGGTATGACATGGCTGCGTCCTGGCTGGTCGCGACCTATGCCTGTTACATCCTGGCGGGTCTGTGTTGGATTCCGGTTGTTGGCCTGCAAATCAAGGTGGCTCGGTTTGCGGCGGCGGCCGCGGATCAGGACGTGCCGCTTCCGGATGCCTATTACCGCGCCATGCGGGCCTGGTTTTGGCTTGGCTGGCCAGCCTTTCTCGCGCTGATCGTCGTGTTCTGGCTGATGGTCGCCAAACCTGACCTCTGGTAGAGTCCCGGGTTCTGGTGAATATCAGGCAACAATCAAAACCACGTTCAAGGAAACAGCGCCATGCGCCGCACTCTGAAGGGGTTACTGCTGGTGGTTCTGGCGGCGTCGGTCCTACCGGTGGTCGGGATCGCGCAGACCTGGCCAAGCCGGACCGTGCGCCTGGTCGTGCCCTATCCCCCCGGCGGTCCGACCGATCTGGTCGGTCGCACCTTTGCCGCCAAACTCAGCGAGATATGGGGCCAGGCAGTGGTGATCGAGAACCGCCCGGGTGCCAATGGCAACATCGCCTCGCAGTTGATCGCCCGGTCCGCCCCTGACGGCTCGGTTTTCATGCTGCATTCGTCGTCCATGGTCATCAATGCCATCATGTACAAGGCGCCGGGCTATGACCCGTTCGCCGATTTCACCCCGATCTCGCAGGTGTTCGACTACAAGTTGATCGTCGTGGTGCACCCTTCGGTGCCCGTTACCAGCCTGAAGGAGTTGGTGGATCTGGCGAAGGCAAAGCCGGGATACATCACTTATGCGTCGGCTGGCGGCGCGGGCGCGCCGACGCATCTGTCGGTCGAGATGTTCAAGCAGCGCGCCGGGATCGATCTTGTGCATGTCCCCTATCAGGGCGGCGCGCCTTCGACCAATGACCTGCTCGCCGGCCATGTCATGATGATGTTCAACAACCCGCTGGGATCGCTGCAATACATCAAAGCCGGCCAGTTACGCGGCCTGGCCGTTACCGGATTGGAGCGCAATCCGTTGGCTCCGGACCTGCCGACGGTGGCGGAACTCGGTTATCCCGGATTCGATGTCGGCACCTGGTTTGCGATTTGGGGTCCCGCCGGCCTGCCGCCCGAAATTGTCAAAACCGCGAGCGAGGGCATCATGCGCGTCGCACGCATGCCGGACGTCGTGGAACGGTTACGGGCCAATGGCATGAACTCGATCGGCGGTTCACCGGACGCGCTTGCTCAGGTCATGCGGGTCGACCATGAGCGGTGGGGCAAGGTGATGCGCGAGGCGAAGATCAGCATCGACTGAGTCGCGGAGATTCACGCACAGCATGGCCGGGTCACCGAGGCGTCACCGATCAGGGAGCCGGTCGGACAGAGCCCAGGCCTTCAAGTCGGCGTCACGCGGGTGAGATCGCCAGCCCGGCGGATCGCTTAGGACACAGGCATTACACGGCTCGCCGGGCGCGCGTCGGCCTTCAGAAGCTGCGAGTAAGGCCGCCTTTCACGGGATCGACCCGCAGGAAGGTATGCGCAAGACTAGGGAAACGTTTGTCGATCCCGCGTGCGATATCGGCAACCTGTCGGTGCATTGCGGCCTCTTCCGTGTCGCCGCGCGCGGCGAGTAGCGTGGCGAGGTAGAGATGGGCCTCCTGGTCGTCATAGGCTCTCTCGATGGCTCCCCGAAAGAGCCGTTCCGCTTCGGCGACATTGCCGTTGGACCATTGCACCAATCCCTTGAGGACCATGACGCGGCCCCGGAACCCGCGCGATTGAACCGAATGCACTTTCTCGCTGCCTTCCTGGAACAGCCGTTCGGCCTCTTTGGGCTGTCGGTCCGCGATCGCGAAAAAGGCCTGGTTGAGCTCCATCAATCCGTAGCCGGCGGGTTCGCCGCCGGGCACCATCGTACCCAGGGCGAATTGTTTGACGGCCTCCGCCTTGTCGCCCTCCATCACCGCCATGATGGCTAGCAGATTGCGCAGCAGCACGATTTCCGTGGCTCCGGCAACACTTGGGTCCCAGGGTTGGGCCAATCCTGCCAGTGCCGTGGCCTTGCTGCGGGCCAGCGCCGCGGTGTCGCCACCCTGGGCATCGGCAAAATCAGTGTTGGCCACCCGGAACGGTGCGACGATTTCAGTCGCTCGGCGAGCGGCGGTTTCAATGAGGGTACGGGCGTTGCCGTCGGGTTGGCTGAGCACCATGGTGGTCGGGGTGTCGGGCGGATTGTTGACCACCATGTACATCAGCAGGCCGGGGCCTTTGCCGTCCTCCACGATGGCGCCGGCGACATTGACGGCGTCATCGCGCACCATGGCCTGGACCGAGTAGACCACGTCCTGCAGATTCAACGGCTTTGCCAAGGCCATGGGCAGGCTGGGGGCGGAGCCTGTCTGCACGGCCGGTGTCGCCAACAGGGAGGGCACCCGGCTGAAGCTGGCAACACTGACAGCGAACATTTTCTCCGCGACAGCCTGGCTGACGCCGGTGGTCTCCACCGATTTTGGGACCGAGAGGGTCGCAAACAGGGAGTCGCCGAACAGCGCGGCATTGCTGACCACCAGACCCAGAAACAGGCTCGCGACGGTGAACAGCGTGGTTATATCCATGGGACCCCCCAGGCCAATTTGTTGCTCCGGCACTTATCACGACACCACCCGCCGGCAAAGCAATCGCGGATTCGTGATGAAGTGGATGTTCGATCGGTTCAAGGCCGAGCGTGGGCGTGACGCGATGGAAGGGGTTGGTATGGTGGTCTTGGGGTAGGCTTTTGGAGGTATCGAGAGGGACGCGACGCCAAAGCGTTACTTGCAACGGGACGGTGTATCGGTCATACCCCGGCCGCCAGCGGTCCGGTTTGCTCCGGACCACAGGTAATTCGCACGCGGGGTGCCTTTCCCGTTTCCTGGGTTCGCCTCAGGACCGGGTCCGGTGTCGATCTCGGCACTAAGTCCAGTGCCGATCCCGGCAACGCCCCGCGGAGGTATAACCGGACGACAGAAAGGAGCACGCCGATGGCGATGCCCGATTTCACCATGCGTCAGCTTCTCGAAGCCGGCGTTCACTTTGGTCACCACACCCGCCGCTGGAACCCGCGCATGGCGCCGTTCCTGTATGGCATCCGCAATCAGGTTCACATCATCGACCTGCAGCAGACCGTGCCGATGCTCGATCGCGCGCTGCGGGCGGTCCGCGACGTGACCGCCGCCGGCGGCCGTGTGCTGTTCGTCGGCACCAAGCGCGCCGCGGCCGAACATGTGGCCGACGCCGCCCGCCGCTGCGGACAATACTACATCAACCACCGTTGGCTCGGCGGCACCTTGACCAACTGGAAGACCATCACCGGCTCGATCAAGCGCCTGCGCCAGATCGAGGAATTGCTGGCCGGCGACACCGGGGGCCTGACGAAGAAAGAGGTCCTGGACATCACGCGCGACCGCGACAAGCTGGAACGCGCGCTGGGTGGCATCAAGGAGATGGGCGGCCTGCCGGACATCCTGTTCATCATCGACACCAACAAGGAGAAGCTGGCGGTCGAGGAAGCCACGAAGCTGCATATCCCGGTCGTGGCCGTGCTGGACAGCAACTCCGACCCCACCGGCGTGACCTTCCCGATTCCGGGCAACGACGACGCGATCCGCGCAATCACCATGTATTGCGATCTGGTCGCGGGCGCGGTGCTGGATGGCATCAGCGCCGAAATGGCGGCATCGGGTGCCGATATCGGTGCCGCGGAAGACCTGCCGATCGAGGCGATGCCCGAGGTGATGCCCGAAGCGATTGTCGAACCGGGCATCGAACAAGCCGCTACCGTCTGAACGAAAGCTGGAGAACAGACATGGCCGCCATCACCGCCGCCTTGGTGAAGGACCTGCGCGACAAGACCGGCGCGGGCATGATGGACTGTAAGAAGGCGTTGACCGAAACCGACGGAGACGTGGAAGTCGCGATCGATTGGTTGCGCAAGAAGGGTCTCGCCGCCGCCGCCAAGAAATCGGGTCGCGTGGCGGCGGAGGGTTTGGTCGCGGTTGCTTCCGCCCCGGGCAAGGCCTCGGTGGTGGAGGTGAATGCTGAAACCGACTTCGTTGCCCGCAACGAGACGTTTCAGGCCTATGTGCAGACGGTCGCCAGGATCGCACTCGATGTCGGCGACGATATCGAGGTGTTGAAGGCTGCCCCGTTCCCCGGTACCGGCCGCAACGTGGCCGAGGAACTGACGCATCTGGTTGCCACGATCGGTGAGAATATGAACCTGCGCCGGGTGCGGGTTTTGAGCGTGCCGCAAGGTGTGGTTGCAACCTATATGCACAACGCGTTGAAGCCGGGCGTGGGCAAGATTGGCGTGCTGGCGGCGATCGAGGGGCCGGGCGAAATCGCGGTTCTGGAAACGCTGGGCCGTCAGGTCGGCATGCATGTGGCGGCGACTCGGCCTGAAGCCTTGGACGTCGACGCGGTCGATCCCGCGGCGTTGGAACGGGAAAAGGCGGTGCTGTCCGAGCAGGCACGCGCATCCGGCAAGCCCGAGAACATTATCGAGAAGATGGTCGAGGGCCGGATCCGCAAATACTACGAGGAAGTGGTGCTGCTGGAGCAGGTTTGGGTGCATGACGGTGAAAGCCGCGTGCGCGTGGTGGCGAAGAAGGCCGGGGTCAATCTGACCGGGTTCGTGCGGTTCCAGTTGGGCGAGGGGATCGAGAAGCCGAAGGAAGATTTTGCCGCGGAAGTGGCGGCAACGGCTGGGGTTTGAGAGGGCGGGGCTTCCGCCCCGGACCCCGACCAGGGGCTCTGCCCCTGGACCCCGCCAAAGGCGCGGCCTTTGGAATGCGATTCTTTTGGAGTTTCAACCCGAGGGCATACCCGGACCTTTCACCGTCCGGGTAGGCCCTCGGGTTGAAACTCCAATGTTCCTGTTCCGGTTCCAGGGGCGGTCGCCCTTGGTGGGGGTCCAGGGGGCAAAGCCCCCCTGGTCGGGGTCCGGGGCGAAGCCCCGCCCTCTCGCAACCTTGTCCCACCCGGGCGGGACCTTTAGGGTGCCGCCCGACTCGCATCCGGTCTCGGGAATCCCATGTCGAAGCCTCCGGTCTACCAGCGTGTGATGCTGAAACTGTCGGGCGAGGCTCTGATGGGCCGGCGCGACTATGGGCTGGACACCGAAACCGTCGGTGCCATCGCCAATGACATCCGTGATGTCGTCAATATGGGCGTTCAGGTCTCGGTCGTGATCGGGGGCGGCAACATCTTTCGCGGCGTCTCAGGGGCGGCATCGGGCATGGATCGTGCCCAGGCCGACTACATGGGTATGCTGGCCACCGTCATGAACGCACTGGCCATGCAATCCGCTCTGGAAAAATGCGGCGTCCCCACCAGGGTCCAATCCGCCATTCCGATGGCCAGCGTCTGCGAGCCCTATATCCGGCGGCGCGCTGAACGCCACATGGAGAAGGGCAGGGTGGTGGTGTTTGCCGCAGGTACCGGCAATCCCTTCTTCACCACGGACACCGCCGCGGCGCTGCGTGCTGCCGAAATGCACTGCAACGCGTTGTTGAAGGGTACCCAGGTGGACGGTGTCTATTCCGCCGACCCGCGCAAGGATGCCCACGCCACCCGCTACGAGCAGTTGAGCTATCTCGACGTCCTGGCCAACGACCTGGGCGTCATGGATGCCGCCGCGATCAGTCTGGCACGGGAGAACAAGCTCCCTATCATCGTATTCAACATCCACGCCCCGGGGGCCTTCGCGCAGGTGATGCGTGGCGAGGGTCGCTTCACCCGGATTATCGAGCAGCAATGACTTGACCAGGAGGCACGGGCATGGCCGCCGCTGACTTAGAAACCCTCAAGCAGGACATCACCCGTCGCATGGACGGGGCAATCGACACGCTGAAGCGTGAGTTCAACGGTCTGCGCACCGGACGCGCGCATCCGGGCCTGTTGGAACCCGTGAAAGTGCACGCATACGGCACCGAGATGCCGCTGACCCAGGTTGGCACAGTCGGCGCGCCGGAGCCACGCATGTTGACCGTACAGGTCTGGGACAAGTCGATGGTCACGGCGGTGGAGAAGGCAATCCGCGACTCCGGTCTCGGCCTGAACCCGATGGCCGACGGCATGATGGTCCGCGTACCGATCCCGCAACTGACCACGGAACGGCGCAATGAGTTGGCCAAAACCGCACACAAATACGCGGAGGGTGCCAGGATCGCCGTGCGCGGCGTGCGGCGCGATGGAATGGAACAGATCAAGGGTCAGGAAAAGAAGCACGTGATCGGCGAGGATGTTGCCAAGACCTGGCACGATGAGGTGCAGAAACTCACCGATCAGTTCATCAAACGGATCGATGAAGCCCTGACCGACAAGGAAAAGGACATCCGCCAGGTCTGAGACCGGACACTGGGTCCGCGATGCCGGCCTCCCCCAAAGATACGACTGCGTCTGCGACCGGACCTGAAGCCGGGCGGGAGGGATTTGTGCCGCCCACCCATGTCGCCATCATCATGGACGGTAACGGCCGCTGGGCCGCCGCTCGCCATCTGCCCCGCATTGCCGGCCATCGCGAAGGTGCCCGCGCGGTGCGGCGCACGATCGAAGCGGCGATCCAGAACAATGTCCGGTGGCTGACACTCTATGCTTTCAGCAGTGAGAACTGGCGCCGCCCGGCTGCCGAGGTGCTGGATCTGACGGGGCTGCTCCGCCACTACCTGAGAAGCGAGATCGCCGAATTGCGCGCCAATGGCGTGCGGTTGCGTTGCATCGGCGACCGGACGCGCTTCGATCCGGACATCCAGGCGGATCTGGCCGACGCAGAGGTCGGTACCAGCCATAACAGCCGCCTCAATCTGACGGTGGCTTTGTCGTACGGGGCGCGGGCGGAAATCACCGCCGCCGCCCGGGCCGCCGCTTCGGCGGTCAAGGCTGGCACGTTGGCTTTGGATCAACTGGATGAGGCTATGTTTGCAAGTTTCCTCTCGACCGCCGGAATGCCGGATCCGGACCTGGTGGTACGCACATCGGGGGAGCAGCGTCTGTCCAACTTCCTGCTCTGGCAGGCCGCCTATGCGGAATTCGTCTTCATGGACGTTCTGTGGCCGGATTTCGGAGCGGAGCATTTCGGTGCCGCGCTGACCGATTTCGCGAAGCGGGAGCGGCGCTTTGGCGCTCGCCCGGCCTGATTCCGGCATGCGGTGATAGGACAAGCTGCATCCACCCAATGGAGCGACCTACGACGACGGGTGCTGTCAGCGGTCATTCTGGCCCCCGCGGTCCTGGCCTGCATCTGGTTCGGCGATTGGCCCTTCGATGTGGTGATGATTCTGGTCGGAGTCGGCTTGGCGTTCGAATGGGTACGGATGGGTGGCAGTCCGGTCCTCGTCTGGCCCGGTATCGCGGTTCCGGGCACGGTATTGCTGGCCTCCCTGGCCGTGGCGCTTGGGTATCACGGGGCAGGCGTGACGATCCTGGTGGCGGCTGTCGCCGGCCTGTTGGCGGCGCCGAACCATGCGCGGATGGCGGCCTTGGGTGTGGCCTATGTCGGCTTGGGAGTCCTGGCCCTGCTCTGGCTGCGTGACGATCCGGTCGTCGGTCGGGCCAATCTTTTTTTTGTGCTGGTGCTGATCTGGGCAAGTGATATCGGGGCCTATCTGACCGGACGCGCGCTTGGCGGCCCTCGCCTGGCACCGTCGATTTCGCCGGGCAAGACCCGGTCCGGCGCGGTGGGTGGCCTGCTTGCCGCGGTTCTGATCTCTTGTATTTTGGCCTATATGGTTCAGCCTCCCGCGTCGATCGGTTGGCTGATCGCCGTCTCCGTGGTCCTGGGGATCGTTGCACAGAGCGGAGACCTTCTTGAAAGCATGATTAAACGGCATTTCGGTGTAAAGGATTCTGGGCGTATCATCCCGGGGCATGGCGGTTTGCTAGATCGGTTGGACGCCCTGCTCGCCGCGGCCCCTGTCGCGGCTTTGCTGGCATTGACGGCCGGACGTGGAGTAGTTCTTTGGCAATGATCCCTGAACCCCAGGAAGCGCCGCGATCTGTCACCATACTGGGCTCGACCGGTAGTGTCGGAACGCAGACCATCGACCTGCTCGCCGGCGCGCCGGATCGTTTCCGGGTCCGCGCCCTGGTGGCGGGCCGCAATACAAAGCTATTGGCCGAACAGGCGGTGTCGTTGCGAGCGGAACATGCCGTCGTCGCCGATGCCACTTGCCTGGCATCGCTGCGGGACGCGTTGGCCGGCACCGGCATCAGAACCTCGGCCGGGCCCGAGGCGGTGGTGGAAGCCGCATCACTCGAAGCCGATTGGACCATGGCGGCGATCACCGGCGCGGCCGGCCTGGCCTCGACCTTGGCCGCGATTCGCCGGGGCGCGGTGGTGGCTTTGGCCAACAAGGAAGCTTTGGTCTGCGCCGGGGAGGTCATGCTCCGCGCGGTGCGGGAGGCGAACGCCACCCTGCTGCCAGTCGATTCGGAGCATAACGCGATCTTCCAATCGCTGGCGGACGGCAACCATGGCGCGATCGAGAAGATCGTCCTGACCGCATCGGGTGGGCCGTTCCGGACCTTCAGCATGCAGGACATGGCGCGGGTAACGCCAGAGGCCGCCTTGCGCCATCCGATCTGGTCGATGGGTGCGAAAATCAGCATCGACTCGGCCACCATGATGAACAAGGGGCTCGAACTGATCGAGGCCGCGCGCCTGTTCAACCTGGACGAATCGGGCATCGGGGTTCTGGTCCACCAGCAATCGGTGATCCACGGGTTGGTTTTCTACCATGACGGGTCGGTGATCGCTCAGTTGGGTTCGCCGGACATGCGGATCCCGATCGCCCATACCCTGGCCTGGCCGCGGCGGATGGCCACGCCTTCGCCCCGGCTGGACCTGGCCGCGGTGGCGCGTCTGGATTTCGCCGAACCGGATCTGGTCCGATTCCCGGCGCTTCGGCTTGCGCGGGATGCGTTGAAGGCAGGCGGGGGCACGCCGGCCATTCTGAATGCCGCCAACGAAGTCGCGGTGGATTCTTTCCTCAAGCGCCAGATCGGCTTCCTTGATATTGCGGCCACCGTTGACAAAGTATTGAGCGCGATGGGCACGCCGCCTGCTGACACGCTGGAGGACGTAGTCGCTCTCGACCTCGCTGCCAGACGGGCGGCCGAACATGTGACAGCCGCGCGGGCGGCGTAACGCCGAACGGGCGCCGCCGCTAGAGCATGATCGCGCTGAGCGGAACGTAACGGCGTGTGAATCATGCGATAGAACGAAATGCCAGAGCGGTTTTCTGTGTCCAGTCGGGGTGAATCCGTCCAGCCCCAAGCATCGGGTCCAACCAACCGACCGGTCATCAGTCGACCGGAACCACCAGGAGTGTCCCCCAGTCGTGTTTACTGAATTTCCCGACCTGCTTCGGACCGCTGCCGCCTTCGTGGTGGTGTTGGGCGTGTTGGTCTTCGTGCACGAACTGGGACATTACCTCGCGGCGCGTTGGCGGAACGTGAAGGTAGAGGTGTTTTCCATCGGCTTTGGACGTTCGATCACGTCCTGGACCGATCGGCAGGGCACGGTCTGGAAGCTGTCGTGGCTGCCTCTGGGCGGATACGTGAAGCTGCACGGGCAGGAACGCCCCGAGGACGTATCCGATGAGGTCCGCGCCAGTTGGATCAAGGGGCAGACCTTCCACGAAAAGACCGTTGGCTCACGCGCGATCATTGTTGCCGCTGGTCCGGCCGCCAATTTCCTGCTGGCCATGGTACTGTTCGCGGTCCTTTTCATGGCTGTCGGTAAGCCGGTCACCCTGCCCGTGGTCGGAGAGGTCATGCCGGACGGAGCCGCGGCGCGTGCCGGGCTGATGGTGGAAGACCGGATCGAGGTCATCGCGGGTCAGCCGATTCGCTCGTTCGAGGACATCCAGCGGATCATCAGCGCTCGTCCGGCGGAACAACTGTCCATGACCGTCCTGCGCGACGGTTCCCAGCGCGACATCACGGTGACGACCGGATCTCGGGATGCGAACGGGATCAAGGTCGGGTTGCTGGGAATTCGTGGCGGCCGGGTCGAGTATCAGTCGCAGGGTCTGTTCGAGTCGCTGGTGGGTGGCATCTGGCAGACCTGGGCCATCACCACCGACACGCTCAGTGGCGTGGCGCAGATGATCAGCGGCCAACGTGGGACGGAGGATCTGGGGGGGCCGCTGCGAATCGCGCAATTGTCGGGTCAGGTCGCGGGAATCGGTTTTGCCAGCCTGCTGTCATTTATCGCGGTACTGTCGGTCAATCTTGGCCTGATCAACCTGTTCCCGATCCCGGTGTTGGATGGCGGACATCTGGTCTTCTACGCATTCGAGGCGGTTCGTGGCCGTCCGTTGCCGCAGCGCGCTCAGGAATACGGGTTCCGGGCGGGTCTGGCGGTGCTGGCGACTTTGTTCATCTTCGCCACCTGGAACGATCTGACGCATATCGGCCTGTTTCGCTGGGTTGCTGGCCTGATCGGTTAACGACGGTAAGCGAGCCACCTCCGCCTTCGACCGCGAGTTGGATGCTGCGCCCGTCCTGAAACCGCGATTGTCCGGCTCCGCGCGCCGTCTCCCTGGGGTTCCGACTCCGACGGATGGTGCCGTCGGCCCGGACCACTTGCTCTGTGATTGGGTGTTCCGAGTCTCTGGACGGGCCAAATCTGCCTGCCGCGATCGGAACACCAGGTGGGGTATCGCCCAAGGGGTATCCCCTAGAGGAAGCAGCGCGGCAAGGCCGCTCTGGTCGGCGCCTGGGGCGAAAGCCTCCCCCCGATCCACCCGCACCCGAATGTCCCGTGACAAGGCCACCTAGCGTCGCTAATGCATGGCCGCTATTGTCTGCGCCTGCCATTCACTCGGTCTGGCGCGGCGCGATCTTCGGGTAGCGCATGAGTAAGGGGATCCGCCGTTTGATACCGATTCGCGCTGTACGGCTCCTGGCAGGCTGTCTATTGCCGATGCTCGTCGCCGGTTCCGCTATCGCGCAGCAGCGTCAGGCACCCGCCCGCCCGGCCGCTCTGGCGGCTGGCACGGTCCATTCCATCAGGATTGAGGGCAACCAGAGAATCGAGGAAGGGACCATCCGGTCTTACATGCTGGTACAGGTCGGCGATTCGTTTGATGCCGATCGGATCGATCGCAGCCTCAAGACGCTCTATGCCACGGGTCTGTTCCAGGATGTCCGACTGACCCGCTCGGGCAATATTCTGGTCGTGCGCGTGGTGGAGAACCCGCTGGTCAACCGCGTGGCGTTCGAGGGGAACAAGAAGCTCACCGACGACCAACTCCGCCCGGAAGTCCAGGTGCGACCACGCGCCGTGTTCACCCCGGCGGTCGCCGAGACCGATCGCAAGCGCATCCTCGACCTTTACGCCAGACGCGGCCACTACGACACCAGCGTCGACCCGCAGATCATTCGACTGGATCAGAACCGGGTCGACGTGGTGTTCCAGATCACCGATGGCCCGACCACCCTGGTCAGCAAGATCGCTTTCGTTGGGAACAAGGCATTCAGTGAAAGCCGCCTCACGGAGGTCATCAACAGCCGGGAGCAGCGTTGGTGGCGGTTTCTGTCCTCCTCCGACCAGTATGACCCGGAGCGATTGAATTTCGATAAGGAGTTGCTGCGCCGCTTCTACCTCAAGAACGGCTATGCCGACTTCCAGCTTGCCGACGCCACCGCCGAGTTGTCGCCGGACCGCAAGGCGTTCTTCGTGACGTTCACCCTGAAGGAGGGGGAGCGCTACAAGGTTGGCAAGGTCTCCATCACCTCACAATTGCGCAACCTCAGCGGCGACGACCTGCGGCCAATCCTCACCTTTCAGGAGGATGATTGGTACGATGGCGACGCGGTCGGCCGAGGGGCCGATGCGCTGGAGGAGAATGTGCATACCAGAGGGTATGCGTTCGTCGAGGTTAAACCGCGCGTGACGCGCAATGCGGCGACGAAGACCATCGATATTGCGTTCGATATAGGTGAGGGTCCCAGGGTCTATGTCGAGCGGATCGACATTTCGGGCAATGTCCGCACCAAGGACAAGGTGGTGCGGCGCGAGATGCGGCTGGCGGAAGGTGATGCCTTCAACGCCGAGGCTGTGCGCCGCAGCCGCCAACGCCTGACCGATCTGGGATACTTCAACGGCGTGGAGATCAGCACATCGCCCGGTTCGGCGCCCGACAAGGCGATCCTGACGACCTCCATCCAGGAACGGGCGACGGGCGAACTGACCTTGGGAGGCGGGTACTCGACCGACGCCGGTGCGTTGCTGGATATCGGTCTGGCCGAACGAAATCTCGTAGGCACCGGGATCAATGCCTCGATCAACGGGATCCTGGCCCAGAAGCGCAGCTCCATCAATTTGTCGGTGACGGACCCGTATTTCCTGGATCGCAACCTGGTCGCCGGCGTCGATGTGTTCCTGATCCAGACCAACAGCCTCGGGACGCAGCCCTATGACGAGAAGCGGGTCGGCTTTGCTCTGCGTGGGGGCTATGAGTTCAACGAGCACCTCCGACAGGTATGGAGCTATTCGCTGGTCAATCGGGACGTGTTCAACATCAACAGCACGGCCAGCCCCTTCATTCTGAATGAGGCCGGCACCTCATTGCTGTCGCAAATCAGTCAGGTGATGACGCTCGATCATCGCGACAGTAGGCTGTTTCCCCGCAGCGGCTATGTGGTTGAATTTGGGACGGATTTTGCCGGGCTGGGGGGTGACGTGAATTTCGTCCGCCTGAACCTGACCGGCGCCTACTACATCCCGCTGGAGCGAATGCTTGGTCATCAGGATTGGGGCATCAAGATCGGCGCCAATGTCGGTCGGCTGTTCCAAAACGGCGGACAGGAGCGAATCATCGACCGGTTCTTCCTGGGCGGCGACAACCTCCGCGGCTTTCAGGTGGGTGGTGCCGGCCCGCACGACACCGTTTCGGGTGATCCGCTGGGCGGTCGGTTGATCTGGACCCAGACGACCGAGTTGCGGTTTCCGTTGCCGGTGCCTCAGGATCTGGGGTTATCTGGGCGGGCCTTCGTGGATGTCGGCGGGCTGACCCAGGCCAATTTCAACAATTTCGGTTCCTGCGTTGAGGCAAACGGCCAGCCTTGCCAGATCGCGCAATCGTCGGCGCCGCGTGTCGGTGCGGGTGTCGGCATCTCATGGCGGACACAGTTTGGTCTGATCAATATCGACGTGACCCCGTTCATCGTAAAGCAGCCTTACGATCAGACACAGATATTCCGCTTCGGCTTTGGTACGAGGTTCTAGTGAATCAGATGCGACGTCTCGCTTCCGTGTCCCTTACGGCGCTCCTGTTTGCGGGGGTGCCCCTGACCGCGTTCGCCCAGCAGTCGAATCCCGAGTGGTTCGTGCCCGGCCAGCAACGTCCGGGCGCGGCACAACCGCAGCGCCCGGCGGGTCCGCCGCGTCCCGGTCCCGCGGTGCAGCAGCAACAGCCGCAATTGCCGCCCGACGCGATGGGAGGTGGCCAGCCTGGCGCGTCGAGTGAACTGCCGATCCCGCCGCACCAGTTGCAGGTGCAACTGCCGCCGGCGCCGGACGTGCCCGTTCTTGCCAAGAGCGACCCGCCGCCGCCCGCAGTGATCGGCATTCTGTCCGTCCCCGACGTATTGCGCCTTTCCAGCGCCTATCAGCAGGCCGACCGCGAACTCGGGCTGCGGCGCCAGAGGTTGAACGAGGATGCCCAGAGAGAGCAGGTGACCTTGCGCGATCTGGGGCAGGCTTTCGCCAACGAACGTGCCAAGCTGACGCCTGAGCAGATCAGGGCCAAGGAGCGGACCTTCCAGGATCGGGTGAATGAGTCCCGCCGCAGTTTCGGCGATCGCAACCGGATCATCCAGGAAGCTGGCCAGTACGTGATGGCACAGATCGATCGGACTCTGGAAATCGTCGCCCAGCAGGTCTCGGTCGCACGTGGCGTCAACCTGGTTCTCAACCGCGCCCAGCTTCTCGGCACGACCGCGGAGTTCGATCTGACTCCCCAGGTTGCCGAGGTTCTGAACCAGGTACTGCCCAGTGTCGTGATCCCGCCGGATGGTGTGTCGCCGATGGCGATGCCGCGTCCGACCTCGGCCACAGCGCCGGCGGCGGCGACTGCAGCCCCTGCGGCGGCGCAGCCCACCACTCAGCCGCAGCCTCAACCTCAGCCGAAGCGCTGACGAGACGGATCCCAGGCGGGTGGAACGCTCGGCCTTTGCGGGAGATGCCCGCTTTTTTCATCGCACCGGGCCACATACATTGGCCGTGGTTGCGAAGGTCGCTCAGACGGAGGCGCCGCCCCGCCATCTGATGCTGCATGGCGTCGCGCCGTTGCAGGTGGCGACGGCCGAACATGTGAGTTTTCTGGATAATCGCAAATATGCCGACGCTTTGGCCGATACCAAGGCCGGCGCCGTGATCGTACATCCGGATATGGTCTCCCGCGTGCCGGCTTCGGCGGTGGCGATCGTCACAGATCAGCCCTACGTCGCCTGGGCTCGCGTCGCGGCGCTGTTCTTTCCGGTGCCGCCGGCTGTCGCCGGTGTGCATCCCTCCGCCGTGGTTGCGGCAGACGCCGAGATCGATCCGACCGCGGAAATCGGGCCGCTCGCGGTGATCGGCAGCCGGGCCCAAATCGGACCGCGCTGCCGGATCGGGTCTCATGCGGTGCTGGGCGATGGGGTTGTCCTGGGCTCGGACTGTCGGGTCGGCGCCCATGCCAGCCTTTCGCACGCCATTGTTGGCGATCGGGTCAACGTCTATCCCGGCGTCCGCATCGGTCAGGAGGGATTTGGCTTCGCCACAACGCCCAATGGCCACCATCTGACGATACCGCAACTTGGCCGTGTGATCCTGGAGGACGATGTCGAGGTCGGGGCCAACAGCACAGTTGATCGCGGCTCTCTGCACGACACGGTGATCGGGGCTGGGTCGCGGCTCGATAATCTGGTTCAGATTGGGCATAACGTGCGCATGGGACGCGGTTGTGTGATCGTCTCCCAGGCCGGTATCTCCGGATCAACCATTCTGGAGGATCAGGTGATGATGGGTGGCCAGGCGGGCCTGACCGGACATCTGCATGTCGGGCGGCGGGTGCGTATCGGGGCTCAGGCCGGAGTGATGGCCGACGTCCCCGCGGGAACCGAGGTTGTGGGCAGCCCGGCCCAACCGGTTCGAAGCTTTTTCCGGGAAGTCGCTGTACTGCGTCGCCTGGCGCGTGGGTCGACCAGCGCCAAGCGTAATCGGGACAAGGAAACCGGGCCTGACACCGACACGAGCACGAGCTGAATGCCATGGATGAAACAGCAGTATCTCCGTCCCCGGCTCCGGCCGAAACCGAAAAGCCCAGCGGGGCTGTCGATAGCCTGGACATCAAGCAGGTCATGCAGGCGATCCCGCATCGCTATCCGTTCCTGCTGATCGACCGGGTGGTTGAGGTCGTCCACAATGGTTCCGCAGTCGGGATCAAGAATGTTTCGGTCAACGAGTCGTTTTTTGCCGGACATTTTCCCAACCATCCGGTGATGCCTGGCGTGCTGATTATTGAAAGCATGGCACAGACGGCCGCCGTGCTGGTGGTGGAAACCCTGGGCCCCGAGGCACAAGGGAAGGTCGTCTATTTCATGTCGATTGAGGGCGCGAAATTCCGCCGGCCCGTCGTGCCGGGCGATCAGATGCGCGTGCATGTGACCAAGGAACGAAATCGCGGCAATGTGTGGAAGTTCCACGGCGTGGCGCGGGTCGACGGTGTGGCGGTGGCGGAAGCCACGTTCGCGGCGATGATCATGGATCGAGCCCCGGCGATCTGACACATCCCGTTCCAGCACGGTTCCGAGCGGCGCGGCCAGAGGCGCGCCGTAATGCGGCCTGATTCCTGTAGCATCAACGCCTTACAGGCAGTTGTGGAAATATCGGGCAACACTAATTGAGTTGGTCACCCGCCCGGTGAGCCATAGGTTGCCCGAGGTCAGCTCGACCGCTTATGTGAATGGACCGGTGCGAAAATGGATTCATTGCCAGATCTGACCATACCGACCTCAGGTGGTGTGACCATTCACCGGACGGCCATCGTCGATCCTGCCGCTGAACTGGGCCTCGGGGTGGAAATCGGTCCGTTCTGCACCGTCGGGCCGGATGTCCGGATCGAGGACGGAGCGAGGCTGATTTCCCATGTTGTGGTCGACGGGTACGCGCGGATCGGTCCTGGTGTGATCCTGTATCCGTTCTGCACGGTCGGGATGGAACCGCAGGACCTGAAATACAAAGGCGAACCTACGCGGTGCGAGATCGGGGCGCGGACCCAGGTCCGGGAACACTGCACGATCCACCGCGGCACCGTGACCGGGAAGGGCATCACGAAGGTTGGTAGCGATTGCATGCTGATGGCGGTGGCGCATGTGGCGCATGACTGCACCCTCGGCAACAACGTGATCGTTGCCAATAATGTCGTGATGGGTGGCCATGTCAGCATCGGCGACCACGCGGTGATCGGGGGTTCGGCGGCCATCCATCAATTCGTTCGCATAGGCCGAGCGGCGATGATCGGCGGCGTGTCTGGTGTGGAGGCTGATGTTATTCCGTTTGGTAGTGTCCTCGGCAATCGCGCGCATCTGGCTGGGCTGAATATTATCGGCCTGAAGCGCCGGGGCTTCGATAAGGCGCAGATCCAGCACCTGCACACGATGTTCCGCGCCCTGTTCGCGCATGAGGGCGTGTTCGCGCAGCGGTTGGATGACGCCAGGGCGCGCTATGCCGGCGATCCGTTGATCGACGAGGTTCTCGCGTTCATTGACGCACCTAGCCACCGCGGGCTGATCCGGGCGGCATAGTCCAGCCAACCCGGCGGGGGGTGGGTTCGGTCGAAAGGCCTTGTTGTACAGCCCGCGGGACGTGCGAGCCCCCTCGGGCATGCCTCAGGCCGCTGGCTTCGCCGAGTCGAGCCGGTATCCGGCGAGATGCGTTAGGTCGTGGCTCGGTTGACCTTGGCGGCCAGACGCCGGTGCAGCCACCACCCCACGACGCATAATCCCGCCAGCAAGGCAGCCCAGTACGAAGCGGTCTGCCAGTCGCCGTCGTTCAGGCGCTCGATCGTCAGGCCGGCGATCTGGGCCGGATAGACATGGACGGGCGCCCAGACCAGCGCGGAACAGACGTTGGCCACGACGAAACGGTTGCGTGACATGCCCGCCATGCCTGCCACCATGGGCACAGTCGACCGAAACAGTGGCAGGAAACGGCAGAACGCGATGCTGTAGATCCCATAGCGGTCGAAGAACCGGTCGGCCTTCTCCATCAATGACGGACGGGTGGACAGCGGCCAGATGCCGCGCAGGGACTCCCTGTAACGATGCCCCACCCAATACGACATGAAATCGCCGATGATGGCGCCGATTGCGACCAGGATCAGATAGGGTGCCATCGGCTGTCCCGCGGCAGTGGCCGCGGCCGCGACGGCCATCACAATCGGGGTGCCGGGGATCAGGATTCCCAGCACCGCCACCGCTTCGACGATCGCGGCAATGAATGCGACCGCGAGTGCCCAGGTCGGGTACTCGGCAACCAGATCGACGGCGGCATTGACCCATGACCACATCGTGCGGTGACCAACCGGCTCCCTGTGCATTCTTGCTTGCGGGCATAATGGGTGTTCGGCCGGATGAAGGGAAGCGGGATCGTGCGTTCAACCCAGACTCGGCCGGTCCATTGCGCTTATGGGCCACAGGAGTACGGCCATGGCCTCGACATTCGTCCAGATTGGTCTGGCTTGAACTTCACCACGAGTGAAAGGTGATTGGACCAATGAAGATCACAACGGGAGGGGGGCCGTCCGCCCGAACCAGGAGACTGGCTCATGGTCTGGTGGGTTCCGGATGCGTCGTGGAGCATGGTCATGCTCACCGGAACCCGTCTGCGTGGTCGGCTGATCTTGGACCGCGTTCTCCGTTGCCCCCCATTTCTCCTCCGGACGCTCGACCCGTTGAGCACGCCTTATGTGACGCAACGGCCGAGGTCGCCGGCGGAGGAGTTGGTTTTTGCCCGGAGTGAATGCGGTCCTATCCGGCCATGATCAGCTTCGCGAGCTTCTCCGGCTCGGTCAGCATCGGGTAGTGGCCCGTATCCAACTCATGCCAGCTTGCCTTCAACGCCTCAGCCGCTCGGCGTTGGTGGGCGACCGGCGGATTGACGCTCTGCTTGCACCAGATGACCGAGGCCTTCCAACTCTGCTGCCAGAAGCTATCGAGCTTCACCGGAGCCTGCATCGCCGCGATCGGGTGCGGCGTGTAACGGGCGAGCGCCCAGGCTTTGGTTTCGCCAGTCAGGGACACGAACATGCGGTTGGCCGCGTCCTCGGGCGAAGGGCCGGTCGCGAGATCGGTCGACACCGCGGTTGGGCGCTTGACGTGATCGGACACGGCTTCCCCGTTGAACAGCGCCAGCGCGTCGGCCAGCACGATGCGACCTATGCGGTCACGCGCGGTTTCCGCCACCCGGCAGGCGATCATGCCGCCGCAACTGGTGCCGACCAGGACGACGTCCTTCAGATCCTCGTAGAACAGCAACTGTGCGATTTCCGCCGCCTGGCTTTCGGTATCGATGCCGGGCCGCAACGCATGGGCGCGTTCGCCGCATCCGTCCAGGCTCGGCGCGAACACCGTGTGCCCGGCAGCGCGCAGATGCGGCGTCACACGGTTGAAAATCCATCCGCCCTGGTAGGCGCCGTGCAGCAGAACGTAGTTTGCCATGGTTGTTTCCTCTAATGTTACGCGGCAGCCTTCCGCCGCCGCTTCTTCGCCAGCATGATCATCGCGATCGCCACCGCCGAAGTTGCCGTATAGAACCCGAAAGCGTTCGTATAGCCAATCATGGCGGCCTGCCGGTTGATCTCCTTCGACAGGCGAGCCAACCCGACCTGGGACTCGGTGGTCCAGTTCCCGGTCACCCATGGCAGAGCCAGGGCCCGGTTGTAGGGCGAGATCATCTCCGTCAGACGGCTGTAGTTCGCCCCGGTGGCGTGGACGATTTCGGCCACCGAGATCGATATGAAGAAACTCGATCCGATGTTCCGCATCAGGTGGAACAGCGCCATGGCTTCCGGCATCAGTCGCGATTCCAGGGTGGGGAAGGTGGCGATTGTCAGCGGCACCCAGAAGATTCCGACCGCGACCCCCTGCAGCACGCTGTTCAATGCCAGCGTCGTCTTGTCGACGTTCAGGTCCAGGCTCATGAGCCAGATCCCGGATACGATTTGCAGCGAAAAGCCGAAAATCATGCCGAATCGCGGGTCCACCCGTCCGGCAAAAATGGCCAGGAAGAATCCGATCGTGGCGCCGATGCCGCGTGCGCCCAGGATCTCACCGATGATCTGATCCGGGTAACCGGCGTGTTGCTGCAACAGCGATGGCAACAGCACGACGGGCGTGAAGTTGAGCATGCCGTAAATTGTCACCAGCATAAGCCCCAGTGCGTAATTGGGGTCGGTCAGCAATTTCGGGTCCAGGAAGGGGCGCTCCGCCGTCAGACTGTGCACCACGAACATGAAGAATGTGACCGCGGCCAAGGTGGCCTCGATCACGATCTCAGTCGATTCGAACCAGTCCAGCCGCTGACCGCGCGACAGCACCAACTGAACGCAGGAAATCGCGGACGACAAGGTCAGGAAGCCGATCCAGTCCAACTGCGTGCCGCGCCCAGGCTGATCCTTGGCCAGGGTCAGACTGAGGCCGATGAAGGCTGTCAGACCGACCGGGACCAGCATGTAGAAGGCCCAGCGCCAGCTATAGATCTCGGCAAGGAAGCCGCCGAGGGCCGGTCCGACCACCGGCCCGATCACGACAGCCATGCCGAAAATCGATGTCACCATGCCCGCCTGGCGGCGCGGGAAACTGTCCAGCAGGATCGCGTTTGACAGCGGGACCACCGGGGCACCCAGCGCGCCCTGGGCAATTCGCCACAGGACCAGGGATTCCAGTGAGTCTGCCGCGCCGCACAGCCAGGTGGCGCCGGTGAAGCCGCACATAGACCACATCATCACATTTCGACGACCGAAACGTGCGACCAGCCATCCGGTCATGGGTGTGACCACTGCCGTTGCCAGGATGTTGAAGGTCATGGTCCAGGCAATTTCATCCGCGGTCGCGGCCATGGTACCCTGCATTTGCGGCAGCAGGGTCGATGCAATCAGCAAGGTGGTGGAATAGAGCATCGAAGCCAGCATCACGGCGCCGAGGATCAGGAATCGGCGCGTAACCGAAAGGGACAGGGCAGCTTCGCTATCGCTCATCTTGAGTTGGGCGTCCCGGCAGAATATATGCTCGAAAGGTAGCGTGCGCTATCGTAAGCTATGTTAGCGATCTGGCGCGAACCAGGCCACACCACCCGAGCGGTTCCAAGCCATGCGATTGAGGCCAGTGTCAGACCATCCAGCCGTTTTTCTATCTGAGGTGACGTAATGACGCGTGCGCGGACCAGGCTGGTGCGCCTGGTACTTTTGGTCGGTGTGCCGATACTGGTACTGATCGGTGGTGCGGTTGCGTGGCAGCGGGGTGGCAGAATCATCAGCACCGAGAATGCCTATGTGAAGGCCGATATCGCACAGATTGCCCCTGAAGTCTCTGGGCGGGTGATCGAGGTTTCAGTGCGTGATCACGAACACGTGAAGGCGGGTATGCCGCTGATCCGGATCGATCCGGAACCCTATCGTCTTGCGCTCGCCGGCGCCGACGCAGAGCTCGATCTGGCGCGCCACCAGGTGGAGACGGCGCGCGCCACGTGGCGTGAGACCCGCAGCGAGTTGGGGGAGGTCGAGAACCGTGCCGATTATTATGGGCGTCAATTGAAACGCCAGGAGTCGCTCGCGGGATCGGGTGTGGTGTCCGCCACCCGACTGGAGGAAGCCCAGAACGATGCCGCGGTGGCGCGGGAGCGGCTATCGGTGGTGCGTCGTCGAATGGAGCGGATGCTGACCGTTCTCGGCGGAGATGCCGATATCCCCACCGATCGCCATCCGTGGGTGCGCGATAAACTTGCAGCACGGGACCGGGCGGCGCTGGATCTCGCCCGCACCACCCTGGTGGCGCCATTGGATGGCATCGCCGTGAATGTGAAGCTGCAATTGGGAGAGCAGGTGAAGCCGGCTACGCCCTTGTTCGTCATTGTTGCCGATCATCGGCCCTGGGTTGAAGCCAATCTCAAGGAAACCACCCTGACCCATGTCCGGGAAGGGCAGAAGGTGAAGGTCGTTCTGGACATCTATCCGGATGAGATCTGGGAGGGTGTCGTGCAGAGCATCAGCCCCGCGGCTGGGTCTGAATTCGCGATCCTGCCGCCGCAAAATGCCTCCGGAAACTGGGTGAAGGTGGTGCAGCGCCTGCCGGTCAAGATCAAGCTTCTGCCCCATCCAGGGGAACCGCCGCTCCGGGCCGGTATGACGGCAACCGTAGACATCGACACGCTGCGCCAGCGCGACCTGGGCGCGATCATCAGCTCCTGGTTCGACTTCAGCCGAGCAAAGGCGGCCAGGCCGTAGCGGGGATCGATGGCGTGAGTGTGCGGCACGAGGTTGTGAACGCAGGCTGATCCCTGTGCAGCAACGTTGCCGGGCCGATCGCGCAATCAGATGAGTCCAGCCAGACGGTGGCCGTTGATAACGGTGCCTTGGTTTGTGCCCTTTCCATTGGTATTGGCCAAGGTGCTGATCAGGAGCTGCGGTCAGAGCCATTGATGGGTGCTCATGGCATGCTCGACCCAGTGTGGATTTGATGCTGGGGCAGGGGTTGTTACGAGATATCGCCGCATCCCTGGATCGCAACCCGGGTTACGTCCTTGGCGTCGGTGTTGGCGAGAGGCTGCACCACATAATAATGGACGACGCGCCATTGCCTGGTGTCGTGCTCGCCAACCTATCTGGCGGCTGCATTGACCGGCATGGCTGGTATCATCGCCATGACCAACGCTTTGAACAGCAGGGTGAAGCCGCTGCCCGCGCGCGCCCATGGGACGGTAATCTTTTTGATCCCACAGTTGGGATCCCGGGTGAAGCCGCATGCGGCGTTTGCTGTCGAGTGGCGTCTTCGAGAGGAAGAAGTCCGGGTATCCGAACATTCCGCTGCTTGTGTGGCTTGCCACAGCCCTGCCGATATGAGATGAGCAGCGACGGTCGTTGGTGCCGGGCGCATAGCTCAGTTGGTAGAGCAGCTGACTCTTAATCAGCGGGTCCAAGGTTCGAGTCCTTGTGCGCCCACCAAAACGGTCCATGCGATCATCTCACACGAGTCGCCTGGTCCCGGACACGCCGGAAGCGCAGAGCGACGGCCTGAGGCAACCCTCCGTGCCCGGTTGCCCCCCTTGGCCGAGGGTTACCGTCCGGTGGACACCGCATCCGAGAGCCTCAAGACGCCCTCATCAGTCCTTTTTGGCAGGTTTCGCCGCATACGAACCGCCGGCAGCACGCACTTCGGCGGCGGTCTTCGCATTGCGCAGGCGGGCCAGGTGAGCAGCCTCCCCCTCCAACATCTTCTTTGCGTTCTCCAACACCTGTTCGGCTCGGTCCGCGGGGAATTTCACCGCGCCGTTCTCATCCATGTGAATCAGTTCTCCGGGTGCCACGTCCATACCGCCGACCGAAACCGGGACATTGACTGCATGGACAGCCATGTCGCCGTGACCGGCTGTGACCCCGCCCAGCAGCATCTGGAAGTCCAATCGTCGCACGGCGTCCACATCGCGTGACGGGCCGTTGGAGAGCATGCCGATGCAACCAACGGCCTGCATCGACGTCACCATGATTTCGCCGGCCAGTCCCGCCTTGGCCATCAGTTCGGCGGGCCATTTCTGCTGGATGACCAGGATGGTCGGCTTCTTCATGGCGTCCAGCGCGTCAACGACATCCATAAATGTCAGTCGACCCGTGTAGTTGGGATCGGGCAGGCCGTACACGCAGGTCACCGCATGGCCAACGATTGCACCCATCTCGGGATAGATGCAGCGGATCGACGTGTCCGTGTACCAGTTCTCGGTCCAGGGATTGTACAGGCCCAGGCAAAGCGGATTCTTCGGGTAGGTCGCGACGACATTGGTAATCGTCGGCGTGTCGATCTTGCGCAATTCCGCGAGCACGTCGGTCTTGGGGGTCTTGGCCATGACGGGTCATCCTTTGAAAAAGACCTTTCCCGCATGCGAGACCGGTCAGACGTTTCCGCCCAACACATCCGCGAAGTGCCGGGTTCTGGCAAGGGTGGGGGAGGACCTGAAGCGATAGGCAGTTGGCCTCCGCGCGGGCAAACGTTCCGCGGTACGATTTATCACGTCCGCAACTTTCTGAAACCGGCGCTTAACCCGGCAGAGTTTAAGGCGTCGTTGAACCCGACAAGTACCAGCGAGTTCCAACTGCATGCCAAGTCCGAGACGTCCCTCATTCATCCGGGTGGCGCTGGCCCCGCGATCATCCGTCCCGGGCGCGCCGAGGGGCAGGCGGGCAAGTGCCACATCGGAGTGGGTCACGGAATTACCCCGCCGGAACACGAAACCAAACCCGATTTCCTCTTCCTGGCAGCAATTTTTTCGGAGATGTAGATGGCCCGCGTGACATTGTCGCAGACCAGCGCAACGAAGACGGTGCCAACCAAGCTCACGGCCTCTGCCGCTGTCGCCGCCTATGCGGCCAATCCCGCCATGGGGCCGGTGATCATCGCGGACAGTTCGGCCAATGTCCGGACTTCCCTGGACAAACTGCAAACCCTGGCCGCCGCGGGAAAGATTGTGTCGATTTCCCTCAGCGACACCAAAACCATGACGATCACCGCGACGCAGTTCATCGTTGATCAGACAGTGCTGGGCTTGCTGCCGACGACGGCGATCCTGATCGTTACCGGCGTGACGGTGGCGAATGCCGCCACAGTCCAGGGCTCGCTGCTGGTGAAGTCGTTCACCGTAACCGATAGTTCCGCAAACCTGTCCGCGTCGCTACATGCGTTGAACAGCGCCACCAAGCTGACCGCGGTCAAGTTGACCGACAGCCTGCCAGTGACAATGTCCCACGATCAGTTTCTGGTCGTCAAAGCCATCCTTGGGAAGTTGCCGACCGGCACGAAATACATCATTTCGGCGGTCGGTACCGAAGCTGTCCAGACGATCCGGGCCATGTCAGCCGTTGCCTCGTTCTCGGTCAGCGATTCCGCGGCCGATGTGGTAGCCGCGTCTGCATTGCTGTTGGGGACGACGAAGCTGACGTCGATCACGGTCAGTGACACCGCCGCACAGGTTGTCGCCGATCTCGGCGGACTGAGTGCGCTCACCAAGCTGACGGCGATAGATGTGACGGACACATCCGCTCTGAGCGTGACCGCCGACCAGTATCGCACGTACCGGGTGACGTTGGACAAGCTGGCGGCGTCGGAAACGCTGACCGTCACCGGCGTTGCCGCAGCCGAGGCCGCGACAATCGCCGCCGCCGCCAAGGTCACCAGCCTGTCCGTCAGTGACACGCTTGCGAATATTGGCCTGGCGTTGGACGCACTTGAAGCGCTTGCCGTGACCGGGGAACTGACCTCGATCGTGGTTACCGATATCGGCCAGAATCTCACGCTGTCGGCCGAACAATATGCAGCCGACGCCCACGCCCTTGCGCTGATGACCGGTGCGTTTGCTGTCCAGCAGATCATTCAGAATCCGGCCCAGGTGACGCCGGGAAAGCCACCCGTGTTCAATCTGATCTGGGATGAGAGCGTCGATCTGGCGCCCGTTGGCTTCCGAGAGGCGGTGCAATACGCCGCGCATTTCTTTGACAGCCTGATTACCAGTCCGATCACCGTGAATGTCGAGGTCGGCTATGGCGAGGTTCGCGACGTCGCAATGCAGTCAGGCAATATAGGTGAAGCGCAGATCAATACAGGAATGATGCGTGGCTTCACCGACTACAAGGCCGCGCTTGCCGCGCACAATACATCGGCGGACATTCAAACCGCGCTTGATACCATCGCCGATCCAGGAACCGGCAAGTCGATCTTTGTCGCCGGCGCCCAGGCCAAGGCGCTTGGCCTGCTCGCGGCGGATGCGACTGCGCTGGACGCCGCGGTCGGCTTCAGGTCCGATCCGAATCGCACGCTGTTCACCTATGACCCGAACAACCGCGCCGTGGACGGCAAGTATGACTTCATCGGCCTGGTGCAGCATGAGCTGTCGCATGCCCTCGGTCGACTTTCCTATACCTGGACGACGACGGGTTTCGATCTCTACCGCTATGCCGCGCCGTCCGTCCGCGGGGCCGCCGGCCCCACGCCGTCGTATTTCTCCGTGGACGGCGGCGCCACCAGGCTCGCCGATTTCTCGACGTCCGGGCATTACGATGACTGGTCTTCGACGATGGGCAATGATGCGCTCAACGCCTATCAGCGGTCGGGGGTCGAGAACACGTTCTCCGCGACTGACGTGAGGCTGCTGAACGTGCTGGGCTACGCGATGTCGGCGCCAGCGGTGGAGGCTGGGGGAAGCGCGCCGCTGGCCGATGCAACGATCGACGCGTCGGTTGGATTGCAGCCATCGGGCGCGGGCTTCATCGCGATGTCGGCGTTCTCTGATCCGGAAACATGGCAATCGGTGACGCCACCAACCGGCAATATCGTGGCTCTGGACAATGGTCTGGACAGCTTTCAGGGAATCTTCATGGCGAACGGTGGCATCCTTGATGGGATGCTGCCAGTTGCGCGCCCGGAAGCCCCTGACATTGCGATCCCCGGATATATCGGCAGCGGCAACACTGATGGGGCCGTTGTCCCGGATTTCCGCGCCGTCGGATTTGACTGCGGCTAGCCGAGAGGCCGTTGGACATCAACCGTCATGATGTGCGCCGGGCGGCGGCGTCTTCCGTACGCGGATTGCGTTTGGCTGGGGCGCCTTTGCACGACCAGGTTGGAAACGCCCCGATGGCGCCGGAGCCTGTAATCAGCTTTGACGCGGGAAACGGCCACTGTCCGCGCCGGAGTCATCGATCGGGCCGCGGCCGAGGCGATCGAAGCTCGGCCCACCGAAGGCCGGCCGATCGAAGCCCAGCCCCATCACCTGTTCCGCATCTTCGGGTCCAGCGTATCCCGCAACGCATCGCCAAACAGGTTCACGCCCAGCACCGACAGCATAATCGCCAGCCCCGGAAAAATCGCGATCCAGGGCGCCGTGGACGCGTATTCCTCCGCTCCACCTTGCAGCATCAGTCCCCAGGCCGGCACAGGTTCCTGCACGCCAAGTCCCAGGTAGGACAGCGACGCTTCGGCCAGAACCGCCTGACCGACCGAGGCCGTGATCATGATCAGGAACGGCGCCATCACGTTTGGCACCATGTGGCGTAGGATAATCCGCGAGTGGCTGAAACCGCACGCCCGGGCGGCGTCAACATAGGGGATCTCCCGGATCGCCAGCGCGGAGGATCGAACGACGCGGGCGCAGCGCGGGATCAGCGGGATGGTGATGGCGATGATCACGTTCTGCACGCCCGTGCCGAAAATCGACACCACGGCCAGTGCCAGAATGATCAGCGGAAACGCCATCACGATATCGAAGATGCGTTGCAGGATAAGGTCGATCAGTCCGCCAAAATAGGCGCTGCCAACCCCCAGCACCAGTCCGATGACGCCACCGACCAGCGCGGAACTGAGTCCGACGATCATCGCGGTGCGCGCGCCATAGATCAGCCGCGACAGCAGATCCCGTCCGAACTGATCCGTCCCCAACACATGCGCCCAGCTCGGCGCTTCCGTCATTGCGGCGAAGTCGTTTGCGGTCGGATTGTAGGGCGCGATCAACTCCGCGAACCCACCTGTCATCGCCATGATGATCACCAGCGCCAGCCCGAATGTGCCCAGCGGCTCCCGCCGCAGAAAGTGGATAGTGCGCATCCAGAGCGTGGGGCGGAGCGCCAGCGAGTCATCGACCACGGCCGGTAGACCCATGGTGGGAACAGTGGTGGACATCGTGTTACCCCCGGATCAACTGTAGCGAATGCGCGGGTCGAGCCACGCATAGAGCAGATCGACCACAAGATTGCAGAACACAAAGACCACGACGGTCATCATGACCAGGGCCTGGGTCAGCGTGTAGTCCTGGTTCTGCACGGCCTGCACAAACAGTCGGCCGACACCGTTCAGGTTGAACACCTGCTCGGTGACGACCAATCCGCCGATCAGGAACGCGAACTCGATCCCGATCAAGGTCACCACCGGCAGCATCGCATTCTTCAGCGCGTGACGGTTGATAATCAGCTTGTGAATCAGACCCTTGGCGCGGGCGGTGCGGATGTAGTCCTCCCGCATCACCTCCAGCATCGTCGAGCGCGTCATCCGCATCGTGATCGCGGAATAGCGGTAGCCGATGGTGATGGCTGGCAGGAACACCATGCTCAGGTTGCGGATCGGGTCTTCCCAGAACGGCACGTAGTCGATGGGCGGCATCCAGGGTGACCCGAGGAAGAAGCTGGTCAGGTCCAGCACGATCAACAGGGAGATGATGCCGAGCCAGAAGGACGGCGTGGCGATGCCGCCGATGGCAAAGACGCGGACGAACAGGTCGAGCCAACTGTTCTGCCGAAGTGCCGAGAGTGTGCCGAGGGGGATGGCGATCGCGGTCGCAAGGACCGTGCCGAGCAGGGCGATTTCGAGGGAAACGGGCAGGCGGGCCCAGATTTCCGTGGTGACCGGCTTCGCCGACCACATGGACGTGCCGAAGTCGAACCGGACGATTCCCCACATGAAGTCGAAGAACTGAACCCAGATCGGCCGATCCATGCCGAGTTCCTGGTGACACAACGTCACCGCCTTGGGATCGAACGTGCCGCCGCTCGACCCCAGGCGAATAACGCAGACATCGCCTGGGATCAGCCGCATCAGCAGGAACACGAGCGCAGCCGCCCCGACCAAGGTCGGGATGACAAGCAAAACGCGCTTGATGACGTAAAGATACATGCGGCTCGTCCCGTGCTTTCCGGTTCCTGGGCCCTACTTGTCCAGCCAGATGTTGGCCAGATCCTGGTTCAAATAGTGGCTGGGCGAGATCTTCCACCCCTTGACGTAGGAGCGCATCGGGACCTGGCGGTACCAATACGTGACCATCAACTGATGGGCCTCGTCGTTTACCCGCTTCTCGAACTGCCGCATCAGGACACGAGCCTTGGCGACGTCGGTTTCCGGCAGCATCTTGTTGTAGATTTCGACCAACGTGGGATCCAGGAAGCCGCCGAAATTCTCCTGCTCCACGTCATAGGGCAGCCAGCGGCCGACATCGGCGATCGGATTCACGATGTTCTGGCAATTCGCTTCCAGCGCGACGGTGAAGTTGCCGCTTCGCATCGCGTCCAGCCAGGGGCCGGTCGGCAACACTTTCTGCGTCGCCTTGATCCCCACCTTGCTCCATTCGTCCAGGATCCAGGTGCCGACGATCAGGTAGGGCTGATCGACATTGCGGTTCAGCAGTTCGAAGGTCAGATTTTCCTGGCCGGCTTCCTTCAGCAGGCGGCGGGCCTCGGCACGGGATTTGTCGATGTCGGGCCAAAGGCCGATTAGTTGTTCCAGTTCTTCCTTGTTCGCGGCAAGCGGCGAGCCCGGGAACACCACGCTTCCCACGGTGCGCACGATGGCGATCTTGGACAACGCCTGCGCGCCCTTCCACTGGTCGATGGCCAGGAATAGTGCCTTGCGCACGCGGACATCGTCGAACGGCTTCACCTTGTGGTTGGGTGTCAGAACGTTGCCGCAGTTCCAGTCACTGCGCTGCACGGTGATCTTGTCGCCGAGTTCCTTGGTCAACTGATCGACCGCGGCCGGCGGCATGGAGCGGAATTCAAGTGCGGCGCGGTCGGCTCGGATCGCTTCCACCCGGACCGATTGCTTGGGCGCGAAGATCGCGGTGAAGCCATCAAGATAAGGCTGTCCGGCGTGGTAGTAATCCGGATTGCGTACGCCCTTGACCGACTGCCCGATCGTGAAGGCTTCCAGCTTGAAGGGCCCTGATCCGAGAATGTTCTTCTCATACCAGTGCATGTCCTGCTCGAGCCGCTTCTTCGAATAGATATAGGCATAGGGGTCGGCCAAGGCCGGCAAGAATGACAGCGTCTTGAATTTCAGCTTGAAGACGACGGTCTCGTCATCCGGGGCCGCGACTGACTCCACCATCTTGAAGTTTGCATAACGCGCGCTGGCCACGCCGGCCGGTGGGCTGACGATCTTCTTCCAACTGGCGGCGACGTCCTGGGCGGTCAGCGGTTCGCCGTCGTGAAACTTCACGCCCTTGCGAATCTTGAAGGTCCAGGTCAGGCCGTCATCGGACGGCTTGGGAAATTCGGTGCACAGATCGCACGTGAAATCGGTGGTGGAGGATGGATTGTCAGGATTGATACGAATCAGCACGCTATAGAACGGCGCGGTTGCGTGCAGGACAGCGTAGGTCGTTTCCCGGTGGCCATCCAGGCTCGGACCGCCATCCGCGGGGATCATGTAGGTCAAGGTTCCGCCACGCTTGGGCGTCTGCGCCTCGGTCGCCTGGGGCAACGCGCCCGCGGCCAGGCCGAGGCCGAAACATGCCGCCAGAAGTGCCTTTCGCATACTGTCGTCCTCCCTGTGTTCCGCATCCATTGCAGCTTCGGACTTGGGTTGTGTCATCAAGTAACCGCTTCGCCCGCCTATTGGCTGGACTGGGTCACGGCACCCGCCGCAATATCCCTATTTGTCGATCCAAACGGTGGCGAGGTCTTGGTTCACATAGTGGCTGGGGCCGATCTTCCAGCCCTTCATATACGAACGGGCCGGCAAAATTCGCTCCCACCACGGTGTCATGATCGAATGCGCCTCGGTCACCAGCGAGTGAATCTCGAACGCCCGCACCTTCTCGCGCTGTTTGAGCGGATCGGGCTCCTGCAACGCGGCCTGATACAGCGCGATTGATCGATCGTCCTCGTAGTTGCCGAAATTCTCCGGATAGGCCGTGCGCGGGAGGAATTTGGCAATGTCCAGCAGCGGGTTCACCAGACCCTGGCAATTGAATTCGACGGTCACGTCGAAATTGCTGGAGCGCAGCGCGTCGAAGAATGGTCCGGTTGGCAGCACACGCTGGGTGACCTGCAGACCGATCTTGCTCCATTCGTCGATCGCCCAGGTGGCGATATATTTGTAGGGCTGGTCAATGTTGCGGTTCAGCAGCTCGAATTTCAGGCCCTCGGCACCGGCCTCCTTCAACAGCCGCTTCGCTTCCGCGCGCGACTTCTCGATATCCGGCCAGAAGCCGGCCATCTCGCGCAACTCGTCCTGGGTCGCGGCCAGTGGCGAGCCCGGGAAGACGATCCCGCCAACGGTGCGGACATTGGCGATCTTGGACAGCGCGGCGGAGCCTTTCCACTGGTCGATCGCCAGCGCGAGGGCGCGCCTGACCCGAACATCGTCGAACGGCTTGCGCTTGTGGTTCGGTGTCAGCAGGTTCACGCAGTTCCATGGGTTGGTCTGCACCGTGATCCGGTCCCCGAGCTCCTTGACCAACTGGTCGCGAGATGACGGTGGCATGCCGCGGAACTCGGTCGCCGCGCGATCGGCCCTGATTGCATCGATCCGCAACGCCTGGGCAGCGGCGAAGATCGCGACGAACCCGTCCAAATAGGGCAGGCCCTTCTGGTAGTAGTCGGGGTTGCGCTGCCCCTTCACGGATTGGCCGGTCTGGAGTTCCACAAAGCGAAACGGGCCGCTGCCCATCACATTGCGTTCATACCAATGCGGGTCGCGCTCCAGAATCTCCTTCTTGTAGATATAGGCGAAAGGATCGGCCAGCGCCGGCAGGAATGCACCGGTGGCGTATTTCAGCTTGAACACGACGGTCCGGTCGTCGGGCGCGGCGACGGAGTCCACCATTGTGAAATAGGCTTCCCGCGCGCTGAGCGTTCCCTTCGGCGGGTGCACGATACGCTGCCAGGACGCGGCCACATCCGGCGCGGTCAGCGCCGAACCGTCGTGCCATTTCACCCCGTCACGAATCGTGAACGTCCAGGTCTTGCCGCCGTCCGTTGGCTTTGGCATCTCGGTGCACAGGTCACACACGAAATCATCGGGCGAATTCGGGTTCATTGGGTTGATGCGGATGAGCACGCTGTAGAACGGCGCTGTCGCATGCACCGTGGCGAAGGTGGTTTCGCGATGGCCGTCCAGGCTGGGCGGCGCGTCGGCGGGGATCATGTAGGTCAGCACGCCTCCGGACTTGGGCGTCTCCGCCGCCATGGCACCAAATCCCAGCAACGCTGCCAGACCCGCTGCCAGACCCAATTTCCACATGCTCATGCGTTCGACACCCAAGAAATGGTCATCCGCCGGTCAGCCGGCAATCTTCACTTCGCTGCACGCTACCATATGGCCCGGCGCGATCTCCCGCGGTTGCGGCGCTTGCTGCGAGCAGCGTTCCACCGCGATCGGGCACCGCGGATGAAACACACACCCAGACGGCGGGTTCATCGGGCTCGGCACTTCGCCCTTCACCGGCCTAAACTCGCGGCCCTGCTCGACCTCCGGGTCCGGAACCGGCACCGCGGCCAGCAAGGCCCGCGTGTAGGGGTGCTGCGGGTTGTCGAACAGCGTGTCGCTGTCGGCCATTTCGACAATATGGCCCAGATACATCACCGCCACCCGCTGGCACAGATGGCGAACGACCGAGAGGTCATGGGCGATGAACAGGTAGGTCAGGCCGAATTTCTCGCGCAGGTCCTCCAGCAGGTTCACCACCTGCGCCTGGATCGACACGTCCAGCGCCGAGACCGGTTCGTCGCAGACGATGAACTCGGGGTTCATTGCCAGGGCTCGCGCGATGCCGACGCGTTGGCGTTGCCCGCCGGACATCTCATGCGGGTAGCGCTCGGCGAAGCCGGCATTCAGCCCGCAGACCGAGAGCAGCTCACGCACCCGCTCCATCCGTTTGGTCGCGTTGGGCTCGATACCGTGCACGAACATCGGTTCGGCAATGATCTGCCCGATCGTCATGCGTGGGTTGAGAGAGCTGTACGGGTCCTGGAAGATCACCTGGATGCGCTGGCGGAGCGCCTGCAACTGTTTGCCGCCCAGGCTGGCGATATCGACACCGTCGAAGATGATCTGCCCGGTCGTGGGTTTTTCCAGCCGCAACACGCAGCGTCCGGTGGTGGTCTTGCCGCAGCCGCTCTCGCCCACCAAACCCAGGGTTTCGCCGCGTCGGACCGTGAAATCGATGCCATCCACCGCCTTGACGTCACCGATCTTGCGGCCGAGCAGACCTTCCGTGACGGGGAAATACATGCGCAGGCCACGGACTTCGAGCAACGGCGCTTCGGGCGCCGCCGGCGCCGCTGCGAGCGTGGTCGCGTTCATGCCGTGGCTCCGGCGAGTGCGGCCCCGGTTCCGGTGACCCCGATTCCGGTGGTCCCGGTCAGGGCGACGATTTCGTCAGCGCGGAAACAGGCGGCGGATTGCCCGGAATTGCTGGTCGCTTGCAGCCCGGGGCGTGATGCGGCGCAGGCGGCGATGGCGAACCGGCAGCGCGGACGGAAGGAACACCCCGCATCCAACCGCGTCAGATCCGGCGGCTGGCCCTCCACCGGGTCAAGCCGCGCCTGGCGAGGCCGATCCAGTCGGGGCACCGAGCGCAGCAGGGCGATTGTGTAGGGATGGCGGGGAGTATGGTAGATTGCCTTTGCCGGTCCGGACTCGACGATCCGGCCCGCATACATGACGTTCACGCGATTGGCGTAACGCGCGACGACGCCCAGGTTGTGGGTGATGATGATCAGCGCGATGCCCAGCCGGTGGGTCAGGTCCTTCATCAACTCCAGGATCTGGGCCTGGATGGTGACGTCCAGCGCGGTGGTCGGCTCATCGGCGATGATCAGCTTGGGATCGCAGGCCAGCGCGATGGCGATCATGATCCGCTGCCGCATGCCGCCGGACAATTGGTGCGGGTACTGCTTCAGGCGGCGAATAGGATCGGCGATCCCGACCAGGCCCAAAAGCTCCTCCGCGCGCTTTTGCGCGGTGGCCCGGTCGACGCCGCGGTGCTGTTCCAGGGTTTCGGTGATCTGGCGACCGATGGTCAGGACCGGGTTCAGGGACGTCATCGGTTCCTGGAACACCATGCCGATATCGCTGCCGCGGACCTGACGCATCTGCTCCTCGGTCAGGGTCATCAGGTCGCGGCCGGCGAACAGAACTGCCCCTTGCGTGATGCGTCCCGGAGGGTCGGGGATCAGCCGCAGGATGGACAGGGCGCTCACGGACTTGCCCGATCCGCTTTCGCCAACGATAGCCACGGTCTCGCCGGCGTCGACGGAATAGCTGATTCCGTCGACGGCGTTTACAGTGCCCGCACCGGTCCGAAACTCGGTATGCAGGTTTTGAATCTCTAGCAGTGCCGGCAAGTGGTCCGTCCCTGAACTTTCTACCCGTGTGAAGCCCAATAGTCTTTGTGATTGCCACCCTCGTACCGGACGCGTGGTCTCGCTGTCAACGATGTCGGCTGCCGACTCCGCTGCGACGATTAAATTGATAAATGACGCGACACCCTGTCTTGACCTTGCGGTTTTCCTGTCGAAACCATGCCCGCAACCACCGGAGAGACGCCCATGACCAGCACGCCAGTCAGTTTCTACAGCGAGGGTGTCCGCCTGTCCGGCGACCTGTTTGTACCCGACGATCTGCGCCCGGGTGAGAAGCGGGCTGGCATTGTCCTGTGCCATGGCTACACCGGTGTGCGGAACCTGTATCTGCCGGACAACGCCCGCGTGCTGAACGAGGCCGGCTATGTCGTGCTGACCTTCGACTACAAGGGGTGGGGCGACAGTGACGGTCCGAAATCTCGTCTGTCGCCGTATGGCAGGGTCATCGATTCTCAGGCGGCCCTGACATTCCTGGGGGCCCAAAGCATGGTCGATCGGGATCGCCTCGGTATCTACGGGACCAGCTATGGCGGTGCGACCGTCGTCTGGACCGCGGCGGTGGACCAGCGGGTGAAGGCCGTGGTCTCGGTGGTCGGCATCGGCCATGGCAAGCGGTGGATGCGCAGTGTCCGCCGGCCGGATGAATTTGCCGACCTGCTGGAGCGTTCCGCCGCCGACCGGGTCCGGCGGGTCATGACCGGACAGTCGGAATTCGTTGACCGCAGTTCCATCCTGCTGCCGGATCGCCAATCGGCCGAACTCGCCGCCGCGGCCCGTCGCGGCAATCCGGGTGCGGTCAGCGAAATCCCGATGGAGTATATCGACGAGACCCTGGAGTTCCACCCGGAATGGATCGTCGACAAGATCGCGCCCCGTCCGGTGCTGTTCATCACCACCGACGACGACCGGTTGGTGCCGCAGGATGAAAGCGAGGCTTTGTATGCTCGGGCGGGCGAGCCCAAGAAACTGGTCGTGCTGAAAGGCTGGGGCCACTACGAGGTCTATACTGGTGAGGCGTTCGATCAGGTGATGGAACCGACACTCGCGTGGTACCGGCAATATTTGCCGGCACGGTGAAGTGCCAGCGGCGATCGATCAGGTGCGTTCGAACACGCCGAGAATGCACGCCTCCGGATAGCCGATACCCAGGGTCCTGAGGACCTTCCAGAGCAGTAGTTCGGTCGCCAGCAGGTACTTCCAATGCTGGAGGGTACGGCAGTCATCCAGGCGCTGATACTTGGCCAATTTGAAGCCGGCGCCAGAAAAAAGCGCGTTCAATCGTGCGTAAGTGTTCATCAGATAGGTGACCGGGAACGTGTCTTTCTCCTCACCGCCCCAAAGGAATTTCTTGGCGACGTGGTGAACGGATAGGGGTGTCAGGCCCGATAGGACGGTGATCGGCGACCAGCGCGAAACCGTATAGATCACGACCTTGCCACCTGGCTTGACGATCTGGCCGAGTTTTTGAACGAATGAGTCGGGGTCCGTCACGTGCTCTACCACCATGCGTGCGGACACCAGATCGAAGCGCCGGTCGCTGGGGTAGTCTTCCAGCATTCCCCGGAAGCGCTCATGCGCGAACGTGTTGTCGTCGATGTTGGGAGAGGGATCCACGACCACCAGGCGCTTGCACCGTTCGGCCAGGATTTGTCCCAGCCTTCGGTTGTTGGGAAAGATGGCCGCGCCGCCACCAACGTCCAGCCATTCTGTCTCGGCGGTGACCAGCCCCTCAACCGTTTCTTCATAATACTCATTAGGCGTAAAGTGGCCAAACCGGCGACGCAAGGTCACGCCCCAGGCCATCGGGTTGACCGGGCCATGGGAGAGTTCAAAAAGGTCCCGCATCCTGGCTTCGGTCAGGTTCATCACGCCTCGCTTGTGGGCTCGTCCAGTCGCACGCGTCGCGTGTTACATCATACGTTCATGCGCGGCCAGTACGTAGCGCGCTTCCTCGCCGGCCAGGACGCGGTGGATATTCGCCACCGCCCTCCGGAGAGCCGCCGCGCTCGTTCCAGGCACCGCTGCCGAATTATGCGGTGACCCGATCACATTCGGCAGGGTCAGGAACGGGTGGTCCATGCGGAATTGTCCGTGCCGCACCGGTTCGATCCACCACGCGTCGATACAGGCGACGAAATGCGGGTTGGCCTGGAGATGCGCAAACAAGGCCGCCTCGTCGATGATCTCGCCGCGTGCCAGGTTCACCAGGATCGCGTTATCCTTCATCAGGCCCAGTTCCCGCGCACCCAGCAAACCAATCGTCTGCGGCGTCAAGGGCGTGCTGACCACAAGGACGTCCGACACTGCGAGCAACGCGTCCAGTTGATCGATCGTGCCGATCCAGTCCGTCGGCTCCTCGCTGGCGCCGCGGCGGTTGATGGCGTGGATGCGCATGCCGATCGCGCGCATCAGGCGAGCGGTTGCCTCGCCGATGCCGCCGAAGCCAAGGATGCCGCAGACGCCACCGGCGAGGGAGCGGTTGCGCTTGTGCTGGTTGAACTCGCCCCGGGTCAGCGCGTTGTGTTCGACCAGCAGGCGTTTGGCCGCTGCCATCGCCATCGCCAACGCATGTTCCGCCATCGGTTCGGCATAGGCGCCGCCGTTGCTGGCAACGGGGACGGCAGGGGGCAGTGACTTCGTCGGCACGAAATCAATCCCGGCGTTCATGAACTGGATCAGGCGAGCATTGCCGATCAAGCCGGGTTCGTCTGCTCGCAGTTCCTTGGCGGTGTTGCGGGCCAGCAGAACCGTTGCATCCCGCAGCGCCGCCGCTCGATCGGTTTCATCAAGGTCGACCAAATAGACCGGCTGCGCCACGCCGCCCAACGCATCCGCCAGAACCGCCCGATCCGCCGGGTTCATGGCATATGTCACGACGAGCGTATTCATGGCCGTAGCCCCCTCAGAACCAGCCGGCCTTGTCGACCTTGTTGCGCAACTCCCGTCCCGCCGCGAAAGACCGGCAATTGTCCACCATGATCTGGAAACGCCGGTCGTTCAGATAGGGGCCATAGCCCGCCATATGCGGCGTCATCAGAACGTTCGGCATGGTCCATAGCGGATGGTCCGCCGGCAACGGTTCCTGCTCGTACACGTCCAGCGCGGCGCCGGCGATCGTACCGGTACGAAGAGCCTCCACCAGATCGTCCAGTTTCGTGGTCATGCCGCGGCCGATATTGATGAAGAAGGCCGATCTTTTCATTTTTGCGAAACGGTCACGGTTGAAAAACCCCTCTGTGGCGGGCGTATGCGGCACCGTCAGGATCACGAAATCGGCGCGTGGCAGCAAGGTGTCCAACGCTTCGGGCGGATGCAGCTCGCTCACCCCCGCGGGTGGAGAGGCTCGCCGCGCATCGGTGGCCAGAACGGTGACGCCGAACGCGGACAGCAAGCGGGCGGTCTCGGCGCCAATGCCACCGACGCCGACGATCAGCGCGGTGGCTTCCGGGAGGTGGACAACGCCCAGATCCTCGGTGGGTTTCTTCCATTCCCGGCGCAGTTGCTGCGGGATGTAGACATGCAGGCCGCGTGCGAATGCCAGCACAAACGACATGATATGCGCGCTGATATGGTCGTTGAAGATTTCCCGGAAATTGGTCACCGCCAGGGGGTGCGCGATCAGCTCGGGGTAGTAGTAGCCCGCCGCCGGAGCAGCCTGGGGTGCCTGCAACCAGCGCAGGCGTGTCGCCTTGGACAACAGATCGGCTCCCAACCAGCCGAATGCGGCCTCCGCGTCGACGATCTCCCGTGCCGCGGTTTCGGCGTCCTCGGCCACGACGACGCGGGCCTCTGGCACTTCGGCGGCCAGACGCGCACCCCAGTCACGAGTCGTGGCGGTTTGCGGCGGCAGCATGACGAACTTGAAAGAGTTGGCACCGGACATGGCATTCCGTCCTTATGACGAGGGGCAGAGTAGAGCGCGGTCGCGCGGGGTGGACCATATCAGCGTCTGATTCACGCGGCACAACAAAGCGCTGGAGCATGATCACGCGGAGCGGAACGTACCAGCGTCTGAATCATGCGATCAATCAAGGAGCCAACGCAGCTTGCCGTTTCCAGTCATGGTTGAACCGCTCTGAAGCCGATTTCGGCGTGCTATCGGCCGTCATCTCCCGCATCGGGAGCCCAGCGGCAACCGGTAGACGCCGGGCCGGCCTGGATGGAGCCAGGCCGGCACTTGCGTCCGGGGGTCAGTTGCGGAAACGCGGAATCACGGTCTCACACAACATACGCAGCGAATTGTTGACCTGCCCATGCGGGATTTGCATGCCGCAATTCATCTCCGCCAGGATCCCATCCAGGCCCAGTTCGCGTTGAAGTTGGCCGAGGCGATCGGTCACCATAGCCGGTGTCCCGACGATGATTTTGCTGCGCAGCACCTCATCGTAGTCGATATTCATCAGGCGCTGGCCGCGTTCGGCGCGGTTCTCGATCGCGCGAGCACCTTCCTGGCTGGCGGATTGCTCGATCCGCTCCCCCAGGTAGCGGTAGAAATGCATGACGCTCTCGCGCGGTTCCTCACGAGCCTGGGCTTCCGTCTCCGCGACATAGACTGGCACCCGCAGATAGATTTTGCCGTTGCCGGGATGGCCGGCGGCGGACCAGGCTTCGCGGTAGACGCGCAGGTTCGGCACCAGTTCGGTCAGGTCGCCGAGGCGGGTGGCGACGAAGATTGGATAGCCCTCGCGGCCCGTCTGCTCGAAGGTGTCAGGACTGTTCACCGCGATTCGCAGTTCCGGGTAGGGGTTTTGGTATGGCTTGGGTACCAGGCAGATATCGTCGAAGTGATAGAATTGTCCGTCGAAGGAGAACCGTTCCTGGGTCCAGGCGCGCTTGAGAATTTCCAGCACTTCGGCGAACCGTTCCCGGCTTTCCGCATAGGAAATGCCATATGCCTGATAGGTGCGCGGGAAGCCGCTGCGTCCGACCCCGAAGATCAGGCGGCCATGGCTGATGTGATCGACGGTGGCCGCTTCCTCGGCGATGCGCAGGGGGTGGCAGAGCGGCAGCACCTGCACCGCGATGCCAATCTTCATTCGCTTGGTGCGCGTGGCGATGGCGCTGGCGATGCTCAACGGCGCGGCCAGAACTGACCGTTCCGGCGCGGTGTGCAGTTCCGCCAGCCACATGACGTCCAACCCAGCCGTCTCCGCCGCGTCCACGAGTTCGAATGACTCGGTGAACGCATCCGCTTCGCTTTGACCAACCCGGCGCTGAAATTCGTGGAACATGCCGAATTCCATGTCGCGTCTCCCCTGTTATGGCCCAAGCCTTGATCCGTTCGCGGCCGTTCGCAAGCCCTATTCTCGGGCGCTATTCTTTTGCTTCTCCGGATCCGTCCTCCGACGGTGGCGATACGACTGGCAGCCGGATCACAGCGCAGGATCCGGAGCCCGGGCCCGTCTCAAAATGCAGATCGCCGCCGTGGGCCCGGATGTTCTGGTATGCCAATGGCAGTCCCAATCCGATCCCGCGCAACTGTGAGCCGTCGGCCGAAAGCGCTTCGAACGGCAGCGCAAATCGAGCCAAATCGTCCGCGGTCATCCCTTCGCCGCTATCGGCAATGCGGATCTCCAGCCAGTTAACGTCCCCCTGATGCACAGAGATCCGCACGGCGGCGCCGTTCCGCGTCAGACTGATGGCATTGGCCACCAGACTGGACAGAGCACGCCACAGGCGCGGCCGGTCGCCCAGGATGGGGGGCAGGGTCGGGGGCAGATCGGCCTCCAGCCCGACACCCGCGTTGGCCGCATCTGGCGCCATATTGCGTGTGAGCGATTGGATCAGACCGCGCGTATTCACCCACCGGCGGTTCAGGTCAATCTGTCCCGCGTCGGCACGGGCGTATTCCAACACGTCGTCGATCAGCGCGAGCAGGTCTGTCCCGCTTTGCATGATCGTGCGGGCGTATTCCGCATATTCCGGCGCGCCGGTTGGACCGTGGATCTCCTCAACCATCAGATGCGCGAAGTTGATCACCGCATTCAGCGGCGTCCGCAAATCGTGACTGACCGCCGCCAGGAATTGCGACTTGGTTCGGCTGGCCTGTTCGGCGCCTTCCCGTGCCTGCCGCAAATCTTCCTGCATGCGCTTCTGGTCGGTGATTTCCACCCGCAACGCCACGCGGTTGCCTCCCTGCGTGCGCTGCACCCGGATCATGAACCACCGATTGGTGCGAGGGTCCCTGACCTCCCGCGGGGGTGCGTCCGGTTCGTTGAGTTCCCGGACTCGGGCGGTCACAAAAGTGTGCGGGTCGGACTTGGCGCGCGGATCCACGACCGTCCCTGCCTGTAGAGATAGCGCCAACACCTCCTCATAGCGCCGTCCGACCAGGTCCTTGTCCGGTGGGAGATGCGGAAAGAATTCGTGATAGGCGCGGTTCGCGAGCACGAACCGCTGTTCGGGGTCATAAACGACCACGGTGCCGTCGATCGCGTCCAGCGTTTCCCGAAGGATCGTGTTTTCCCGCCGCAGCGCCGCGATTTCGTCAGCTTCGTCGCGCTGTCCCATGCGAACGCCGCCCCATTCCGCGTTGGTGTTCAAGAAGGCAACAACCACCCCTGGTTAGCAGGGACTTGCTGAGATCGTATCACCAGTACAGAGACGAGTCTCACAGGATACGGATCACAACCTTGCCGACATGCGCCTGGCTGGTCAAATAGCGATACGCCTCGCGCGCCTCGGTGAACGGAAACGCCCGGTCGATCACCGGACGGATGGTGTGCCACGCAATCGCCTGGTTCATCGCCTCGAACATCTGCCGCGATCCGACATAGATCCCGCGCAGGATGATGTTACGGCGCAGCACCGGGGTGGGGTTGATGTCGCCTCCGGTCAGCACGCCGATCAGGTGCACTTGTCCGCCCATCCGTGTCGCCTCGACGGACCGCGGCAGAGTCCCGGCGCCGCCCACTTCCACGACATGGTCCACGCCCCGCCCGCCGGTGAGACGCAATATCTCGGTGTGCCACTCCGGATGCTGCTTGTAGTTGACTCCGTCCGATGCGCCGAGTTGCCTGGCCTGGGCAAGTTTCACATCTGACGACGATGTGGCGATCACCCGCGCACCGGCCGCATGGGCGAATTGGAGCGCAAAGATCGAAACGCCACCGGTGCCGAGCACCAGGACCGTTTCGCCGGAGCGCAGGGGTTTGCCGGCATACAAAGCGTTCCAAGCGGTCACGCCCGCGCAGGGCAGGGTGGCGCCTTCCTCGAAGGACAGGTGGTCAGGCAAACGCACGACACCATGCTGGTCGAACACCACATATTCGGCCAGGACTCCGTCGATCGAACCGCCGCGGGAACTGTCCACGTGATAGGGCTCGATCTCTCCGCCCACCCAATCCTGCATGAACAGCCCGGCGACGCGATCGCCGATCTTGACGCGCGTGACGTCGGGACCAGTCTCCACCACCTCGCCGGCCCCATCCGACAGCGGGATCAGGTTGGTCGGCAATGGGCCGCGCGCGGGGCTACCCTTCGCGACATTCAGGTCGCGGTAGTTGAGTGAGGCCGCGTGCATGCGGACCAGGATTTGACCGCGGCCGGGCCGGGGCGGTTCCCCCTCGCGCAATTCCAGGGTGTCGATGCCCGCCGCCTTGGGGAAGCAATAGAGTTTCATGGGCGGTGCTCCATCAGTAGCCGCGCGTGATATCGAACCGGTTCGGCAGGTCTTTGCCGTCGCGATAGGCGCGGAGGTTGTCCAGGAAGATGTCCAGGCTATACGGGTTGTAGGTTGCGGGGTCGTCGGCCGAGGTATGCGGGCTGATGATCAGGTTCGGCGTGGTCCAAAGCCGGTGGCCATCGGGGATCGGCTCCGGGGTGAAGACATCCAGCACCGCGCCCGACAAATGGCCGGTATCGAGCAGGTCGCACAGCGCGTCCTGGTCGGCCAGTTCGCCACGTCCCATGTTGACGACGCCCGCCCCGGCCGGCAGCAGTCGCAGACGGCGCCGATCGACCAGGCCCCTTGTGGCCAGTGTCAGTGGACAGGCGAGCACCAGAAACTCGGTTCCCGGCAGGACCGCATCGAGTTGGCTGGTGTCGATGACCCGGGCGCAATCGGGATGCGGGGCTGGGTTGGCGCGCACGCCGGTGACGGTCATGCCGAAATGGGCGGCCTGTCGGGCGATGGCGCCGCCCAGGGTGCCGAGGCCTATGATGGTGACAGACCGTTGCGTCAGCACCGCGCCCCACAGTTTCTGCCAGCGTCCGGCCCGCTGATGCGTCACCATCGCCGGCACGCGGTTGGCGAGCATCAGGATCGACATGATCCCGAATTCCCCCGACTTGGTGGTGTGGGTGCCGCGGTTGTTCATCAGGACCACGTCCGGCGGCAACCAGTCATAGGGCGCTAGGCGATCGAGGCCGGCGTTGGTGACAAACAGCAGTTTCAGGTGAGGCGCCGAACAGGGGAAGCGGTCCCGGACGACACCGGCGTCGCAGATCAGGGCCTCGGCGGCGCGCATCGCCTTCTCGAAGTCCTCGGCATTGGACCCCACACTCACCACGTGGCCCGTGCCGATATCTGGCGCCCGCTCGGCGGCGGCGTTCCACATGGGGGTCGAGAAGTCGAACAATGGGTCGTTGGTCGGATTCTGCAGATGGATGCGCATGGGTCGCAAGGTGCCACGGCTCGCCTTGATTGGACAGACGGGCCGGATTGGCATGGGACGTGCTGAGGCAAAGGACATCGTCCCAGGAGAATCTGGACAAGGGGTATGGCCCCTTGGGCCCTATGATAGGCGCGATGGCAAAAATCTTCCCCTCCCCTTGCGGGAGGGGGCCGGGGGAGGGGTGAACCCGAACGGACATTGCTTGAAACCCCTCCCCCCGCCCCCTCCCGCAAGGGGAGGGGGAGAATATACTGCGGCGTGGCGTTTTACCCGGCCCCAAGCCTCTCACGCAAAGGGAGGGGAGGACAGCGTGGTCCGTCGTGGCCTGCCGCAAGCGGGTGCCAGGTCTGGGGTCAAGTCTGGACTCCAATCTGGGGCGGATGGTGGTCTTGGTCCGGTTTGATCGAAAAGGAGCGCAAATTTGTTTCCAATTCTTGCAATTGCCTCAGTTGTCAGTGCGACGGCCTCGGTCATCAAGGGGGCCGTCTGGCTGGCGGACCAATTGTCCAACGACGACAAGGTTGGTCCGGTTGCCGACAAGCGAGCGCCAAAGGCCGGCGACGCGGCGGCAAGCCCATTCCAGGCCGCCCTGTCGGCACAAATGACCGGGCAGGATATGCCGAGCGCCTCGATGGGGGCGGCGATGAGTGGGTCCGCGGCGTCGTTTGGTGCGCCGGTTTCGACCGATGCCACGGTCTCGACCTTGCAACTCTCCAAGGACGACGTGCGGGCGCGGGTCCAGGCTGGCATGACGGCTTATGGCCTGGTCGGTGAGCGTCACGCAGAGCATGCGGGACTTCCCGCGGACCGAGCGGGACACTCGGCAGAGCGTGCGCGATATCCGGCATAACATCAGGGCGCATCATGTGGCGCGCGGGACAAATCGTGGATTCGGCCCGTGCCCGTAGAAAGAGCATGGGCCATCTCCAGGAGGCATGACGCGATGCGACCGCGACTACAGCCCGTCCTGCCCGCTTAATCCGAATCGGCCCAGACCGGGCAGCTTGAGCGCCGGGCGGCGTATATCCACGCCGGCGACGGCGCCGAGGATGTTCAACTCCAGGCCTTCCACCCAGCCGAGGGCGATACCGCCATAGCCGCCCAGGGTGAGCCGGATGCCCGATTGCGTCATGCGCAGCCAGCGTCCGTCATAGGGATAGTCCTTGCCGATCGCGGTTGGCGGCAATGGGGCACGGATACGTGGTTCGGCGTCCATGATTGCCGAGACGAACGTGTTGGAATTGGGTCCCGGCCAGGGTCGGTAATCGCCGAGTCGCTTGTGGTTGAAGCCGTCGATTGCGCTTTCGATGCCGGGGATCAGGGCCTCCGCCGCTTCGCCGTCGGCGGCAAACACCGTGTCCGGCTTGTGGCCGAACCAGCGACCGTCTGGCTCGAACCCGTTCTTTCGCAGCGGCTCACCCCAGGCGGTGTAGTCGTATCGTGTGTAGGCGGCGGCACCGGCCGATTTGAAGACGATCCAGCAATGCGTGGCGAAGATGCCGCGCCAACGCACCGTTTGAGCGGAGAAGATTCGGACCACGGCTCCCTGATCGGGGGTTGCTGGCGGCAGCAGTCCGGTACTGGAACGGTCCGCGGTCCACCAATCCGGGTCACCGCCCCTCGCCTGATACAGCAGCGCCGACGTTGCGAGAGGTAACAGAAAGAACAGGCCAAACAGGGACAGGGCGGTCTTGAGCATCAGCACCATGGGATGCTCAGTGTGGCACGGTCGCGCCGATCCATTCCAGTCCAGGCGGCAAGAGATCCGATCGGTGCGATCCAAGAGCGGCTATACCATGACCGGAAACGGCAAACCGCTCTACATCTTTGTTCTGTTGCATAATTCACACGCTGTCAGGGTCCGTTCAGCGTGGTCATGCTCCAGCCCAGGCTACAGCGGCACGTCGCCCTTCAGCATGATCCGATACAGGTAGCGGATCTGCCCCATGTCGTAATCTCCGTTGGCCTTGTGCAACAGGCAGCGGTTGTCCCACATGACGAGATCACCGGCTTGCCATTGGTGCCGGTACTGGTGGCGCTCCTCGGTCGCGTGCGCCAGCAGGTCGGCGAGCAATGGCAGTGCCTCCCGGTGGTCGAGCCCCAGGATCCCCTCGATCCGGATCGGGTTGAGGTAAAGAGCCTTACGTCCGTTTTCCGGATGGGTTCGCACGATTGGGTGCAGCACCGCGTTTGGAACTCGTTCCTTCGCCGCGTCCGGCAGGCCCATCAGTTGCCGTGTGCTGTGGCTGCTTTGGTACACATGGATGGCCTGCAGGCCGTCCAGGCGGTTACGCATCGACTCGGGCAATGAGGCATAGGCCGCATGCATGTTGGCATACTGAGTGTCTCCGCCTTGGTCTGGCAGTTGGACGGCGTGCAGCACGGTCGCCTTGGGTGGGCGCACGTCGTTGGAGTGGTCGGTATGCCAGCCCTCTCCCGGGATGTACCGGCGCCCGTCCGGGAACTTGTCCTGGTTGGAGACGTAGTGGATCTCCGGACACTCCGGCAGGGCGAAGCGGGTATTGTGCTGGGGAAACACCTCCCCGAAAAGTTTCACGGCGTCCAGCACCTGATGCGGGGACAGTTTCTGGTCGCGGATGACCAGCACGCCGTGGTCCACGAATGCCTGGTTCATCGCGCGTTTCGCGGGTTCGTCGACCGGACCTGTCAGGTCGATGCCGACCACCTCGGCGCCCGTGTGGTCCGACAGTTTCGTGATTGTGTAGCCCATCCTGGCCCTCCCACCTTTCCTCCGTCTTGCCGCCCGCTGGCACCTCGTCCACGGGCATCTCGTCCATGGGCACCTCGTCCGCTGGTGTCACGCCCGCTGACCGTGCCGTTGGCGCTTTGACGGGCCCCCGTGTCAGCAGCCCGGCTTGGCCAGTGGCGCGGTCAGAGCGACTGCCAGCGTGCTGCCGCGTCGTCGTCCGCCTCCTGGGCTTCGACCCAGGTGCCCTGGCCGTCGACAAATTCTTCACGCTTCCAGAACGGGGCCTTGGTTTTCAGCCAGTCGATCAGGAACGCGGTCGCATCCAGCGCTGCCTGCCGGTGAGACGACGCGGCGATCACCAGGACGATATTTTCCCCGGCTCGCAAGGTTCCGACGCGATGGATGACTGTGCACCCCAGCAGCGGCCAGCGGGCTTCAGCGCTGGTCACGATCCGCTCGATCGCGCGCTCGGTCATACCGGGATAGTGTTCCAGGGTCATCGCCACGACGGGCGGTGAGGCCGCTGCGTCCCGTGGCCCTGGCTGGTCCCGCACGGTGCCGATAAAGCAACCGATGCCCCCGATATCGGTGCGTCCGGCGGTCAGTGCGGCAATTTCGGCGCCGATGTCGAAATCCTCGGTCTGCACGGAGATGCGCGCCATTGCCCCTCCTAACCGCCGGTCACGGGTGGGAAGAAGGCGATCTCATCGCCGGGGTGGACCGCAGCGTCCGGGTCGGCGAATTCCTGGTTCACCGCGCAGCGGATGGTCCGCCGGTTCTGGAACGCCGTGGCATAGCCGGCGCCGCGATCGGCCAGATAGGTGACAAGGTCGGCAACGGTATGGATTCCGGGCGACAGGTGCAGTTCCTCCTGCGATCGGCCGACCCGCTCGCGCAGCCAAGCGAAATACAGGATCGTGAGGGGCTTGTTCATAGGGTTCTATATAGGGCTTGTCGCGCCGACGGCACGTATGGAACGGATCTCGGCGACGGCATGCGTGGAAAGAATCGCGGCGACGGCATGCGTGGAAAGAATCGCGGCGACGGCACGCGTGGAAAGAATCGCGGCGGCGGCACGCGTGGAAAGAATCGCGGCGGCGGCACGCGTGGAAAGAATCGCGGCGGCGGCACGCGTGGCCATCATCTGGGTGTCGGCACGGTTTCGATCCGTCCGTCGGAATGGATGATCGTGCTGGTCCCGTTGCCGTTCGGCACGATGATCGCCGATCCGCCGCCTGGCGTGGTGGTGGTTTGATAGCCGGGCCCGCCACCGCTGGTGACGCCCGGACCGCTCGGCGCCTGTATGATGCGTCCGCTCGGATCCCGCATGGGCGGTGGGGCCACTGGTGTCGAGGTCTGGGGAGTTTGCGGTGGCAGCGATGGCATTTGGCCAGAGACCGGAGGCGACGATCCACGCGGCCGCGGAATCGTCTCCGACATGTCGACATTCGTGTCGCGCTCGATATCCAGCAGGCTGGGGGTCGGCGGCAGCGGGCCGGGCCAGATATTGCCGGCCTCGGGCAACAATGGATCCGAGGCACTGCCGTACCCCATGACCCGCCGCATGTTCTCTCCATCACCGCGCGGCGCGTTCGGGTTGTATCCCCCGGTCATCGGCGGGTTCCACCAGGTATTGTGACCACAACCACTGAGCACCAGGGTCAGGCTGAGCAGGGCGATACGCCGCATGCAGGAAGGCTCCCGAGGGGTTGAGGTGGCGACGGTCGCGTGGAATCCGGGTTGGACCGGCCGACCACCTCGCCGGAATGTGCCCGTGGATCGCGCCAAGCTCAAGCTTTGTTGCCCCGGATCGACAAAGCGGCAAGCGGCGCGGCATCTGGCGCGGGCAGATCGAGGTGGTTTCGCAACCACGCGACAACCGCTTGTGGGTCGTTCAGGGGCAGTAGGGTTCGCCCGCCAATGTCCAATATCTCGTCGCTCGCGACCGCTACGACATCAGGATCCCGGGGCCAGATGGCGGGCTTGCCTACAGACGGGCGGTGCACCTCCAGCTTCGGAAATGAATGCGACTTGTAGCCCTCGACCAGCACCAGATCGACCGGATCGAGCCGGCCGAGCAGTTCATCCAGGCCGGGTTCGGGACCCTCGGTTTCGTGCAACAGGGCCCAGCGTGCGCCCGAGGTCACCAGGACTTCGTGCGCGCCGGCCTCCCGGTGGCGGAAACTGTCCTTGCCGGGGCGGTCCATGTCGAAGCCGTGATGGGCATGCTTGATCGTGGACACCGACACGCCATCAGCTCGCAATCGGCTCAGCAATTCGACCAGCAGGGCGGTCTTGCCGCTGCCGGACCAACCGATAATGCCCATGACCTTCATATTTGCGTGGCCGTGCAGATAGCCGGGGCGGCTGACGGAGACAGGATCATGGGGCAGACAGGTCTGCTCGTGATGCCGGCCCGTGGCGGGCAGGGTTGGGTGGCCATAAAGCTGAGCGGCCATGGCCTGGTGGGAGCGCGTGGGTACATGACCACCTAGGTGGGGCCCGGAACGCCGCGTGCGCGGGGCGGCGCCGAGGCATGGCGCAGGCCGGCGATCAGATAATCCCAGCCCGTCAGCAAGGTCAGGCCGGCGGCGCCCCACAGCATCGCCTCCCCGATCAGGGAAACTGGCAGGAACCCCAGATGGATGACCACCGCGCCGGTGTCGCCGGCCAGTAGCGTCCCCAGGGCACCCATCTGAAATCCGGTCTTCCATTTTGCCAGTTTGGTGACCGGCAGCCCGATCCGCAGACCGGCAAGATACTCGCGCAAGCCGCTGACCAGAATCTCGCGGAGCATGATGACAACGGCGGGATAGAGGGCGGCACCCGACAGGCGGTCGAATCCCACCAGCATCATCAGCGCCGCCCCGACCAGAAGTTTGTCGGCGATCGGGTCCAGCATCCGGCCGAGATCCGACTGCTGGCGCCGTGACCGGGCGATTTTGCCGTCGAAATAGTCCGTGATCGCCGCGGCGCTGAACACAGCGCAGGCCGCCAGATCGGTGACCGGTTCGTGCAGCGCGACCAGCAGAACCATCAACGGAATCGCGGCAATTCGCGACAAGGTCAGAAGATTGGGAAGATCGGTCAACATACAGGCGGCACCCTAGAGCAGATCGCCGAACGGCGGAACGCCCGAGTGCGTGAATCTGCTCGGTGGCCACAACGCGCAGATCGCGGAACGGCGGAACGCCGGAGCGTGTCAATCCGCTCGGTGGGTTCGGCAGAGCCAAAATCCTTGGCCGTTCCCCCTTCCGTCCCCGACCGCACCGCAGCATCATCCGATCATTCAATAATGCGAGGTGATCCCATGGACCAACAACTCTTCGTGGCGCTGGCCCGCGCGGCTGGCCTGGACAAAGCGTTGGCGGAATACCCTGACGATGTCCGGGCCGCGGCCGAACAGTCGCTGAACAACGCGGGTTCGGTAAAGGTGCCGACCGATCCGGCGGCCGAACCCTGGCCGCCGATGCGCGCGGGGGTGGGTCTATGACCGAGGCACATTGGCTGACCGCCGTCGAGGCGTCCCGGGCGTTTGCCGCCAAGACCCTGTCACCCGTCGAACTGATGACCGCCCTGTTAAAGCGGATCGAAGTGCTCGACCCGAAGCTGAACGCATTCATCCGGTTGGACGCCGATGCCGCGATGGACGCCGCCAGGACAGCCGAGACCGAGATCCGTGCCGGTCGCATCCGCGGGCCGTTGCACGGTGTGCCGGTGGGCATCAAGGACATCATCGATGTCGCGGGGCTGCCGACAACCTGCCACTCGAAAATCCTGCTCGACAACGTCGCCGCCTCCGATTCGGTGGTGGTGCGGAAATTGCGCCAGGCTGGGGCGATCGTGATCGGGAAGCTGTCGACGCATGAGTTTGCGATCGGCGGGCCGAGCTTCGATTTGCCGTTTCCGCCGGCGCGGAATCCGTGGAATCCGGATCATCATCCGGGTGGATCGTCGTCGGGGTCGGGATCGGGCGTCTGTGCCGGGCTGTTTCCGGTGGCGTTGGGGACGGATACCGGTGGGTCGGTGCGCAATCCGGCCAGTGCGTGCGGCATTGTCGGGTTGAAGCCGACCTATGGGCTGGTGTCTCGGCGTGGGGTGTTTCCGCTGTCGTTCACCTTGGACCATGTGGGGCCGCTGACCCGGACGGTGGCGGACAACGCCATCATGCTGGATGCCATCGCCGGGCACGATCCGGAAGACCCCGGCAGTGTGCCGACTCAGTCGCGGCATTTCGGGCGTTTGCTCGATCGCGGCGTGCGCGGGCTGAGAATCGGCTTTATCCGTCATTTCCATGAAGTCGACATGCCGGCGCATCCGGAAGTGACCGCGCATCTGGAGGATGTCGCCCGCGTGCTGCAGGCGGAAGGGGCCGAGATCCATACCGTGACCTTGCCCAGCCTGAACGAATTTTCGGGCATCAACCGGGTGATTCTGTGCAGCGAGGCATGGTCGATTCATGCGCCGTGGCTGCGGTCGCGGCCGGGCGATTACGGTCAGTTGGCGCGTCGGCGCTTGCTGCCTGGCGCGTTCATGATGGCCGGGGATTACGTCGGCGCACAGCGGCGGCGGCTGGAACTGATCGCGGCGGTCGAGGATGCGTTGCGCGATTACGACGTGTTGTTGTGCGCGAGTTCCATGGACCCGGCCAGCCGGCTGGACGATGCCGAGACGACAGCCCGAACCTATCCGCGGCAGGCTCGCACGCCGTTCAACGTGACCGGGCATCCGGCGTTGGCCATGATGGCCGGGTTGGCGAGCAACGGGTTGCCGGTCTCGGCGCAGATTGTCGGGCGGTATTTCGACGATGCGACGGTGCTGCGGGTTGCCGCGGCGTATGAGCGCGCGGCCGGTTGGGTGAAGCGGCGGCCACCGATCGGGTAGGGGGGAAGGGCGGGGCTCCGCCCCGGACCCCGCCAGGGCTCTGCCCTGGACCCGCCAAGGCCAACGGGCCTTGG
>Ga0082335_1001379_pt1 | contig 52001 bp, 44 predicted proteins | sample Subgrocontami58m_FD_72375 | JGI IMG/M metagenome (GOLD analysis project Ga0082335, IMG submission 72375) | Subsurface groundwater microbial communities from S. Glens Falls, New York, USA - GMW37 contaminated, 5.8 m (SPADES assembly) (version 2) ... | reverse complement strand
GGCGGCGGAGTGGCGGGCTTTGCAAATGGTGCGCGTGTCTTCACTCTATTGCTTTAAGATGTGGTGGGTGATCATTTGGAAGCCATTGCCTCCGGTCCCACTGCTCCTGACCCGACAACATGTGCAGATGTCATAGCCATCATCAAGAAATATGAACTAAAAGATAAGGTCCCCGCTTCGATCATTCCAGCTTTAAAAGAAACATTGAAACCCGATCACCCGATATTTGCAAGGGTTATCAATGCCGTGATTGCCGGCAATGCGATTGCTTTGCAAGCCGCGCAGGTTCAAGCGGAGTTACAGGGACTTAAAGCAAAAATAACCAACACAGTTCTGGAGGGGGAGGCGCGCCTCATCGGATGCGAGACCGCTTTGCAATTTAAAGAATCCCTGCAGACACTCCCACGCCCCTTCTGTTTGCTTGCGGGGGGCGAAACAACCGTCACTTTGCGCGGAGCGGGGCACGGAGGCAGGAATCAGGAACTTGCACTTGCTGCCGTGGATGTGCTGGCTGGTTTGAAAGGAGTCATGCTCGTCTCCATTGCGACGGACGGCGAGGATGGTCCCACGGACGCGGCCGGTGCTTTTGTGACAGGGGAAACTGCCCAAGAGGCGAAGTCGCTTGGGATGTTCGCGCCAGATTATTTATTAAGAAATGATGCGTATTCTTATTTCGATCAAATTGATCAGCTTCTGAAGACAGGCCCGAGCGGAACGAACGCCAACGATCTGGTGTTCTGTTTTGCATTTTAATGAACGGTCACGAAGGCAACCATCCCGAACAGGAATATGATCGCGCCTGAGATGCGATTGATCCAAACCATGTGATTTTGATCCAATCGGCTGCGCATCAAGCCGACCCCGAGGCTGAGCGCCAGCCACCAACCTGCCGAACCGATAAACACGCCTGCCACCATCACGAGCGGCCGGTTAATTTTTTCACCGAGCAGGGCGCCTGCAAAGATGGCCGCAAAGGAAAGAATGGTGATGGGGTTGGTAAGGGTGAGAAAAAAAGTGGAAAGATACATGCTGAAATACCCGTCCTGTTCAGGATGTGAGACATTCACAGCAGGTTTTTCGATGAACGTTTTTATGCCGAGATACAAGAGAAACATCCCGCCGATTACTTGAAGCCAGAAAGCGTTTTCAACCAAAAGATTTGTGATGACGGTTAATCCAAATGCGGCAATTGCGCCGTAGAGCATGTCTGCGCTTGCCGCACCCATGCCGGATAAAAAGCCCGCCAGTTTTCCATGTGAAAGTGTGCGGCGGATGCACAGTATGCCAATCGGGCCAACTGGCGCGGCAATTGAAATGCCGATGATAAATGAGCGCAGAAAAAGAGAAAAATTATCGATCATGTTACCGGCAGGGAAGATAGTATGCATCCAATTCACGGTTCTTCTGCATGGCATTGAAATTTAGTCCAATCGCCAGAGGACAGAATTCCTGCGGGGCGAGTTCGTACTCGATCACAAAGACGGGTTTCCCAGCCTGTATGAAAAACGACAACGCGTCACACTCTTTGTAGGAAAAACATTCCTCATTGAGCGCCCAGTCAAAATAGGAAAACAGGTCTGGGATTTGCGAGAGGTCATTTTTTAGACCAATTGCCAGGCCTCGTTCATGGGCGGCGTTCGACAGAAAGATGTTGAAGGTCAGCTGGTCTTCGTAATTGAGCGGAAAGCCTGTGACATTCTCGTACCCATTCACGTTATCAGGGTCAATGCCATCACAACCTTTTATTACAGCCATATCTAATCTGAACTGAATAATCGGTTCAAGCAAATTGATTTGGCGGATATCCAGCCAAATTTCGCCGGGCCAGCCTTCCATATCATTGCCGAGAATCTCCTGCGCAAATAATGCGGCATCCGCTCTCCAATCTTCAAACGAGCCTGCGCTGAAATAGCACATGACAAAAATTCCCCTTTTATGTAATTGGCGGATCATAACGCTGTCTGTATCGAAGAGATCGAGGTTGTAACCATCCACACGTTGATCGATATCAATATCACCGCTGTATTGAATATACAGAGTCGAATTGAGTGGCAAGGATTGGATTCCCTGCCCGTCCCCGTCCGTCTGTATTTCGGGTGTTAATTTGGTTCTCGGAACAACGACAAAATCCTGATAGGGTTCCGTGGGTGTGCAGGCAATGCAAAATGCCAGCATTGAAATGATCAGCGCCTTGTGCATGGGTGGATTTTATCAAAGATGCGACGATAGTAAAAAATAAAAAAAGGACACAAGTTACTTGTGTCCTTTTTTTTATCATGAATTCATGATGCGTTTGCTTTGCGCCCAAACCAGGTTCGCCATTCGCGATTTTCCCACACCACCAGGATGGGGGCTGCAACAAAAATGGACGAGTATGTTCCGCTCAACAAACCGACGAGCAGGATCACGGCAAATTCCTGCAGGGTGACGCCGCCGAACAATACCAGCGCGAGCAGGAGGAATTCCACGGTCATCAACTGCGTGTTGATCGAACGTTGCAGCGTTTGCACGATGGAATGGTTGACGAGTTTTTCGAATTCCAGTCTGCGGAGCAGGTTTGAATTTTCGCGGATGCGGTCAAAAACCACGATGGTATCCTGCATGGAGAAGCCGATCACAGTCAGCAGAGCAGTCAGGAAGAGCGAGTCGATCTGCCATCCAAAAAAGTAAGCGCCTATGCCGGTAATGCTGAAGATGATGGCAATATCGTGGAGCATGGCGAGGATCGCGCAGACTCCATAACGGAAGGCGTTTTCCACACTGCGGAACGACCAGACGATGAACAGCACAACCAGAATTGAGGCGACTGCAATCGCAAAGGCCGCGCGCTGTGTGACCTGTTTCCCGATGCTTGGACCGACGCTGTCAAACCGGATGACGGAAATCGTTGATCCAGAGTTGTCCTGCATGGCGGTCAATACTGCATCCCGGACTTCGTTTGTCAGGAAGGATGAGCGGAGGATGAGCGAGCCTGTTTCGGTGCTGGTAACCTGTGCGTCATCAATCCCTGCATCTTCATAAATGGATATGATGTCTGCGGTATCAGGGGTTTTCCCGTTTTCAAACCGGACTTCGAGCATACTTCCACCGGTGAAATCAATGGAAAGGGGCACACCATTGATGGCAAGCAGAATCAGCCCAGATAGGATGAATAGCAGGGAGAGTATGAAAAAGTAATAGCGTTTACCGAGAATGTCCATAAAAATATCCTTGAGGCGCTTGTTTAGATACCAAACCAGCGTTCGAAATTTTGCGGCTTGAAGGTTTTCAGGGTGATCGCAAGCAGGGTACGGGTGACGTAGACCGCCGTGAACAACGAGATGATCACGCCGAGGGCAAGGGTCAATGAAAAACCTTTAACGATCGTGGCGCCAAACGAGGAGCCGAACCAGAACAGGATCAGCGATGTAATAATGGCGGCAAGGTTGGAGTCGCGGATGGATGACCATGCGCGCGTCCAGCCCAGATCCATGGCTTGTATGAGGCTCCTTCCGCTGCGTAGTTCTTCCTTCATGCGCTCGAAGATCAGAATGTTCGAATCCAACGCGGTGCCGGTACTGAGCATGAAGCCGGCAATGCCAGGCAGTGTCAGGGTGAAGTGGAACCATTTGAATATGGCAAAAACAACCGCCGCATAGATCAAAATGGAAAGCACCGCCACTATGCCGGGCAACCGGTAATAGATGATCATAAACAGAACAACGATAATCATTCCGATCAAGCCAGCCACGAGACTCTTGTTGAGCGAGTCTGCACCGAGAGTCGGACCGATGATGCGGGTTTCTACGATCTTTAATGCGATCGGCAATGAACCATAGCGCAGCTGGATTGCGAACGCATTTGCAGATTCATACGTAAATGAGCCGCTGATGGAACCTTGTCCGCCCGTGATTGGCTCATTGATGACCGGCGCAGAGATGACCCGTTTGTCTAATAGAATGGTCAGAAATTTCCCTGAGTTGGCGGAAGTATGCTCTGCAAAAATTTTTGAGCCGTTAGGTTCAAGCGCAAAATTGATTTCATATCCCGAGCCCAAAGTATTCTGCGAAACGCTGACAGATTCGAGTTCTGCACCTGTCATGATGGTGTGAAAGACGGTCACGCCGTCTGCCTGAGATTCTACAGCCTTACCAGTTGGGCTGTAGTCAGTGACCAGAAGACTGCCCTCTTGCGGGTTGAAATCACCTGTATCCACAAATTCCAGCAAACCAGTCTGTTGGATCGTTGCCAGCACAGACTCGGTATCCTCCAACCCGGGGAACTCGCCCACAATACGGCGGTCACCGGCCACCGTGATGACGTTTTCGTTCACGCCCAGGGCATCAGTACGCTGCTGCACGATGTCGCGGGCAATTTCCATGGACGCCGCTGTGGGCGTCTCATCAGCGGGCAGGTCGGCTTCGAGCAAAACTTGCATGCCGCCGCGCAGGTCCAAACCGAGGCGGGGGGTAAGGTCTCGTGTGAAAAGGGTTTCATCTGTCAGCGGGCTGAGGATCGTGACATTGGTGCTGAAATCAATCCACAGCGCGAGCGCCAGAATAACCACAATGAGGATGATGCGTTCGGCTAAATTTCGGATCATATGTTAAATATCTCCATCCATGAAAATGCCAGCCTCTGGCTGGCGCGGTCGCCATTATACTCCCATTAAATGTTTTATGGGTACATCTTTCCAGCTTTCACAGGTTTCTTTCCATTAAATAATCCAATGCGCTGGCGAGGACATCCTGTACATTCAGCATATTTGTATCAATCACAAGATCGGCATGTTCGCGTGCATGCGAGAGCCTCCGTTGTTGCTCTTCGTAATCTGCCCGTGCCCAGTTTAATTTTCGACGTAAAGTGGAATTCTCAAATGAGCATTGTAAGAAGATGAGGAGGTCTGGATTCGTGATAACCTGCCACATGTGCTGGACGTAAGAATGTTCCTGTGCGATGTGGCGGCAGCGATAACCGTGTTTTTCAAGCCCCATAATCAATGTGGTTTTTCCCGACCCGCATGGGCCTACAATTCCGATAAGCGGACTCCCGTCATCTGCCTTCATTGTAGCTAGTTTTATTTTTATGCATTGATCGGAAGCCTGACATTCATCCGCCTTACATCGTCACCTGTGCGCGCAGAAACTTTAAGCACCAGCACACTGATATCATCTGCGGGACGGTTGTTATCCAAACTGACTGCGTGTGCAAGGAGTGTATCGGCGAGTTGCTGTGGGGGTGGATCCTGATCTTCAAGTACCGAGCGGATCGCCTCGCTGATATTCATTGGCTGACCGTGTCTCTCGCCAGCGTGGCTTATTCCGTCGCTAAAGATCACAATGGTTAATCCAGTTTCAAGTCCAAGTTCGGTGATGACCGGGCGAACATTGCGGGATGTTCCCAGCGAAATACTTTCTTCAGTATGTGAGTCAATCTGCTCGCCGCGGCAAATGAACATCGGCGCAGGATTGTTTCGGGCAAGGACGATGGTCTTGCTGTGCAAATCAACCGAGGCGATGTTTAAGGTGCAAGTGACTTTCCCGGCTTTATCTGCAAATAGCGCGTCTGATGCGGCCCGCGCCGCTGCGCCATCCCGCACTCCTTCTGCAATCAATCCGATCACCTTGCGGACGACCAGCATCGAAACCGCTTTGGCGCCGTGCCCGCTGGTTTGTCCATCCGCTAACACGACAGAGATACCCCCAGTGGGGCGTTCCACCACTTCGAGCGTGTCGCCGCTTTCAGAGACTGCGTATTTATTGATCTTGGCTGCCGCAATTTGAATTTCCATATATGGGATTTTACATCGAATTCGTCTTGACGTCACTGCTTCATGCCGATATAATCAGCGGGCTTCAATAAAAAACCAATCCAGACGGGTGCATTCGCCCGTCTGATGCATGTATAAAGGAGAAAGTATTCATGACCCCACATCCGAAGCGCAAACATTCCAAGGGACGCCGTGATCGCCGTCGTGCCCATGATGCCTTGACTGCGGTAAACACGGCCGCCTGTTCCAATTGCGGATCCAAGCGCCTGCCTCACACGGTTTGCTCGAATTGCGGTTACTATAAGGGCCGCGAAGTTATTCAGGCCAAAAAAGAAAAGAAACCAGCAGAGTAAAAGCGAAGCACCTCCGCAACTGCAAAACGGGTCGTGACAATCACGACCCGTTTGTGTTTTAATGATGCAAATGTCATTGCGAGGGTGTGATTCCCGAAGCAGTCCCCTTATGTAAAGGACACATATGAAACTCAATTTACAAACCACAGCATTTATTTTCCCAGGACAAGGTTCACAAACTGTTGGCATGGGCAAAGACCTGGCCGCGCAATTTCCCACCGCAAAAAATACCTTCGATGAGGCTGACTCTATTCTTGGGTTTTCACTTTCAAAGATTATGTGGGAGGGACCCGAAGCTGACTTAAACGATACTGTCAACACTCAGCCTGCACTCTTCGTCCATTCGCTCGCGGCTTTTCACACTTTTTCGCTTCTTTTTCCTGGTCGGGAGCCTGCTTTATTGGCCGGTCATTCTCTTGGCGAGTTATCTGCTCTGTCCGCATCTGGGGCTTTATCCTTCGAGGCAGGGCTTCGTCTCGTTCGCAAGCGCGGCGAGTTGATGAAGCGCGCTGGTGAACTTGCTCCTGGAAGCATGGCCGCCATCCTCGGGTTGGACATTTCCATCCTCGATAAGGTCTGCGCAGAAGCGAGCGTTGCTCATGAACTTGTGCAGGTTGCCAATGACAATTGTCCCGGCCAGGTTGTCATCTCAGGCGCAAAACTTGCGGTGGAACGGGCCATGGCCGGTGCGAAAGCCGCAGGTGCAAAACGTATATTACCTTTGGCCGTCTCCATTGCCGCACATTCACCCTTGATGGCGTCCATTCAGGAAGAATGGAATGATGCAGTAAACAGCGCCGAATTTTCACCATTAAAAATACCAGTAATTGGCAATGTTCATGCACAGCCGTTAATCGATGAATCATCTGCTCGTGCTGACATCATGGCTCAAATGCAATCACGCGTTCGCTGGACGGAATCTGTGAATTATATAATTTCAAAGGAGATGAACTTTTTTATAGAAGTAGGAACTGGTACAGTGCTTGGAGGATTGGTCAAACGCGTGGCAGATGGAATAACTAGTTTACCGCTGGGCAAACCACAGGATTTTGCAGCATTGGAATAACAGGATCTGCGGCACGCTTCGGGATATTGCATGGAAAGGTATGGAACCAGGCGCATGATAGTAAGTTGCATTACATTTGTTACAAGGAAATGAGTATCTTCGTTCACGATTCCCTTAAATCGTGTAGAGTATAATGGCGGCATGAACGCCTTGTCTGACAATTCGATTGTCAGCGCCGCTTTCTTTGCGGGTATGGAAGTGTATCTGGTCAGCGCATTTGCCTGGTCAGATTTTGTTCTTATAACCACAATCAGACCCTAAAGGTTTTTCTGGAAAATAGGATATTGGATCGCGAAAGAAACCTTTAGGGTTTTAAGTTTAAGGAGATTTCATGAAATTAAGTAAACTTGCAAGTGACATTGCTGAATCCCCGACCTTTGCCTTGAATGAAGAAGCACGCTTGTTGCGTGAGCGCGGCGAAGCCGTGATCAATTTGGGAATTGGCGAACCTAGGAACAAAACTCCCATTGCCGCAGTATTGGCTTCGGGAGCAAAGTTGACCAGCGGGGAGGTGAAATATACACCGCCCGATGGGTTGCCTTCGATGAAGAAGGCGGTTATCCGCTATACGGAAGAGAATTACAACCGTTTGGTTGCGCCTGAAAATGTGCTCATCACCAACGGAGCAAAACAATCGCTCTACAATATTTTCTATTCCATTTTAAACCCGCAGGATGAAGTGATTGTTATCGCGCCCTATTGGGTTTCATATCCAGAGATGATCAAGATGTGTCTTGGCATTCCTGTAGTGGTCTCACCTGAAGATGGGACGTTCACGCCGCGCTTTGAAGATATTGAGCGCGCGGTTACTTCTTCCACACGTGCGATCATCGTCAACAGCCCAAACAATCCATCGGGTGCGATCTATCCGCCTCAATTGATTGAGAAGATCGTGGAATTGTGCGAACGCAAGGGCATCCTCATGATCTGTGATGACATCTATCACAAACTTACTTTTGACCACAACGTCGCGCCTCCTGCTTATTCGTTTACGAAGAAAGACGTTGAGAACTCGCATGTTATTGCGGTCAATGGTGTGGCGAAGTTATACGGCATGACAGGTTTTCGCGTTGGCTGGGTGGTCGCGCCGCGCGAGTTGGTGAAGGTGATGACGAATGTACTCGCGCAAACGACATCCTGTGTTTCGCCTGTTGCGCAAGCCGCCGCGGAAGGTGCATTGAACGGTTTGCAGTCTGGGGTTGAGTCGTTGCGTTTGCAAATCCAAAACAATCGCGATGTGTTTCTGCAGGAGATGAAGTCTTTCAACGGTGCGCGTCTCATCGAGCCAAAAGGGACATTTTATGCCCTGCCCGATCTGCGCGCTTTCAATGGAAATTCAGTCGAGTTGTCCAGGTTCCTGCTGAAGAAAGCATTGGTGGTCACTGTGCCCGGCAAGGAATTCGGTATGGAAGGCCACATCCGCATTTCGTTTGCGGGTTCAGTAAAAGATATCATCGAAGGCATCGCGCGCATCAAATGGGCGCTGGACTTAACATCACCCAATGAAATTTACATTGGTGATAAGAAAATGATTCGGGATTGGATGTAGGGGAATGTATACCAAGCACGGTCATAAATTGCGGTTTTCTGTGACGCGATTCGCGGGGCTAAAGCCGCCTGCTCAGTACTATGGAAGCGCTCCACGCTGGCCGCTGGCGCGACGAGTCCGCTTTAGCGGACTTCCATGTTCTGAGGCAGGGATTCATCCCGCCGAATCACCATTGAACAAAACCGCAATTGGTTATCGAGCTTGTCGAGACATTGTCTCCGCGTGCAATGTAGAGAGCGTAGACAAGGAGACATGTAAACACGTAAGCATCTGTCTACCTGTGTACTTGTCTACCTGTATCCTTGTTTACCCAAAATGGAGACTGAATGAATAACTTACTAAACATAAAAACCCCTGCTGAATCCATCGCGCAGGCGCGCAAGGCGGATTTCAACTTATCGAATCAAGGTGTGATTAATTTACGTCTGGCATATTGGAATTTAACAACTGAATCGCTGGTGGAAGAAGCGATATTTCGTAATGAGGGCGCGCTTGTTTCAGGCGGACCCTTTGTTGCGAACACGGGCAAACATACTGCCCGAAGCGCGAACGATAAATTTGTCGTGCGGCACACCGATTCAGAGAACAATATCTGGTGGGGGGTCTATAACCGTCCGTTTGCGGCAGACAAGTTCGAGGTTCTGTATGGCCGCATGTTGGGATTCATGCAGGGCAGGGATGTCTTCGTGCAGGATGTCTACGGCGGCGCGGATGAGTCCTATCGTCTGCCTGTCCGCCTTGTGACCGAACTTGCATGGCACAGTCATTTCGTGCGCAACATGTTCATCCTGCCGCAATCCCTTGAAGAATACAAACGCTTCGTACCTGAGTTTACGATCATCGCCATGCCATCGTTCAAAGGCGCGCCTGCCGTGGATAGCACCGTGAGCGACACGTTTATCTGTTTGTCGTTTGAAAAGAAACTCGCCATCATCGGCAACTCGGCTTATGCGGGCGAGATCAAAAAATCTGTGTTCACCATTTTGAATTATCTTTTGCCATTGGAAGGTGTGCTCACCATGCATTGTTCTGCAAATGTGAATCCAAATGACGCGGATGATGTCGCTTTATTTTTTGGATTAAGCGGAACAGGAAAAACCACGCTGTCGGCTGACCCCACACGCCGTCTCATCGGGGACGATGAGCATGGGTGGAACGATACTGGAGTCTTCAACCTTGAAGGCGGATGCTACGCCAAATGTATCGGACTCTCTGAATCCGCCGAGCCTGAGATTTTCGCCACAACAAAACGCTTCGGCACGATTTTGGAAAATGTCCCCTTTGACCCCGTCACGCGTCTCATTGATTTGGACGACGACTCGCTGACAGAGAACACACGCGCCTCATATCCGCTTGAATTCATTAATAACGCCATGCCTGAGAAGAAAGCGGGACGTCCGAAGAACGTCATTCTTCTGACATGTGACGCAAATGGAGTCATGCCTCCCATCGCGCGCCTCACGCCCAACCAGGCGTTGTATCAATTCATTTCAGGCTACACGTCCAAGATCGCTGGTACCGAAGTAGGATTGCGCGACGAGCCTGAGATCACCTTCTCCGCTTGTTTCGGCGGGCCGTTCATGGTGCATCATCCCTATAAATATGCCGAATTGCTCAAGAATAAAATCGAGCGTTACGGCGTGACGTGCTGGCTGGTCAACACCGGTTGGGTGGGCGGTCCGTATGGTGTGGGCAAGCGCATTTCGATCCGGCATACGCGTGCCTTGCTCAATGCAGCGCTGGGTGGCAAGCTGAACGACGTTGAATTCACCAAAGACCCCATCTTCGGCTTTGAAGTACCACGGACGTGCCCGAATGTGCCGGATGATGTCTTGATCCCTTCATCATCGTGGGCGGATAAAAAAGAATATGACCGCCGCTACAAGGACCTCGCGATGCGATTCAAGCAGAACTTCGGCAAATTCACCGATGGGACTCCGCAGGAAGTGATCAACGCGGGACCGAAAGTCTAGTTTGATGAAAACCTCCAAGTATTGAGAACTTGGAGGTTTATTATGAAGATATGGAGAAAACGATGAAAAAAAAATTCTTGTCACATACGCAAGTCGCACCGATTGGACGGTTGGAGTTGCAGAAGCCATTGGGAAAACATTTGAGGAAAAAGGTGCTGAGGTGGATGTGATCCCCATGCGCGAGGTGAAAGACCTTTCCACCTATCAAGCCGTGGTGGCGGGCAGCAGTATTAATCGCGCGGCATGGATACCCGAGGCCATGCAGTTCATTCGTGTGCATCGGGACGAATTGAAGCGCAAGCCTTTTGCGACATTCCAGGTATGCATGACCCTGGCAATGCGAAACGGTGAGAATTACCGCCCGCATGTAATGACATGGTTGGAGCCTGTTCGTAGGTTGGTGAGACCAATCCGTGAGGGTTTCTTCGCAGGTGGTCTGGATATTAGCAGGATTCCCTCTTTTTCCGACCGATTGAAATTTCGCATCAGCGTCCTGTTTGGGGTTTGGAAGGAAGGCGACCATCGCGATTGGAACGCCATCCGTTCATGGACACTGGATACCTTGAAAGTTTTATAGCATTCTCTCTGGTCTATAATGGATAGTGAAAGGAACGATCCCATGTCCCGCTCGAAACTTCTGTTTACCGTTCTAAGCCGCCTCTTTGCAGGAGTGGTCATGTTTGCCTTGCTGTTCTTCCTCCCGGCTGGGACGTGGCGGTACTGGCAGGCTTGGATGTACATTGGTGTGCTTATCATTCCGATGTTCTTTGTGCTGGCGTACTTGATGAAGCGCGACCCCGACCTTCTCGAACGCCGTATGAAGATGCGTGAAGAACGCAAGGAACAGCGCAAGATCATTCAAGCCTCGGGTCTGACCTTTGTGCTTGAGTACATCCTGCCCGGCTTTGATATCCGTTATGGCTGGTCGAACATGCCTGCCTGGGTGTCGATTGCCGCTGGTGTGGTGTTGTTTCTCTGCTATATGCTTGTCTTCCGCACCATGCAGGTTAATAGTTTCCTATCGCGCGTCGTCGAAGTGGCGGACAGTCAAAAGGTTGTCGATACCGATGTGTATGGCATTGTCCGTCACCCCATGTATGTGGGCATGACCATTCTGTACATTGTTTCGCCGATTGTGCTCGGCTCGTGGTGGGCGGTCATCCCTGCCTTGGTCATTATCCCCGTCATCGTATTCCGTATCCTGGATGAAGAGAAGGCGCTCGAACAGGAATTGCCCGGTTATGTGGAGTATAAGCAGAAGGTCAAGTATCGGTTGATCCCGTTTGTTTGGTAAACTGCTCAAACATAAAACAGCCCCGTGATTTTCCACAGGGCTGTTTTCATTCAACTTACTTATACATTGTCGCTGCTACAGGCTGGGCAATCGCGCCGGCCTTGGCATTGCGCATCGCCCGCTCGAAGGCACGGCGTTCCGCGCGTAACGCATCGATGCGGCGCTGAACGTGCGGTGAGAAATAACCTGCATAGCGTTTCTGAAGTTCAGGTTTTTGCCAGTCATTACCGCTGACGAAGCCTCGGCAATTTGCGCTGCCACACTCACAGTTGAACTCATCGTAGGGGAGGGTGTCGCTCATGGCATAATCAAAACAAACTTCCTCGCCAATTTTGATATCCCGCATGGCAACGAGTCCGATCTGACCCGAAAGACCCGCATTCGGATTACAGGAATGATTGACATAATCTCCCTCGCCAATGGGACGCGGCACCAGGAAATGACGCTCTTCAACCTGGATACCTAAACTGCGCTCACGCGCTGGAAGGTGAGTAAATGCCTCCCACTCATAAATGACGCCCCCGAAAAGGGCAAGAAGATCTCCCTTATTAATGGGTTGCAGTGTGTAGATACCGTTTCCATCTCCCGTGGCTTTCGGGCGGCTTTTCAACCTAGATGACAAATAGGAACTTGGCTGCTTGGACATTCATATAACTTCCTTTCGATATGCAGATTAAAGATGAACAGCGCTCTCCCCGGTGGTCGAGCCGGGAAAAACGCCATTTGTTTTTCAATAATACATTAAATATTCAGCATGTAAAGGCTTTAAGCCGTTTAGATAGTCTTGTTTTTATTGAGGATTTGTTATGGAACCCCCCTTCGCAGATCATAAAAATAACTATAAGGATGTTTAGACTGCAAGAACGGTAGTGCCCTTTTACAGGACAGAAAAACGCTTCATGCTTCGCTATCCTTTTGACCTGCTTCAAACCTTTGGGCTTGGTTTTTGGTTTGAAATTATTCTGTCCACTGCGGGCCCCAGTCTGGTTCCGGATGATTGGTGAGTTGTACGTGATTTGTCCCATCCGCGCGCATGATGTAGAGGTCGGCCTGGTCATCATTGCGCCGCGAGTTGAACACGATATAAAGACCGTCAGGGGAATAGGATGCGCCGGCATTATTGCCACCATTTGTGAGTTGGACATAATTGCCCGTTTCGACATCAATTTTGTAAATATCCTTATCCCCAAACGCGCCCGCATAGATCAGGAGGGATTTGCTGTCGGGCGACCAGTCAATACTACCGCCAATACCTTTTAACCCCTGCGATATGCGCAGGTGATTTTTTCCATCTGCATCCATGATGAAGATTTCATATTCCTGCGGATTCCCAACCGACATGGCGTAAGCGATATTTTCCCCAGCGGGAGACCATGCCACGGCGACGATGGTGTTCGACCCCGCGTAAACCAGGTGCGGATTCAATCCATCCGCATTCACCATCCAAATGGAGGTAGATCCGTCCGCGGCGCGATTTGCAAAAACAATCCTGTGTCCATCGGGGGAATAATCAGGTGAAACCACATTGCCGATATTTTTCGTGATTTGAAATAATTGTTTTTCATCGAACAATAAAAGATAAAGGTCAAATGAACCATTGCGGTTGGATGAAAATAACAAGCCCCTGCCATCCGGTGCGAAAGCGGGATAATAATTGCCGGCCTGCATGTCCGTCAGTTGGGAGAGTCCGCTGCCGTCGCGGTTGATCATGCAAAGTTGGTTGAAATCCGCCCGGGTGCAGGTGAAGGCGATCCGCCCACCGTGCGGATTTGTGGGTTTTGGGAGGGGGATCGCGAAGCGTGTGGGCGGCGGCGTTATGTCCGAGGCGAAAGGCGTGAATTGCTGAGGGGTGGCGATGGTGATCTCTTCGGGGCGCACAAACCAGAACAATGAGAAAAAGCTGATGAATAATATAAAAAGAATGATCGGAGCAATCCCGATGCGGGAGCTTTTCTTTTTTGAGACGGTAAGCGAAGCCAGGCGATCTTCCAAAGGAGGGGTGTCTGCACTTAGGATGTATGGTTTGGCGGGTGGCATGAATTTCCACTCGTCGAGAATCCTCGAGGTGACAGGAGCAGTTATTGGGTCCGTGCGAAGCGGCACTGTGTCCAGAGAAACACGCGCCGCCAGCGCAAGCGAGGAAAGCAATTCAGTTGTGGTTTTGAGGCGGTCGTCTGGATTTTTGCGGAGCGCCCAAAGGATCATGCGCGAGAAATGATCCGGGATTTCTGGATTGAATGTGATGGGCGCAGGGGGTAAACCCTCAAGATGTATTTTACGAATCGCTTCATTGGATTTGGGTGCGCGCTTTCCATTGATCCAGGCGCCGGTGATAAGTTCGTAAAGGATGACGGCCAGCGCGTATATATCCGCCGCTGTATCGAGCGGGCGGCCTTTCAGTTGCTCCGGGGACGTATGTGTTTGTGGATATTTGCTGAGTTTGCGCGGGTTCTTAACCCCTTTGGGAAGAGCACCTGCAAGGCCTCCTACCAGGATTTCGCCGCGCTGGTTGATGTGAATTAATTCAGGCGCAAGGTTGAGATGTAAATAATTGTGTTTATGAAGGGCAGTGAGGGCACTACAAATGGCTTTTGCGTATGTAAGCGCCTCGCTCAGGCTGACAGGCCCTTTTTTAAGCAAGCTGAGCAGGGATGGACCGTCAACCCACTCTTCAAGGTGAAAGGAAAGCGTGGGCGTCTGATATATTCCCAGATATTTTGTGAGGTTAGGATGTGAAATGCTTTGAAGCCTGGAGGCGTGAGCCTCCAGGTCTTTTACGGCTTCAGTATCTTCAGAAATTGTTTTTGCGAGCAGTGTCAGCGCAAGTGATTTGCTGCTGCGTGCATCCGTCGCGCGATAGAGTTCTCCAAGTGGGGTGAGTGTAACAAATTCTTCAACGCGATATTGGTTAAGGAGGGTAGTACCTGAAATGGATGAAAGCATTTGTGAACTAAATTTAGATCGGTCTCGGGGATTGGAATCATAAAGCCCTTGAGAGTATCAAGCCGAAAATGGCGATGATCAATCCCAGGTGCAGGAGCAGGTTGGTGGTGGAGAGTGGATTTCCTGGAAAGATGAACTGCAGCAGTAAATTGCAGATAATGAGAAATATACCAAGAATCGGAAGAAGACCTTTTCGGTGTGCAAGGAAATCGGACAGGATATCCAATAATCTTGAGATCATACTTCCTCCTTGCCGCCTTCTTGGACATTTTCAAGAGTGCTCCCGGCTGGCATTGGCTTTGCCTGCCAGGGGGAAAATTGTGCTAAAAGTCTGCCGGGGATGCGTCCCTGTATGACCACGCCGCCGCGCTCATGTTCAACACGCTCCACCAAACCAAGTTCATGAAAAAGGGAGATCAATGCGCCTTCCTTGTAGGGCAGCCTGACATGCACGGGTGTGTATGCTTCAAATAACTCCTCGTGGATAAGATAAAGCAGTCCCGGAAGCCCTGTGCCAGTCAACGCAGAGATGGCGACAGACTTGGGAAAGTTTTCCAATATTTCGAGCGCATTTTCTGGATGATTAAGGCGGTCGGCTTTGTTCAAGGCAGTTACCATGGGAATATGGTCCGCGTCTATTTCTGCCAGCGTTTCTTGCACAGCCTGGAATTGACCGAGCGCGTTGGGGTGTGAAATATCCACGATATGCAGGAGCAGGTCGGCTTCTGCGATTTCCTCCAGAGTGGCATGGAATGCGGCCACCAGCGCTGTGGGTAACTTTTGAATGAAACCAACCGTATCTGTGACCAGGGCCAGGTCATCTCCTGGCAATTGTACGCGGCGGGTGGTGGGGTCTAATGTGGCGAACAATTGATTCGCGACATAAACTTCGGATTTGGCAAGCCGATTGAGCAAAGTGGATTTGCCCGCATTGGTATAACCAACCAACGCAACGATGGGGATGCGCGAACGTTTGCGCTGGGCGCGGTACCTCATGCGATGGGCTTCCACTTTTTCAAGCTCATGCTTGATGTGGGTAATGCGATTACGGATACCCCGCCGATCCACCTCAAGTTGGGTTTCACCGGGTCCGCGCAGCCCAACTCCGCCCGTGGAGCCGGCGCGTCCACCTCCGCCGCCAGCCTGTCTCTCAAGGTGAGTCCAGGCGCGAGTCAGACGCGGCAGGTTGTATTCGTATTGAGCGAGCTCCACTTGCAGCATCCCCTCCCGGGTGTGGGCGTGTTGCGCGAAAATATCCAAAATTAGCGCGGTGCGGTCAATCACACGGATGGTCAGCCCCAGCGCTTTTTCCAACTCACGTTGATGGCGCGGTGAAAGTTCGTCATCAAAGATGACAACGTCAGCCAGGGTCTCTTCTGCCAGCGCTTTTAATTCGACAACCTTGCCCGGGCCAATGTATGTTACAACATGCGGACGCTGAAGTTTTTGAGTTAACTCACCGACGACATCCACGCCGGCGGTATCGGCCAGCAAGGTAAGTTCTGCGAGTGAATCTTCAAGGTTGAGGAGTTGTTGTTTCCCGTAAAATTCAACACCGACGAGAAAAGCGCGTTCACGCCGTGGAGTTGTTGGATGAGGGATTTTCTTTGTCACTGATTTTTACTCCCGATTCCGGAGGTTGTTGAAATGGCCCAAAAAATCTGGCCATTGTTGGGTCTGTCAGCGCATTGCGCGTAGGCAATAAGACATAAAAAGTTGAGCCCGGTAATTTTAATTCGTCGTAACTTTCCAATTCAACCCAGATCGTGCCACCGTGTGCCTCGATAATACCGCTTAATCATAAAGTACACAAAGGACACGAAGAAAAAAAGATGATGTCATTGCGAGGAACGTTCTGTGCGACGAAGCGTCGCCGTGGCGACACAATCTCCTCGTAATTGGGGATTTGCTCACCGCGCTGGCGTACGGCGCAAGTACGGCGGGAAGAGCAAGCGCCCTCTTCGCAGCGAGATGTTATTTAGGTTGTTCCGCGATCCAATGCCATAGTGTTTCGCCGACAGTTTGCAGGGATTCGGCGGAGACTTTGTCGGGCGTGTCCTGAGTGGTGTGCCAGTAGAGATAGTCAAAGTCAATCAGATCTACGGCGGGGATGCCTGCTTCGAGAAAGGGCGTGTGGTCATCCAACATACTGTATTTTTCTGTGTTGATGAATTGAGTCCCGTAGCCAAGTTTTTCAACCACGGACCAGATCTCTGTGCGGATGGCGACATCTGAATTCTTTTCGAGATGGATATTTAGGTCTGCGTCGCCGATCATGTCTACGATGACAACTGCCCGCGGTTTGACGGATATTTCCTCAACGAAGGTGCGTGAACCTAAAATCCAATCCCAGCCTGGAATGCGGCCGTTGTCTTCGGCATCGAAGAAGACCAGCCAAACAGGGACAGTATCTTTTGGTAATGAGCGTGCCAATTCAAGTAAAACCGCCACGCCAGATGCGCCGTCATTTGCGCCAGGGACAGGTTCAGTTCGTTTGGCTGGGTCGGGGTCATTGTCTGCGATCATGCGCGTGTCGTAATGTGCGCCGAGGATGATCTGCGGTGTTTCGTCATTATTTCTCTTTGCGACGATGTTGTAAATAGGATGCCCCATACGTTCTGTCTGTTGGACTTCAACCGCCCAGCCAGCGGACTCTAACTCTGCGCGCATCCACGCGCGGATTTGGGCATGTCCCTCGGACCCGGGAATGCGCGGCCCGAAAGAGACTTGAGTTTGCACGTCGCTGTAAGCGTGGGAACTGTCAAAGGAAACAGGAGCAGGCTCACGGTTAAGAAAGGAAGCGATGTACCAGCTTGCAACCAAAGCCAAAAGAGCGAAGATCAAAGTTAAATAAATGATAGCAGTGCGTTTAGTCATGTTTTGTTACTAAATGAACCTGGTGGTTGAGCAGGGCGAGAAGAACACTCGCCCTGCTCAACCACCGATGTTATATATTTATCAAGCACATTCGCCGCCCGATCTGCATAGAGTTGACCACGCTCCCGCCTGCCCGTTTTTTGATCAAGCGCGTTCGCGAGTGGGGGCAGAATTCCGAAGTTGGCTTTCATGGGTTGAAAATCCTTGAGGCTGGCATTTGTGACGTAATGACATAGCGCGCCGAGCATGGTTTCACGCGGAAGGGTGATAAGCATTTTGTGTTTAAGCAGGCGCGCGGCGTTGATGCCCGCCAGCAGACCGGTGGCGATGTTGCCCATGTAGCCTTCGACACCCGTGATCTGACCAGCGAAGAAAAGATCGTCGCGGGTGATGTGTTGAAGTGTGGGACGCAAAAGCTTTGGTGAAGCGATAAATGTGTTGCGATGCATTTGACCGAAGCGTTCGAATTCGGCATTCTCCAGCCCGGGGATCATTCGCAATACGCGTTTTTGTTCGGGGTATTTCAAATTGGTTTGAAAGCCAACGAGGTTATAAAGACTTGCTGCGAGATTATCCTGACGAAGTTGAACAACTGCGTATGGACGCCTGCCGGTGCGTGGGGCTCTGAGACCAACGGGGCGCATGGGGCCGAAGGAAAGCGAATCCGTGCCGCGTTCGGCGATGATCTCAATCGGCAGACAACCTTCAAAGAATTGCCCTGCCTTCACGCCCGCTCCGCTTGTCAGCGTGGCAACTTCAAATGAATGCAGTTCAATCCGCTCGGCGCTTTGAAGTGCATGGACGAATGCGTAGTATTCATCCTTCGTGAATGGACAATTAATATAATCGCCTTCGTCTGATTCGCCTTTGCCATAACGCGAGGCGCAGAAAGCAATATTCATGTTGATCGATTCAGCGTGGACAATCGGCGCAATGGCATCGAAGAAGAAAAGATGCTCTTCGCCGCTCAACTTGGCAATGGACTGTGATAGGCTTTCGGAGGTAAGCGGTCCGCTGGCGACGATGGCGGGCGTTTGTGGAATCTCTTTCATCTCTTCACGGATGATCTCGATATTTGGATGGCTTTGAATTTTTTCAGTCACCAAACGCGCGAAGGCCTCGCGGTCAACTGCCAGCGCCGCGCCCGCAGGGAGGGCGGTGGCTTCGGCGCATTCAAGTAACATTGAATGCAATTGCCTGAGTTCGTTTTTCAATACGCCCGAGGCGCGGTCAGGCAGGTTTGAGCCGAGCGAGTTTGAGCAAACCAGTTCCGCCAGGTCACCGCTGAGATGTGCGCCCGTTGGGTGGGACGGACGCATTTCATAAAGCCGAACTTTGAATCCACTTTGGGCAACCTGCCAGGCGGCTTCACTGCCAGCAAGTCCGCCGCCGATTACTGTGATTTCAGTCATTTAAGTATTTTACCATTTAGGGTATTGTATATAATTTGGCTGAATGATCATGCGAACCGAAACAGGCAATGAAACGCAAGAGGAATTGGAAGCGTTGCTGCGTTTATGGGAGAGTTGAAGAGACCTGACAGGTTTCCGCGACACCTCGCCCGACTCGCGTCTTTGTCCACACGTGGGTTACGATTGACTCGCGCCACGATAAAACCTGTCAGGTCTGACGATGGACAAGCGCGGCTGGCGTCCCACAAGGGGATGATATCGCTGCGGGAGTTACAGCCCGCTGCGGGGGAGGAGTTGCTGGCCTTGAAAGAGTTAGTGAAATATATTGAGTTGTAATCGGGTGGGAAGACGAATTGGATCGTGAATTAAACGTGACAGCCCTCTCTGAGATGGCTGTCACGTTTTTGTTTTCAGTCGGGCTAAATACGCGCGGCGGATTCAGGAAGCCTCACCCCCAGTCAATATTTCGGATTCTTTTTCTTTGACATATCCCATTATTTCCTGGGCAAGGATGCGATATTGCGCTGAACCGCGCGCGCTGGGTTTGTACTGCATGATCGGCACGCCGGCAATCGGGCTTTCCCGTAATTTTGTGTCAATTTCAATGACTGTATTAAATACCCCTTCTCCAAAGGTAGTGCGAAGTTGTTCGTGGATATTGCGGTGTGTGCGGTTTCGGCTATCCAGCATGGTAACCAGGATACGGTATGCAAGATTGGGATTATCCTGCTCGCGTATATTGCGGATCATGGACATCATGTTGCGGAGCGCATATGCTGAAAAATATTCGGCTTGTGTTGGAATGAGGAGCAGATCTGCCGCTGCGAGCGCGTTTTTTGTGATTGCACCAAGCGCCGGGGGACAGTCCAGGATGATGTAATCATAAGGCATATCGTCTGCGGCTTGAATGGCTTGTTGCAAAATGGTGGTGTAATTTGTGCGTACAGGCAGGAACTGTTCGGATGTTTCGATGCGTGGATTGGAAGGAATAAGGTCGAGATTTTCCACATCGGTTTTTCGGCACGCCCTGAGCAGGGGAACATTATCGAGCATCATATCGCTGGAGGTGTATTCCGATTCACCCAGTTCAAGCCCAAGTCCAAGCGTCAGATTAGCTTGCGCATCAAGATCAATGAGAAGCACGCGATTTCCCAACTCCGCCAGGGCGGCACCCACGGAGATAGTGGTTGTTGTTTTTGCTACCCCGCCTTTTTCATTTGATACGGCAATTGTTAGCAACATGGCTGTCCTTTTTCCTGTAAATTAAAACCGGAGATGGCGATTCCCATTGCTGACAGGCCAATCATTGGGAAGTAATTTGTTTCTTCCAATACTGATCCAAAATAATGTCTATTATATCCGGATTTCCTGCGCTTGATCAGAGCGGGTGATGGGACTCGAACCCACGATATCTTGCTTGGGAAGCAAGCGTTCTACCACTGAACTACACCCGCGTGGTTACTGGCTCGGATTATACGCTACGCTGAAAATGCATGTCAAGCCTGATGGAGAAAAATCGCATCTTTCGTGGATTGTTACTGATTCCGTTTAAGCAGCTTGTTTGCCAGCCCAAGCATTGTCACTCCCGCCTCACCGCGAGGGTCAGCCTGCTTTAGATAACCCAATGCTTTTTGAGTCTCCGCCTCAGACAATTTTTCCGCATATTCCCTCGCGCCTTCATCCTCAAGCAAGGCGGATACTTCCAGCACATCATTGTCTTTGATCGGACCCCGTCTCCATCTTTTGGCAAATTCACCATTTTTTTCCAGGGCGAATAGTATCGGCAATGAATTTTTTCCTTCTACAAGGTCGCCTGCGGTGGATTTCCCAGTGACAGTTTCATCCCCCCAAATGCCAAGGATGTCATCTTGTACTTGAAATGCACGTCCAAGGTGGTACCCAAATAAGCGATAGGACTCCTGCTTGGACTCATTCGCGTAACCAAGAAGAGCCCCGATATGGGTACAACTGGAAAGCAGGGCAGAGGTCTTGCCCCCGATCATGGGCCAATAATCTTCCATGCCCAGATCCTTGCGCTTTTCATAGGACATATCGAGGTATTGGCCGCGGGTCAGATCGAGGCAATTCTCATTAAGAATCCATGCCGCTTTTACAACGATCTCAGCAGGGTAATATTTTGCCAGATCCAGAACGGCTTGATTGGCAATTACAAACAACGCATCGCCAACATTGATCGCCATTGGCGCGCCCCATTTGGCCCAGACTGTTGGTCGTCCGCGCCTCATAACTGAGTTATCTTGAATATCATCGTGGACGAGTGAAAAATTATGGATCAGTTCAATTGCTGCGGCTGATGAAACTGCGCGTAGCCAATAAACCCCATTACCACTCTCATTACCTTTATCAACAAAAGAACTAGCAGCCACTACAAGCAAAGTCAAAAGCGGGCGAATGCGCTTCCCTGCCGCATGTAAACCAGCGCCTTCGCCCGTCCAGCCCATGTGATAGGTGAGCATCTCGTGAAATTGGCGGTTACGCGGCTGGTCGAGCCTTGCGACCTGGTGTTTCAGTTCTTTTTCAATTGCTTCAAGCATGGATTGCTGGAGATTAATGTTCATTTCTTACTTTCCATTTATGGATAATTTTTTCAGGGCATTGCTTAATTGCTTTGGATCTTGATAATGGATGACCTGCATGCCTATTTTGCGCGCAGCATCAACATTGGGGAGGGAGTCGTCAATGAACAGGCATTCACCTGCCTTGCGATCGATTTTTCCTAATGTTAATTCAAAAATGGCAGGGTCGGGTTTGACCAGTTGGTGTTCCCCAGAAATGATCAGGTCGTCGAAGCACTGCAGAAATTTGTATCGCAATTGGATCAGGCCGAACTTTTCCACAGAAAAATTACTCAACAGGTAAAGATTCCATCCTGCCTTCTTGAGCGATTGAACTATTTGCACCGTTTCGATAATTGTATCCGAGATACTTTCCTCCCAATGGGTGTCATACGCCTCGATCAGTTTTGTGTACTGTGGAAATTGTTTGGATAGTTCGGCAATGCCCTCCTTGAAAGGGCGTCCCGCATCCTGAAGGGCATTCCATTCTTGGAAGCGAATCTCCTCGAGAAAAGAGTCAACAGCCCTGAGGTCGGGAAAGAAGCGTTTGTACAGGTTGCGGGCATCCCATTTGACGAGCACATTTCCAAAGTCAAATATGATGGCAGTGATTGGATGGGCCATATAGAGTGGGGAATATTTTATCCCAGGATGGACGATGCCCAAAGTATATCAAACAGGCGTTATAATCGCGCTTCTATAAACCACATTGAGCTTGGAGAATATCATTGAGCCGCATCATCAACCTGGATTCTGTTGGAAAAGAACGGACTCGTTTGACAAAGTCGATTGTATTGTGTATTCGCGAACTGGCGAAACAATCCAATGTGACCTCGGAAACAAAGGACCAGGCTGCTTTTATTGCGCTGGCTCTACAGTCCATTGCTGATGGAATAGACGTCTCCGTGGCGGCATGGGAGAAAAGGGATTATTGGGTGAAAGCTGATAAATTCCGCATGGAGTGGATGTGGGCGGGGCAATATGCCGACAGAATGAAGAATGCCGTTCTCTCCGAAGATTGGGGGGCGCTGGCGGCTTCCCTGCCGGCCATCGCGCAGAAATTTAGCAAGGTCGTCGTTTCAGATAATCATCGCTTGGGCAAGCCGTGGACGGACGCTTACACCTTGCTTAAGTTTCATCGAAAGGGTTGACCAAAAAAATCTCCGAGTTCCTGAAAACCCGGAGATTTGCCATTAGCCTTCCTGCAATTTCTTTAGATGCTGTTTTGTGTTTTTGAGCAACTCGATCATCATATCGCGGATGTGCGGGTTGAGGTAATGATTCTCGAGAGTGGAGAGCGGCAGGAAGCGCGCGCCAGCCACCACATGAATGCAGTTTGATGCGCCGCACAAACAAATGAAGGGGGCCTGCATTTCCCATTCCGTGGATGGATAGAAGAAGGAAAGTTCCTCGTCTTTTTTTATATCACGGCGGGCGACCATCAACATTTTATCCGTATCTAGAATGACATTGGGATCGCAGGAGTGATTGAGGGCGGCAAGTTTTCCGACGTGTGTATGTTTGTCACGAGCGATCTGCACGGTGAAGCGGTTTGGCTTATCCATGATATTTTCACTGGGCATGGAGCAGATCACTTCACCCTTTCGGTAGGCTTGTTTTGATATTAAAGTCCTGAATTTATTTTCTGTTTTGATGCTAAGGGTTTCCATCGTTGTTGTCATTATTTTTTATTCTCCTGGATGCCAATATAAACTAGCATCATATTGTTTTAGTATAGTCATAATTTATTTAATTGCAAGGGTAAACGGGGTATGTTTAAATAATTTAAGGTTATATTGTTTGAGAATAATATTTCATCATTATTAGTAAAATATGCAATCGAATTGTTATTGAGCATGTCGTTGTGAAGAGCAAACAAAGACGGCTGTTGCGAAAAGTGATCGGGTTGATGTGATAAACCTAAAATAATTTCATCTGTGTTATGGCTTTGCGCCCGTCCAATAGAATGTATGGGGCAGCCCGTTCTGCGAGGATGCCGAGTTTCTTTAATGAAGAAAGATCGCGTAATCGTTTCATCCTGCGCGCATTCAGGATGGCTTCTGCGCCTTTGATGCCAATGCCGGGTATTTTTATCAGCTCCCGCTTTTCCGCTTGATTGAGTTCAATCGGTTGACCGATCAGATTCATTTCCGCCCAGGCTTGTTTGGGATCGGCGTGGAGGGGCAGATTGCTGTCGTTTGTAAAAGGCAGGTCTTCCAGGTCAAAGCCATAATCGCGTAACAAGAACGATGCCTGGTATAAGCGGTGTTCGCGCAGGGGGTCTACTGCGGTTTTGTTTTCGAGCGGCGTATCTCGAATGGGGTGGAATGCCGAGAAATATGCGCGCTTCAAGCGAACATTTTTATTCAGCCAATTTGTGATCGTCAACAGTTCAAGATCGCTTTCATCGGAGCCGCCGGCCACAAATTGTGTTACGGTGGAAGGCCAGCGTCCTTTCCAAAATTTGTATGCCGGTTCACTCTGGCGAATTTCTTCCACCCATTTTAGCGGCTGCAGCAGTTCTTCAAGAAATATTTTATGCGGCGCAAGTTTTGCAAGCCGCTCTGTGCTGGGCGCTTCCAAATTAACAGAAACCCTGTCTGCTAGCTGCATTGCGCGATGGACCTGGTCTTTCTCGGCACCCGGCATGATCTTTAGATGTAGATAACCGCGAAATTGATATTTCTTGCGCAGGAGCTCGGCCGTGTCGAGAAGTTTATCCTGTGTACGGACTCCGCCGCCTGCCAGCCCGGAGCTGAGGAACACACCTTCGGCTAATCCGCCCAGATTCATTTTAATGAACAAATCCGCGAATTCATCAGGCTTAAAAGTGGCGCGGCGGAAATCCCTCCCTGCTCTAAAGGGACAATAGTAACAATCCCGTTCACACGCGGAGGAAAGCAGGGTTTTCAGGAGCAGGATCTTGTGTCCATTGGGGAGTTGGGCGGGATGCACAAAGGCTTGGGCCTTCTCCTTTGGACTGAAGCAGGCTTGTCCTGAGTTCAATCGAAGGGCTGGAGGTGGGGAAGAGAGGCGCAGTAAACTGGAGGTCCGGCTTGTATTGCGTCTCAATGCGCCAAAAGGTGGTTCCCCATCGCCTTCGAAAGACATTTGTGAAGATAATTCTTTGAGGGTTTCGAGCGGGTTCATCATCCGATTATAGAATAAATGTTCTATTTTATCAAGGAGGAAATTTTGGAAGGCGCGTCACCCGGGTGAGACCTCATACCGGCAAATCATATTGTTGAATTAATTTTGCTGGTGATATAATTTGCAATAACAGAAGGAGTTGTCGGTGTCTTTGCCTTGCGCAGAGACTTTAACATTTTGTTCAAAGATCAACTGCGTTGGTTTTTGGAAAGGAGCTAACCATGGCAAACAAGGAGCAGAAGGGGAAAAACAAGGAAAAAAAGAAGAAAAAGAAAGAGAAGCCAAAGCCGCCCAAGAAGTAGCCAGGGATGTTTGAAAGGACAGGATAATTTAAACCAGCGATCAGGTAAAAGATGACCTGATTGCTGGTGCATTAATGGTATAACAGATCTTAAGTTAGATTTCACACCAAAGATTTGACCAATAATTCGAAGACAGTTGCTCCTATCACCTCGAATGAAACTTCTTTCAGGATACTGCTCACGACAGCCCAGTATTTTTTCTTGATCCTGGGTAGCACACCTTTCGCATTCTCCATTTTCTCGCGTCCGCCGCCACGCAGCCATTCATCTACGCTGGCGGGAGTCTCCTCTTCGCCAGGGGCGGTCATAATCTCTCGCAGAACCCAGCGTTCGAGGCTGGGTGAGAAGAGCGCGTATTTCCCGTCCGTTTCAACCACCAATCCACGCTTGCCGAGTGTGACCACGTCGAGATGCGAACGCGGATTCATCTTTTGCAAGCGTTCGGCGTGCGACTCTCCTTTTTTGGCTTTTTCGTGGTTGAGTGCCAGAATGCCCAGCAAGGTGATTTTCTCGCTTTCGGTGCAGTGACTCCAAAGGTAGGAGTAGTGTGGATCGGCTTGCTGGTCGAAATCCGCCACGACGCGCTCGAATAGGGGACGCGCGCTCAATCCCTGCGTTTTGCCTTCCACAAGATAATGTCCTGCAATTTGCAGGAAGAAGGGTTGTCCACCGCCAAGGCGCAGGATGAACTCCTTTTCCTCGGGAGAAAACTGCTCCTTGAGGGCGGACAGGTATCCGTCCACAAGCGAAGCGGCATCCATCAAGGGAAAGGGACGCAGGACAACGTTGGCAAATATATTGAAGAAGGGTGATCCCTTGATCTCGTCCGAATGGCATAAGTCCACCAGTTCGCGGCGGGTTGAAGGCAGGAGCGCCACGCCGTGATGGATGGCGAGGGCGCGCAGTCCGCCGAAGAAGTCGCTCTTGAAATTGGGGTTCTGGGTGACATACTCGAACTCATCCATCATCAGCACGATGGTCAGTCCTTTGTCCTGCGTAGCTTCGAACAGGTCTTCGAGGTCGAACAGGTCGAACGATTCCTGTAGACTCAATTTCTCAATGGACGGTTTCAGGCTCTCGTCACAAATCGAGCGGGACATTTTTTTCAATACCCTCTGCCAGAAGCGCGTGGGCGTGATGTCGGTCAGCCCCTGGAAGTCCGCGTAGACGAGACAGAACTTGTCAGACGTGAGTCCGAGACTTGCGCTGACACCAGGGTGGCTGAGGTGATAAAGGAGCGATGTCTTGCCGATGCGCCGTTCTCCGATGACGGAGGTGGACTCGTGCGCCGAGGAGAGCAGGCGGTTGACGATCTGGCGTATCTCGGCCTCGCGTCCATAAAAGCGGGTGGGATCTTTGATGGGATTGCCGAAGGTGAAGGGATTCATAATGCTCCGTTGCGTGGTAAGTGGTAAGTGTTAACGGCTTTCGAGTTTGAAAATGCCGTATGGAGTCGCGGCGTAGACGTTGCTATCCTTGTCCACGACAATCGAATAGACCACCGTCGCGCCGAGGAGACCGTCGTTGACCTGTCCCCAGGTTTGGCCGCCGTCGAAGGAGACGTATGCGCCGCCGTCTGCGCCGGCATAAATGGTTTCGGGATTTGCCGGGTCGAAGGCCAGCGTGTTGACAAACGGACTGGCCATGCCCGTATTACTCAGGCGCCAGGTCTGACAGCCATCCTCACTGACGAGAATTCCATTCCCGCGCGTGGCTTGGATGATCTGATCCGGGTTTCCCGGCCGCACAATCGTACCCGCCGTTCCGGTGGGCGTTCCAAGAAAAACATCGGCATTTTCGAGCAGTGCACCACAAACTTGCCAGGATTCCCCGGCGTCGTCCGAGCGAAGGATCGTTTGGCCGTGTATACCAATCGCATAGGCCCGCTGTCCCAGCTCATGGTCGAAGAACATGCGCGGCCCGGGTCCAAGTTGAAAGACTTCCCCTTCGAGCGAAGCCTCATGCCATGTCTCTCCGTTGTCATCTGAGATAAAAATAAACGGATGCGTAAAAGCATACATTGCAAACAATCGGCCCGCTTGTGTGGGATGAGCGACGATAGTCTTGACATCCTCATCTTTCATCGGCCAGGCCAGCGGCTGAGATGTTACACCATGATCGTTTGACCTCCACAAGCCGTATTTATCGATCCAGAAATACCATTCGCCAGAAGCGCCCAGCGCGGTTTGAGCCCAACAGGGCTGGTCGGCAGGATGGTTCCACTGGCGTCCGCCATCCGTGGAGCGGTAGACGGTGCACGTTTCATTTTCAATTAGCAGCGCCGATGGCTCCAGGGGATCAAAATGGAGAGCCGTATGGGTCGCGCCCAGCCCATTGTTGGAGATATTCCACGACTTACCGCCGTCCGTTGTCACCCACAGGCCGACCCCGCCCACGAAGACTCTCTGACCGAAGTGCAGAGAGATCGAAACGGATTGGGCCGAGGAAACTCCATCCAAAACGTTCTGCCAGTTCATCCCGCTGTCTCTGGTCAGGAAAACCTTACCATCCGTGCCGCAATAGGCGACGGAATCATCCAGGGGAACGACAGCAAGCGAGATGCATTCTCCAAAGGGCAATCGGTTCCAAGTCTCTCCATGGTCGTTTGAGACAGAGAGCGCATCCCCATTGAGGGCGTACACGGCTTCCCACTTCATATCGTACGCAAAACTCGTCGGGTGATATCCAAAAACTGGTTCCAATTGCAGGGTCAGAATCCACGAACGTCCCCCATCCGATGACCTATAAACACCCTCCTGGCAGATCGTGTTCTCTCCCGGATTTTCGTAACTGAATGCGAGAACCGCCAATGGGTCGGCAGGGTCAACCGCCAAACCGCCTATCCGTCTGGGACATTTTGTGTTACCCGATCCGCCCATCACGACTTCTGCCCAAGAGGCTCCCGCATCCGTGGACGCGTAGATATTGTCGCCTTGCGAGAAATAGAGCCGGTTGCTGTCTGAGGGGGAGATTGCCACAACGCTAATGAATGCCGCCCCGTTTGTATCAATGCGATTGTTGATGGGGAACCAGTGGTTTCCTCCGTCGGCGGTTTTATAAACGCCGCCAAGCGCAATACCAGCATAGAGAATTCGGGGATCGTTTGGGTCAATGACCAGGCTGCTTACCCGGGCGCCTCCAAGTCCGTTGTGCGCAGGTTGCCAGGAGAGTCCCCCGTCAATCGATTTGTAAATCCCCGCATTCTCCGTGCCGACATAGATGACATTCTCATCCTTTGGATCAAACACGATGACTGTGGTCATGTCGCGTGGAAACTCCTGCCCGATGTAAATCCGCTTCCATGCCAAAGGGATGAGTGTTTGTGTGGGAGAGGGGGCGATGGTTGACGTGACACTCAAAGTGGATTTTGTATTGGCGGTCGAGGTGATGGGAGGGACGAACAGCGCTTTCAGAGGTATTTTGGTTGTCAACCAGCCCAGCAGTCCAATTATAACGACGCCGATCAGTATCCCCCAGATGCGCATGTCGTTATACCACCTCCGCCTCCGCAACTTGACCGTCTGCGCCAGCAGACGGGAGGTATCCTTGTAATTCTCGTCAATCACCAAAATCTGGCGGAGCAACTCTCCCGCGCGGACGTAATCCCTGCCCTTGAGCGCGGACCTGGCTTCCTGGTAAAGGGATTCAATCTCGGTTTGCCCTGTCACATCATCCTCCTCACTATTTTCTACTCTCTGCTCTCTACTCTCTCCTCACTTGCTTTCCAACTTGAAGATTCCATATGGCGTCGCGGCGTAGACGTTGCCATCCTTGTCCACCACAATCGAGTACACCACCGTCGCGCCGAGCAGACCGTCGTTGATTTGGTTCCAGGACTGGCCGAAATCGAAGGAGACGTACGCGCCGCCGTCCGTGGCGGCGTAGATTGTGTCGGGGTTGTTGGGATCAATGGCAATTGTATTAGCGAACAGACTCCCAAGTCCATTGTTGCTGGACGCCCAGGAAAGACAACCATCGTCACTGACGACTATTCCGTTGCCTCGGGTCGCTACAAACAAGTGATCGCGGTTGCGCGGGTCCACGGCGGCGCGTGTATCAAATTTGGATGTCCACCATCCCCAAGTGAAATCGCCGCAATTTTTCCATGTGATCCCCTCATCATCGGAAAATGACACCGCGCCGCTTCCGATTGCGTAGACTCTCTGACCAAGATCATGGTCGAAGAACAGGATCGGGTTCCCTGCATCCTGCATACCTGTCGTACTTAACCACGTTTTTCCAAGATCATCGGAATAGTAGATATAGGGTGATGCATCCTGTCCTCCAGACTGTCCTCCATACAAAGCATAGACTCTGTTTGGGCTTTGTGGATGGACTGCAATGGATACAGGCCACAACTCGGGATGCGGGAGCGCAGTCTGCTCCCAGGATGCGCCATTGTTTCTTGAAATGGCTAAATTATCATTACCATTCAGGCTGTATAGATTTTGCGCAACAGCATCAAAGAAGAGACTTCGGCCATTGCCAATGTTTTCCAAGTTCTTTCCGTTATCCTGTGAGAGAAACAACCAGCCACCCGTCTGGGCATAAAGAAGTGACGAGCTGGTCGTGGCTATTTTCAACTCCATGGCTGTACCGCCCAATCCACTGCCGTGTTTTTCCCACGTCTTGCCTCCGTCGGTGGAGACGTATAATCCCGACGAGCCTAAAAGCAAAATATCTTTATCCTGCGGCGAGATCGCCAGCATTTCTATTCCTCCTATGTTGGGACTGGACACGATACTCCATTGGAGTCCCCCGTCGGTGATTTTCATGAGCTGAAAATCAGGAAGAGAAGCACAATAGACGGTCAGGGGATCCGTTGTGTCGAAGGCTAGCGCGTGGCAACTTGTACTTGATTCTGCCCAGTTTTCACCTCTGTCGTTGGATACCCACAGTTTATCTCCTGAGGAAACGTAAAGCGTCTCACCTTGTGTGGGTTCGATCCAAAGATTCTTGAATTCCTGTACTTGAAACGGGAATTCCTTCCTGATCCATGTTCTCGCGCCATCTGTGGATAGAAAAACACCGCATCCCTGTTCTTGATCTGGAGGGCACATCGTGACTGAATATAATGTGTTCCCATCTGCTGGATCCACGACCAAACCGACAATTCCCTTCGGACGGCTTGCTGTGGATACATCCTGCCATGATTGGCCGCCGTCTGTTGTTTCGTAGATGCTGCCCGAATGGGTAAAGTAAAGATGTTGGCTGTCTTGCTGATCCATTACAACAATGGCATTCCATTCTTGTTGTCCGGTGTCGATGCCAACATTCGCGGCTTGCCATGTCAGGCTGCCATCGGTGGTCTTATATACGCCGCCAAGCCGTGTGCCTGCGTAGAGTGTTTTTGAATCCCTGGGATCCATGATGAGTGTGTCAATATCCGCCCGTCCGAGTCCGTTGTGCGCGGGTTGCCAGGAAAGTCCTCCGTCAATGGATTTGTATATGCCCGCGCTGGCTGTCCCAACATACATTACCCCCGGATCAGTCGGGTCTATCACGATGGCTGTGATGAGATCCCTCGGCAAAAACTGCCCCGAATTCAAGCGCGCCCACGCCAGCGGCAGGGGAGTGGAGGTAGCAGTCGGTGGGATGGTTACAGTGGCGGAGATTGCGGTGAATGTGGATGTGCCTGTCGGCGCAGGGGTGGGCGCGAACAACGCGCTCATCAACGGTGAGTCTGTTCGGAACACGCTCCACGCAGCAGCCGCTAGCACCATCATTCCAATCCCTCCCCATAAAATCCTGCTCTGCCACCACCTGCGCGCCGTGCGCCTTAAATCAACGGACTCCGCCAGCAATCGGCTCGCATCCCTGTAATCGGCATTCTGCACCACGATGGACTTGAACAGCCCGATGGCTTTTTCGTAATTCTTCTTCGAGTAGGCCCTGTATGCTTCGGCGTAGTTGCGTGCCAGGGTTTGCGCCTTCTGCACTTCCTCGATTTCCGCTCGCGCGTCATCGCGATCAGTAGGTTCCAGCGCGAGATAGCCATCCCACGCGGTCAATGCCTCATCGAATCGTTCAGCCCGCGCCATGGACCGCGCTTGCACCTTCAATTCGCTCAACCTGGCCTCGCGTTGTTTCGCGCGGACTTCCGCCAGTTTGGCTTCCACGTGCATATCAGGTTTGCTGGATAAAACAGCGGATAACGTCTCGATAGCCTCGTCCCAGCGCGCGGACTTCGCTGCCGCGTCTGCTTTAGCAAGCAGGGAGTCCACCCGCGCCTTTTCCTGTGCGGCTTTGACCTCGCTCATTCTTTTTTGGATGGACGCGTCGTCGGGCGCGAGGGAGGATGCCTCCTCCAGCGACTTGAGCGCGCTCTCCCAGTTTTTCGCCCCCGCGTCCTTCTCAGACCTCGCGATCAGCGCGGCCAATACTTTGGCTTTTTTCTCCGTCCGCACTTTTTCCACGCGCGCGATCAGATCGGGATCTTCGGGCGTATACTTCAACGCCTCCGCGAACGCGGACAGAGCCTCCTCGTCCTTGCCGTCTGTCAGCGCTTTTTCCGCGCGCTGGCGGCTCAACTCTGCCATGCGCCCGCGGGCTTCGAGGTGTTCGGCATTGATCGTCAGCACGCGCTGATAGGACAGGGTCGCGTCTTTGGCGCGTCCCCTCGTCATGGCTGAGTCGCCCAAAGCCAGATGCGCCTCGCAAAGTCCGCTGCGTGCCGCCACGTCTTCATCGTCCATTGTCAGGGCTTTCTCGAATTCCACCACGGCTTTGTCGTACAGTTGTTGATCCATGTAGACCAGCGCAATATTGACCTGCGCCTGGATGTTATCCCTGGCAACCATCAGCGCTTCATGGAAACTTTCGATGGCTTTCTCGTACATGCCTGAGTCTTTGAATTCCAACCCGATCTCTATGTAGCGGTTGGCGATGGGATTGGCTTCGGTCAGTTCTTCGCGCGCCTGCTCGATGGGACGGTTCTTTTGCAGCCACAACTTGAGCAGGTGGATGACGAAGCGATTGTCCGGGGTGAGGACGTCCTTCTCCCGCAGGTGGAGCAAGCCCGAGGTCAACTCGGTTTCGCTGAATCGGACGCGGTTCCTGCGCAGGCAGTCCGCGAGCGCGCGGTTGTCGGTCTTATCCAATTGTGCCAGCGCTGCAAGACTCCACTTCTCGATGTCGGCGGCTTCGTCCCACACGAATTTCAAGTTGACAGTGCCGCGTTCCACCACGTCGTCGAGAATCGCTTCAACGTCCGCTTTGGCGACCTTGCGCTGTTCTGTGCGCTGGCAACGGGCAAAGAGCTCGTGGCAGGTGAGCTGCGTGAAATACGGATGCCCCGAGGCGATTTGATAAATGCGATCCACCGCGCCGCGCTCGTATTCCAGCACGCGCTCCACGGGATGTGTGACCAGGTGGCGAGTCTGTTCCTCGGATAGGAAACTAATCTTTTTGTAGAGTGCAGTTTTGAAAAATTCGGTATAGGACGCCTGCATATTTTCCAGTTTGCGACCCGAGGAGCCGATGGAAAAAATGAAGTTTAGGCCGCTCTGTCCCATCAGGCGGCGCAGATAGTCGACCAGCGGGCGCGCTAATTCCTCCTTGACTTCGCTCTCTTCGAGGTTGTCGAATTCATCGAAAGTGAGCAGTAACATGGCACCCGCGAGGGCAGGTTGAATGTCAGGCAGGAAGCGGTTCTCGAAATACTCGAGGTCTTTGGCGAAATCCTCTTTTTCGGGCAGATAGGTCTCAATGCCCCGTTCCTGTTTAAGAACGCGCACGATCTCGCGCGCCAGCCACCACAGGAAGCGGTCGAGGGTGGTGTGCGTGCGTCCCTGTAGATCGAAGAAGACGGGGATGTATTTTGGGGGAAGGCGATTGCCCAATTGCTTAAGCACGGAGGTTTTCCCCACCCGCCGCTGTCCGTGAACGACTAGGATATGATCAGCGTATTGACCAGTAAGGCTGTTCTCGATCCATTGGAAAATATCCTCACGACCGAAGAACATGCGTTGTTCGGTGACTGGTGCCCCCGCAATGTACGGATTGACAATTTCGTCCAAGGGTCCTCCCATATGAGACGGACGAAGCAAGGGATCGCTTTTATTCTCACATATTTACCTGCTAATTGCAAGTGAGATTAAGCTTGTTTTCCATTTCTTCTGTAACGCAAGATTGTTACCCCTTTTCTTTTCTATGGCGAAAACCAGACTCCCCTCCCATTACGTGCGTGATCAAAGTGGGGCAGGGGAGGCGACTCCATCCGCGTGGAAACAGGCAGATAGATGGCAGCCAGCCTCAAATCCAAGAGCGAAGCGTGTCGTCTTTTATCGTTCAATGTCTACGGTCCGCCGTCATGCGTTTCAAATCGTGGGGGAGTGTTCCGGGGGAGCGTGGCGCCGTGGCGCCACCTCGCAATTGTGTTTTCTCTCGATTGTTTTTGATAAGTATTAACGGGTATGACTTAGAATTTTCGGGTTCGGCTAAAAGTTGTTCGGCTGGACAATGCGCTCTCACTCCCCCGCCGCGAGGCTCAAAATCAACTGCTGACGAATTGCCCGCTTTACCCGCGTTCATGAGGGCGACATCCCCGACGCCCAGTCTGAAAATTTTTCACGAGAAAAATTTTCACGAGGGCGGCGGAGAGACCGAATGCGGGAAGGGCAAGGCGGAGCTCTCAGCGGTTGATTTTGAGGGCGGGGGAGTAGCATTGGGCATTCCAGCCGAACCTGGCTTTACCCAGGTCTTGAGAACGTTGGGGAAGTCTCCTGCGGATTTGTTCCCGATCAATAGAGTTACTACTAGATGCTCGAAGTGTTCAAAGCCCATTGCGCGCGGTGAAGGGTATCGTCATAATAGGGTGGGGGAGAAGAAGGTTTACTGCACTGATTGCCACTCGAAGATGGGTTTGCCGCTTCGAGTTTAGAATGTTTGTTCACTCCTTGTCAATTGGTCATATCTGCACGAAGGAATAGTTGAAAAGTTGAGCGGATGAAAAGTTGAATTGTTGAGCAGATTGAAAGTTGAAAAGTTTGAGAGAATAGCTTATGATAACTTTTATGTTTTTGATAAGTATTATTATCAAAAACATTGACAAATCTAAAAAACTTCGTATAATGACCCCTATGGCAAAGCAGGCACAGGCTCCAGTGGTGATCACAGATGTAATGGCGAAGTATATTGATATGGTGAAGCTCTCTCGCAGTGAGCATACAGCGCGCGCGTACAAGAATGCGCTCCAAACTTTCCGCGATGTGCTCAAGGAAAAATGGCTGGAACCCGAGTCCACCCCCATTGAAAAACTCACAGAAGATTTGATCTCTCCGCTGGCTGCATACCTCAAGGTCTTTGCGCCCGCCACCGAGCAATTGTATTTGCAGGCTGTGAAAGGCTTCTACGAGTATGTCGACTCAGAACGCCTTGCGGACATCAATCAAGCGCGCGTGCATATTCTTATCCGACAACGTTCACGCCGTACAGGCATACGTTTTCCGCAGTTTCCCATGGATGATATTGAACGTCTTTTGGCTCAAGTGGAAAATGTTGAGAATCTCGCGCTCCCTGGCGGAGACGAGGAACTTGCCAACCTTAATCTACGCGCATATCGCGACCGCGCCTTTTTGCTGACTTTGGCGGATACGGGCTTCCGCGTCCATGAAGCCTGCAAACTCAGGCGCGGCGACATTGACTGGAACGAACAACGCGCCATCGTCATTGGCAAAGGCGATAAGCAGGCGGTTGTCCGTTTTACTTCACGCGCGCTTCAAGCCATTAAGGATTATTTATCACTGCGCACCGCCCTCGACGGAAATTCGGGGAAACAATTGACCTCCCTGCCCCTCTTCGCCCGTCACGACAAAGGTGCGGGGAAAAAAGTCAAAGCGATGACGCCCGCCACGGGACGCAACATCGTCCAGGAGCGCGTGGCGCAGTTTTTGGGCATGGATATGGCCGGGAAGATCACCCCGCATTCCTTCCGCCATTATTTTGTCACTTCTGTATTGCGTGGTTCTGGAAACCTGAAACTTGCGCAGGAACTTGCGCGGCATTCGAATATACAGGTCACGCAAAGATACACCCACCTGTCAAATGACGAGCTGGATAAAGCTTACTATGAGATCTTCGAGAAGAAGTCGAAACAATCCTGAAAGGTCAAACGTTTAGCCTTCAACTTTTATTTTTTCGCTTCTTTCCTCGACGTAAGCCTGGTACGCCTTCGAGAGCATTTTCGTCCATTTGCCCACCCTCCCCTGCCCTACCAATTTGTTATCAATGGAAACGATCGGCACCACACCGCGCGAACTGGAGGTGAGAAATGCCTCATTGAATTTTTCATTTACAGCAGGCGCGCGATACGCTGCGCGAAGATGCATCCCCTGTCCTCTCGCCAGGCGCAGGATCACACGCCTTGTCACGCCCAGCAAAATTCCGCGCTGCGCGGTGATAAGCGTTTTTCCTTTGACCGCATAAAAATTGGATGTCATGCCTTCCAAAATTTTCCCATCTTTTGTCAGCAGAACTTCAAAAATATCCCTGCTCACCTGTTTGCGTTGAGCAATGCTCGAAGAGATAAAGCCTGTATCCTTCACACGCGGAGCCGCCCGCGCCAATTCTGAGGTGATTACTTTTACTCCATTTTCATATAATTGCTTCGAAAGCGGCTCGAATGGCTGGATGACAATATAAATCATGCCATTATTTTTAGTCAGGATCAACCGGATCCGCGATTCATTTGGAAGGTTCGTCTTCGCTAGGTCAGCGACTCTGGCGCGCAGGATCGGCTGATCAACAGAAGGAATGAGTCCCAGTTCCATTGCCGGGAGATACAGCCTCCCAAGATGTGTGCGCAAACCGAGTACTTTCGTCCCGTTTGAGAGCGTGCAAAAGGTTGTGTAAAATCCCTGAGGTAATTCCCGCGTCATGTCATCCAAAGTGGATGCCTGTGTTTGAAACGGAATATTTTCTGTTTCGGTTATTTGGAAGGCAAGGATGCTCATGCGTTCATTTTACTCTCACTTTAAATAACACACTTTAAATAATCCTTGACACATCCTGTTTTGTTGGTGTAAACTTCGAACCGAAGTAAGGAAAATCCAAAGAAAGGAGCGCGCTCTTGATGTCCGTCACAATCTTCACAACCCTTGATGCAGTTGGCAATTTGCCTTCTCGGAGTGCGCCTGCAGACCGAAACTAGGTCTATTTCTGTCCCTGTTTGTTTTGGGCTGTGGCGTACTCGTCACAGCTTTTTTTGTTTAATTTTTTATTTATCATCCGTCATTGCGAGGGCGATGCTCTCCCGAAGGGGCCCGAAGCAATCTCCTCGTCGAACTGAGATTGCTTTGCCGCCTTGGTCTCGATACGAGCGAGAAGAACACTCGCTCTACTCGACCAGCGGCTCCGCGCAATGACAATGGCAACGGAGAATGAATGACTACGCTGCAACCCACCCACGAGCCAGCACTCACTTTTGACTTCCGCCCCACTCTGCAAGCAAACCGCCTCAAAGGGCTGTGGCAGATGATGTCCGATTATCGCCTGTCTTACATCGCGGCGGCTATCGCGCTGGCGGTCTCTGCCCTCTCGAAAACTTTTACCTACATCCTCCTGCGCTTCTTCGCGGACGATGTGCTGGCCCAGAAAAAATATATCGGCGACTCGTTGACCTCGTCCCTGGTCTGGATCGGTGTGGGATTCATCACCCTCGCCGCCTTTGAGGGAACCTTCTCGTTTCTTTCTGGACGTTTAGCCGCGTACACCGCCGAGGGCATTACGCGGCGTCTGAGAGATTTCCTCTTCGATCATATCCAGCGCTTGAGTTTTTCGTATCACGCCACCACTCCCACAGGTGACTTGATCGAGCGCGTCACCTCCGATGTGGATGCGCTGCGCCGCTTTTTCAGCGAGCAAGCCATCGGCGTGGGACGTATCATCCTGCTGTTCGTCATCAATTTTGTGGCGATCTTGAATCTAAATGTCAAGCTTGCGCTGGTTTCCATCGTCGTCATTCCGCTCATCCTGCTTGTTTCGCTTTGGTTCTTCAAAAAAGTGACCAAAGCGTATGAAGACTATCAAGCACAGGAAGCGCTGCTCTCCACCACCCTGCAGGAGAATCTGACAGGCGTGCGCGTGGTGAAAGCCTTTGCGCGGCAGGATTACGAAAAGAGCAAATTCGAGAAGGACAACTGGGGCAAATATCTGAAAGGCAAAATTTTGCTTTTCATGCACTCCATGTTCTGGCCGCTCTCGGATATTGTGCTCGGTTTCCAAATGTTGTTCGGATTTGTCTATGGCGCGAACATGGCAATCAGAGGCGAGATTTCACTCGGCACCTACATCGCCTACATCGGGCTTGTGGTCTGGCTGATCTGGCCCATTCGCAACCTTGGACGGATTATTGTCCAAACTTCAACAGGCATGGTTTCATACGCGCGTTTGATGGAAGTGGTCAAGCAGCAGCGTGAGCCACTGCTCGATGGGCGGCACCAGCCCGAAGGTCCGGCGCGAGGTGATCTCCTCTTCGAGGATGTCTCATTCATGTATTCCGATGGCAAATCCGACGTGCTGAAAAATGTCTCGTTCCATGCCAAACCCGGACAGGCAATTGCGTTGCTTGGGTCAACGGGTTCAGGCAAGACATCGCTTGTGAATCTCCTGCCGCGCTTTCATGAATACACTGGCGGAAGAGTCCTGCTGGATGGCGTGGAGTTGAAGGATTACTCGCGCTCGTATCTGCGAAAGCAGATCGGCATCGTGGAGCAGGAGCCGTTTTTGTTCAGCCGCTCGATCCGTGAAAATATCACCTACGGAGTTGGGCGGGATATTCCGCAGGAGGAAGTGGAACGCGCCGCGAAAGCCGCCGTTGTGCATGACGTCATCCTGGGTTTTCCCGATGGCTACAACACGCTGGTCGGCGAAAAAGGCGTCACCCTCTCCGGCGGACAAAAGCAGCGTGTTGCCATTGCGCGCACCTTGTTGAAGAATCCGCGCATTTTGATACTCGATGATTCGACTTCATCGGTGGATACCGAAACCGAAGCCGAGATTCGCGAAGCGCTGAATGGATTGATGAAAGATAGAACCACCTTCATCATTGCGCATCGCATTCAATCTGTAATGGTCGCCGACTTGATCCTTGTTTTGGATAAAGGCGAAGTCGTGCAAATGGGTACACATGCCGAGTTGTTGAAGGATAACGATGGCATGTATCGCAGAATTTATGATATCCAGACGAGGATCGATGCGGAACTTGAAATAGAAATTACAAGAGTAAATTAAATTTCATTTATCCCCTTGGTGGTCGAGCAGCCCCGCACGCTCCCTTCGACAAGCTCAGGACAGGCTTCGCGGGGCATATCGAGGCCACCTATAACAAGTGAACAGGAAATAAAAGTATACCTATTATTGGTGGTTTCGATACGCCGCTTCGCGGCTACTCAACCACCGAAGTATGGATGTAATGGAGAAACCACCATGTCTGAAGACCTCCTCGAACTCGAAGAAGAAGAATTTACATCACAACTAACCACCCCCGTGCTGATACGCATCGGCGGATTGCTCAAGCCGCATTGGAAATGGGTCCTGGGCTTTCTGATCACCATCGCTTTGACCTCTGCGTTGGATGCGTATTTCACATACCTGAACAAGCAATTTATTGATCAGGGAATTATGTTGAAGGATGCCGCGCGTGTAATGCATCTTGCCGCCATCTACGGCGGATTTATTCTCATCCAATCCGCCGCGGTCTTCACGTTCATTTATCTCGCGGGAGTGCTGGGCGAGCGCATTCAATATGACCTGCGCAAGATGCTCTTCAACCACTTGCAAGACCTCTCGCTCTCGTACTACGCACAGAACGCGGTCGGACGGCTAATCGCGCGAGTCACTTCCGATACGGGACGCGTCTCGGACCTGCTGACCTGGGGCATCGTGGACAGCACCTGGGCGATCATGAACATTACCTCGTCCACGATCTTCATGTTGATCATCAACTGGCGGCTGGCGCTGATCGTGCTGACCATTATCCCGGTGATGATATTCATCGCGATTGAATTTCGCAAAAGAATTCTGGAGCAGTTCCGCATATCACGCCGCGCCAACAGCAGGATCACCGGCGCGTACAACGAGAACTTTCAGGGAACGCGTGTTGTGAAAGCGTTGGGTCGTGAAGATGAAAACACGCGCGAGTTTCAAGGTCTCACAACGCGCATGTATAACGCATCCTATCGCGCCGCGTGGCTTTCCGCGCTCTTCCTCCCCACCGTGCAGATGATCGCCGCGCTTGCGCTTGGTTTCATCGTTGGCTATGGCGGATTGCAAATTCAAACGGGCATCATGACCATCGGCGGTATCCAGGCTTTTGTCGCGTACCTCACCTTCATGATGTGGCCGATACAGGATCTGGCGCGCGTGTATTCGGAAATGCAGCACAGTATTGCGTCGGCGGAACGAATTTTCAAGTTGGCAGATACCCCGTCCGAGGTCCACGATAGAGCCGATGCGGTCGAAGCGAAGACTCTGCTCGGCGAGATCGAATTCGATCACGTGGATTTTTTCTACGAGGACAGGAAATCCGTCTTGACAGATTTCACGCTGAAAGTGTATCCAGGCGAGATGATCGCGCTGGTCGGGCCGACGGGCGGCGGCAAAAGCACGATAGTGAATCTACTCTGCCGCTTTTATGAACCGCAGAAAGGCGTGATCCGCATCAACGGCATGGATTATATGGACTACAAGTTGGAGTCGATCCACAACAAGATCGGCATTGTGCTGCAAACCCCGCATCTGTTCTCTGGGACGGTGCGCGAGAATATCCGCTATGGGAATCTATCTGCAGACGATGCTCAAGTGGAAGAAGCCGCAAAGATCGCGGGCGCGCATGATTTTATTGTGACGCTTGAAAAGGGTTATGAGCAAAACGTGGGCGAAAGCGGCAACCTGCTCTCGGTCGGGCAGAAGCAATTGATCAGCCTTGCGCGCGCCGTGCTTGCCCGCCCTGAGTTATTCATCATGGACGAAGCGACCTCATCGGTGGATACATTGACCGAGTCCCTTATCCAGCGCGGCATGGAAGCCTTGATGAAAGGCCGCACATCGTTTGTCATCGCGCATCGTCTATCCACCATTCGACGCGCGGATCGAATACTCGTGATTGAAGATGGCAAGATCGCCGAACAAGGCTCACACGCCGAATTGCTGAAATTGCGCGGCCATTACTATCGCCTGTACACGCAGCAGTTCCGTCATCAACTGGAAGTGGCCTATGGCGTTGCGGAGGAAAGTGAGAAGGAAGAAGTGGTAAGCGAAGCGGTGGCGGCGGATTAATGATTTGGATAATCGCATCACGTATTGATCAGCACTTTCAACACCCCCGTTTGTGACGCATGTTCAAAACCCTTCACAATATCACTCAATTTATATTGTGCTGCGATCAAAACAGCCGGGTCAACTTCTCTATTTTCAAGCAGCCGCAATGCCGGCCCAAACGGACCACAACGCGAGCCAATCACAGTGATCTCGTCCACCACAATGGATGAAAAATTAACGTTCATATCCCCTTTATAAGTGGACTTCAACACCAGCGCCCCGCGCGGGCGGACGGCTTTTCTGGCCAGATTGAATCCATCCGGCGAGCCGGTGGCTTCCACTACGATATCCCATTTGCAGGGTTGGATTTCATCTTCTGTTATCAAACAAATTCCGCGCATGGTCAACAGGTTTTGCTGATGCGCATGGCGGGCGACCACATGCAAGTCACAGCCTGTCAGAGCCAGAGTTTGCGCGATCAATTGTCCCAGCCGGCCTGCGCCGACCAATAGCACACGGTCTGTGGGTTTAATTTGGATTTGTTGTTGAATTTCCAATGCTGCGGCTAATGGCTCTGTGAAAACCGCAGCTTCATCTGAAACCGAGTCGGGTACGCGATGCAAGTTATCCAATGGCAGGGTTGTATATTCTGCAAAAACCCCATCGCGATTGACTATCCCAAGCACCGTGCGATTCTCGCAGTGCGTCCGGCGTCCATCCAAACAGGCTTCACATGCGCCGCAGACCGCATTGATCTCCCCCACCACGCGCGCGCCGACCCATGTTTTATCGGGCGCATCCACCACCTCGCCGACGAATTCATGCCCGAGAATCCCTGTGTATGGATAATAACCTTTTATCAGTTCAAGGTCCGTACTGCAAATACCTGCCTTGCGAATTTTGATCAAGGCCTCGTTGGGTTTCTTCGGCTGTGGAAGATCGCGCAGCGAAATTTGATTATTTTCAAGCCATAACGCCTGCATCTTATTTCCTTTGCCTAATAGCCTCATAGGTGATCAATGCGGTTGCGATCGAAACGTTCAACGAATTGACTTTTCCCGCCATCGGGATTTTTACTGTGATATCCGCATTCTGCATCCAGAAATCGGATAACCCTTTATCTTCTGTGCCGACAGCAATGGCGAGGGGTTCACACAAATTGACATCTGTGTAATGCGCCTCGGCCGAAGGAGAAGCCGCGAGGACGCGCATCTTTTTTGACCCTTCGACAAGCTCGGGGCGGCGCCTGATCCATGCCAGCGCATTTGGCGACTCAACCTCGACGGTGGGTACAACAAAAACAGCGCCGCGGCTGGCGCGGATGACGTTGGGATTCCATAAGTCAACACGCGGGTCGCAGACGAGGACCGCATCCACATGCGCCGCATCTGCTGTGCGCAGGATTGCGCCCAGGTTGCCCGGCTTTTCAACAGACTCTGCCACGATCACCAGCGGTGCTGCGGATAATTTTAAGCCTTCCAATGTGTTGTGTGGAATGGGAAATATTCCCATCCAGCCATCGGGATTATCGCGATAGGACATCTTCTCGAAGACTATGCGACTGACAGTTGTCACGTCAGTGTTGGGAATGTTTATGGATCGGCTGGCAAGCTCGGGCGCGGACAAAAGCGTCTGCGGCTCGAGTCCAGAGTCAAGCGCGAGAGTCAACTCATCGTAGCCTTCCACCAGCATTAATCCATCCTGCTGGCGTGTACGTTTGTCCTCGCGCAGTTTGACGATGTATTTAACCGTATGATTTTGTAAACTTGTGATATCCATTTATTTCACCTTCATTTGTTTGTTACTTGGTATAAGAAAAGTGGGGTTGGAGGATAGTATGGCTACGCGCAATTCAACTTCGTTCTTCATGGACAACTTTCATCACCTGTTATTCTTTTACATCGAAGGTGATCTTCATTCCGCAAAATGGATGGTTTCCCACTTTTAAAGTCCAGATCGCGGTGCGTTCCCCCGCAGTTTTTGGCGCAGTAAACGAGACTTTTAGCGTCAAACTCCCACCCGGTGCAACTGCCGAGGAGATATCCTGAATGACTCTGCCATCATGGCGATAACCGCTCTTATAAACAAAATCAACCGTGGTACTCGTCCATGTTTTTGTACCTGTATTTAGAACTGTCCAATAGGCAGTAAAACTTTTCCCTGCTTCAACAATAGCGCCATCTGGATGACTTTTCGCCAGACCTATACATGTCCATGGTTTGCCAGTGTAGGGAACCGGGTCATTTGAAGAGCCTCCCCCACTCAATGAACTCCCTTCTTCAGCCAAATATGCCGGGTCGGTTGTTTCAATAGTTATCACAGGTGTGGAAGTAAACAAGGAGAAAAAAAACGCAGCAGTCGGCGTTGGCAAAGTCGGTGTTAAGGATGGGGTCAAAGTAAAAGTTGGAGACTTCTGAACAGTCACAGTTTGCGTTTGAGCCGCAACGGCAGTTTGAACGATCACAGTCCCCAGCGCATCCAAAGACATTGGTTCTGCCACTTGAACAGGTGCAGAAATTGAGACACAAGCCAGCAAAAACAATCCCACTCCCAACCAGCCTCCGATTTTCCTGTAATGATTCTTGATCACTTGCTCTCCTTGGAGTTTATGAAGCACTTAGGGAGGCTTAAAGTTACTTCATATTGAGCACTTCCCGAATGGCTGGAAGCGCCCAATCAATCGTTTCTTTGTCAATCACAAGCGGTGGGGCAAAGCGGATGACGTTGTCATGCGTCTCTTTTGCGAGAACGCCTTTCTTTTGCAAAGCCTCACAAAACCGGCGTGCGCCCATGGCTTCAGGTTTGAGTTCCACGCCGATCAACAGACCTTTACCGCGCACCTCTTTCACGTGTGGACTGGAAATCTCGCTCAATTGCTCAAGAAAATATTCGCCCAATTGTTGTGATCGCTCTGCCAGTTTCTCCTCGCGGATTACGCGCAAAGCAGCGCGTGCGACCGCCGCCGCAAGCGGATTCCCGCCAAATGTTGACCCATGCTCACCCGCAGTGAACAAGCCTAAAATGGGCTGATCCGCCAGCACGACGGAGATGGGATAAAACCCGCCGGACAGCGCTTTACCGACGATCACAACGTCAGGGCGGACATCTTCATGGTCAGCAGCAAACAGCCTCCCGGTCCGCGCCAGACCCGTTTGAATTTCATCCGCAACCAGGAGAACATTATTCCTCTTGCATACTTCGGCAACCTTCTTCAAATATCCGGAGGGAGGAATGATCACGCCCGCTTCGCCTTGAATCGGTTCAAGCATAACGGCAGCAGTATTGGGCGTGATCGCTTTTTCAATTGCGCTGGCATCGCCATATTCCACAACCACAAAGCCGGGCGTGAACGGGCCAAAATCATCGCGGTACAAAGGCTCGCTCGAAAATGAAATAATCGTAACCGTGCGGCCGTGAAAATTATTTCCCGCGACAATGATTTCCGCCTGATGGCGAGGGACTTTCTTTGCTTTATAGGCCCACTTGCGCACAAGTTTTACAGCGGTTTCGACAGCCTCCGCCCCAGAGTTCATCGGCAAAGACATTTCGTAACCTGTCATTTCAGCGAGTTCTTTATAAAGAAGGGGGAGTTGATTATTGCGGAATGCGCGCGAGGTGAGCGTGACTTTCTGCGCCTGATCGATCAACGCTTTCAAGATCTCAGGGTGGACATGTCCCTGGTTGACTGCGGAATAGGCTGAAAGACAATCGAGATACCGCCTACCATCAACGTCATAAACCCACACGCCTTCGGCTCTTTCGATGACCACATCCAAAGGGCGATAATTATGTGCGCCATACTGTTCTTCCATTTTTATAAAGTCTTGGGTATTCATTGTTCACCTTGTAAGTTTCTATACTCTCGTGGTCGAGCAGCTCCGCGAAAACATGCGGAGCTGCTCGACCACCAGGATTTATACTACGCCGCACCAAACAAGCGCGCGAGAATCGCTTTCTGTGCGTGCAAACGATTGTGCGCCTGTTGGAAAATGACGGCGTGTTGGCCGTCCGCAACATCATCGGTCAATTCCTGGTTGCGATGGGCGGGCAGACAATGCATCACGATCACATCCTTATCCGCCTCACCGACCAATTTTGCATTGACTTGATAAGGCGGGAAGATTTGCTCGCGCCTGGCAGTTTCCTCCTCTTGTCCCATGCTTGTCCAGGTATCGGTATAAATCACATTGGCACCTTTGACTGCCTCATGCGGATCGCGCACAAAGGTTAAGATACTGCCCGTCTTCCTGGCAATATTCCTGGCAACTTCAATTGCCTTTGGAGTCATGTCATATCCATCGGGAGTGGCCACAAACATATTCCAACCCAGCAAGGCAGAGACATGCATCAGTGAAACAGTGACATTATTCCCATCACCCACGTAACTAATATTCAAGCCTTTTGATTTATTGCCAAATTTTTCAATAATGGTCAGCGCGTCCGCCATACCCTGGCAGGGATGGTTATAATTGCTCAAGCCGTTAATTACAGGGATATCCGACCACTGTGCCAGTTCCAACACATGCGCATGATCGAATGTGCGCGCCATCAATGCCTGCACATAACCGGATAAAACGCGCGCTATGTCCGCAATGGATTCGCGTTTGCCAAGCCCAATCTCATTCGGCGAAAGGTAAAGCGCATCGCCGCCGCAATGGCGCATTGCCATATCAAAGGAAACGCGCGTGCGCAGGCTTGGCTTCTGGAAGATCATGCCCAGCACCCTGCCCTTGAATATCGGTTGATTACCTTTTGTGAAATATTCTTTCTTTAACTTCACAGCCAGGTCGAGCAGGTCTTGAATTTCATCCGATGAGTAATCGGAGATTGCGAGAAAGTCCTTCATATTTACTCCTTGTTATAAAAGTATATCGTTATTGTGCAATTCGTACATGTTTCAAGCATCATACATTCTGCGTGACATTTCGGTAAAATTCGTCCTTCGGCTACGTTCCTCAAAGCCTATCCTGAGCCTGTCGAAGGGAACATTCGTCACTCCGCTACTAATGACACAGAGTGTCATTTCGCATAGAATAGTGCTGCTCGCCCGCTATGGATATACTCAGGATGAATTACGCACTTTCTTCCAGTAACGCATCAAACCTTCCGCGCTCATGCTGAGAGGGTTCGCCAATTTGTAAGCCTGCATCACATCGTCACTCAAACCCAGCGAGAGGCTTTGCTCATTCATCCATACTTCAAATTTTTCGCGCAGTTCTTCAAGCCCTGGCTCGGCCGGCATAATCTGCTCCAGCCATTTTTCAGTAGCGATCAATTTCTGTTCCAATTCATTCAACTGCCATTCAGAGTCACTATAAATCCCAAAGTGGGTCGGCGCAATGCGGGTGAATTTTTCCTTTCGTAAACGTGAAATGGATTCAAGCCATCGTCCAAAATGCAATTCGGGCGGAGGCATGGGCGCGCGCAGGTATGAATAGCCTGGAATTCTCACCCCGCCAACATCGCCGCTGAAACACACATCTTCAAACAAATAGGAATAATGATGTTCGGCATGACCGGGCGTATTGATCGCCGCGAACCGCAAATTGCCGATGACGATTTCTTCCGCATCCTGTGGGACCTTGAGCTGATGCTGTTCAACGGGCAAAAACTCACCCCAGAGTTCATTCATCCTTTCCCCGTATATACGCGTGGCGCTGGCGATCAGTTTTTCTGGGTTCAATAAATGCGGCGCTCCATTCGGGTGGACGTAAATCTCCGCGCCCTGCTGCGAAAACCAGCCCGCCGCGCCAGCATGGTCGAGATGAATGTGCGTGAGCAAGACGTGGGTAACATCATGGGGGGATAAATTTTCCCTTGCCAGAGCAGTTTCCAATGCGGGAAGAGTCGAGCCGGGTCCGCTTTCAATCAAGACCGCTCCGTCATTGTGTCTAATTAAATAAGACGCTATAGCTTGCGGCTTATTTTGAAAATTCAAGTCTATTGTGAGAATACGGGTGTTTGCCACGGACGAATATCCTGCGTTTTGAAGTGTAGTGGAATTTCGGAAAGGGACTGAGAAAGATCATCTCCATACTGAAGCACGGTGACGGAAACACGGCGTTCGCGCAAGGAATTGACCAGCGCCGCCGTGCCGCGTGGTCCGCCAAATGTTTCGGTGTTGAGCAAAACTACGACCGGGCGCAAATAACGCATTTGAAGATCGTCCACCGCTTGTAAAATATCAGGGCGCACAGTCGGCGTAACGAGAAAAACACCAGAGCCCTGCGGCAATTGCGAGGACTGCGCCGCTACAAGAGCGGCAATTGAAAGCGAGCCATTTGCTTCAACAAAGGCCAACGTCTCCAAAATTTTTACTTCCTGCCTTTCGCTTCTTTCAGCGGGATGAACGGTAAAAGTCTGCCCGGCGCTTACATAACCCACAGATCGGCGTTGACCGATAAAGTAATGAGCAAGGGAAGCTGTGATACTGACAGAGTATTCAAGCGTGGAGGGTGGCAGTTTGAATTTTGGGCGTTTCACAAACATCATGGAATCAGGAGGCAATTCCTCCTGCTGGTAGGGCTTCTCAAAATGAACTGCCTTTTGGGAATCGAGATAGAACCAAATTTCAGCTTGCGGATCCTGTTCGAATTCCTTAACCATCAATTGATTGCGGCGCGCGCTGGTCGGCCAGTGAATGCGTTTCATGGCATCGCCATGAACATACTCCCGAACCCCGGCTGCATGAGGTGTAATTTCGTAAGCTTTTCGACGAATGACCTGGCCGCCGGGTAATACTCCTGGTGGAGATGGGAACGATCTGATTTCATGGATGACCGGGAATACGATCAGAGTCTCGCGTGGCTCGATTACTTTACTTGCACTGAATAACCCAAATGGATCGCCGCTGGAAATTTGTGCAGGGCCAAGTTGAAAACCGCCACGGTGAGTGAGCCAGGTGCGAGCCAGGTAACTCCGCCGATGACGACCCAGCACAAAGGTGAAGAGACGCGAGCCCGCTGCAAAAGGCAGGGTGGACTGATTGATAACCTCGATCCATACCGCTGGCAGGCGGCTGTCATTGGACAATTCGAAGCGTTCTTCAAATACATCCCCCACGTTGGCACGCAGTACACGCGAACTTCTTTGCAAATTCAATCCGCCGGCTGACATGTGCGTCCAAAGCCAGCTGATCGTTCCCAACAATAGGCTGATATATAAAAAGCGTGAATAGAGCGTGGCGCCATTGACCAATACACCAAAAAAACCGACGCTGAACAATAAGATGAGCAGAATTCGCCCAGCTTTCATTTTGATATCGTCCGCTCAATGCCAGAGGCGAAAGAGCCGCCCGGTACGGGCGAGGCCATGATAATTTCCTGCACTATTTTGTCCGAGCTTAAGTCACGCATCCGGGCCGCAGGGCTGACAATCATGCGATGCGCCAAAACAGATACAGCCAATGCTTTTATATCATCTGGCAATACATGGTCTCGTCCCATCAATGCCGCGCGCGCCTGACCAGCGCGAGCCAGGGAAAGGCTGCCGCGCGGACTGGCCCCAAGATAGACATCCGCGCTTTGGCGTGTACGGGTGATCAATTCCACGATGTATTTCTTGATCGCGGGTGAAAGGTAGACGCGTTTTATTGCGTCAATGGCCCGCTGAATCTCCTTCAGCTTCACAACCGGTTTTAATGCCTCGAGCGGATGTTGCAATCGCTGGTCATCCATCACACGAATTTCATCTGCCATGCTTGGGTATCCCAGCCGCAAGCGAAGCAGGAAACGATCAAGCTGTGCCTCAGGAAGGGGAAAAGTGCCCTCGTATTCAATGGGATTCTGTGTGGCCAGCACCATGAACGGTTTGGGCAAAATGTGCGTCACGCCATCCACGGTTACCTGGCGCTCTTCCATGGCCTCCAGCAACGCGGCCTGAGTTTTAGGCGTGGCCCGGTTGATCTCGTCCGCAAGAATGATCTGCCCGATCACAGGGCCGGGTCGGAACTCAAATTTATTCTTTTGCTGGTTAAAAATGGATACGCCGGTCACGTCACTGGGAAGCATATCAGGTGTAAACTGGATACGGTTGAATACACAATCCAATGAACGCGCCAGGCTGCGCGCCAGCATGGTCTTCCCGACCCCAGGCACATCCTCAATCAACACATGCCCCTGACACAACAAACCGATCACGATCAATTCTACGGATTGTCGCTTGCCGACGATCACCTTCTCCAGATTACCAATCACACGCTCGCTAAATGCCTTAATGTCTGTCATAAATAAAATTCCTGCCGGATGAGATGCATGATTCTATCACGCGGCTTGTATTGTGATCAAATCGTGTATAATTTTGTCCATGCCTCAGTAGCTCAATGGATAGAGCGCCTGACTTCGGATCAGTAGGTTCCGGGTTCGACTCCTGGCTGGGGCACCTAATATAGTCAATTCCTTTGATGGAAATACCGGAATTGATCAATAAATTCCATATATATGAAAATAATACGCACCACCCACCTTTCAATTCGCACAAAATTGACCGTTCCTTATATAATTTTGGCTCTTCTTATCGCTATAGTGGGTGGGAGTATCGTTACTCAAGTACTAGTGGGATCTCTGGAAGAACGATTCACCAACCAAATGATTGAAAGTAGAAAATTGGCTTCCGAATCGATGGTGCGTGAAGAAGATCGCATGCTTGGTAGTTTGCGCTTATTATCTCATACCCAGGGAATGGCTGATACGATTCTCTTGAAGGACACGCAGAAGATTCTTGATCTCATTTATCCAATTACTTTTAATGCAGGAGAGGACGTTGTTCTGGTCTTGGGTAGTAACGGTAAGGTCCTAACAACCATCCTCAAATCCGCTGATACAGGAAACTACCTTTTCCCTCAAATTAGCGACGATCTGACCAAGTTTTCATTCGTTTCCAAGGTGATGAATCAGGTGGTCGATCCAAAGGGGGATAAGTATTCAGGACTAACTATCGCAGATTGGGGCAATTATTTTTTTGTTACAGGTCCAGTCAATAGCCAGGATGGAAAATTGGCTGGGATCATTCTAATCGGAATTAGTCTTAAAAATCTTTTGGAAAAAATCCGTGAAGAGTCCTTATCCCAAGTGACAATTTACGACCTTAATTTCAACTCTATCGAATCCACGTTCGCAGAATTTCCATCCCGACCACTCATAGATATTTCAATTGTGCTAAAAAACCAAGATCACCAAAGCGTGACACGGGATTTTAGTTTTAGTAATATCGCTTATGCCGAACTGCTGGGCGCCTGGGAAGCAAGAGATGGCGAAGACATGGGCATTCTGGGGACCGCGCTGCCAAAAACATTCCTCGTGAGAACCAGCAATATTACGAAAATAAATATCACCATAGTTTTCGTACTTGCAATCATTATGGCCATGCTTCTCGGTCTTTTCTTATCAAATCTAATCACACGACCGCTTCTCCAATTGGAGCGAGCAGCCTCGGACGTCGCAAAAGGAAATCGTGATATCCAGGTCTCAACGAAAGGCGGCGACGAGATCGCAGACCTGGCACAATCATTCAATAAAATGGTTTCGAGTCTCAGCCGATCCGAAAAAGATCTGATTTCTGCTTATGATAAAACCATAGAGGGCTGGTCGAAGGCGCTTGAACTCCGAGACGAAGAAACTCAAGGACACACTCAGCGTGTCACTGAGTTGACATTAGAATTAGCACGCATGATGGGGTTGGATGAGGAGAAGCTTATAAATATACGCCGCGGTGCTTTACTTCATGACATCGGCAAAATTGGCGTCCCGGATAAAATATTGTTAAAGCCCGGTCCCCTAGATAAAAAGGAACGAAAAATCATCGAACAGCATCCCGTTTTTGCCCGGGAAATGTTGAAGAAAATAGAATTTCTCTCTCCCGCAATGGAAATCCCTTCTTTTCATCATGAAAGATGGGATGGAAAAGGGTACCCGGCTGGCTTGGTTGGCCAAGAAATTCCAATTGCCGCCCGGATATTTGCTGTTATCGACGTCTGGGATGCACTTACTTCGGATCGGCCCTATCGAAAGGCAATGGCATATGAAAAAGCGTTCGCGCTAATCAAGAACGATTCGGGAACACATTTTGACCCGGAAGTTGTGACCGCTTTCTCTAAAATGATCAAGAAATCATTGGTGAATAAAAAAGGGAGAAGGACCAGTTAGAACCTCCCTCGCTTCCACTACTCTTCAGAAATACGGATGAAGGACCTTTCTGAAAATTCGAAGTACACTCCACATTTCTTCATTGTTCGAGGGCAGACTTTCTGACAGCAATTATTTGCCAATACCCCAATCTAATTCCTAATTCATTGAAAGTCTCTGCCTCATTAACAAAATTGTAATGTCCTCCCCCTAACAATACTGTTAAGGGTTTATTCTTTGTATTGTTGTATACTGTTCTCATAAAAGAGAGGCAGAAAATCTTCGCATTTTTCTTTCGGATACCTTTTCCCTCTAGTCAGCCTGGAAGTTAATTATGTCAAAGCCAACTTTTCAAATCATCATCATTGGAATTGTGATTGCCGCCGCTGCTACACTCAATATCCAAGGCGTACAGGCAAGCGAAGGAGCCGTAATCCTCCAAATATCAGTGCGCGCCCAAAGCAAAGCTAATTATGATGTTGATACCAACTTTGGGACTATCCCAGCGATCTCTATTGATATTGTTGACGATAAGATCAACGATCAATCCAGCGATGGTTCGAATCTTCTTTTAGCACCCTTACCAACAATTACTCTAACCCAAGATAATCCCGAGGCCGCCGGCCCCGCGCCCCAGCCCACTTCCGAACCCCAGGATGGCCCTTTGTTCCAGTCCAGCCCTACACCCCAAGCTAACACCCTCGATATCTCCAAATTGAATGGCAATGCAGGTGTTAACCCTAATAATAATGCAGGCGGCAACCCCGATAATAACGCAGGCGGCAACCCCGATAATAACGCAGGCGGCAACCCCGATAATAACGCAGGCGGCAACCCCGATAGTAACGCAGGCGGCAACCCCAAAAATAATCCTGGCGGCAACTCCAATCACTAATACTGACCCGAATTGGTGGTTTTGAAGAAAATGGGATTTTGCAATACTTTATCGAGTGAAAAAATGACCGGCATCCACCGGTCATTTTTATTTGCCTCTGTTCAAATCGTTGTTGAGGGCGTTGGAAGAGATCGAAAATTACCGACCAGTTCTTGCAAAGTCCAGAATGAAGCGGTTAACGGATCTGGGTTATTTAATATCGGAGAGAGAGATGCAGTAGAAATATTAAAATAAAAGCAGGAACGCTAAGGTTGAGCGTTCCTGCTTTTAAGTTCTACTTGATTACGGATACGCACTTCCTTATTTCCAATTGTCGTCTGACTTAAAAACTTTCTCCCGTTTTTCAGGAACCTTAATGCGATTTCGGCGATTTCTGACAATCGCTGCAATTCCAACAAATATCAAGATTCCAAGAATACCAGCGAGAGAAGTAAGAATGGCAGGCAACAACCATACTGGGCGCACATTTGCAGGGGTTCCCAG
>Ga0082335_1001377_pt1 | contig 52024 bp, 49 predicted proteins | sample Subgrocontami58m_FD_72375 | JGI IMG/M metagenome (GOLD analysis project Ga0082335, IMG submission 72375) | Subsurface groundwater microbial communities from S. Glens Falls, New York, USA - GMW37 contaminated, 5.8 m (SPADES assembly) (version 2) ... | reverse complement strand
CCGAGGAAGGCGGTGGGGGCGGAGTTCCACCACCCGAGCCGCCCGGAGGCGGAGGAGGCGGTTGCTGCCCGCCTGCCGGCGAGGCAGGCCCGCCGCCGGATCCTCCAAATCCACCAGTTTGCGGGGGAGGTTGCGGACCCCCAAAACCTCCGCCCGCTCCACCACCCGAAGGCGGCCCGAATTGCTGCTGATTAAACTGCCCGCCCTGGCCTGAACCCGGCTGCGGCTGGAACGGCTGGTTAAATCCGGGGCCGAACTGCCCGCCGCCGCTGCCTGGCGGGAAATTTGGCTGCCCTTGTCCACCGCCAGGCTGTCCAGGGAAATTCCCTTGCGGACCGAACCCTCCCTGCCCACCGGGACCTCCGGGACCAAAACCTCCTTGACCAAAGCCGCCACCGCTCCCTTGCCCGCCGCCACCTGCGCCCCCGGTTCCAAATTGCTGGCCAGGGAATTTCCCTCCCTCGCTCCCCGGCGGGAAATTTGCTCCCGAACCAGTGCCGCTCGCAAACCCTCCGCCCCCGCCCGGCATCTGTTTATTCATAAATTCTCCCCTGATTTGCCCTTCTATCTGCCCTTGGATTCGCTGTTCAGTCTGCTTTTGAATTTGCTCGCGCATTTGCCCCTCGTACTGTTTGTATTGCTCGGGAGAAATCCCTTTCCCGTCCTGCCCCGGAAACGGCTGGCCATTCATCATCTCCGGGCTCGGACGGTTCTCGCCTCGAAATTGTCCGGCGGGACTGGTGCCACTCGCCATACCTCCCGGGAAAGAAACCCGTCCTTCTGGTCCATTGTGTTCGTCCTGTCGCTGCCCTTCTTGCGGCCGCTGGGGGAAACATTGAGCAATTACTTTCTCGACTTCGGGCGTGGGACGGTCGCCACGGCGGAGTTTTTCGATGTCCGCCGCCTCGCCCAGTTTTTCCTTCACGCACGTAAGCACATTTTCAGGGAAACCAGGACCGTTTCCGCCCGGTCCCGATTGCGGACGCATCCGCCCGGGTGGCATATTGCCTTCACCGCCTCGCTGACCCTGCCCCGGGGGTTGCATCTTCCCAAAACACTCGCGGATTGCCTGCCCAAGGTTCCCCTGGTCGCCGGTTGACGCACGCAATTTTTCTTCGGTCACATCCCCTCCCACCTTTTCCTTCACACAGGAAAGAACTTCGTGAGGGATACCGCCCTGGCCGAATGCCTGCCCCTGGCCTTGCGGGAACGGACCCCCTTTGCCACTCTGTTCCCCCGGTCCACCAGGAAAACCTCCCTGCCCACCGCCCTCACCCTCGGGCGGCCCAAAGTGTTCTTGAGGACGAAAAGATTCAAAACAATTCCTAATCATCGAGGGGTCAAATCCTTCCACCGGCTCATTCGACTGCACCTTTGCAAAATTGTCGCCAAGCTTTTGCTTCAAACACTCCTGCACTTGCGGCGGCGCGGTACGCAAGAACTGCTGAAGTGCCTGCGCCGGCGGACGGTTCATCATTGCCCCCGGTCCTCGCGGCCCACCCTGCTTTTCCGGTCCTCCGCGGAATTCTTCTTCGCCGCCCTCCGGTCCCCCGAACTGCCGCTCAAATTGCACGCTCTGGAAACACACGCGAAGCGTGTCGGCCATCTCCGGCGTCGGCATCTCCTTCCCGCTCTTAATCGCCTCCAACTTGTCCCCGACTTTCTCTTTAAGACATGCCATCACCTCGGGCGGCGCATTTTCGAACATCTGGCGCGGTCCCTCGTTACGGCCGAATTTTTCAAAACAGTCTCGCATGCGTTCGCCGATTTCCGGGCCCGGAGTAAATTTCCCCGCCTGAATATCATCCAATACATTCGGTCCCAGCGTAGACTTCAAACACGCGGCAACCTCGGGCGGCGCATGCTCTATGCCCGCACGCATCTGCACAAGTCCCTCTTTCATACGCTGCACCTCTTCTTTGCCGATAAGCCCGTTTTCCTCAGCAAACTTGAAACATTCTTCCCGATGAGATGGGTTATCGCAAAACGACTGGCACGCTTGCGGCGAACTGCACCCGCCCGGACCCTTCCCTCCGGTCTTCCGAATCATTGCCGCCTCCTCGGCAGACATGAATCCAACCTTCTCGCCGAACGCCACGCACTCTTCCATATGCCCGTCTGCATCGCAATATTGCTCGCACGCCTCCTTCGACTTGCACCCGCCGGGCGTCTGCCCGCTCTTCGCAAGCTCTATAAATTTCTTAAACTGTTCCGGAGAAATATCGTCTTCTCCATGCGGTCCCGGCTTTCCCGGTCCGCGAGGTCCGCCTTCGCGTACCTGCCCCCTGGACTGCCCGATCCCCGCTTTCTTTGCGAACTCATAACACTCCTCCGCATGACTAAAATCGCCACAGTAATTTTTGCAGTCCGCTTCCGACGTGCATCCACCGGGCGTCTTCCCTCCCGCTTTCATATGTGCGAGGAGTTTCTCCCCCTGGCTCACCTGGTTATTCTTGATACCTTGTTTCTTCGCAAAGCTCATGCACGCCTCGAGATTTGCCACGCTGCTGCAAAACGATTCACACTCCTGCGCACTCTTGCACCCGCCGGGGCCGCCCTTCGCAAGCGCTTGCGTAAACTTCTTCGCCTGCGCCGCTTCGTTTTTATTCATCAACCCGTGCGCTTGCGCGAATGCGATGCACGCCTGCGCCTGCGCGGGGTCTTCGCAATATTTTTTGCAGGACTGCTTATCGGCGCAATTTCCCAATTCCTGAACGGGGAAAACGATGCCGCTCGCTTGAATCCGGGCATCCGTCGGCCCTTGCGGAATATTCGACTCCTGTGCCTGCGCGAGAATTGTCCCCGCAACTGCGAACGCAAGCACAATCACCACTCCCGCCGCAAACCGCCTCGCTTTGAAATGGATATTCATTTAGAAATTAGGTCAATTAGGAAATAGAAATTGCAAGAACCCTTACTCAAAAGGGTTCTTGTACACATCCTTCACCGGATTCGCCGTCGGTGAAACTTCCGGAACTTTGTTCTGAATCGGGTTCTGTGATTTCTCAAGAAGAGAAGCGCCCAAGCTCGAGGTCGTTACCGCCGCCGCGGGAGCTGCCGGCGCTTCCGGTTGCGCAACGGGCGCCGAAGGCGTCATCGGCGCAGGCCCGCTTTGTGAAACCACATACCAAATTGCAATCGCCACCGCGATGAGAATCACCAGAGCTGCGATAACATAATGCGTCTTCTGCGAGTTCATTACTTTTATTGTAGCAAACTCCTTTCGCCGGAGGTGTGCACAAGTCGCTCCTCGACAGGGACTATTCTTCAAGTGTTGAATACCACACATCGCTCCCCCATTGCCACTTGCTGTCCATGCCGCCCGTGACCCAGATTTTGTCGCGCCAGACCACCGCGCCGTGGTCTTCGCGTCCGAGCCACGGCGGGTCGGCATCCGTCTTCTCCCATGCCACGCCGTCTTTCGTGAACCATATATCATTCGGCCCGCCTGCCAACGCCTGCGCCTGCCCGCCAGTCGCTGACGCTCCAGGCGTCTGCAGGCGGGGCGTAGGCTGCTGGCGGGCAGGCCCGTTCCCCGAATCGGCATCATTCAGACGCCCCACCATCCAAAGTGCGCCCCGGTAATCGAGAAGCACGTGCCCCTGCCGCTCCCGCCATGGCGGATTATTGGTTATAAGTTCCCAGCGTGCTCCGTCGTCGGACACCCACACGTCGTGGAAGGTATTGCCCCTGAGGTCCATCCCCGCCGTGAGATACAAACGGTTTTGAAATGCCACGGCAGCATGGTCCCACCGCGAGAGCCACGGCGCGTTATCCGTTACACGTTCCCAATTGGAACCGTCGGCTGACGACCACACATCGCTAAATGTTGTACGAAGGTCATAGCGCACGCCGCCAATGAGCCAAAGCTTGTCTTGCCACACCGCAAGCGAATGCCCTTCCCGCGCGGGCCATTCGGCTTTAGCCGTCGCCTCTTCCCAACGCACACCATCCTCCGACGACCATACGTCGCTGTGATACCCGATCTCCGGCCCCCACCCGCCCATGAGCCACAATTTCCCTTTGAACTCAACGGCTTGCGCCGAGCGGCGCTTCCCCCACGGGGCGTTATCGGTTATAAGTTTCCAATTGTACCCGTCAGTTGACATCCACACATCATCAAAATGCGGCGCACGCCAATACTCCACGTGCTCGCCGAACTTATCGCGCGTCACAAGCCCGTTCCCATCAAGTCCGCCCATGAGCCACAGCGCATCCTTAAACACCGCGAGCGCATGCGAATCACGCGCGCCCCACGGAATCGTCGAAGAGGAAGATTGTTCCCACCGGAGAGAAACGAGCGCCTGCCCGCCATCGCCGCGCTCAGGCGCTGGCAGGCGGGGCGGTCGAATCGGAAGTGTGCTGGTGGTCGCCGGTTCTGCATTCCCTCCGGGCACGCCGCGCGGCGCATCCACGCGCCACGCCATAAAAAAAAGCGCTGCTCCGAGCGCGCACCCTACAACAACAAGAATCTTTTCCCGCATCGCATTTGAGTATAACTGACTATTTCCAATCATACGAACCTCGGATCCACTGCAAAACCTTATCCGCCTCTCCAAATCGGTCATCGGACTCGAGAAGCACGACTTCAATATACCCATCGCCCGAGGGACTCTCCACCGCAAAGACGAGGGCTTGCTTCGCCCTGGGCGTCTCGCCTGTTTTCCCACCGATTATACCCTCCGGCCAGTTACGCGAAGCGAGAAGATTATTAGTGGTGCGCACGCGATACGCGGCGCCACCCACGCTACGCACCATTATCTCCGTGGTGCCCAAAGACGCGCGGAACGCGGGATGATTGTCGAGCACCTCACGCAAGAGTACCGCGAGATCCCGTGCTGAAGCTGCATTGGGCAACCCTCCAATGGGGTCAAGTCCGGTAGGATTCACGACGGAAAGAGTAGCCAAGCCCAACCGCGCCGCTTCGTCGCGCATCAGTTCCATAAAACGGTCGAGTCCATAGGCATCCGCAAGCGCGCGCGCCGCAGGGTTCGACGACTCGATAAGAAGGAGCGTGAGCATGTTCTCCAATGAGAAAGCGTCGCCCGCCACGAGGCGCGACTGCCCCTCTTTCACCGCTTCGCCCGCCGCCGCGGAGGACACGGGAATGAGCGTCCCCGGGAGAAAAACTTTTTCCGCAACGAGCGCGGTGAGAAGCTTCGTCACGCTCGCAATAGGACGAGCACCATCGGGGTCTTTATGAAGAAGTGTCTTCGGGGTTCCGCCCTCCGGCTCGCCTCGCTGCGAAGCGGGCACGTAGACTACCAATACTGCCGCGGCAGTGAGGTCCAACCCTGCGGGAATTCCCCGCGGGCGAGGCGCGCGCTCCGCATGCGCCGCGAGATACTCCGCGGTTCCTACACCCCCTTGCGCAATCGCCGCAGCGGCTTCCTTTCCCACATACCGCCAATGCCACGGCTCGCTCACGTACCCCGTAATCGCCTCCCGTCCCGCGGGAAACGATTGCGCGAATCCGAATCGGCTGGCGTGCGCCGCAAGCCAGCGGCCCTCGGACGTTCGGTCAAACCCAAGCGGCGTGCCCTCATACCCCACCGATGCGCCTGTGAGGTCCACCGCCGTGCCCAACTGATGCTCGGAGGAAGCGGGCGGTGCAATTTCCCCGTCCGCCTTGTCTCCCTCAACCGCGTGCCAGTAATCATAGAGCGCCTTCTGGATGTCCGCGCTCCGGAACCCGGAAGTTACACCGATACGCACGCCCTCGCGGGCCGCAGCCGCAATCATTTGCCCAAGCGCCTCCGCCGTTTCGGCGCCAAGGCACACAATACCGTTTGTCCACATCTCCTTGTCTGAAATATCGACGAGGTCCGCAGGCGCGTAGTCATACGGCATACGGTTGTCTTTGCCCACGCTCGCGCGCGACAAATCGGCGTACGCGAGGTCTGGTCGCGGGCAGACTATCCCGAAATACATTTCGTTCAAGCGGCTGCGTGTGGCGTCGTCCACCGCGCCCGTGGGAGAAAGCGATGCCTCGCGCTGGAATGCCTGCACTCCTTTCTTGGTAAGCGAACCGTAGAACCCCGTCGCGTTTTTCGACGCAAGAAGTTTTTTTGCGACGAGTGTTTTTTGGAGCAACGCCACATCAACGCCCGCATCACCCGTGCGAAGAGCGCGCTTGAACCCGAACCGCGCCCGCCACTCCCGCGCGGCGTTCACTTCAATCGCAGAAAGCGCGGCGAGTTCCCACCTCATCATTCCCTCGCTCACCACCGCGCGGTGCACAAAAAGACCTCCCGCGACACACGCGAGCCCGACTATCGCCGCAGACCATGCAATCCAACGCTGCATCCCTCACCTTGCGGAGAGCGCAAAAAATCCTTCGCGTCTCCTTGTGTTATATAGCGGCCTTTGTTGTAAACACATCCTCATATATACACAGCGTACGACAAACCCACAACTCCCCGCAAGGTGAGGGACTGGAGTACACAGCGATAGGCAAATAGCCAAGAGCAAAGAGCTTATAGCAAATAAATGACAACTTCTTAAAATTATTTGCCATTCGCCATAACGCGCATTGCTACTTGCCATGCAATATGGTACACTGCCGCGGTAAGTGTTTCTCGAAGGTTTTTCCAAAGCCGCGCGCATACAGCGTGTAAGGCGAGGAGCCAGAAGAGAAGGTAAGGTCGCCTTACACAACCAACAACATAGTAGATGGCTAAGCGATTGTACGTGGGAGGACTTCCCTACTCGACGACGGGGGACGAGTTGAAAGACGCGTTCTCACAAGCGGGTGCGGTTGAATCCGCCACGGTAATCACCGACAAGATGTCCGGCCGCTCCAAAGGTTTCGGCTTCGTCGAAATGGTAAACGACGGAGACGCGCAGAAAGCGATTGACCTCTGGAACGGAAAGGACTTCGGTGGGCGGAAGCTCACGGTGAACGAAGCACGCCCGATGGAAGCGCGTGCGCCCCGCAGCGGAGGAGGACAAAGCTGGTAAGCTTGCCCCGACCTTGCGTCGGGGTCTGTCACTCTCCGCAACGGAGCACCCCGCCTGTCCATGGACAGGCGGGGTTTTGTTATAGTAAACGCGACACAATGAAATCCGGTTTTTTAAATATCATTCTGCTGGTGGTAATCGGCGCAGGGTTAGTTCTCGGCGGCATCGGGGCGTATCTCGCGATTCCCAAAACGCCCGAGAAGAAACCGGAAATCGTGATTCCCGCCTCCGCGTGGCCGGAGCCCGCGCCGCCAAGGAACAGCACCACGACCGCCCCGGTAGCCCACGCTCCAATCGCAAGCTCTTCTCCGGCATCATCCACGGCGTTTGTACCCGCAAATTCGCCGACTCCCCTTCCCATACTCCCGCCCCCGCCGCGCGCGACAAGCACGGCCGCAGCAATCCCCCTCCCGCCGCTTCAGACAACCATCGCCGCCGCTTCGCCGCAGGCGACTTTTCCCGCAACGTCCCCGCCGCCAATAATCGCGGCGACTTCTTCGCCGCAAATCGTATCCTCAACCCCGGCATTGCCCCCGGCTCAGGACATTGACCCGGGAGTTATCGTGGGCATCGTCTGCGATATCAAAGAAGAATACGCCGCCTCGGACCCGCAATACGCCCCGGTTACCGAAACGGGATACAGCCGCGGCACCGGCGTGATTATCGACAAGCGCGGCTACATTCTCACCAACAAACATGTCGGCGGCACGTTTGTCCAAAAAGCCACCACGACCATCGGCTACGACGAAGTAACGCTTACTATCACGACGAGAAACACGGGCTGCTGGGCCGGAACGCTCTCGCAGGGAACCACGCTCCCCACCGCGCAGCAAATTCAAACCTTCAATCCGCTCGCGCGCATTCCCGTGCTCGCGTACATCGCAGTACCGCTCTACGAACCGTCGGGAAAAACATTCAGCGAGCTTGAGAAATTCGAAGCGGACTTCACTGTTTTGAAAATAACCGGCCTTGCGCCGGATGCGACAACCTTCGGCGTCACCTCGACTCCCGCGTCCTTCCCCTACGCCAAACTCCTTCCGGTGAAAGATATCTTTAAGGAGGGCGCACCCGTGCTCTCGTACGGTGCGCCCGCAGACGCGAGTGCCGCAAAGGGAGACTTTTTCTCCACCATATACATCCTTGGCGCGACGGGGCAACTTTCCAAAATAGAAAAGGGAAACAAGGCATTTGCCGATGTCCCGCTCACCGTACAAATGAACATGGAAGTTTCCGGCGGACGTTCCGGCTCGCCCGTATTCTGGAACGGGTACGTCATCGGCCTCGTACAGGCGTACAAAGCCAACAACAAAACGCAAACGCGTGCGGTGGCAAGCGACGCGATTTTGAAATACCTGCGCGAGACGCACCAATGGGAACCGGGGCAATAAGCGAGGAGTGAGAAGGTTAAACCTCCTTCGGGGGAGGTTTAACCTTCTACGCCCTCCGAACCTTGATGGAAGAATGGCTTTCCCTTGACAAACATTCTCCTTTCGTGTTCTAATTTGCGCAAGCAATTTAACAACGGGAACCCTTTCTGCGAAAGGCAGAAATGATCCTATAACAACGAATGAAAAACTCCTTATGGAAAAAGAAATTCGAATTCTCCATCTTGAGGACGACCTCAATGATGCGGAACTCATTAGGCGCGCTCTAGAGCAAGGGGGTCTGAACCTCTCCATTGTGCACGTCGCTACGGAAGCAAAGTTCCTTGAACGACTCGGGGACGGGAATTGGAGTCTTATCCTTTCGGATAAGGAACTTCCGTCTTTTGACGGATTTGCCGCACTCACCATCGTGCGCGGCCGACGGCTCACTACACCCTTCATCCTTGTGACGGGGACAACCGATGCGGCAACCATAATCGAAGCGTTCAGAAAGGGCGCGACCGATTGTGTCTTAAAGCATCAGATGGCAGAGACTCTCCTTCCCGCAGTGGCTCGAGCGCTTGAGAAAGCAAAAGAGGCGCTCCGCAGGGAACTTCTTGCGATTTGCTCTTACTGCAAAAACGTTAGGCCGGAAACAAGCTGGATGTTGATTGAGCAGCATTTCAGCCAACGTAATCAAGTTGACTTCAGTCACACTATCTGCCCAGTGTGCTACGCAAAACACATTCAACCCGAACTGAACGCACTTAAGCTTCAGCTTCCCAAGGAGTAAGGAGTAAAGAACTTCACGCAGAAAAAATCTCATCACGACCCCCACATTGTCCTAACCCGGATGATGTGGGGCGTCTCGTTTTTTACCATGCCTATTCCAACTTCTCCGCGTCCTCAATCCGAAATTTTCCAATCTTCGTCCTTCGCAAACTCCACAGCGTCGCAGGGACGCCCAACCGCCGCCCGATTTCTTCCGCGAGCGAACGGATATAGGTGCCGCTTGTTACCTCGACTTCAAACTTCACAATTACCCCCGATTCCTGCTTGCCCTCCATAGCTTTAGCGGAGGAGGACTCCCCGCCTTTTATTCCATATTCCACATTCTTTATTCCCCCGAAAGTAAGCCGCACCACTTCCATTTCTTTTTCCGGCGGTTTGATATTCTCTCCCTTCGACTCGCCGTAGCCCTTGCGGAGGCGGTCACGAGCATACTTATACAGCGGTTTTCCTTTTACTTTCACCGCCGAGTACATCGGCACAGGCAACACAATTTTTCCTACTATCCCCCCGAGCACATTCGGAATTCCCTGAATTCCCGATTTTTTTAACTTCTCAACTTCTAAACTTCCCAACTTCTCAACTATTTCCCCTTCCCTGTCCCCCGTCGTCGTTTTTACCCCAAGCATCACCTCCGCCTCATATACTTTTTGGAGTTTCAAATACTCTTTTAACTTCTTCGTCCCCTCGCCCACGCCCACAATCATAAGTCCCGTCGCCATCGGGTCGAGCGTTCCCGCATGACCCATCTTTACCCTGAGCGTAGCCGAAGGGTTTTGTTCCTTAAACTTTTTGTGCAGCCGCCGGATGACATCAAAGGAAGTAATGCCCGCGGGTTTGTCGATAAGAAGAATGTCTTGCATATACAAAGAATACCAAAGTCGGCTGTCCTATTGAAAGCATTGCATTGATTTTCACCTTGAATTTAGCAAACTCACGCGACCGCGTGAGTTTGCTAACCCACTTCCACCACCACCTCACCTATGCTACACGCCAAAAATCTTTTTCAAATGCAAGGCATTATCCACCGAATGCGCGGAGAGAAATCGTACGTGCGGGCGCAAATCGTGGAGTTCAACAATAAAATCAATCTCATCTCGGCACTCGAACGGATGAACAAATACCGACTTTTGTAATTCGTGCATTCCCAATTTTTTGAGGTGAAACCGCAACGCGTCGCGGTCGCGCTTCCGCTCCTCCGGCACGTCAAATAACACTACCCGCCACTGTCCATCCCACTTCTGCGGCCGTTTAATTTTCATAGCACCCGCGTTAAATGTAAGCGCGCGTTTTCTCCCTGCGTCATTAAGTTCCATAGTCACCGTTCCATCATGGTTTTTCCGCGCGACGAGCAATTTCGATTCATAAAGCGATTGAATCGCACGCTCCAAACTCTGCCGGTTTATTTTCTCCCACTCTCGATGCAACTCTTTGAGCACTCTCCACTGCGCACGAGGAGAACCCGCGCACCCCAGCGAAATTCCGGCGAGCAGCAATAAAAGCGTTTTCCGCTGTACTACGCCGATACTATTTCTTTTACTGTTTCTCCCCGTAAACCTCTTCAACCGCATTGTCTTAATAGTTTAGCAAACTCACGCGGTCGCGTGAGTTTGCTAAACACAGATACACGCGGCGAACACATAAAAAAATTGACAGAACGTGCTATAGAATGTAATGTTCGGCACAGCAACCCAAATAATCCACCGCGGCACCGCGCAACAAGTATTGCGCAACGCCAAAGTGGTTTGGGTTCTCACAACCAAATACCTCCTACTATGGAAACTGAACTGAACGGTATCTTAACTGGCATGATCATCGCACTGTTTTGTCTCGCAACGGGAACCCTTGCTTTCGCGCACGGACAGGCGTCGAAATCGGGGATGCTCCGCAAAATCAGTGTTCTTCTGCTGAGTATTAGCGCTGTCGCTTCTCTCACCCCAATCATGATCCGGCACTTCGCGAATCCGGATCACCTCACTACATCCTTTGGCCTCATCCTCACTGGCCTCTTCGGAGGATTCGCGCTCGTGGTGTACCACTGCATGAGGAAGAACGGTACTCCACATACTTTCCCCTGGTCGTTACGAGTCGGCATCGGAATGGTGGCAGCGGCAAGCATTTACGGACTCACCGAGGGGTTCTTGTTCGCGATGAATAACCCCATGCCTACTATCCAGTAAGGCATCTCCACTCTTCCGATTGAACATTCTTGAAACATCCTAAACCCAAAGGCAGCAGGAAAGGACTGCCAAAGTTTCAGGCCCCGCATAACGCACGTCGTTCTGCGGGGTTTGTCATTTCTTGCGGTATACTTGATAGATATGGAACTCACCCTCCTCGCGGTTATCCTCATTGCCCTCCTCGTCGGGATGTTCTATCTCCGCACGCTTCTCACGCCGAAAGAACAAAAGCCCGACCAGTCGCTTATCCTCCTCCAAAACCAGCTGAACGAGCTCACGCGGACGCTTGATACGAAGCTCGGGCAGGTTGCGAACGAATCGAAGCATACCGTGAGTGAAGTGACGCGGGCGATGCAGCAGCAATTCGGCCAGAGCGTCAAAATCATGGGCGACGTGACCGAGAAGCTCACGCAACTCGGCGAGACGAACAAACAGGTGGTAAGCTTCGCCGACCAACTCAAAAAACTCCAGGACACGCTCACCAACCCCAAACAGCGAGGCATTCTTGGAGAATATTACCTGGAGACTGTTTTGAAAAACGTTCTGCCGCCGGGGGGGTACCAAATGCAGTATCCGCTCGGGAGAGACGAGAAAACGGGTAAAGAACTTATCGTGGACGCCGTGGTGTTTATCGACAAGCGCATCATCCCGATTGATTCAAAGTTCAGCCTCGAAAACTATAACCGACTCGTTGCCGAGACCGACCCGCTCGACAAGAAGAAATACGAAGCCGCATTTGTTTCCGATATCAAGATGCGGATTGACGAAACGTCAAAATACGTGAAACCGGAGGAAGAAACAATGGATTTCGCATTCATGTTCATTCCCTCGGAGGCGATTTACTACGACCTCCTCATCAACAAAGTCGGGAGCACGGCGGATGAAAACAACCTCATCGCCTACGCGTTCCAGAAAAAAGTCGTCATCGTTTCCCCCACGTCGTTTCTCGCATATCTCCAGACCGTCCTCCAGGGCCTACGCAAACAAAAGATTTCGGAGCAGGCAAAAGACATCATCAAACAAGTCGAAAGCCTCCGCAAACACCTTATTACTTACGAAGAATATTTCGTGAAGATTGGAAAAAACCTGACCACCACCGTGAACGCCTACAATCACGCCCACAAAGAATTCGGGAAAATAGACAAGGACGTGCTGAAAATCACCGGCGAGGCGACGGAAACAGAACCCGCAACGCTTGAGGCACCGACGTTTGAAAACGAGGAAAGCGAAAACCGCTTTCTCTAGGAAGGCGGTTTTCTTTCTGCTACTTTTTCTTTCTGCGCAAGAACGTAGGAATGTCCCGTCGTCCCGCTGTCTGCGGGACTTCCTCACAACCTCTCGGTTTTGAGTGATTTCCTACACGGGGAAACTCCCGTTTCCCCGACCCCCTTCCCTGGGATATTCCTACTTCTTTTTCCTGCGTAAAAAAGTAGGAATATCCCAAATATCCACGTCCTGCCGCTCGGGCTTTTTGAGGTGCGCGTCCCCGGCTTTCTCGGGCTTCTCAATCTTTTCTCCCGACACCGACATCGCGGGCACAGACTGCCCAAACGACTCACGTTCCGCAGGGCGGCCTGCTTGCCGGTCAGGCGAGGATTTCTTCCCATGGGATTCTTCGGAATTGCCCTGCCGTTCAGGCAAATTCGCACGATTCTCCGATGCGTGCGGCGCGCCCGCAGATTTGAATCCGTCGAAGAACGCCTGCCGCGCAGGCGCGGAGGCCCCGCCGAAGAGCGAATTCCCTGCCGCACCGTTGAAACCCGCGGCAATCAAAGTCACCTTGAGCTGTTTCGGCTTCAAACGGCGGTCGTGGTACGCGCCGAAGATGAGGCGCACCGAGGGGTCCGCCGTCTGCGCCACTATTTTCGCCGCTTCATTAATCTCGTTCATGGTGAGGTCGCGCGAACCGGAAATCCCGAGGAGTACCCGCTTCGCCCCTTCCGCATTCGTTTCAAGGAGTGGCGAGTTCAGGGCGCTCTGCACGGCGTTCATCGCCCGTTCCGGTCCCGACGCAATCCCCACGCCCACAATCGCGGAACCCGCATCCTCAAGGATGCTCCGCACATCCGCGAAGTCGAGGTTGATAATTCCGGGGGAAACCACAAGCTCCACCACGCCTTTCAGGGCATTCCGGAGCACGTCATCAATCGCTTCAAACGCTTTCAAAATCGGAGTGTCTTTATTGATAATGTTAAAAATCCGGTCATTCGACACCACAATCATTGCATCCACCTTATCCTTAAGTTTCAATACCGCCTCCTGCGCAATCCGCTCGCGCTGGCTTCCCTCGAAACCGAAGGGCTTCGTCACCACCGCGACCACGAGCGCGCCCAACTGCTTTGCGATTTCCGCCACTACCGGCGTACCGCCGCTCCCCGTGCCTCCGCCGAATCCGGCAGTGAGAAATATGAGGTCGGAACCCCGCAATGCTTCGGTAATCTCCGAGCGGTTCTCCTCCGCCGCCTGCCGCCCCAAGTCAGGATTCATGCCCGTCCCCAGCCCGCGCGTGAGATTCTTGCCGATGTAAATCTTGTGGCGCACTTCCGCGTGGTCAAGGTCCTGATGGTCGGTGTTGATGGCGATAAACTGCACGCCCCGCACGAAGTCCCTCCCGATGCGCGAGACGGCGTTTGTCCCTCCTCCCCCGATTCCCACCACTTTCACGTTCGCGATGGGAGCAAACATCTTCTCCTTTTGCGGCGCTTTGGAAACCTTCTTTTTTCTCTTAGAGCTCATTTGCACCCATATTACACCCGCTGGAGCCCATTTCAATACCCCCTCCGTTCGCGATACCGGCTGATTTCTCGCGAAAACAAGGAACGACGACGAAGGTGTATGCCAATACTCCGAGGAGGAATGACGACGTTTTCGTCGGAAATCAGCCGTATCCCAGAGGGTTCCGTGCAATTCATTATCCTGCGGCGTTGCTCGTCGGAGCTGTACCTATGGTACTAATCTCCTCCTCACGCCTTGCAGGAATAACGAATTGCCCAGGAACGCGACGCGGAGGCGGTATTGAAATGGGCTCCACGTTAGGGCAAGAAGTAGCGGAGGAGATTTTTGAGTGACTTCAGTTCAAACTTGAAGTTCTTGAATGTCCGCTGGGATTCCCATTCCGCTTCTTCCGCGCCCCAGAGCACCAAGCCCAGCACCGTCGCAAACTCGGGGTCTTCAAAGTAACCGGAGAACTCCCCGCTTCCCGGTCCGAACACATTAAGCGACGCCCCGACTTGCGCGGACAACTTCAGTTCTTGCTTCACCAGTTCCGTAATGCCCGGAATCTTTGCGCCACCGCCGACGAGGACCGCGCCTCCGGGCAACTTTCCTGCTTTTCCGATGAGCTTCAGCTCTTCCTGCACGAATTCCAAAATTTCCGCAAGGCGGGACTCGATAATCTCACTCACATACCGGCGCGACGTAGTCCCTTTCACTTCGGGCGCAAATTTTCTTAGTTCGATTATTTCCTTCCCGGATATCTCGCGCGCACAGGCATAGCCGTAACTCAACTTCAGTTCTTCAGCCGCATCCACGGGTATGCGGAGCCCCACCGCAAGGTCGTTCGACACATTCCCCGAGCCTACCGGAAACTTCGCGAGTCCGATAAGCTTATTTTCCTCGTACACCGTCATGCCCGTCGTGCCCGCGCCGATGTCGATAAGCACCGTCCCCAGCTCCTTCTGGGCGCGGGAAAGAGCTGCGCGCGACGCCACAAGCGGCGCCCACACAAGCCCGCTGATACGTCCTCCCGCGAGCTCCACCACACGCATAAGATTTTTCACATGCGGCGTGAACACATCTATCACAAAACTCACCACCTCAAGGCGCGCTCCCGAAAGGCCGAGGGGGTCCGCAATATCTCCCACGCCATCCACAATAAACTCGCGCGTGACGTTGTGCACAATCGTGCGATTCGGCAGGAGATTCACCGCCTGCGCGGCTTTGATCACCCGTTCCACGTCATCCTGGTAAATTTCCGTGTCCGCCCGAGACACCGCCACAATACCCCGCGAGGTTTGTACCTTCGCCTGCGGCGTGCCGATTGCAAGGTAGAGATTTTTGAGCGCCGGCTTTGCAACCCTGCGCACCTCGGCAAGCACCCTGCTTATGGCATGTGACGCTTCCGTGACGTCCGCAATCGCGCCTTTCCGCACTCCCGCCGATTGCTCCCGATGCACAAGGCGAAGCGTTGGACGGCCGCGAACATTTTCCGCGACCGCCACCCTGATTGTAGTAGTCCCGATATCAAGTGCGGTGATGAATGAAGAAGCCATGGAATATCATAGGGGGAGTATACAAAACCTAGCGCGCACCTCCCGCATGTGCGAGAAGTTCTTTTTCCACCCGTTGCATCTCAATCGTATCACGCCGCCCGTCATGGCGGAAGCCAAGAAGGTGCGCAACTCCGTGCGCCACGAGCGCAAGAAGCTGCGGAGGTTCGTCGCCATACCGTTCGAAGTTCACATATACCTCACCCAAGAATACGGTACGGCCAGGATGAGGAAATCCACGCGGCTCTTCAAACGCGAGCACGTTCACCGTGCGCGCGCGCATTCCCGTGGTCGCCAACTTCAACGCGCGCATTTCTTCCTCTTCGACAAAAAAAATCTCCACTGCATTTGGAGGATACCCCACGGCACGCAGCGCCTTACGTACCGAGCGCCGCACTCGATTTTTGAGTTTTTCTGCGATGTTGTGCGTCTTTGAACTTCTCTTCATCCTCCAAGCGCTTCCTTAACTATCGCTCCCACGCGCGCGCCATCGGCTTTTCCGCGAAGCTCCTGCATCACCCCCTTCATGAGCGAACCGAAATCCTTCGCGCCTCCCGCATGGAGTCGGCGAACCACCTCCCCAATCTCCCCGTCGCTCGCTTGCGAGGGGAGATACTGCGCAATGAGCTCCGCCTCCGTTTTTTCCTGACTCGCAAGGTCGTTTCGCCCGCCTCTCCCATAAAGCTCCGCCGCCTCCCGCCGCTTTTTCGCTTCCCGCTCCAGTACCCGCACCGTATCCTCTTCCGACAACTCCCCGCCGCCTTTCGCGCGCGCTTCAATTTCCTGATTCTTGATTGCGGCGATGAGCATCCGCAACACCCCTACGCGCGCGGCGTTCCCCGCCTTCATCGCGTTCTTCATATCTGCAAAAATTTTCTCTTTGAGGGTCATGGGCATCAACTAATAACTGATGACTAATAACTCATAACAAAAACGACCCGGCGCGCCAGTCAATAAGTTATCAGTTATAAGTTATTGGTTATTAGTTTAGAGAATCCCTGCCTTTTTCATCCGCTCAATCTCCTGCTTCTTCGTTTCCCGATGAATCGCGGAGATGCGCCGCTTCACCCGGCTCGTCGGCCGTTTGCGGAATCGGCGCGATTTTGATTCCTTCAGTACTCCGCTCCGCTTCACTCTGCGTGAGAAGCGAAAAAACAGGGCGCTTACGCTCTCTCCCTCTTTTTTTCTTGTTTCTATCATTGTTGTAATTTTTTTTGCAATGCCTCCAGCGACTCTTTGGGAAAATTTTCCACTATACTGTGGAGCGACCCTCCTCCATCCCCCTCAAAACGCGGCAAGACATGTACATGAAGATGTTCTACGGCCTGCCCGCTGGCACGCCCTTCATTTATCCCTATGGTAAGCCCGTCCGCATCCAAACGCTCACGAATCACTCGCGCCACCCGTCGGACCGCGAGAAAAAGCGGCCCCACATATTCCTCGGCAAGATCGCTCAACTTCTCGGCATGCACCTTGGGGATTATCATCGCGTGCCCCGGCGCTTTCGGATGAATATCCAAAAACGCAAGCGCCGTTGCGTCCTCGTAGATGCGGTACGCCGGAATCTCTTGTACCACGATTTTGCAGAAGAGGCAATCCATTGGACTGGTTCGCGGTTATTGGTTGTGGAAACGAGTATAGTGGATAGTCTTATGTAATTAGGTTCCGAAACCCATCACCAATAACATAAGACCTAACTCGCCTCTACAACCAACAACGAATGACATGCTAGCGCAAGCGCTTCTTGATTTCCTCGACGATAGTATCCAAAGAAACCGTTTCTTGCAGTCCGGAACCCAGGTCGCGCACAATCACCGTGCCCTCATAAATCTCCCTTTGCCCGAAAATGAGCGCGAGGCGCGATCCCTCCTTGTCGGCCGACTTCAACTGCGCCTTCAAAGACTCCTTTGCAAGCGCCTCCTTGATATGGATTCCCGCGCGCCGCAACTCTTCGACAAACCGGAATGACTTCCGCTTTGCAAGATCCCCCGCATGCGCAACGAATACCACCGTGCGCGATTTAAGCGAGGGCACCAGCCCCTGCGCTTTCATAACGGGAATGATGCGCTCAACCGCAGCCGCGCCGCCCACTCCGGGCGTCGCGTGTCCTCCCAAAAATTCCGCGAGATAGTCGTACCGCCCCCCGCCCGCAAGCGCACCCGCTTCCTTTCCTTCCCCTTCGGTGAAAATTTCAAAGACCGTCCTGCTGTAGTAGTCCAATCCCCGTACCAACGTGTTCTCGAGTATATATGAAATTTTGAGTTCATCCAGATACTCAATCACGCCCTTGAAATGCGTGCTGCATGTGGAGCAGAGTTTATCCAAAATATTCGGCGCGCGCTCCCGCAATTGCACGCAACCGGGTTCTTTGCAATCCAAAAGACGCAACGGATTTACCTTGAACCGGCGCACGCAATCGGCACAAAGCTCCTTCTCGTGATTGCGGTAGTACGCGACAAGCTGCCTCCGGTAAATCGGCTGGCATACACGGCAGCCGATGGAATTTATCTTGAGTACAATATTTTTCACCCGAAGAATGCTGAACAGCCGCAAGAACAAAAGGATAACCTGCGCATCGTAGATAGAATCGTTTTGCCCTCCTATAATCTCAAAATCGAACTGCGTAAATTGGCGGTAACGCCCGAATTGAGGATTGTCGTGCCGGAACATGGGCCCCATTGCGAAAAGTTTTTGGGGCTGGCCGAGCCGCCCTAAACTGTGCCCGAGGTACGCCCGCATGATGGGAGCCGTATATTCCGGGCGAAGCGCGAGCAAATCCCCTCCCCGCGTCCTTAAGGAGTACATCTCCTTCGCAAATACATCGCTTGTTTCTCCCACCGTCTTCCGGAACACTTCCGCAAACTCGAGGACGGGAGTATCGATGCGGTGGAACCCGTAGCCATCTGCAATCTCATACACTGCACCTTCAATACGGCTCCAATACGCTTCATCCGCAGGAAGCACATCGTGCATGCCCTTCGGCTCTTGGAATACTTTTGGCACTTCCTTTCCTTCCTTTTTCTTTGGTTTTGTAGTCATAGTGTGAGATAAATCCTAAAAATGTTCCGAATTCGAAACGGTTTGAATCATTGGGATTTTGAACATTGGAATTTGTTTAGGATTTAGGATTTCGCTCGCCTCGCTGAAGTTCCGGCGAAGCGGGTGCTTCGGATTTTGCAGCTAGTACTGCGGCGCTGCGAATGCCTGAAGTTGCGGAAGGGGCCATAACCGAAGACGCGCAATACCCACCATATCTTTCGCCTCCAGGAACCCCCAGCTTCGCGAGTCGAAGCTGAATGAACGATTGTCGCCGAGGACAAAATACTCACGGTCATTCAATATATACTCCGCATCGCCTCCGGTGACCACCCCGGGAGGAAGGTACAACTCTTTGAGCGCGACGGGTTCGTTCGCACCCTGCGACGTTACCGAGATCTGATTGTTTTTAATTTGCACGCGCTCACCCGGCAAACCGATAATGCGCTTAATGAAATAAGCCGTCTGGTTGTTTTGATACTTGAAAACAACCACCTCGCCGCGCTCCGGCGCGCGAAAACGATAAGTAAGCTCGTCAATGAGAAGATAATCCCCGCTCTCAAAATTCGGCGCCATGCTTGACCCGCTCACCACAAAGGGCTGCACAAGAAATGTGCGCACAAGGAACACCGAACCCACCGCCACAAAAGCAATCTCGAAGACTTCCAAAAGCGATACAAGGAATTTACGCATGGAAAGGGTGGGTTAAGAGGAAGTATAATGGTCACGTGATAAGTTGTCTACGGCTCAACAGCTCCCGGTTGATTTACGATTTACGATTTACGATTTACGATTGATGCATATGGTGGCTCCGCATAACATCAAGCTTATATTAGGAATCGGCAACCCCGAGGCTGCGTTCGAGAATACCTACCACAACGCCGGAATACTCGCGCTTCAGTATCTCGCGGACCGGGACGGAGCCCCCGCGTTTCGCCGCGCTTCACACAGGGCCTTTGCATATGCGAGGGGAAAGCACTTTATATTCGCGCGCTCGCTTACGTACATGAACGAATCGGGGCGAAGCGCCCAAAACGCATGTGCGTTCTTTACAATACCGCCAAGCGCCCTGCTCGTACTCCATGACGAAAGCGACCTCGTTCTTGGTTCTTTTAAGGTATCGGTTTCAAGGGGTGCCGCGGGACACAAAGGAGTGGCTTCAATCGCTCACGCGCTCGGCACCAATGCATTCGCGCGGCTTCGTATCGGTATCCGCCCAAAAGAGGCGATCCGGCGAAAAGCGGGGGAATTTGTCCTTTCGCCCCTACCGTCCGGAGACCGCGCCGAACTCACGCGCGCGTTCGGTGAAATTGCCGAATCGTTAGGACTTGAGAATGAAGCGGATTGAGAAGGAGAACCCCTTCCCCGAAGTTTTTCTTATTTCCGTGAGCGGCAACTCGGTTCCTCCGAATAAGGGGTCGGCATCAAGCGCCTTTTTGAAATCGAGAATGTCGGTCTCCGATGGCGCTTCACCGCTTAAGGTCAACGGGGAAATGCTGTCCTGAAGGCGTAACCTGCTCATCGTGATGTGGTGCGTCTCAAGAAGCCCTTCTATTTTCTCCACAAGCGGGCCCTTCGGTTTGATAAGTTTCTTCGCGCTCTGAATAAGTCCCACGGTCTGGTTGAACCGCACCGCCTGCGATTGCAGAGAACTAATCTCGGCAACCTCTTCCTTCGTGAGTTGAAATGCTTGCTGAGACTCTAACGACCGCCTCATGTTAATCAAAAACGCATCGGCGCTCACGAAACTCACCAGCAAAAGGCCCATGACGGCGGGGACCACCACCCTCCAAAAACCTATGAAATTGAGGATTTGTTCATGCCGGAACCGCTCTTGCGCCCCGATTCCCAACAAACTTATGTCTTTATCTTCTCCTCGCGGCATCAGCCCGCGAAGGGCGGAACCGATTGCCACAAACCAGTCGGGGGTGAACTGGGCATCCGCAGTGATAGTAAGCGGCTGCACCGTGAGACCGAAATTCTTCACGATTATCTGCGACATCTCGCCCTGAAGCGCATTAGTAGACACCAACACCTCCTTGAGCGGCTCAGGCCAATGCGCGGTGTAGAAATTCAAAACTTGATACAAACTCCGCTTCAAAAGCGCCTCAAACGCCTCGCGGGTCACTTGCTGCTTCTCATTTTGCATCTCCTTCCAGCTGTGGAAATACTCAAAGTAGAGTTGTCCCCGACGTAGGATGAGGAAATCGAGCCCCGCAGTATCGAGATTGATAAGAATATACGGCTTCGCCAAATCTATGCGGACGCCGCGCTCGCGGACAAGCCGCGCAAGAGCAAGCGCGCGCGATTCAATCGCCACCACCACAAACCCCGTCTCTTCAAGCGCCTGTGTCACGTCATCCACCACCTTCCGGTCGACAAACGCGGAGAGCACCTCAAGCCGGAACGTGTCCTTGTCCTCCCCTACGAGCTGCCACCCCGAATATGCCTCCTTCACTTCTACGGGGGACACCATTTGCACATTAAGCTGCACGGCTTTTTCAAGATTTTCTCCCTGGATAATGGGAAGGCCGAACACCTGGCTATAGATGCTGATGGAACTTAAAGACACCACCACATTGATTTTCCCCTTTCCCCTTGCCTCGTCCTCACCCAAAATTTGTGCGCGGAGACGCTGCGCGGCGAGAATAAACTCCGCCCGATTCTGGATCCGATTCGACTCCATGAGCCCCGGCGGCAGGCGGAGGCTGGTGAATTTCCACGTCTTCCCGTCAAACACCGCGAAACGCAAGGCAGTATCGGAAATTTCAAGACCCCCGACCGGGGTACGCGCGCGAAGAAGCGCGAAGAAGCGCTTTGCGTAATAGCTTATCTTCGCCCCGAAGGGCGACGTCGGCGTAGTCATTTTTTTACTGGACTTCCTTCCATGATACAAGACTTATCTGCCCCGTCGAAGAAGTCACCGAAGCGACGAACTGGATTTTCCTTGTGTGGAATGATATGGTCGCAACGGAGACAACGGTGACAAGCCCCGTGGCGGGAGAATCCTGGGTGACCGTAACCAGCGCGCTGTCAGTCCCGAGCGGCATTGTGTACCCGGAGGGGCTGGAAAGGTCCTTGTTGCGGAGGAGCCGCAGATACGCATCCCGCGCTCCCGCATCGGCAATTGAAAGCGCGCGTTGCGCAACAGTAAAGCCATAGGTTGCATTTACAAAGCTTGACGCGAGAAACCCGAGCGTCACCCCTATGAGAATCACAATGCTTCCCACAAGGAATACGAAAGAAAGGGCGGCCTGCCCCCAGAGAGGTTTTAGGTTATAGGTTTTAGTTTGAAGCAGCACTGGTACTATTATACCTTTATACCTTCTTTTCTTTAACCTAAAACCTAACACCTATAACCTATGCTAGGGGCTCCAATTGATAATCACCTCGTTCACGGTTGGCGAAGTCGTCTGGTTACGGTTTGAAATGAGCGTTATCCGGTAACGAAAATAACGCTTCCCGCTGTGGAGCGTGTAATCAATGCGTTTCGAAACGTCCGGTCCCGTGGTGTAATACGTATTTGATGTGCCGTCGGACCCCGCATATGTCCACGGCCCGCTTGAAGAGTTCGACGTCGCGAACTGGAACCGCACCTGCGTCTCCGAGGGTTGGCTCCCGTGCCAGAGCACGGAATTGATCTGCGCACCTCCCGAGACCCCTGTGTCGTACGTTGCGGAATCAAGCGTCGCAAGCGCGGACGTCGCATTCCACGACGTCTGCACTTTGTAGTTCGAAACGCCGCACCCGTTATTGTTCGTACAATTAAAACTGAGCCAGCCCGCAGTGTCATTCCAGGCGTACCCGCTGAACGTCCCGCTGTCGGCGTCAATCAGTACTTGATAATTCGAAACTCCGCAACCGGTACCGGTGCTGTTATGGCAATCAAAGCTTATCCAACCATATTGGTCATTCCACCCGTAATTCGAGAGGTTGCCAATCCCATCGTTTGTCACCTGGTAGTTCGACTGGGCACAGATATTCCCGTTGCGCGTAGTGTGGCAATCAAGCGAAATATCCCCGACCGTGGATGTCGCGTATCCTCTCAAATTCTGCGCATTTACCTTCACCGTATCTTCCGCATAAAAGTCCATCCAGCCGATAAGGTCGTTCCATGCGTAGCGATTCGTGGAATTGATATCGGTGGCCGCGAAAACAGTATCTATCCCTACATACGCTCCCGCTATGGCACATGCACATACCAACGCAACAACGCAATATTTCCCCATATTTATGTTCGCCTTTTTCCCCATAATACCATTCATCCCTCACCCATGCAGGAGCATGAACGCTCCAGCGATACACATTCGCCACTTTGACATTCCGTATCCATTGTAAAACTCCTGCATGGGTGAGGGATTTATTGAAATTGAATCTGGATGGAGCCGGTGGTCGTGGCGTAATACATACTCGTAGATGTGGAGAAACGGCTACCGGTACTCGTCGCCGGAGTATCCTGCCCCGGACCTCCAAACCAATCAGTCTGGCTGAATACAAAGTTGTTGCGGGAACGCGTGAGATAGGTGGCGAGCGTGTTGGTCGCACTCTGCGGCCAGCGGTAGAGCACCGTAACTTTCTTCGTCGAGGGGTCGTTGGTGCCGCCGCTTGTCACGATAACGTCCCCCGCATCCCTGATTACCTCATCCAGATAAAAGTAGCGGGTGTAGGTAGTAGTTCCCACCTGGATACTCTCGGTGCCCGTCGCGTGGGAGAAGGGAGATGTGCTCGTCGTAAGGTAATACTGGTTTGCGGAGGTCGTCGCCAGCGCAAGCACGTTGTTCCAATTGCTGTCCGCCCACACCGAGACATTTTCCAAGAGCTCCTTCGCAAGACCCGCGCCCACCTGTGCACGGAGCGTTTGCGTATTCGAGCGGAGCACCGGCGCGATGATGGTCGCCCCCGCTCCAATCATGATAGCGCCAACGAGAAGCGCAATCAAAACCTCAATGAGGGACTGACCCTTTCGACTAGTAAGTAGTAAGTAGTAAGTAGTAAGTAAATTTCGATTCTTTGCCATTGCATTAGTATTCTACTATCTACCACATACTACCTACCCTCTAGTACGTCACTGCTCCGCTTGACGCCACGGAAATAGTCGAGGAAGCATTTCCCGACCTCATAATAATCGACACCGAGGTGGAAGCGGATGGGGCGCCGACAATCTGGCTGAACGTCACCTCTGTAGAAGACCCCGCGCCGAGCGTCGAGGTCACGTACGCGACGCTCGCGGGAAGCTTATAATACCCGACTCTTGTCGAGGTCGCATACGTCCCATAGAACAAAGAAAAAAACGGATAGGTTGAAGTGCTGTTCTCAAAGCGCACGCCCCAGGTGGTGCTTGAAGCCCTCGCGCCAGCACGGCTCTGCGCCTCCCTGAGCGTCGCCGCGATTTGCTTCGTCGTATTAGAAAGCTCACTCTTGTTCCGGTATGCGGCGAGACCCGGGAAAAGAAACGCCGCAAGTATCGCTCCCACAAACATAACCAGCAGTGCTTCGAGGATGCTGAATCCCCCCCGCATAGGTTTTAGAATATTCAGAAAGTTCATTTTCAGTGATTTTATTTGACTCGCATTTCACTATCACCTAACACCTTTAACCTAGAACCTACTTCTAGAACTGCGTCGTCAGCTGATAAATCGGCACAATGATAGAGAGCGCAATAAGCACCACAATCCCTCCCATGCACATGATAAGTATCGGCTCGAGAACCGCGACAAGCGACTTGATGTTCGCATCAATGCTTGAGGAATAAAAATCTCCCAGAGTCTGGAGCACTTCTTCAAGGTGCCCCGCCTTTTCGGAAATTGCGACGAGGTTCACCAGCACTTTCGGGAACACCGCCTCCTTCCGGAACGCCTCACCGATAGTAAGCCCCTTTGCAAGGCCCTCGTGCGCGACACGGAGAAGCGCATACCGGTATTCTTCGGCGCCCACCGCATCCGCCGTCACTTCGATTGCCTGAATAATCGGGAGGCCGGCTTTAAAGAGCAATGCCAACGTGGTAACGCACCGCTGAATCGCCACTTCGCGGTAGACGGCTCTGATATACGGGGTGCGGCTCAATACGCTGTCTAAAATGTGTTTGCCCACCGCGGTGCGCGTGAAGAAATATATTCCTCCCCCAAGAAGCGCCACAAACAACACGGCGATAATTACAATATGGTCGCCGATGAAAAGGCCCACGCCGAAGACAATCCGTGAAAAGAACGGCGGGTTAATCCCACTTTCCTCAAACACGCGGGCTATTTTGGGCAGCGCGAAGGTAACGAGGAACGTGAGCACAAAAAACGCGGCGACGAGAAGAATCACGGGGTACACCATCGCCGACCGGATCCGTGAACGCAGCTCCGCCTCGCGACCCATGGAAACCGAAAGGTCTTCAAAAGTTTGCTGCAAACTGCCCGATGCTTCTGCGGCTTTAATGAGGTTGACGAACGTGGAAGGGAAAATGTTCGGGTACTTCCCGAACGCCTGATGGAACGGGAGCCCCCGCGTGAGATTTTCTCGCACTTCAAGCAGAAAATTCCGCATCGCGGGATTTTCGAAATCCCCTATCAAGATGTTGATTGCGGAGAGAAGGTCGGTTCCCACGCGGAGCATCAGTGCGAGGTACTTGGTAAGAAACACCTTGTCGGTTACGGTAATTCCCCCGAAAATCCTGCGCACGCCGAGACTACCCTTCGTAAGAAGAGTAACCGTTACCGGACGGAGGTCCTTCGAGGAAAGGAACTGCAATACATGCGCGAGGTCCGCCGCATCGGTGTCCCCCTCAACCACTCTCCCTGTTTTGTCGGATGCGACGTAGTGATAGAGCATACAAAAGTAAAGATTCAATACAAAAATGGAAAATGATTGAGTTCCGCCTACGGCGGAACACTTCAATTTTTATCTTTGCATTTTCATCTTTTATTTTACTCCCTAATGACCCGCAGCACTTCATCAATGGTAGTAAGCGCAAGTTCCGCTTTTTCGAGACCGTCCTCAAACATCGTGCGCATCCCCGCCTTTCGCGCTTCGACCCGCAGCATGTCCAAATCAAAATTCCGGTCGTTGATGATGGCTTTCACTCTGTCCGTAACCTGAAGCACTTCGAAAATGCCAAGTCTTCCTTTATAACCGGAATTGCCGCATGCGGGGCACCCCTTGCCGCGGTAGATGGTTTTCGGCACATGCGTTTCTTTTTCATTGCCCAGCTCCTTGAACTGCTTCTCTATTATCTGCGTGTATTCGGGCTTCACTCCTTCCGAAAAAATGCATGTCGGACAAATCCGCCGCACCAGCCGCTGCGCGATGACCACATTCAGCACCGACGCGACAAGGAACGGCGGGACACCGAGGTCAAAGAGCCGAGGAATCGCGGTGGGAGCGTCGTTCGTGTGCAGCGAGGAAAGAAGAAGGTGGCCGGTTAAGGCCGCCTGCACGGAAATATTCGCGGTCTCGGCATCCCGGATTTCCCCCACCATGATCACGTTCGGATCCTGCCGCAAAATCGCGCGAAGTCCGCTCGCAAAGGTAATTCCCGCCAGCGGATTCATCTGCGTCTGGTTCACGTACCGCATGTTGTATTCAATGGGGTCCTCAACCGTGACAATGTTCACAAGCGGCTTGTTCAAGATGTTAATGAGGGCGTAGAGCGTAGTCGTTTTTCCCGAACCGGTAGGGCCACAAGAGAGCACCATGCCGTAGGTCTTCTTGAGGTTGGCGCGCACTATCGCCGCGTACGGCGGCAAAAAACCCAGCTCCTCAATCGACAGAGGTTTTTGCGCCGATTCAAGCAACCGCACTTCGATTTTCTCGCCATAATACGTTGGCATCACCGACACGCGTACATCAACCGTCTCATTTATGATTCTGTGACGGAACCGCCCGTCTTGCGGCCGGAAATGTTCGTCAATTTTGAGCCCCGCAAGGAGCTTGATGCGGGCAAGAAGCGCCGGATGAATCGCTTTCGGAATTGCCATCACTTCATGCAAGATGCCGTCCACCCGGTAACGGACGAGTGTCTCATCCTCAAGCGCTTCAACGTGCACGTCGGACGCGCGGGAAGCAATGGCGAACGAAAGGAGATTGTCCACGATCGCGACCACCGGCACCTCCGCTGCCGCCTCTTCGGCGCTCTTCGTCTGTTTTTCAAGAGACGCGTGGATGTTTTCTTCAATAAGCTTCTTGAAGTCTTTCCCGAGTTCAAATCCGTAAATCGCGAACCCTCTGCTCAAATCCTCCGACAGCCCGAGAAACGGCCTTACATTCGCTTTGAGATGCTGCGACAAAAATTCGATGGTCTCGAGGTCGGAGGGGTCCGCCATCGCGACATCATAGGTGCCGTTCTGTTCGCGCCCGAATACGATTACCTGCCGCTGGCGCGCGATGTCTTCCGAAAGAAGTTCCACCAGATTTTTGTCGAGGGGCTGCACCCGCAGATTCACCCGCCCCACCCCGAGCATTTTCGCCACAAGGTCGCCGAGGTATTCGGACGCAAGTACTCCTTCCGACACCAACACATCCAGAATATTCTGGTTCTTCCTGTCCGCCTCCGCGTAGAAAGCGTCGTACCGCTCGGGCGTGATGAGATTCTCCTCAACGAGGCGCCGCTTGAGTTGCGGAGAGGGAATGGGTATTTTCATGAGAGTATTCGGGGATGCTGTGAGAGTATTGGTGGATGGTTGAAAGTTATAGAAGCGAGTATGGTCATTGGCGGAGAGTCTTTGGTGCACATTGCCCTACAACCACTAACCATTTTCCAGACTCGCTTCCATAACCAACAACCAGAGACTTTCCCCATTCGCATTATTCGCCTTTGATTCGCATTATTCGCGATTACTCCTACAATATAAAGAAATCCAGCGCCGACGCCGGAATCACATATGTCTTCAAAATTATAACAAACACGGCCGTCGGCACCCACCAATAGTAGAGCGGGGCGCGGCCCCATCCTCGCATCTGGTAGAAACCCGAAACCCCTGTCCCCACAAAAAACATCGCGACGAGATACAAAAGAAACGCCGGATACCCACTCATAAAGAAGCAAAAACCGATGAGCGTCGGCTCATCACTTTCAAAAAAACGTTCGCCGTATTTCCGATTCATCCGCACGGCGAGCCACATCGCAAGAAGGCCCGCAACGAGCGCAATACCCCACGGAGCCAAGAGCCGCTCACCTACATACGAGAAGAAATACCCGGGGGGCTGGTAAGGAGGAAGGAAAAACTTTCCCAATCCGTTCCCCCGCCATCCGGCATATACAAGATATGCCCACGAAGCGAGTATCCCGCCGATTCCCGCGATGCCCATGAACCACAACCGGCGGATCGCGGGGGCGACACATACGCGCGCCGCACACTGCACCACAAACGCGGCGATAAGCAAGACAAGGCCCACTTTCTCCGCAAGTTGCATCGGTTTCCTACGATTCCTACAAACTCAAACCCGGCGCCGTGCCCACTTCATGGAGGGACGAGCTTGAACCTCCGTCCGTTGATTCCGCATCATTCCCTCCTCCGTTCGAATACCGGGTGCTCTCCAGCTTGGCGTTCATCTCAAAAGTCTGATTGGTGGTGTCCGCCGCATAGGTATAAAAGTATGTCGCATTGTTCACCGGGTCCACCGGCTCCACGCTAAGAGGGGCGCCGGAACTGATTGCCGTGAAATTCACCGGAATCCAGCCGGTGCCCGTCACATTTCGCAAAGAAGTAGTGGAAACGGTGGTCGCCGTCGAGTAACGGTTCCCGCATCCCGAAGTGGCAACGGTCGAAGAACCATGCGCATAGCACGTGCTGCTGTTCCCCGCGAGCGAAGGGCTTGCCACATCCGAAAGGTAAAGACTCAACGAACTCTTCAGTGTGGCGAGGTCGGAAATACGCGTCGAGTCACGCGCCTGCCGGAGAAGCTGAACCGGGTTAAGCGTAATCACCAACACCACGGAGAGAATCGCCACAATCGCAATCACGACGAGAAGCTCGATGAGAGTGAATCCCTTCGGCGAACTCAGAGCAAGTCCTTTTTTATTGGGGAGCTGGCGCTCGGATTTCATGGTCAGCGCACGTGTCTAATGTAAGCAGTATAGCACACCCGCGCAAAGGGAAGCTCCACTGCGCCGCCGACGAAGCCGCTACAAACTCAACCCCGCAGCAGTACCGACTTCATAGAGCGTGGAACTTGAACCTCCATCCTGCGATTCCACATCGTTCGCCCCTCCGCCGTTCGAGTAGCGAGTGCTCTCCATTTTTGCGTTCAACTCAAAAGTTTGGGTCGTGCTGGTCGCCGCGTAGGAGTAGAAATAGGTTGCGTTGTTGATGGGATCAATCGGGTATATGCTCAAAGGCGCGCCCGAACTTATGGCAGTGAGGTTCACCGGAATCCACCCGCTTCCCGCCACGGTACGCGCGGTGGTGGTGCTCACCGAATTCGTCACCAGATAACGGCCGCTACAGCTCACGTTTGCCGCGACAACCGTAGAAGACGCATGCGTGTAGCACGCGCCGTTCGTGCCGAGCGTAGGACTTGCAATGTCTGCAAGATAAAGACTGATTGCGGTTTTGACGGTGTTCAAATCGGAAATGCGCGTCGAGTCGCGTGACTGGGCGAGAATTTGGGCGGGGTTCAGGGTAAGAACCAACACCACCGCGAGAATAGCGACGATGGCGATTACCACCAACAGCTCGATAAGCGTGAAGCCCTTCTCTCCTGCGGAACCGTAAGGTTTGTGCATTACATTATAAGAAACCTGCTGTTGCTTCATATTATGAAAGGTATTCTAGCAAAATCAAATAGAAGGTGGTGTGGACAACTTTTATTTATATGATGCCATGAAACGAGAAATCTACAAGCTCAACCCCGCAGCAGTACCGACTTCATAGAGCGTGGAACTTGAACCTCCATCCTGCGATTCCACATCGTTCGCCCCTCCGCCGTTCGAGTAGCGAGTGCTCTCCATTTTTGCGTTCAACTCAAAAGTTTGGGTCGTGCTGGTCGCCGCGTAGGAGTAGAAATAGGTTGCGTTGTTGATGGGATCAATCGGGTATATGCTCAAAGGCGCGCCCGAACTTATGGCAGTGAGGTTCACCGGAATCCACCCGCTTCCCGCCACGGTACGCGCGGTGGTGGTGGTGACTGTCGGTACGGTTGATGTCACAAACGCAGTCATTGTGAGATAGCGGCCGCTGCAAGTCGTATTCGCCATCTGAATCCCTGAAGACGCGTGCACATAACACGAGCCGTTCGTGCCGAGCGAAGGACTTGCAATGTCTGCAAGATAAAGACTGATTGCGGTTTTGACGGTGTTCAAGTCCGAAATGCGCGTCGAGTCGCGCGCCTGCGCGAGAATCTGCGCGGGGTTCAAAGTAAGAACCAACACCACCGCGAGAATAGCGACGATGGCGATTACCACCAACAACTCGATAAGCGTGAAGCCCTTCTCTCCTCTTGGGTTATAAGGTTTGTGCATTGTAAGAAACCCCTTCTTATTACTTTGGTATTATAAAGGCAATTCTAGCAGAGTTAAAATGAAAAGGGGATAACCATATTATACCTCTCGAGAAAAATCGGCGAAGTCCCCTGGCGGCTCCGCCTCAAACCGCATCATGCTCCCCGAAAGGAGCGGGAGCTCAATTGAGAGCGCATGCAACATGAGCCGCTCGTGCCCGGCGGGACTTTTCCTCTTGGTATAGAGCGCGTCTCCCACAATCGGGTGCCCGATTGAGACGCAATGCACCCGTATCTGGTGCGTGCGTCCGGTCTCCGGCGAAACCTTGAGGAGCGAGAACGATTCTCCGTTCTTCGTAATCTCTTCTTCCACTTTATACCGAGTGACTGCCTCCTTCGCCATTTTAAGAGAGCGCGTGCTCCGGCGCGTACTCCCCGATACAATGCCGATCGGTTGCGTAATGACGCCTTTGCATTCCTTCAGTTTCCCGAAGACCCATGCGAGATAGACCTTCCGCATCTTCCTTCCCGCAAAAAGCGATTTCAGATAGTTGAACGATTCCTGCGTCCGCGCGACAATTATGACGCCCGACGTATCCCTGTCAAGCCGGTGCACAATTCCGGGACGTGAAGGGTCGCTTGCCCCGTTACTGCCGTCAGGCAGTTTTACGGGGTCTCCAACCATCTTGATTTCGGGGTATCGCGCGAGGAGCCAATCCACGAGCGTCGCTTCTCCCCCTTTATTACTTACTCCTTGTCCCTTGTTGCTTGTCGCTTGTCGCTTATTGCTCACCGCATGAACAAGGAGTCCCGCGGGTTTGTTCACCACAATAATATCTTTGTCTTCATATATGCACTCCACACTTTCACTCATTGCTTGATTATACTGCCATAAAAATGCGCGTGGCCAGCAAGTATGGAAACCTGCTGGCCCGCAATAAACGCCTCCGGCCGTTTGCAAAAACCGTGCCATATCCTATAAAGTATTGGAACCCATCTCAATAATACCTCCAACCCGCGTTGCGAGCGGTTTTCTCCCAATCGCAAGGCGCGCCGAGGAGATAATAGCTGGGCTATAGCTCCGAAGGCGGAACGCGGCGAGTGGGAAAAACCGCCGCAACCCTCCGGGATATGGCAAATTTCCTCAATACCTGCGTCGCTCCTCTTCGGAGTATTGACATACACCTTCATCGTCGCTTCTTGGTCTTGAGGAAATTGGCTCATAGCGCGGGCGGAGGTATTATTGAGATGGGTTCTAGCATTCCGCGCGTGTAGCTCAGTGGTAGAGCACAGTCCTGATAAGACTGGGGTCGAAGGTCCGATTCCTTCCACGCGCACCGAGCGAATGCGCGATTAGCTCAGTGGCAGAGCACTTGCATGACACGCAAGGGGTCGCAGGTTCAATCCCTGCATCGCGCACCCTTACTCGATGCCCGGCAACTTCAGTTTTCTGAGTTCTTCAAAGCGGAACGTTGCGCTCTTCTCATCCCCTTTCTGAATCGAGATTGCCTGCGCAAGATTTCCCGTGAGCGTCGTGATTGCCCAGCTGATATACCCGACGAGGGCTATCAAAAGGCAGACCGCGCAGAGTACAAGCACGGATTCCTGGTGGGCACGGAAAAAGCCTCGAAGGGTCATGGTAAAGGGGCTTACCTGAAAAATACTCTCCCCTGGGTGAAAAGTCTATATCCTTCGACGCTCCGCACTATGTCGAACGTATCGAATGTCGCAAGAAACCGGGGCGGTTCCATCTCCACGTCTTTAAGGAAACCAAGTACGTCTTCGAATGTCCCGTTCACATCGAGAGCGAAGCTCACCGCGCCGGGAGCATTCCCTTGTGGCGGCGTCTGCCCGCCCTGAAAACCGAAGTTTAGCGTGAGCTGCCGCACGCGCGCAAGGTTATCGAGCGTACGCGGGAAATCCAGCAGCTGTTCCTGCGTAGGAAGAAACGCGTTCATCTTCTGTTCATACCGAAGCGCCTGCGCTGCATTGCGCTTGAGCTCCGCAAGAATCGCGATGGATGCGGAACGCTCACGAATGAGCGCGCGGTCCTGCACCACCTTGCCCCGCTGGACATTGAGATCGGCGGCAAACCACCCCACCACCGCGGCAAGAAGCGCAATCATCCCTCCCGCGATGCCAGCTTGCACAAGAAATCTTCGCCTGAAATTCGTTTCCATTCTTTCATTCTAGCAAAATCGCCTCAAATGACCCGTTCGGACAAGGAAGTGTGCCCCGTTGGAAAATTGTAGGACATCTTTTTTGGGAAGTATACAAAGTTCATAAAAAATCGCGGCCAGAAAATATTACAGTATTGGATTTTCTAACGAGGTGTACAATGAAACGATGCATGCGCGTACGGAGAATTTTTCCGAGCATCCTTATTTCCACGCCGCCGCACTCGCGCTCGAGGGAGACACCGCAAAGCTCCGGGCGTTGAAAGAACGCCACTCCACCTGGAAAGCCACGTGGGAAACGCTTGCTGCGAAAGGCATTGCACCCGCACCGGAAGCTGCGTGGGAAACGCTCGTGCGCGCGCATATTACCCTTGTACTTCAAGAAGATGCGCGCTTCCCGGCACTCCTTCGGGAAACCCCCCTCCCTCCCCTCGGACTCTATGTCCGCGGCGCACTCCCTCCCGACACTCAACCCGCACTCGCCATTGTGGGAACCCGCAAAGCGACCCGGAACGGCCGGGAGCTCGCGCATGCGCTTGCACGGGAACTTGGCGCGTCTTTTTCCATCGTAAGCGGCCTGGCGCTCGGCGTTGATGCCGCGGCACACGCAGGATGCCTTGAAGGAAACGGGCACACTGTCGCCGTGCTCGCCGGCGGAGTCGATGCGCCGCAACCGCAGACAAACGCCGCGCTTGCCGCCCGCATCCTTGAACGGGGCGGAGCGCTTGTCTCCGAATATCCCCCGGGGAGCGCTCCCGTCCCGTACCGGTTCCTTGAGCGAAACCGGATTGTGAGCGGCCTCTGCCGCGGAGTCGTTATCGTCGAAGCCCCCGAGGGGTCGGGTTCGCTCGTAACCGCGCGGCTCGCGCTTGAGCAGAACAGAGAAGTATTTGTCCTGCCGGGTCCCGTGACGCACACGAACTTCCGCGGCTCGCACGCGCTCATCCGCACGGGTGCCCGGCTTGTGCGCAACGCCGCAGATATTCTCGAAGATTTGGGGTATGCGGAGGACGCAAATTCTCCTCAATCCTCGCGCGCGCTCCCGCCCTTGAGCGCAGACGAAGAAACGGTGGTTGCCGTCCTGCGCGACGCCGCGACGCCCCTCTCCGTGGACTCCATCGTCGGCGCAACTTCGCTCGACCCGTCAATGGTAAACAGGACCTTGAGTTTTCTCCTGATGAAAAACGTGGTACAAGAAACCGAAGGCGGGTACGTGCTCCGCAACAACCATGGCTAAAACAGATAAACCTCTTATCATCGTCGAATCTCCCACGAAGGCGAGAACGATTTCGCGATTCTTGGGGCCAGCATATACGCTTGCCTCTTCATACGGCCACATACGCGATCTGCCAAAAAGCAAACTCGGCATAGATGTCGCGAAGCGCTTCGCGCCCACATACGTCATCCCGCCCAAAGCGAAAGAAGTGGTCGCTGCTCTTAAGAAGGAAGCCCGCGCGGCCTCATCCGTGATTCTCGCGACTGACGAAGACCGGGAGGGAGAAGCGATTGCGTGGCATCTCCTCCACGCCCTCGAACTTGCGGGCTCCGGCGCAAAGGGCAAAAAAACGAAAGCGATAGAGCGTATCGTGTTCCACGAAATCACGAAGGGCGCGATTGAAGAAGCATTGCGGCACCCCCGGGAAATCGACTTGAAGCTCGTGGATGCGCAGCAGGCGCGCCGCATCCTGGACCGCCTCGTGGGGTACGAGCTTTCCCCTTTTCTCTGGAGGAAAATCCGCTACGGCCTCTCCGCAGGGCGCGTCCAGTCCGTCGCCGTCCGCCTCATCGTCGAGCGCGAACGCGAAATCAAAAAATTCCTCCGCGAAGAATATTGGACCATTGAAGCGGAGTTTGAAAAAAAAGACTTGCCCGCCGGAGCATCCGCGAAGGAGGGTGTGAAACCCTTCTCTGCACGACTCACGTCATTCCGCGGAGAATCAATTCCCAAAATGGCCGTCCGGAACGAAGCCCAGGCGAACCGCATCGCGGACGAAGTCCGGGAGGGACCGCATCGGGTGCTCTCCGTATCAAAAAAGGACATGACGCGGAACCCCGCGGCGCCTTTCACGACCGCCACGTTGCAACAAGAGGCATCGCGAAAACTCGGTTTCTCCGCAAAGCAGACCATGACCATTGCGCAGCGCCTGTATGAAGAAGGAGCTATCACCTACATGAGGACCGACAGCGTACATCTTGCGGAAAGCGCGGTTGCCCAAGCGAAAGCAGTCATCACCGAACAGTTCGGCGCTTCCTACGCACTTCCCGCGCCACGCCGCTACGCCACCAAAAGCAAAGGAGCCCAGGAGGCGCACGAAGCAATCCGCCCCACCGACCTCGCCCGCCACTCGACATTTCGAAATATCGATATTTCGAGTTTGGGCGACCGCGGCGCGCAACGGCTGTATGACCTTATTTGGAAACGCACGGTTGCATCCCAAATGCAGAGCGCGCAGCTTGAACAAACGAGCGTGGACATCGGCGCGGAAGGGCACCACGTGTTCCGCGCAAGCGGTCAAGTGGTAAAGTTCGACGGTTTCATCCGCGCATATACCGAAGGGCAGGACGAACCCGAGGAAGAGGCGGGTATGCTTCCCGAACTCCGCGAAGGCGAAACGCTCTCGCTCGCGGCGCTTCTCCCCCGGCAACACTTCACCGAACCTCCCCCGCGCTACACCGATGCAACGCTCATTAAATCGCTCGAGGCGGAAGGCATCGGGCGCCCCTCCACGTACGCTCCTACGCTCTCCACCATCCAGGACCGCGGTTATGTGGAGAAACAAGAACGCGCGTATCACCCCACGGAAATCGGCACGGTGGTGAACGACCTCCTCGTCGAGCACTTTCCGGAAATCGTAGATATCCACTTTACGTCTCACATCGAAGAAGAGCTTGATGCGGTCGCAGAAGGAAAAATCCAGTGGGAGGAAGTGTGCAAAGAGTTCTACGCGCCTTTCAAATCACGCCTTATTGAAAAAGAGGAAACCGTCCTCAAACATGTAGAGGTGTCTGAAACGCCCTGCCCGCATTGCGGGAAAATGATGCTCATTAAGTTCGGCCGCATGGGCAAGTTCCTCGCCTGTCCGGAGCCGGAGAGCAAAGTCACGCTCCCGATGCCGGAGGAAGCCGCAAAGATACGGAAACTTGAGGAGAAAACGAAAGACGAGCGGTGTCCCCTCTGCGGGAAAGCGATGAACGTGAAGCGCGGGAGGTTCGGATTCTTCCTCGGCTGCAGCGAGTACCCGAAATGCAAAGGCGTCGCAAAGATATGGAACAAAACCGGATTCACGTGCCCATCGTGCCTTGCGACGGACGCGCGCAAAGAAAAACCCGGGGATATTGTGGAAAAGAAAGGGAAGGGGCGGCGCATACCTTTCTACGCATGTACGCGCTATCCTGACTGCACGTTTGTGATGAATAAAAAACCGGAAAATCAGGCGGAGCTCGATGCGGGATTCGAAACATGGAAGAACAAGCCGCCCGCCGTCGCCAAGCCTACCTACCGGTCAGGCAGGGCTATGTCGGGCAAGCCAGCCTCCGCGAAAAAATAGAGCATCACGCCTCTTCTTTTGTGCCCAGCTTGTGTAAGATGCTCTGCAATTCCTCCGGCGAGTAAAAGAGAATAGTGATTTTCCCGCCCGCCTCGGTCTGCACGATTTTGACCGGCGTACCGAGCTCGGACGTAAGTTTTTCTTCGAGCGCGAGAAGCTCCGGTGAAATCGCCAGAATTCCCTTGTCCCTTGTCCCTTGTTCCATGTCGCTTGAGCTGGCGGGTTTCTTCGCCCCAATCCGCAACCGCAACTCCCGGGTGGTAAGATGCCGGTCTCCAAGGTCGCGGAACAATTTTTCCTGCGCGTCGGGGTCGGTCACCGAAAGAAGCAGCCGCGCGTGGCTTTCGCTGATTTCCCCTCTTGAAACCGCGTCTTGGATGTAGGTGGGCGCATCAAGAAGCCGGAGCGTATTTGCCACTACTTCACGGCTTTTCCCGAGGCGGGAGGCAATCTCCCGCTGGGTGAGACGGAACTCGTCCTGAAGCCGTGCGAATGCGCGCGCCATCTCCACGGGATTCAAATTCTCGCGCTGGATGTTTTCAATCACCGCCATCTCAAGGCGGTTCCGCTCGGTGTCTACGGTGCGCACAATCGCGGGCACCCGCTCAAGCCCCAGAAGCTTCGCCGCCATAAGCCGCCGTTCCCCCGCGATGAGTTCATAGGACACCGCAACGCCCGTCGGCGTTTCGCGCTCAACCTTCGTCACGACGAGCGGCTGCAGAATCCCAAACTCGCGGATGGACTGCGCAAGCTCCCGCAAACTTTCATCGTTGAACTCTTTGCGCGGCTGATGGGGATTCGGCGCGATTTTTTCAACCTCGATTTGGAATATTGCCTGTCCCTTTTCGGCAAAATTCTCCCGAGGAGGGGGTGCAGGTGCGGGTTTGTCCGCCGTAGCTTCAGCGGAGACGGGCGACTCCTTTCCTTGGTCGACTTGGAGCGGCGGCACACCCTTGTCCCTTGTCGCTTGTTCCTTGTCGCTCGGAAAAGGCGCCGCGAGCGCGGACTCTTGCCCCACGGGTTCTGTGCCTCCGGGGTCAAAAGGTTCGGAAGGCGGGATTAATGATTCAAGTCCTTTGCCCAACATAGGTTATAGGTTGTAGGTTTTAGGTGTTAGAGAACAGCGTGGAAATTCCCGAAGTTCGGGCTCGCGAGAAGAGCGAAGGGAGAATCGTGGTGCGCGCGCTCCTGAAGCATCACCTCATATGCAAAGCGCTGGTATGCCAAAGCACCGGTGGAATCCGGCCGGTAGAGTGCCACGGGCTTCGAGAAACTCGGTGCCTCCGCGAGCGCCACGCTCCTTGGAATCTCCACGTCAAAGACCCTGGAGGGAAAATTCTTCCGGAGGTTCCACGCGACTTCCCTGCTGAATTTTTCGCGCTTGTCATACATCGTGATAAGCGCCCCCGCCACGGATAGCGGATGCTTCAGGTTGTCGCGAATAAGCTTTATGGTTTGCAGTAGCTGCCCGATTCCCTCCAGACTGTAGTACTCCGCCTGCACGGGGATAAGCACCTCGTCCGCGGCGACAAGGCCGTTTACCGTAAGCAAGCTCAAGCTCGGCGGCAAGTCGATGAATATATAGTGGTACTTATGCCGCACGCGATGAATGAATTTTCTCAAAAACGACTCGCGCTGCGGCACATGCACCAGCTCCACAAGCGCACCCGCGAGGTGCGGCGCCGCAGGAAACAAGTGTAAATTTTGGAGCACCGACGTTTTCAAAATATGGTGCGGCTCCGCGGCGCCGATAATGCCGTGATAAATGCTCCGCTCCGTTTTCATCGGGTCCGCGCCCAACGCCGAACTCGCATTCGCCTGCGGGTCAAAGTCCACGAGGAGCACTCTCCGCCCCATGATAGCGAGGTACGCACTTAAATTAACCGCCGTGGTAGTTTTCCCAACTCCCCCTTTTTGATTGCATACTGCGATTACCCTTGCCATAGATTCTCATTGATTTTACGCCACTTTTTGGCATAATCAAACATCAGAAAGGGCATGTGGCGGAACCGGCATACGCGTAGCACTCAAAATGCTATGACCTCACGGTCATGTGGGTTCGACTCCCACCATGCCCACAAACGATGACAAGGATAAAATCTCCCGAAAAAGAATTTGCGTGGACGGCTGAACTGGCATATGTAGTTGGACTCCTTGCGACTGACGGATGTCTCTCAAAAGATGGGCGGCATATCGTCATGCGTTCTTCTGAAAAGCCGATGCTTCGTACATTCAAAAAATGCCTCAATATTTCCAATAAAATCGGGACAACGAAAAACAGCAAAACTCCTTCTTATAGGGTGCAATTGAGCAACGTCCAACTATACCGCTGGCTGGAAAAAATAGGTCTTTCCCAAGCAAAAACACACACCATCGGGGAATTGCAAATACCTGACGAATTTTTCCGGGACTTCCTTCGGGGTCATCTTGATGGAGATGGAAGTATCTACGGATATATTGACCGCTACAACCAATATCGAGGCCGCACCTACGTAAACCAAAGAATCTTCACCCGTTTTATATCAGCAAGTAAAATTCATATTGAATGGCTCTCCTCAAAAATCAAAGTGCTCGCGGGCGTACACGGTGCCCTTATTGAAGAAAAACCTCATGCGCCAGGGCGCGTATCCATCTGGGAACTTAAATTCGCAAAAAAGGAATCAGTAAAGCTACTCAATTGGATTTACTATGCGCCCAAAATTCCTTGCCTCAAACGGAAACGTATACTCGCGGGCAAACTCATGAATCGCATTGCGAAAGAAAAACGGAGGAAGTATACGAGAATAGCGACATGAAAGCGACCCCTTCCACATCTTATTATATAGGAATTGTGATAAGATAATTTTGGAGCCGCACCGCTCAAAACCGCAAAAGAACCCGGAGAAAAACATCGGCTCGAACCATATTTTAATTTTGGGGGAAGAAATTTTTTAATCATATGGAACAAAAAAGAAATTGGCCAAAAGATTTTAACGATGAAGAAATAAGAGACGGGATAGAAGTTGGCGCGTTAAAAGAAAGTGGTTTCAGTGGCGCAAAAGAGGCGGGCCTTGCCGAATTGTTAATAAGAAATAAGAAAAGCGCTGAAAAATCTGACGGGAAAATTTTCAAACTTTCCATTGCTATTCTTATCGTTTCTGTTTTAGGTTTAGTGGTTTCCATTGTTTTAAATTTATAAGATTTCAAAAATATGTTTTCAAAAAGAAAAATTGAAATTATAGTTATCATTTTATATACATTTCTTACGCTTAAAGTTGTATATCCTTTTTTGTATTATTTTGTTCCAAATACTTGGGGTGAATTTTTAGACACAAGTAGCATGTTTACTTTGTTAAATAATAATTTAATGGCACTTTGTATAGGAATCTTTTTGAACGTTTTATTGGTTTTATACTTTAAGATTTTAACAAGTAAAAAATATGAGGCGGTTGTATTAATTATTTATACGTTTATCAATCTTAAATTATTGTCGATACCATTTTTATTTTTTAATACCACTTTTGGTGGATTAGCGATTTATGATAGGTATGCTCCAAATTTTAATCTACTAGCTCTTTTTGTTGGGTTATTCCTAAATGTAGCATTAATAATTTATTGGATGCGAAAAGACACAACATAATTTAGCCGCCAAAGAAAAACTTGAAATTGTCAGCGGTGCGGCTCCGCCGCCTTTCCGAATTTTCGCGGGGGGATTTCTTTCCCGAAATGCGTTCGGACTAATTCAAGAATACTGCACCGAATGGAAGTTGGCGCTGACGATGTGATAAAATCCTATATCAATAATGCAACAAATTTCCCTGTCCGCCGAAGCCTCGGCGCAAACGGGATGGCATACAAAAACAGTCCCCGATGTTCTTGATGCGTTCCATTCGCGCGAGCGCGGTCTCACAAAAGAAGAAGCAGCCGAGCGTTTTCAAGAATACGGCCTCAACAAACTTCCCGAAGGGAGGGTAGATGGTCTGCTCCTTATTTTCTTTCGGCAATTTCAAAGCCCGCTGATTTATGTTCTCTTTGCCGCGGCGGGTATTGTTTTTGCGATGGGAGAAGTTATTGACGCTTCGATTATCTTTACGGTGCTTCTTTTTAATGCGATCGTGGGAACAATTCAGGAAGGCAAGGCGCAAAACGCACTCCTTGCTTTAAAAAGATTTGCCGAAACCAGCGCCACGGTACTACGGGGTGGTATGGAGCTCATAGTCCCCGACACCGAGGTAATCCCCGGGGATATTATCGTATTGCAAGAAGGAGAAAAAGTGCCGGCTGATGCGCGGATTATTTTCTCCAGTACCTTAAAGATTGACGAAGCGAGTCTCACTGGGGAGTCAGAGCCAGTGACTAAAACCAATACTATAGTGCCAGCCGATAATCTATCAGTGGCGGATCAGAAAAATATGATATTCAAAGGCACGCATGTTTTAAGCGGAAGCGGCACTGCGGTTGTTGTGGCTACCGGATTCGCAACAGAAATCGGAAAAATTGCTCAAAAAATCGCCTCCATTGACACTGAGATTCCTTTGAAAACCAATATCCGCTATCTCTCGCGCCTAATTATCGTTGCGGTAGCCACGATTAACATCTCGCTGATTATTCTCGGCGTTCTTTCCGGCAAACCACTCAAAGAAATGTTTGCTATGGCGGTCGCGCTTTCGGTTTCTCTTATCCCTGAAGGGCTTCCTATCGTGATGACGCTGGTCTTGGCAACCGGTGTCTGGAGAATGTCAAAACGCAATGTGTTGGTGAAGCGACTACAAGCAGTGGAAGCTTTGGGGCAAACAAAAGTTATTGCCGTGGACAAAACCGGAACGCTCACGAGAAACGAGATGGTCATTCAACGTGTGTATGTAGACGGCAAAAATTTTGAAATCACCGGCAGTGGATATGAACCGAAAGGCGAGGCGACTTTTGATGGTAAAACTATTGACCCCTTAAATCACCCCGAGCTGCTTTTTAGCGGAAGAATCGCGGCGTTCTGCGCCAACGCGAAGCTCTCATTTTCGGAAGAAGCCAAACTATGGAAAATTGCTGGCGACCCGACCGAAGCGGCGATGCTGGTGCTCTCTGAAAAGATCGGATTCCGCCACGACACGCTGGAAAAGGAAACGCCGAAAGTTTTTGAGTTACCGTTTGACTATCAAAAAAAGTATCATGCCACAATTCGAGCGGTTGACGGGAAAAATTTCCTTACCATCGTGGGCGCACCGGAGAAAGTGCTCGAGCTTTGTAAACATATCTGGCGCAAAGATGGAACCGAAACTCTGAGCGAAGAAAAGGAAAAGGAGCTCGATGCAATATTTCATAAACTTGCGAAAACAGGGTTTAGGGTGCTTGCCTACGCTATCAATCCCGATGTTGACCGAAGCGTTAACCCCGACACAATACCACCGCTCGCTTTCGTTGGTTTTTTTGGTATGAATGACGCGCTTCGTCCCGAAGTTAAAGAAGCCATGCAAAGAGTACGAGCGGCGGATATGCGCGTAATAATGATAACAGGCGATCACCGTTTCACGGCACAGGCAATTGCGAAAGAAGCAGATATTTGGCGCGAAGGCGACCGTGTTCTTACGGGAGAAGAAATCGATAAAATGCCTGATGAGGAGTTAGCGGAGAAACTCGCCCGCACCACAGTCTTTGCGCGAGTCACACCGGATCACAAACTTCGTATTATTCAGGCATACCGTAAACGGGGCGAAATCGTAGCAATGACCGGAGACGGCGTGAATGACGCGCCGTCGCTTGTTGCCGCCGACCTTGGCGTTGCGATGGGGAAAATCGGAACAGAAGTAGCAAAGGAAGCGTCAGATATTGTGCTTTTAGATGACAACTTTGCAAGCATTGTTTCGGCAACAGAAGAAGGGAGAAACATTTACAAGACGGTCAAGAAAGTTCTCACGTTCCTCTTTTCTACCAGCATGGGGGAGATAATTAATATCACGGGCGCGCTTGTTCTAAAATGGCCGATTCCACTCTTGCCGTCGCAGATTATATGGCTTAATTTTATCACCGATGGGTTTTTGACTGCGGCGCTTGCTATGGAACCAAAAGAAGAAGGACTCATGCAAGGAAAATTCGAGCGACCGAAAAAATGGATTGTGGACGGTTTTATGACTAAGCGGATGCTCTTGATGGCTCCAATAATGGGGCTCGGAACGCTATATCTTTTCAGCCAGTATTTCGAAGCAAACCTTGCGAAAGGCTGGACCATCGCTCTTACGACCATGGCAGTGTTCCAATGGTTCAATGCATGGAATTGCAGATCCGAAAGCAAATCTATTTTTCAGATGAATCCGTTTTCCAATAAGTTTCTGGTTGGCGCGACAATGGGTGTTATTTCTCTTCAGATATTTGCGGTCTATAATCCGTTTATGCAGAAAATTCTACACACCGTGCCACTCTCGCTTTCGGAATGGCTTATCATTATTCCAATCGCTTCTTCAGTTATCTTAGTTGAAGAAATACGCAAATTCTTTTACCGAAGAAAATCAATCTAGCGGTGTCGGCTTTGTCCTTTCGCGTACGAAAAGCCATGAAAATGTGGCGATTGTGATTGAGCGGGAACCGCGAAAAAATTCATGATTCCTAAAAGAATCCTTTTATATATTCCCATTTTTGCCGCGGGCTTTATCGGCATAAGTCTCTGGAGCGCGTGGCTGGTGACTCATCCGTCCCGCATTGAAAGCGGGCTTACTCCCCAAAATTTTAATTTGCTTTTTGAGGAAATTGCGCTTACAACGAAGGACAATATACCAATTGCCGGATGGTTTATTTCCTCCTCCGCCAAGACTTCGGAAGACAAGCCCGCACCCGCAATCATTCTTTTGCACGGCTACCCCGCGGAAAAAGGGGATATGCTTTTTATTGCAAACTCACTCCAGCCGCATTTCAATATTCTTTTGATTGATTTCCGCTATTTTGGAAAATCGGGCGGTTTGTTCACTACTCTCGGCACAAAAGAAATTTTGGATTTGGAGGCTGCGATTGATTTTCTTGAGTCGCGAGGGTTTCAAAAAGTAGGTGTCCTTGGGTTTTCACTAGGAGGCGCTACGGCAATGTTGCAAGCCGCGAGAGACCCGAGAATTGCCGCCGTGGTTTCTTATGCATCATTTGCAGACTTAACGCTTCTTGGCAAAGATGCGTACAGCCATCTTCCCATTATCCGCGAAGCCCTCGTGCCGCTCATGAAATTTTGGGCAAGATTACTATGGAGTGTTGATAGCGCTTTCTCGCCTAAAGAGGCGGCGAAAAATCTTTCAACGCCGATTCTGATAATCCATACCAAAACAGATGAACAAATACCGTTCCATCACGCTGAACTTTTGAGAGATGCGCTTATCTATAATAAACAAGCTGAATTTTATTTCCCGGAAACAGGCCTTCACGGAGAGCTCCCAGTGGATTTTAACGAACGGGTAAAATATTTTTTTGAGAAATATGTAAAAGAGTGATTGCTAATATATGGGCAACTAATCTCTTCCCTTTTCGCTTTGGTTTTGGTATCATACCATCATGACTATTTCAAAGCATTTTACACGAATTTTCTTTATTGGAATTTTTGTCGTTGTTATCCTTTTTTCAAGTATTGTTGACTTTGTGACTGATTGGTGGTGGTTTTCCGAAGTAGGCCACACGCAAATTTTTGTTAAATCTCTAGTCGCTAAAATAGCGTTGTTTTCGTCAGCGGGAATTTTCGCCGCGGTTTTTTTGCTCGCTAACTTTTCTTTGGCGATTCGCTCGAAAATCTCTTGGACGGCAATGTTACCTGCGGCGTTAATCGGCCGACCAATAAATTTTGACAATCGCATTGTTAAAAAATTAGCCATTGTTTTTAGTTTGGTAATCGCGGTTTTTTTCGGACTCGTGACAGCAGCCAATTGGCAAGAAGTCTTGAAATTTATTTCGGGCGCGGCTTTTGGCGCGGCAGATCCCATATTCAATAAAGACATTGGATTTTATATTTTCTCTCTCCCAGTCTTTCAAATAGGATTAGGGTTGTTCAAGTTCCTCGTTCTGTTATCGCTCGCAGGCTCGGCGATTATATATTTTTTGCGAGGCAGTATTCATTTTTCGGGTTTGCCTGCGCAGGTCTTCGACTCCGAGATCGTTCAGACTCGAGGAGCGGGTATGCGATCGCTTAAGAAACTGCAGATAGACCGCGCGGCGCGAATTCATCTTGGCATTCTGCTCGCCATTTTTCTCTTAACTATTGCCGCCGGGGTCTATCTTTCCCGCTTTATGCTGCTCACGAGCCAAAGCGGTTTAGTGTTTGGCGCGATGTACACCGACGTAACCGTGAGAATATTCATGCTTTGGGCGTCAATAATAACCGCGGTTCTCGCGGCAGTTTCGGTTGCTTTTTGGGCATGGAAGGGGAAACTGTCGTGGCTTTTTGGAGCGGTTTTTTTGTATGTTGCCGTGGGACTCGCCGGAGCCGTGATTCCGTCTCTTGTCCAAAAATTGGTAGTTGCCCCCAACGAACTCGTCAAGGAAACGCCGTTTATTAAGTATAATATTGCCGCTACCAGGGCTGGATTTGCGCTTGATAAAATTGAGGAGCGAGAAATCTCCGGAGATAAGCCTATCACCGCGTCTGATATCGCGAATAATAATCTCACGGTCAAAAATGTGCGGCTTTGGGACAGGAAGCCGCTTTTATCGACCTTTTCCCAACTCCAAGAAATCAGAACCTATTACGAGTTTGCCGAAGTTGATAATGATCGCTATATCATAGACGGAGAAATTCGCCAGATTATGCTTTCTCCGCGAGAGTTGGCATCGGAGAGCCTCCCGAATAAAAACTGGATTAATGAACGGCTGACATTTACGCATGGATACGGCGTGGCAGCCGGACCAGTGAATCAAGTTACTCCCGAAGGTTTGCCGGTTTTATTCGTTAAGGATTTGCCGCCCAAATCGGACGTGAAAGAGCTTGAAATTTCGCGCCCGGAAATCTATTTCGGCGAACTTTCAAACGACTATGTCATCACCAAAACAAAATCCCGTGAGTTTGATTATCCTAAGGGCGAAGAGAATGTCTACGCAACATATGAAGGTAAGGGCGGGGTGGAGATAAACTCGTTTTTAAGGCGCGTCTTTTACGCGGTGAAATTTCAGTCGCTTAAACTGCTTTTGTCCAACGACATAACCAGCGAGAGCCGTATTCTGTATTACCGCACTATTGCCGAAAGAATCGCAAAAATCGCCCCGTTTTTAACATTTGATAGGGACCCCTATATCGTCATTGCCGACGGCAAGGTGTATTGGATTGCCGATGCGTATACCATGAGTAACCGTTATCCTTACTCGGAACCTATACGGTTAAATGGCGGGAAGATAAACTACATCAGGAACTCGGTAAAAGTGGTGGTTGATGCGTATAACGGCAGCGTTGTCTTCTATCAGGCGGACACAGAAGATCCGATTATAAAAACGTATAGCAAGATTTTCCCCGGAACATTCCGGCCGCTTTCGGAAATGCCCGAGAGTCTGATTTCTCATTTGCGCTATCCCGAAGATATCTTCACCTTGCAGACTGCCGCGTATTCGGTCTACCACATGGATGATCCGCAGATTTTTTATAATAAAGAAGACCAGTGGGAAATTCCGGCAATTGCGGCAGAAGGAGAGGGGGCGTCCCGCGCAGGCGCAATTCCACCGATGCAACCACGGCATATTATTATGAAACTGCCGGGCCTTCGCCTCGCTGGAGTGGCTTCGGCCACGCAAGCGGGAGAGAAAAAGTCCGACCAAAGTCGGACTCCGACAGCGGTCGGAGAGGAATATGTCTTAATGTTGCCTTTTACTCCCCGCGCAAAAGACAACCTGTCCTCTTGGATGGTCGCCCGCAACGATGGAGAAAACTACGGTAAATTGCTGGTCTATCGTTTTCCTAAAGACAAGCTTGTGTTCGGACCCAAACAGATTATAGGCAGAATCAATCAGGACTCGGAAATCAGCCAGCAGATCTCGCTGTGGAGCCAGGGCGGGTCGCAGGTCATTCAAGGTCCGCTTTTGGTTATTCCGATTGAAGAATCTCTTTTGTATGTGCGCCCGCTCTATCTCAAGGCCGAAGCTGGAAAAATTCCGGAGTTAAAACGAGTGGTGGTGGCGTATGAAAACAAAATAGCCATGGAAGAGACGCTGGAAGAGGGACTATCAAAAATCTTTGGTCTGCCTGCGCCCCGACTTCGCCAAGGCTACGACGGGCAAGCAAGGCTTCGGCAGGCAGGCAGTGGAGCGGGAGTAAAACCGCAAGGGTCCGCGACAGCAAGGCCGCAAGTAGAACCTTCTCAAGATATTCAAGAACGCATACGAAGAGCGGCGGCCGCATATGATGAGGCGCTCCGAGCGCAAAGGGACGGCGATTGGGCGCGCTACGGCGAGGCAATACGGCGACTGGGAGATACTCTTAAACAAGAATAGAACTATGTAACAAGCAAAAAAATACTATGAGCAAGGGGGGAATCCCTTGCCGAAATGCGTTCGGACTAATTCAAAATATTACGCCATAAAAACGAAACCCACCGAAGCCGAAGCATGGTGGGAATCATTTTGACTTCTTGGATTTGAACTCATAGTACGCCATGAGGAGCATGGTGCATACGATGAGAGTGACTGCGCGGCAGGCGTAAATAGCCGCGAGGTTGTTGCCGTCCGCGAATGCGGGATAGAGCGCCAAAACGCACGCGAGGAGATTCAGCATCCACCCGCTCCACGACTCGGTGTTCCGCTTCCTTGTCACCAAGTTTTGCCACGTGGGAAAGTACGCCATGCCAAGCAAAACCTGTGCGAGGATATTGGAATTCCACGCGTCACCGGTGTACACGCCATACGCGATGAGCAACCCGCTCCCCGCAAGGTACCACTTCTCAAATGGCTTGAAACGCACGTTGCGCGCTCCCCATATGAGAATACCGGCGACGATGGATGATATGCTCACCAAATCTATCGTGTTCAGTATCCCGGAGCGGAAGTCCCGCTTCTCCGCTACCGCGTACGTGACAAAGCTCAAGCACACACCTACAAGGAAAATGAGCCATGTGGAGAGCGCGGGGGCAACCTTCCCTCTCTTCACTTCGAGCACATACCGCGCGGCGAACGCAATCGCAACAAACCCCACAAGCCATGCGCACACATCTTTCACGGCGCACCTCCTTTCTTATTTTGAGTTTGAAAAGAAACCCGCACTCAATAAGACCGGCTTATTGAGCTATGAGTGGTATAGGAAAATATAACCGCAATGTCAAGTTAAAAGGGCTACCTTTCGAACAAATTCGGAACCTGGAGCACCTCAAGGAGCGAACGTGCCGCTTCAAGTAGGGCGGCGAACTGTCGCTGGTTGCTTTGCAACAAAGACGTGGACGCGCTCCCGCCACTGTAGCTGCTGCATCCCGCCGTTGTCGCAGTATCTCCTTCCTTTGCAGAAACCGTCATTGCACCGTTGCAGTACACCGGGCGGCTCGAAGAATCGTTATACATATAATGGCATCCCGAGCCCAAGAGATTCGCAAGAGATGCCGAACACGACGACGAGCCGCCGGAGGAATATCCGCCTGTGGTATATCCTCCTGACGATGACCCGCTCGCGACGCACGAGGTGCCGTTGTAGTATTGCCCGCTCGTGCATACCGCTGCGGCGGCGCACTTCGCGGGGTCAGGCATGCCAAAATCCGTACTCGCGGAATTACCCGCGCCCGACAGCCATATATTCGAACCGGACTGTACCGTCCCGCACGTCTGTTTCAACTGCTCAATCCGCGCAGAATCGGCATCCGTTCGAATCCACGAACGCAGCCCGAACGAGTTCCATACCTGCTCTTTTTGCCCCGCAGGAGGAGTGTATCCCGAGGTGCCAGAGGTTCCGGTCGTCGTGCCAGCCGTGCCTCCGCCCGTCGTACCAGTGGCGCCGGACGTATCGGTGGAGGCAGTGCTCGTCGCTGTGGCCCATCCGCCGCCCGAGCACCCCGTGGGCCAGCCGTTTGTGTCCCACGTCGGCCACTGCCCTGCGGGACATGCCGTCACCACGCCCGACGGCCTCGTACCCGACACGCATGACCCTCCAATCGCGTTGCCGTGGATCACCCATTGCATCGCCCGATACTGCGTAGCGTACTGGCCGCACCCGCCCGCAGGCTCCGTGAATCGCGGCGTAAACGCAACATACGCGGAAGTAGTGTTTCCGCTCAAAGCGTCTTCCGCCGGGCAACTTACCGCTTTGTAATTCGCGCCGTTCGTGAGATAGCTCGGGTAGGTGTAGTCGCACGCGCGGGAAGCATTCAACTGGCAGTATCTTCTCCCCTGGCTATCCCATCGGCTCAAGGCAAACCCGGGGCATGAGTTTGCGTCTCCCGCATACGAAGTGGAACCGCTGCAGCCGGAGATTGGCCAGCTTGCGCAAGAAAGGGCGCCACCGTTCGTGTCCCGATAGTTTTGCATTGCAGGGTCAAAACAGGTGCCGCTCGCATCCATCGCATGCCATCCTTCCCCATACCGCGCACACCCGCCGCTCGCAACGGCTATGGTCGAGGTCGCCGCGCTTACGGGACATGAGGGAACGCCTGCATTCGGCAAGGCAGAGTCGCTCGGATTTATGTAATCGTATTGCGTAACATTGGGGCATGACACGGCGATATTCGCGAGCCGCGCGTCAATTGTCTCTTGCGGCACATTCGGCCCCACAAGCGAGGAACCTCCTCTCCCCCACGCGACGCGCCGCCAACCCGCCGCGGTGCCGAGCGTCGAAGTTGCGGCGGTTGAAGTCGCAATCACCGTTCCCCGCGGCACACATGTGTAGTAAGTGCCGCACGCCGCGGACGAGTAGGACGCCACCCGTTCCTCATTGCTCCCGCACGCCGCCACCGTGGGAAGCGCGGGGCAGATTACTTGCTGCATAAAAGGAGAGGTGGTGGTCGCCACCGTGGTCGTCGCCGTCGTTACCGGAAAAACGACCGTCGACGTAGAAAGAGGCAAGGGAGTAGGCAAAGGAACGGGGACAACAATCGGCGCGGGCAGCCCGCCGAACACCAATTCATAAAACTCTTTCACCCGCGCGTCGTTCGTGCTTCCGCCGTATCGCTCCTGGAATTTGCGGATTGCCTTCTTGGTAAGGTCTCCGTAATATCCCGTCACGCGCCCTTCCGGATACACATCGGGAAAATTCCTCAAAAATATCTGCACTTCCCGCACATTCACGAGTGTCGAGGGAGGTTCCTGCTCTATTGTTTCGCTCTGCGGCACGGTCACCGTAGCCGCTCTTGCCGCTCGAAGTTCGACACGCACCGCATCAAGCTGCGATTTCAAATCCGCCACGGTCCCTCGCAACGACGAAAGCTCTGCCTTTAATTCTCTAAGCGCCGCCTGCACGTCGCTTTCTCCCGCGCCCGTCTGGGCATACGAACTAGGTACGGCAAGGAGCGTGAAGCTCCCAAGTACTATCGCTATAACCGTTCGAGCTACCATTGCTTTTAAGTGTATCACGCGGCATCGTACGGTCCTGTGGATAGGGTAGTCGTGAGGCGTGTTCTGGTGCAGTATTCTTAAATTAGTCCGAACGCATTTCGCCGCCGCAGGCGGCGAGGAAGTCCCCCCGCGAAAATTCGGAAATGCGGCGGAGCCGCACCGATAACAATTTCCAATTTTTCTTTGGCGGCAATGATTCAGGACTTAATTACATCCAGGAGGAGGAACGGGCATTGGTTGGCCCTCGCGATATTCAGACATTCTTTGTTTATAGTCCGCGCATTGTTTCTGCTTCTCTTTTTCTTGTTCCGCTCTTCCTTGTTCCATTCGGTTCTGAAACCCTTGATACGTTTTTGGTTGTTCGCTTGGAAGCAACATGGGTGTATATGGGGCAATAAAAATAATTATCCCCAAAATGATAATTATCGATTTGGCGACAGTGGAAACATTCCCTTTATACCATTTAGAAAAAGCTAGCACGATAAGCGACAATCCAAGTAAAATCAAAGCTGGTATGCCCAAGATAAGAAAAATTCCGCCAAACATAAAAGAATCACAGTAAAAAGCAGATTGAGTTTGTCCGCACCTTATCCACCAATAAGAAATCACAAGTACATCAACGACACTAAAACTAAACAGTAGACCGGCGAATTTTAACAGGGTTTTATTCATATGAGTTGTTATTGCGAATTAAGTTTATTTTCGACCTCATGATTAAAAAATTTTCTTCCCCCAAAATTAAAATATGGTTCGAGCCGATGTTTTTCTCCGGGTTCTTTTGCGGTTTTGAGCGGTGCGGCTCCGCCGCATTTCCGAATTTTCGCGGGGGGACTTCCTCGCCGCCTGCGGCGGCGAAATGCGTTCGGACTAATTTAAGAATACTGCACCACTTAGGAAATTGCAAGTTTGAAGGGTTCGCCTCGCTTCGCTCGGCGACTAATTTGTATTCAATTTTGGGGGTAAAAACGAATTGGCGGTTTCGCATTTTGGGGGAAGAAAATTTTTTAATCCTTAATCCACAAACAATATGAAATACATACTTTATGCTCGCAAGAGCACCGAAGAAGACGATAGGCAGATTTTAAGCATTGAAGCGCAGCTCGTAGAGTTGCAAGAGTATGCCGCCAAAGAAAAACTTGAAATTGTCGCCTCGTTCTGCGAGGCGAAAACCGCAAAAGAACCCGGGCGAATGAAATTCGCAGAAATGTTGTCATTGATTGAGAGAGGAAAAGCAGACGGAATTATTTCTTGGCATCCGGATAGGTTAGCTCGCAACAGCGTTGATGGTGGGAAGATAATTCACTTTGTAGATCGCGGCTTGATTAAGTCCCTCAAATTTCCCACCTTTTGGTTTGAAGCGACACCGCAAGGATTATTTATGTTGAACATTGCTTTCGGCCAATCAAAATATTTTGTAGATAATTTGCGAGAGAATGTGAAGCGCGGTTTGAGGCAGAAAATACGAAATGGCGTTTGGCCCGGCTGGGCTCCGGTGGGCTATACCAACAATCCCAAAACGCGCGGTATTGATGTTGATAGTGAGAAAGCACCGAAAGTCCGCAGGATGTTTGAAATGTATGCCACCGGAGCATATACGCTTCATTCTCTCGCAAATTGGTGTAAGGAAAAAGGTCTGCGTGGTAATCTTGGCAAAGAGATAGCGTTGAGTAATGTGCAAAGTATTCTACAAAATATTTTCTACATTGGGTTGATGAAATATGGTGGGGAAATTCATGAGGGACAGCACGAGCCGTTAATTTCAAAGAAACTTTTTGATAAATGCCAAGAAGTGATGGCGAAACGTGGTAGAGTTCACGAAGTACACAAAAACGATTTCGCTTTTCTTGGCCTCTTAAAATGCGCTTCATGTGGTTGCTCGGTTACCGCCGAAAAACAGAAAGGACATCACTACTATCGTTGCACCAAAAAGAAAGGGCTTTGCCAAGAAAAGCATTATCTCCGCGAGGAAGCACTAACAGAACAAATCACTTCTTATCTTCAAAAAGTTTCTTTGTCGAGCCAAGACACCGAAAAGGTTTTGGCGGCGTTGGATAGCGAACAGGATAAAGCGAGAGAGGACGCACAAAGTGAGGTTAGTGTTTTGAAAGAGCAATTATCGCAAGTTGAGGCAAAACTCCAAAAGTTGCTCGATATTTACTTGGCAGACGTTTTATCCACAGAAGAATACGCCGCCAAAAAACAGAGCTTGCTGTCTCAAAAAGTGTCGTTGAGTGAGAAAATCACCGATTTTGAGACAAAAGGTTTGTCTTGGCTCGAACCGGCTCGTGAGTTCGTAAAATCATTGAATCAAGCCGCTAATTTGCTTTCCTCTCCCAATCCGATTGTAATGACAACATTTCTGAAAAACATCGGCTCGAACCATATTTTGCGAAATCGTCAATTCGTTTTTACCCCCAAAATTGAATACCAATTAGTCGCCGAGCGAAGCGAGGCGAACCCTTCAAACTTGCAATTTCCTAAGTGGTGCCGACGGCAGGGATCGAACCTGCGACCTTGGCCTTATGAAAGCCCTGCTCTACCACTGAGCTACGTCGGCAATTGCGTTTCCACGATATCAAAAAAAGAAGGAAAATAGAATAGCGTGGGTTTTTGCGGCGGGAGGGCTTATCGGACAAGCGGAGGCGAGGAGTATAGAGCGCGTTTTCAGGAGGAAACGACGCGTCCCTCTCACCGCAAAAACCGAAGCGTGTTGCGGGGGCTGGATTTGAACCAGCGACCTTCAGGTTATGGGCCTGACGAGCTGACCGAGCTGCTCCACCCCGCGCGGAAATTATACGTTTTTAACTTCGATTGTCAAAGCGCGGATTC
>Ga0082335_1001375_pt1 | contig 52050 bp, 47 predicted proteins | sample Subgrocontami58m_FD_72375 | JGI IMG/M metagenome (GOLD analysis project Ga0082335, IMG submission 72375) | Subsurface groundwater microbial communities from S. Glens Falls, New York, USA - GMW37 contaminated, 5.8 m (SPADES assembly) (version 2) ... | reverse complement strand
AGCTCAAAGAGGTTTACGGGATCGTACCGATCGATTATCATGACGATGAGCCTCCCAGCGGATTTGGATGTGTTCACAACTTCATCCTAACCCGCCGAGGCTCTTTTTGCACCAAAAACTAGTCTAGGGAGATGTGATGGTATGAACGAGAAACTAAACCAGTATTTGAACGGCGTTTTTGCGCCTTACGAGGGGGTAAAAAGCGTCGACGAACTAAAGGCTGACTTACTCTCCGATTTACAGGAGCGGTTCCGTGAACTCAAAGCCGAAGGCAAGGACGATGAAACGGCCTTTGCGATGACCATTGACAGCATCGGCGACATCGAACAAACGGTACAGGAGATTGCTAACCTCTCCCACTCACTGGAGAGGCAGGTGCTAACAAACTTCAGCGGGAGCGACCTGACAAAGAGCGACTTCGCGGGCGTTACCGCACATAACGGGAAATTTGAAGGGAGTGCGTTGCGCGGCTCCGACTTTGCGGGCGCGGATTTAACCGGCAGCTCGTTTAAGGCCAGCGATGTGCGTGAAGCCAATTTTGACGGCGCGAACCTGACAGACTGCACATTTTACGCTCTTGATCTGGCGGGTGCGAGCTTCAACAGATCAATCCTTGTGCGCACCAACTTCAGCACGTCGCAGCTGGCCGGGGCCAAATTCATCGATGTAAAGCTAATCGACGTCAAGCTGATCGTGAGCGACCTGAGAAGAACGATCTTTGAGAACTGTGTCTTCGTCGGCGTGGACTTCAAGACGTCCGGCCTGCGGGGGTTGTGCCTGGACGGGCAGACCTTTATCGGAGTCAAGTTCGGCAAGTCGGCGCTGAACGAAGTTACGTTTAAGGGCGCGACACTCAAAAATGTGTCCTTCACACCGCCGTTTTCCCTGACCAAGGCATACTACAATGCCATCAAGACCATTAGGTTTGACGGCGCGATGATGGATAAGCTGACCTACAACGCCCTCAAGGGCATGGGGGCCGATTTATCAAAGGTTACTATCCTATAAGGATTGAAGAATATGCAAAACCAAGCAATCCAAGTGAAAGGGCTGAAAAAGTCCTACCGGAAGCTTCACGTCCTGGAGGGCGTAGATTTCGAGGTAGAAAAGGGCAGTATTTTCGCTCTGCTCGGCTCTAACGGCGCGGGCAAGACAACGATTGTCAAAATCCTCACCACGCTACTAAAACAGGATAGCGGAACTGCCACCGTCAACAGCTTCGACGTTGCGGCAAAGCCCGACCATGTGCGGGAGTCGATCAGCCTGACCGGGCAATTCGCCGCCGTGGACGAGATCTTGACCGGGCGAGAAAACCTGATCATGATTGTCAAGCTGCGGCACCTCAAGAATCCGCGTCAGGTCGCGGATGATCTACTGAACCGCTTCGGCCTGACCGATGCTGCCGACCGCAGAGTTTCCACCTATTCGGGCGGTATGCGCCGCAGACTCGACATCGCCATGAGCCTGGTGGGGAAACCGCAGCTCATTTTTCTTGACGAGCCGACCACCGGGCTTGACCCTGAAGCACGGATCGCGGTTTGGAGGACTGTCAAAGAGCTTGCTGCTAATGGCACAACGGTATTTCTGACTACGCAGTATTTGGAGGAAGCCGAACAGCTCGCCGACAGAATTGCCATTCTGCATGAAGGGAAAATCATCGCGAACGGCACACTTGAGGAACTGAAAAAGCTGTTCCCGCCCGCAAAGGTGGAGTATGTGGAAAAACAGCCCACATTGGAGGAGATATTCCTCGCAATCATCGGCAATAAGGAGGAAAGATAGATGGAAATGGTAAAGAAACACTTTTTCAGCGATATGGGCGTCATGCTTGGACGTTCCATGCGCCATATTCTTCGCAGCATGGACACCATCATCACGGTCACTATCATGCCGATTGCGTTTATGCTGCTGTTCGTCTATGTGTTCGGCGGTGCCATTCAAACCGGCACGGATAACTATGTGAATTATCTGCTGCCCGGCATTCTGCTGATTGCGATTGCAAGCGGCATATCCTATACGGCTTACCGTCTGTTTATGGATATGCAAAGAGGCATCTTCGAACGGTTCCACTCCATGCCGATTGCCCGTTCCACCGTGCTGTGGGGGCATGTGCTGACCTCGCTGGTATCCAATGCTATTTCGGCTGTGGTAATCATTCTCGTAGCGCTCATTATGGGCTTCCGCTCGTCGGCAGGAGTATTGTCATGGCTTGCCGTAGCCGGTATTCTCGCGCTGTTTACGCTGGCCTTGACCTGGATCGCGGCGATTGCCGGACTGTCCGCAAAATCGGTGGACGGTGCAGGCGCCTTTTCCTACCCGCTTATCTTCCTTCCATTTATCAGTTCGGCGTTCGTGCCCACCGAATCGATGCCGTCAGTCGTCCGTGCTTTTGCCGAAAACCAGCCAGTGACTTCAATAGGGGAAGCCATCCGCGCGCTGCTGTCAGGTCAGCCTGTCGGCAATGACATTTGGGTCGCGCTCGCATGGTGCTTGGGTATTCTGATTGTTGCGTATATGTTCGCAATGAGGGCTTACAGGCGTAAAACAGCTTACTGATTGAGCATGGGTCTCTAAACATGGAACTGGACTTGCTCGACCATGGAGCATGAGTACTACAGCCAAACCTCGGTCCTGGATGGCCGACGGATGTGGGCCTTCGGGTTGAAGGACCAGGGCCGAAGCAGATAGACATAGCCAAGGCGCTGGACGTCACTCGGGGAGCCGTGAGCCAATGGTTCAGGCGGGCCCGAGAAGGTGGAGGCATCGAAGCCCTTCGGCACCGCTCCGCCCCCGGACCTACACCCCGCCTGACTGCCAGAACTGCTGTCCAAAGGAGCCGAATACTGCGGCTTCGTTGGGCAGGTATGGACAGGCGGCAGGGTCGCCACCCTGATCAAGGAGGTCTTTGGGGTTCGCTACCATCCTACTCATGCCCGTCACCTCCTGAGGGCCACCGGTTGGAGCAGCCAGAAGCCCATCCATCGGGCACAGGTCGTCAATATGTGCTCCCATCAGTATAAGAGCGCATTACCAGGGACAAAGGGTCGAAAAACCTCTTCCAATAGAGTATCCTGTTGTTAGTAGGTTAATTGGAGGCGGTTTGGGACCACTGATCATCGACGCGATGAAAGAGGAGGATATACCCCAAGTCCTGGATATCGAGCGGGAGGCCTTTTCTCTAGCCTGGTCAGAGGGAGCCTACCGGCGGGAGCTCCGATGGAACCGGCTGGCGCGCTACCTGGTCCTCCGTCAGAGGGTGAACCCAGGGTTTCAGACCAGGCCACAAGCAGGGCCGGCTGAAACCAGGACTGAGGAGACCATTGGAAACCGCTTCCTATCCTTCTGGAGACGCGTCCCGCAACCGCAGGCTTCCGCCTCCAGTTACATTGTGGGGTATGCCGGACAATGGCTCATGGTAGATGAAGCCCACCTGATTACGATCGCCGTCCGGCAGGAATACCGGCGCAAGGGACTGGGTGAAGCCCTTCTGATAGCCGCTATTGACCAGGCTATCGAGCTTGGCGCCAGAGTCATGACCCTGGAGGTACGGCTAACCAATCACTCTGCCCAAGCGATGTATGAAAAGTTCAGCTTCCGAAAGGTAGGCGTGCGTCCCCGCTATTACACGGACAACAACGAGGATGCCATTATCATGGCCTCAGACGTGCTCACCTCGGCCTCATTTCAGGCCAAATTGCAGCAGTTAAGGAGAGAGAACCAGGAGAGGATCGGGCAGCTTGGGTCCGGCCTCAGCTAAGGATTCCCTCTGCCGGCCACTCCATCCAGCGGGTTCCATAACCTGCTGGCAGCCTCTAGTTTATGATCTGGAGCGCGGCTACCCAGAAGAGCAGCTCCACCATCAGAGCTATTGCCAGCACGAGTAAAGCCATGTAGCGCTCCTTCAGATGAAGGAGCAGGCCAGCCAGCCCGTTACCACCCAGCACCACCATAGCAATGCCCGGGAGCTTGAATATCTCTAGTTTCATCCCAACACGGTCCACCTGGCCGCTCGGTCCGAAGTGAAGTGAGAGGAAGCTAGGAATGGACGGGTAGCGGCTGGAGAGATAGGCGAAAAGGGCCAGATTCACCACTAAGCCGCTGAGGAAAAGCGCCACTACCCAGGGGTCCCGCCAGAGCGGTAGCCTCACCAGCAGACTCTCCTCTACTCTGGCTTCCTGATGGGAGACTGGGCCGAGGCGCTGGCAGGTCTCGAGAGATCGGGCGAATCTCTGCGGGTTATCAAGAGAGATGCCGTAACAGCCGCCTTTTGCCACAACGTAGACCAGGTTACGCGGAGAGAGATGGGTGGCGTAGAACCCCGTTCTCCCGAGCCCCTCCACCATGCCGGATGCCACGTGATATGCATACCAGTGAACTCCGCGTACCCAGCGAATACGCTTGCCTCCCCCCGATTCGAGTCCGCGGATCTCGCCAACTGGCACAACCACCTTCCGGTATCCCGACTGGATAGTCAGGGCGTCACGAGTCAGGTGGTATCGCAATGCCCAGCAGGAATAGGTCCGCCAGGCAATTATCCCGGCCAGCAACAGGAGAAGAAACGCCCAGAGGCCCAAGAAAAAGCTGGAGAGCGTTACTGCCGGTGTTTCGAGAAGCATTGCTATCCCGGCTCCGGCCAATGCCAGGAGCACCAGGATTATCGCTGCCCCCTCCAGGACCGGTACCAGCCGTGGAGGCCGAAAGGCCATTTACCGCCGCTACGTCGGGGTAGTACGTACCAGGCTGGGCTCCACGAAAGTACACCAGGAGTGGTACGCTTCTCGCTCCCCCCGAGCGATCTGCATATAAAGCTTCTGCAGCTTGGCCGTAACCGTCCCGATGCCACCCGTCCCTACCGGTCGGTGGTCCACCGAGAGCACGGGCGCCAGCTCCCCGGCAGTCCCCGTCAGGAAGCACTCATCGGCGGTATAAAGCTCGGTACGGTCTATGGTCCGCTCCTCGGTATCCAGCCCCAGCTCCTTGGCGGCGATATCGATCACGCTCTGCCGGGTGATGCCAACCAGAATGTTCTCGTAAACAGCCGGGGTCACCAGACGGCCATTTATCACCAGAAAGAGGTTCTCACCGCTGCCTTCACTTACGTGGCCGTCCCGGCTAAGGAGGATTGCCTCATCGAAGCCATTGTCCACCGCTTCGGTCTTGGCCAGAGCGGAATTGATGTAGGCGCCGGTTATCTTGGCACGGGCGGGGATCATATCATCATCCACCCTCTTCCAAGAAGATATGCAACACTTTATGCCCTTCTCGGTATCCAGGTAGGCGCCGAAGGGAAGGATGAAGATGAAAAAGCCGTCCTCTACATTGTGTAGCCGGACTCCTAACACCTCGGCCCGCTTGTACACCATAGGACGGATGTAAACGTCCTCTCTGAAGGGGTTCATCGAGATAAGCTCAGTAGTGATCTGACACAGGTCATCTGCCGAATAGGGCAGGGCCATCTTAAGAATGCGGGCGCTACTATGAAGCCTCTGGTAATGCTCCTTCATCCGAAATACGGAGAAGCGATCCCGACTCCAGTAGGCCCGGATTCCCTCAAAACAAGCTGTCCCGTAGTTGAGGGCGTGAGTCATTATCCCCACCTTGGCCTGGGAGTAGGGAACAAACTCGCCATTAAAGTAGGCGTACGACTCCATCGGAACTAACATCCTCCCGCACTTGATACCCGCTCGCATCCCAAAGGACCTATTAACCGGGCACTAGGCATTATATCACCTTCTTGGGCTGAAGTGGAGTTTTGGGAACTGGTGCCCCCTGGACGCCGGTTGAAAGCATGTAGCCTGCCCCCCGGACAGTCACGATCCGCTTCGGTTGAGAAGGATTATCCTCCACTTTACGCCGGAGGCGATGGATGGAAACGTCTACAACGTTGGCCTGTCCCTCATAGTCAGGCCCCCATACCAGGCGCAGGAGCGTATCCTGTGCAAGCGGCTCGCCGGCATTCTCCGCCAGTACGCGGAGCAGCTCGAACTCAACCGGGGACAGGCTCACTGTCCTCCCATCGATGCTGGCGTCAGTCTTGACCAGGTCCAATTGCAGCCCGTCCACGTGTATGGTCTTCTTCTTCTGTGAACTGCGCAGTCTCTCTACCCGTCCGACCAGATCACCGAACTGCTCTTTCAGGTTTGACACACGAGCCTGGGACTCCTCGTAGAGGGAAGCGTTGGAGAGAGCTATGCCTGCCAGGTCACTAAGCCCGCTTGCCGTGGCCAAACAGTCAGACTTCAACGACTGACCCAACAGGTACAACACACCCAGGGCCCGCCCCTGGTTTACGACAGGCAAGATCAGCAGTGACCGGTACGGCAGTCCTTTGAGCCACCGAGGAAGCGCCTGTGCTTCTTTCTCGGCATCGTCCGTAAATTGTGGCTGCAGAGTTTCAAGAGCTATGCGAGTGAGAGAACCTGCCTCGGGCGCCTCCGCCGTCCGGCCGAAGTCCTTGAGTCCCAAGTCCTCCGGCTTCAGTGTGGACGCCCGTACCTCCAGGACCCCGCTCGCTCTCTGGAGCAGTGCGACCATGCCCGCCTCCATACCGGCCAGCGAGATAGCTGAAGCCAGGATGCGATCCAGCACTACGTCGATCTCCAGGGTGCTGCTCAGGGCCTTGGTAACGTCCAGCAGGCTCCGCGCCCCTCTCTCCAGTCCGATCGTCTCCTGAAGAGACTCCCTCTGGCGGCGCTCTTCCAGCCTCTTCTGGGCGATGAACCCGCCCATTATCGCAAGTAGATAGAATAGAGGCACCTGAAAGCTGACAAAAGCTCCTAGTTGTTGCGCCTCGCCCGTCATGAAGGTGATGCCCGGATAAGCCAGACTTGCCAGGGTAGCCGATGCGAGGCTGCTGGCATATCCCAGGTGGATCGAATAGTAGAGGATAAGCGCCGGAAATAGCACAAACAGGGCTGTGCCGATCCTGCCTCCCAGCAGCAGGCCCAGGCTTACCGCTGCGATGTCCACAACTATCATCCCGTACACATTGAGGGGGAAGGGAACACGCGGAAGGATGGCGCTTCTCAGAAAGACGGCGTACACCAGATAGCCGAGGACGAGCAGAACGGGTTCCCACGAATTATGGAGCCTGGCAAAGTAAAGCCCCACCGATGCCAGCAATACGGCGATTAGGCGGAACTTCAGTGCCTCTTTTTCTGTTTGGAGAATCAGGTCCACAGATATGCCCTAGCCCGGATTATATCACGTTCTCTAATCCTGCTACCTCTTTCCTGTAAGCATGTGGGGCACATTGCGGATGAGCGGGCCAGGTTCGTCCGGATCGCAGTTCTTAACCTATGCCCGTGCCTACTTGCCGTCGCGCGTGCTGCCCTACAACATCCAGCAGCTCTTCCAAATCGAATGGCTTCCTAAGGCACCCATGGACTTCAATCTCCGCCATTGGCCTGGCGGTATCATGTGCAGCGGTCACAAGAATAACTGGTGAATGAGGTCCACGAGTTTGCCGGTATGCCCGCACAAACTCCTGGCCATCCATTAGCGGCATCCGCAAGTCTAGCAGAATCAGGTCAGGCCTCCATCGATCGAGTACCTCCAGCGCTGCCAGCCCATGAGACGCGTTCATTACTTCGTATCCCTCTTCGGACAAAGCCATTGACACCAGCCTTACAATGGCTTCGTCATCATCAACCACCAGGACTCGTCCGGCTACCTCGGCGCCGGCGCATCGAGAGACAGTACGGTCATTGACCACGCAGTCAGGCAGTAGCACCGTGAAACGAGACCCGCCCCCGTCGGGAACATCAAGCTCAATTCGGCCGCCATGGAGTTCGACGATCTCCCGACTTATGTAAAGCCCCAGGCCGAGGCCTCCGAAATGACCGCCGCCGTGTGCCTGATAGAACCGGTCAAATATCCGGTCCCTGTGTTCGGGGGAAACGCCAAGCCCCCGGTCCGTGACAGCAATCTGAAGCGCACTCTCTGCGGCTGACACGCTCACTCTGATCTGTCCTCCGTCCGGGCTGTACTTCACAGCGTTGTCGATCAGGTTCGTTATTACCTGCTCCAGACGTAGCGGATCCACCAGACCATTAGTACCAGGCGCAGCATCAACGACAAGACTATGCCGGGGACTCGCTGGCTGCACATGCGCAACCACGGCCTTCACCAGTGACGCAACGTCAGTCATCTCGCGCTCAAGGGCCAGTTGCCCCGCCTCAATCCTGGAAATGTCCAGCAGTTGTGAGATCAGACGAGAGAGCTTCTCCGATTGCATATCGATCACCCTGAGCCCCTGCTTTATCCGTTCCGGGTCGAAGCCATCTGATCTGTTGAGCTGCCGGGTAGCCAGCTGAACGAATCCTCGCAGGCTCGTCATCGGAGTCTTTAACTCATGCGATGCGACAGATAAGAACTCTTCCCGCAGTTGGAGCGCCTCTCTTGCTCTTGAATGCTCCTGTTCCGCCAGTTCAAGTGCCGCCTTTAGCTCGGTGACCTTTCGCTGGAGTTGTTCGTCCGTCTCCTGGTAGAGACGGGCATTCTCAATAGCAATCCCTACCTGACGTCCTATCATCATGAATAGGCGCTCGTCGAGAGGCGAGAAGACGTACCCAGACGGAAGGTACAAGAAGAGCACGCCCTGCACCTTGCCATGTGCACTGAGAGGCACAACCACATGCGCATGGGGCTCCGGATCGTAGACACGGCTGTGCCTTCCGTCGAGCAGCGAGTCTGGCGAGTAGATGATCTGGCCAAACTCAGCGGCCTGGCCACAGAGACACTCGCCAAGCTTGACTCTTCTCTCTTTCCTGAGAAACTCCTTGTCCAGGCCGCGAGTAACGGTTAGCTGCAGCTCCTTTCGGTCCTCGTCCAGCAGGAATATTCCCCCTTTGGGGCAGAGGTCCATGACCTGCAAGACGCTGTCCAGGGCCCCTTCAAGGATTTCGTTCAAGTCCAGTGACCTGCTTACGGCAGCCCCTATCGCGTTGAGCACCTCCAGCTCGTTGTTGCGCCGGCGGAGCTGCACTTCAGCCTGTTTCCTATCCGTAATGTCCGTGGCGAAGCTGACCGTGCCCTTTACTTTCCCTTCAGACACCATTGGGGTAGTGTTCACCAGGAGGGTAAGCAGCTCGCCGGACTTCTTGAATATGTTCACCTCGTAACTCTGCCGCTGGCCTTCCAGCGTGTCAGCGAAGATCTCCTGCACTCGAGGCAGTTCTTCGGGCAGTATCAAAGGAACGAACGAATGCCCGACCCAGTCAGCCAGTCTGTGACCGCTGATCTCCTCAGCACGCGGGTTGAACCAGACAAACTTGCCCGAGGCGTCCAGGGTCCAGATGAGATCGTTGGATAGCTCGACCATCGTGCGGTACTTCTCTTCTGATTCCGTTAGTGCATGAAGTAGCTCCGAGGTACGTTCTTCGAAACGTTTCCGCTCCGAAACATCCTTTATGTACTCTATGACATAGAGTACCTGCCCGGACCTGTCCTTGATTGGGTGCGTGGTTATCTCCGCGTAGGTCGTTCCGCCTTCGCCATCCAGTCCCGTATGCATCGCTGTGGCTGTTTCGCCAGTGTCGAAGGTCCTGGCAGACGGGCAATCCGGGCATACACTGTCCCGTTGATGAAAGATCCAATAGCAGTGGCGGCCGCGCATTTCCTCAGCCTTGTGCTTCGTCCACTCCTGCAAGTACCTGTTCGAGGCCTGAATGCGGAAATCCCGGTCGATTATGCCGAAACCACCCTGAATACCATCGATCAGTGCAGGATGAAGCGTTGCCAGAAAATCCACGACTTCAGCGCCCGCCGTCTTGGTCTGTTCAGCCCTTTGCTCCACGGAACCGCTCCTAGATAATACTGATAGCCGGCGCCCCCCCGGCCTGTTACAGTGCTGCCCGCTGGGGCCCAAGAAACGAGAGACCTCTGGCATTCCCATGCCAATGGCAACGCAAGGTTATTGCCTTCGACAACCAGTCAGTCGTACCGCCATGGGAGCCTTGACGCGCAAGGTGCCGGTGGCCTTACGCCGCCGGAGTACTGCCGCGACCACGGAGAGAGCTCGATGGGCTTGTGGCCGGGCTCGCCCGCTATGAGTCTAGAGGTTTGGCCTCTTCGATGAGCATCACCGGGATATCGTCTACGATAGAATAGTATACCCGGCATTGCTGGCAAATGAGGATATTCTTGCCCTCGTCGTACTGAATAGGTTGCTTGCACTTGGGACAAGCAAGAATATCCAGAAGCTCCTTATCGATAGTCACCACCGACCCTCCCCTGATTAATCAGCTAGTTGCTGGTATATCTCGTTAATCTGGTACCCGGCCTTTTCCCAAGAGTGCTCCCTAACTGCCTTGAGCCTGAGTCTAAGAGCGATCTCCGAAGCTGCCCGTTCCTCCACCAGCAGGAATTCCAGCGCCTTGGCCAACGACCTGGAGTTCCCCTGTGCTGCATAGACACCCAGGTCACCAAGGATTTCCCTTGCCACTTGCGTGTTGAAGGTGGCAGTAGGCAAGCCTGCAGCCATGTAGTTCAATAGCTTGCCGTTGCCCTCAGTTTCCGACATCTTGGGCGAAACCGCAACATCTCCCAGCAGCAGGTATTCAGGCGCCTCGAGATAAGGTATCCTTCCAGTAAAGGTAACCCATTCAGAAAGCCCCAGTTGGGCCGCTTTGAAACGGTAACGGTCCTCGCCGGGAAACCCCATGATTAGAAAATGCACTGGCAGCTTGCGTTCCTTCACGAGACAGGCCGCAGCTTCTAATAGATGTCCGATTCCCTGATATTCTGCCAGAAGCCCAAGATAGACCACAACTTTACGGTCCAGCGGAATTCCCAGCCGGCTCTTCATATCCTGAATGCTGCTCTGGTCCGGTACCTGCCACTGGGGAATGAAACGTTCGGCATTTACGCAGTCCGGCACGGTGAAGACTCGCTTCGCTGGAAAGCCAAAATCCCGCACCAGGATATCGGCGGCGTTGCGGGAACTGGTCACAACCGCATGGGGCAGGCGGTTCACGATCTTCTCCATAAACCGCAAGGGCCGGAACAAGGGGCTTTCCTTGCTAAGGAAGTTGTGGTCCAACATCTCGCTGGTCAGGCTTCCCTGGAAATCAAAGACCATCGGGACACGCAAGGCACGGCTGATGGGAAACCCGATTAGCGCTCCTTCGTGCAGGTGAGCATGAATGATGTCCGGGCGGACCTTTAACGCTATCTGAGCAGCCTTCAAGAACAGGAGAACGTCATAAAAAGGCTTATGGATGCTAGAGCCCACCTGGACAGGCTTTCGCCAGGGCGTGTTCATTGCCCGGTGTATATCTACTGCCTCGACATCGTCTCCGTTGTGATAGGTACAGATCGTCACCCGGTTACCCATCGCCTTTAGCGCCAGGGTCTCTTCATATATCCTGACGTGGCAGCCATAGTCCGCGAAGAAAGACGTCGGGGCAATTTTGAGGACAGAGAATTGCATTGTATCGGCAGAAAAACCGCTCGAGGCGTCCTCTTGCCGGGCTACGTCCGTGATTGAGAGGCTATGGAGGTCCTCGGAGGCGTCCTGACTGGTCCTGATTGGGGGGAACAGTCTTCGGGCTCTCAGCTTCAATGGAAGAACCCCCCGTTCTTGTACTTACGCTGCTCTGGCGTTACATTGGTCCGATGGAAAGGGGGTCCTTTCCATCGGACCGGATATGATGAATAAAGACTACCTGGCCCTGGCGGCGTAAGCCGCACCACTGTTAATTGGCTCGTTAACGTATACATCGCCGTTGCGAATCTTGATGTTAAAGCCGCATGATAGATTGGTGCAGACCCATGCCTTATAATGGATCGGTGCGCCCTGGCTGCCGAAATCGGACAGGGGCACCAGGTCGCCTGTCTTACAATTTTGACATTTGGGCAGATTCATGGCCTCCACAGATTCACCTCCCGCCTATTTTGGGCTTGAGCCCAACGGCCTTGAGTATACCACCGAGCCTGTCTGCTGACAAGAGGTTAATGCAAGATCAATTCTACGTATGACCTGGCAATGGAATGCTGTAAAGCTGCGTGTATCTGGCGCCCGCCCGGTCCAGTTCGCTCTTCATGACAAGAATGTCATCTACCCGGAGGCCCACCGGGGACCCCGCCTGCACAGCCGACAGCGAGCGGGCCAGCTCCAATCTATCTGCACGAGTAGCGGTCTCTCGTACTCGCGCCAGCGTGAGATGCGGTGTGAAACCGCGACCCTCCGGCGGAAAGCCGAGCGGCTCGAGGCCTGCCTCAACCGCCTGCTGCAGGGCCTGTAAACTTTGCAGATCACCCTCCAGCCCGAGCCAGACAACCCTGGGGTTCTGGGTGTTCGGAAATGCCCCTAGTTGCCCCGTCTCCAGCCGGAAGGCGGGTGTCGTCGAGACTGCCCGCCGAAGCGCATCCGCTAATCTAGGCAGCATCGACTCATCGACGTTGCCCAGAAACTTGAGCGTCAGGTGAATGCCTTCGGGGTCGGTCCACTTCGCAAATCGCGCCCTGACGGATCCCAGCCTTTCCTGGCACAGGGCCAGGGCATCGCGGACCTCCGCGGATAGCCCAATGGCAACAAAAGTCCGCACGGACCCCATTATGTTTGGCTCACTTTTAAGCGGAGCAGGCGAGCGGCGTTCCCTCCGAGGATTCTGGCCTTATCCTCCGAGTCCATCTGTAGGGCCCGTATCCGTTCTACAAACCTGCCTTGCTTCAACAGCGGATAATCGCTGCCGAACAGCACCTTATCCACACCGACGATGCCGGCTACCAGCCCGTAGATCTGGTCCCGGTACAGGTAAGAGGAAGCAGCGGTATCAAAATAGACCCGTCCCATCGCCTTGGCCACCTCCGGCATCAGCGCGTAGAAGGGCAGGCCTCCTCCCCAGTGGCAGAGGACAATGGTGAGGTCCGGAAAGGACCTGATAAAGCGATACACCACGTCCGGGGTTGTCTGGCCCTTACCCCGATAAAGGTGACCAACCGGCTCGCTGGAGTGGGATTGAAAGATCATGCCCTCATCCTGCGCGGCCACCGCCAGGGGTCGCATAACACTTGCATCGTCCAAATCGAATCCCTGGCCATCCGGATTCAGCTCCCCCATTCCTTTTGCACCCAGGCGGGCGCACCTGCGCAGCTCATCCTTTGCTGCCTCCCCGCTGTTGGGCTGGACGGAGATGAAAGGGACTAGCCGGCCGGGATAGCGCGAAGCGGCCTCGAGAATATAATCGTTTGTCTCCCGGCAGAGTTCCTGCGAGGACCAGCCGAAGTTCAGCATGACGGAGCAATCAATGCCTCCCGCATCCATACTCTCGATAACGTCTTCGGCTGTGGTCAGATGGGCACGGGGGCTCTCATAGAGGTGCCGGAAAAACGGCTCACTCTCGAAGTAGTGATGGATGTGGTCCCGCACCTTGGGAGGAAAGACATGGACATGGAAGTCTATGATCACTTGAGTGCTCCTGCCTACGCCACGGGATGCTCATCCCTCCGCAGCACCCAGGTGGTGGCGGTAGCCTCTGCTACCTGGGTACCGTCCAGAAGCTCGGCGCCCATGCGAGCATCAACGATCTTGCGAGTGTGACGGGTAATCTCCGCCCAGACCCGTATCGTCTCGCCGGTGTTTACCACACGGCGAAGGCGCATCTCAAACTTGGCTGTGAGGGCCTTGATGCCCCGGAAGTAGAGAACGTAGCCCAGGGCCTCGTCCAGCAGCGTCGCCATGAGGCCTCCGTGAAAGACGCCGGTCCAGCTCTGGTGCCAGTGCCCGGGCGTGAACTCCGCAACGGCACGCTCTCCATCTGAGCGAAAGTCCAGCTTCAGGCCAATGGGGTTATCCTGGCCGCAGGCAAAGCAGACGTTCTCCTTGTCTCGTGCGCTCACTTCCATGGATCAGCTCCTCGGCCTATCCTAGGCCAGAAATACGCCAAGGGCCGCCGCCGCAAAGACCAGAACAGCAATGTAGCCATTGACGTTGAAGAATGCCATGTTCAATCGAGAGAGGTCTTTAGGTGACACCAGGCTATGCTCATAGGCCAGCAGGCCAACTGCACAGGCAAGCCCCACCCAGTACGGCCAGGACAGGGCATCCATAAGGCCCACCAGTGCCAGTAAGAGGATGGTTGCGGCATGCCAGAGCCGGGCCTGGGTTAGAGACGTGGCAATGCTGAAGCGGGCGGGGACAGAATGGAGTTTGTTGGAGCGGTCGAACTCTACGTCCTGGCAGGCATAGATCAGGTCGAAGCCCCCGACCCAGAAGGCTACTGCCAGGCAGAGAATCACGGGCTCCCACGACAGGGTCCCCGTCACCGCTATCCACCCGCCGAAGGGTGCTCCGCCATCGGCCAGGCCGAGTATGAAATGGCAAAGCCAGGTAAAACGCTTGGTGTAAGCGTAGCCGACGAGAATCACCGCCGCCAGGGGTAGGAGCATCAGGGCCAGCGGGTTAAGCTGCCAGGCGGCCAGCACCAGGACAGCGAATGAGAGCGCCGCACAGCCGGCTACCTCCCAGGGCCCGAGCAGTCCTTGGGGCAGCGGGCGCCGGGCAGTACGCGGATTCCGGGCATCTTCCGGCGAGTCTGCGAGGCGGTTTACGCTCATGGCGAAGGTCCGGGCGCTCACCATAGCCACCGTTATCCACACAAACTGGTGAAGCGTAGGCAGGCCTCTGGCCGCCAGGACCATGCCCAGATAAGCGAAGGGTAGGGCAAAGATGGAATGTTCGAACTTCACGTTCTCCATCAGGACTCGGATCTTGTAAAGCGCTGCGTTCATAGTCACCTAGGTCGATAGTAATGCAATGGCCGCGACGGCCATGACCACCCCGATCCCCTTCACGATGGTCATCGGTTCTCCCATGAAGAGGACCGCCACGAGCACCGTGACCAGGGGGTACAGGGCTGTGAGCGGATAGACAATGTTCACCGGGAAGTTACGCTGAATCAAAGTGAAGAGGGACACCACCGCCACGAAGTTCGAAAGGCCGGTAGCCACCCCGAAGAGCACTCCCCGGCCATCCAGGTTCAGAGGAAGGAAGTTGCGCATTACCGTGAGAAACAACACCACGGCCACCGACATCGCGATCTGGTACCACAATATGGCCTGGAGCCCTATCCGGGCAGTACCAAGCTTCGCGAAGATGCCATACATACCCCAACCAAGGATGGCCGGCATACTCCACAAGAGCATCTCGACAGTCCTGCTCATTTTCCTCCCCGAATTCTGCCGGCATGTCTGGAATGCCGGCGGCAGCAATTACCTGCCAACCGCAGCAGGAGGGCCCTGTTTAATCCTGGAGCTTCAGACCGAGGGAAGGCCATTTCTTGTCTATTATACTCTTTGTCGCAGAGTCCATGACTATTGGGTCCGGCCATTCGCGGTTATGGCCCTCCTCCGGAAGCTTCCTGGTCGCATCGATTGCCAGCCTGGCCCCGTAATGGGGCATAGGCGAAGAATGGTCCAGGTCATCCAGCGGACCATCCATTACCACCAGGTCCCTCCTGACATCGATGCTATTGCACGTCCACCAGATCACATCGTCCAGGTTCTGAACGTCTACGTCATCGTCAACAACCACAATCAGCTTGGAGAGCATCATCAGCATCAGCCCCCAGAGGGCGGATATCACCTTGCGCGCCTGCCCCGGGTAGGTCTTCTTAATGGAAACCAGGACCATATTATGGAAGACGCCCTGCCAGGGCATGCTCATATCGACCACCTCCGGCAGGACCAGCTTGATCAAGGGAAGAAAGAGTCTCTCAGTGGCCTTGCCCAGGTAGTAGTCCTCCATGGGAGGCCTCCCAACCAGGGTAGCCTGATAGATAGGATTGCGCCGGTGGGTAATGGCAGTCAGGTGGAAGACCGGGTACATGTCGGCCAATGAATAAAACCCCGTGTGGTCGCCAAAGGGCCCTTCCAGGCGCCTCTCCTCAGGCTCCATGTAGCCCTCCAGGATAATCTCCGCCTGGGCCGGCACCTCCAGGTCTACCGTAATTCCCTTGACCATCTCGATCTTCCGGCGTGCCAGCCAGCCGGCCAGGATTACCTCGTCCAGATCGGGGGGCAGCGGCGCCGTGGCGGCATACGTGAGGGCAGGATCGGCTCCGATAGCCACCGCTACCTCCATCCGGAGGCTCTCCTGCTGGCTGACGCGGTGATGCTGTGCGGCCCCCTTGTGGAGGTGCCAGTGGAGCCCGGTCGTCTGGTCGTCGAACACCTGAAGGCGGTACATGCCGGTATTACGCCGGCCGCTGACCGGGTCCCTGGTAGTGACCAGTGGCATAGTGATAAAGCGGCCTCCGTCATCGGGCCAGCACTTCAAGACGGGCAGCATCGATAGAGAGGGGTTCTGGGTCAGGATAATCTCCTGGCAAGGCGCCTTCTTCACGATTTGAGGGCCGAAGCGCACCAGGTCCAACGCCTGTCCGAACTGCTTGACCCGGTTAGACAGGCCCTTCTGCGGACCCAGCGTGTCGACCGAAGTGAGCCTGGTTAGCCTCTGACCCGGCTCGTCCAGGCTCTCCACACCCAGGGCCCAGGCCATACGCCGGGCGCTACCGAAGGCGTTGATGAGCACAGGGATGCTGGACCCCTCGACGTTTTCGAAGAGGAGCGCCACGTTACCGCCGCCGGACTTGGAGACACGGTCGGTTATCTCGGATATCTCCAGGTCCCGGGAGACGGGGGCTTTGATGCGCTTTAGCTCGCCCTTCCTCTCCAGGAGGGCAATGAATTCACGAAGGCTCTGTGAGGACACACTAACTCCTAGCGTCCTTCTTACGCGGGCAAGAGGCCCTCAGCCATCCTTTAGGCCGTCTCCCATCCTTTAGGATCTCTCAGCTGTCCTAGGATCTTCCGGCTGTCCTGGAACCCTTCTCCCACCTCAAGGCCATAAACTGCTCCCTCGCCCACCACAGTGGGAAGAGCTTGCTCCAGCAAGCATCCCCTCGCCCACCGCAGGGGAACAGCGCTTACTATCCCCTCGCCCACCGCAGTGGGAGAGGGTTAGGGTGAGGGAGCCCAGACCCCTATTGGCGCCCAGGCCACTGAAAGCCACTGCATCATCCTTGCGGCGGGTCTGAAAACCACATCCTGGGCGCCTGGCAAGCAGATTGCCCCGCTCAGCCGAACACGCCGTTCAGATGATACAACGTTTTGCCAGGACGATACAATGGGTGTCCACAGGCCCACCCAGAGATTTTCTCTCATTGTGTCGCTTCTCAAACGTAGCCTATTACCAATCCTGATATAATAAAAAGATAGAAAAAGGGGGGTTCCACTATGCTTTCAGAGTACCTGAACTACGCAATGGACACTGCGACTTACAGGTTGCAGGACGATGGATGCTATTATGGCGAGGTCCCGGCATGCCCCGGCGCATCGGGCGTTGGCTCCAGCCTGGAGAACTGCCAGCAGAACCTCAGGCACTCCCTGGAGGAACGGGTCGTCACGAACCTGCAGCAAGGCAACAGGCTGCCGGTAATCGCGGATATCGACCTCAACGCCGTCGCAAACGTAAGCCTTTACGCCGACGCCTTCGCTTAGCGGTACATCCACGAAGACCGCAGCGGTTTCGGAAACCGCAGCGGTCCGGGACGTACGGTCCGGGTCTACCAGGGATCTACCGGATCAGTCACCCATGCTGTGATCGCTCACAGGCGGATGGCCTTATCTATCTGAAGCAGCCCAGCTGGCAAAGAGCGATCTTGGCCCGAGCCAGGTCGGCCGCCCGGCCCACGAGGCTGACGTGCACGCCCATCTCCTCGGCTATCCGGAAGGCCACGGCGCAAGGGAGTCTCCCCTGCACCAGTGAGGAATTGACCCGTTCGATCAGGACAGGATCGACCTCACGCGTTGACTGAGCCTTCTCGGCCACGTAGGCCGCGTGGGTAGGAGGATCATCGCGCACGGAAAAGAGATCGTCCAGGCCAGCCTCTAGAGTCTGCTGCAAGGATAGGCCTTCTACCTCTTTGGGATAGAATGCCAGGCCCTTATCCTGGTAGATTAGGCGGTAAGTACGGCCTCCGGGAACCTTGAGCCGGCCGCTGCCCAGAGTGGCCGCAGAAAGTGCCTGAAGCCCGTCGGCGATGCAGCCGTCGCTCCCTGCGGAGATGACCATCCCGGGCTCTTTCTGCGATATGTTCCAGGTTTCCATGGCGTGGCGCATGATCCGCACCGCCAGCCCAATGCCGGCGCAGCGCTCGCCGTGGAAATTAGACGCCTCCACGACCATATCGTCGGTCAGGTGTCTGGCATCCCTATCCGGGAACGTCGCCAGGTCCCGTGAGCTCCGGGCCGAGAAGATGCAGTCCCAGCCGGGCGAGTAGCGCTTGATGTCTGCGACCGGCGTGCCGTCTATAAAGTCCAGTTGGTCGACGTGCAGATTGTTCCCCTCACGCTTCAGCAGGCGCGTAGGGGAGAGCCCCAGGGGATTCGGGCGGCTGGACGAGCGGATGCCGAAGACGCCGCGCTCCCTGGCGCCGGCAGAAAACCGGTCGGCCCGCAGAAGCGTTCGGTCCGCCCGGTGGAACCAGCCAATAAGGACGATATGGCTGTTCCCCTCTATTCCCAGCAGAGCATCGGCGAACTTGGGGTAGACCTCAACCGTGGCGGCAACCCCATGGTGTGGCATATCGCCCGGCTCCTTGATCGTTGAATGGACAATCCCGATAGGCTCTATCTCCATACTCCCCCCGCACAAAAAGACTGCTAGAACATCGTAACACCTACTCTCAGAAGGCGTCAATTTTGAATGTTCCCGCCCTATGGCGTGGACGGGGCGCCCTGCTGCCCGGCCCCAGCCGCCTGGCCTGAGGCTGACCTGGATTGCTGGCCGGAAGATGAGCCAGCCTGCCGGTTCGTAGGCTGGCCGGAAGTCTCTCCCGTTGACCCGCCGCGTAACTGGCCGGCACTGCCCCCAGTGCCGGCAGGGACGATCTGTATGGCGGACGCCGTGATGGTTCCTCCGGAGTCCGGCTGCCCGGTAATCAGCACCTCATCGCCCTGCTTCAGATCATCTTTGGCGCCAGTCACGGTCTTCCGTATTGACGTGTCATCGCTCACCGTTACCTGAACGGTAGCACCCCCTTGGGCTGAAACGGTCAGTGTGTTGCCGCTCACACTCTGTACGGTCCCCATGGTGGCTCCTCCACCGCCCAGCATAACGCGGGTATTCCCACCGGCCCCGGCTCCGGCCGCAGCCGCGGCACTGCCGGCAGCCGCCGAGGCTCCCTGAGGCTGAGAGGCTGCGGTGGCGCTCCCCTTTCCCATGGCGACCCCGGCGCCGTATGCCCCGCCCACGGCGGCGCCCACAATCACCACCAGGATAAGAAGACTAACGAAGCCTAGTTTCATACTGAACTCCTTCTCACGACCCAGAGTAGCTGACCGGCTGAAGCCTCAACCCCGCTGCTCTTTCAGCCTGCAATATTTCACGGCCGGAATCGATCATAGAATAGGGTATCATAGAGTAGCTTCCCTGCCAGGCACACGCTGATCAGGGCTCCCAACCCCCAATGGAGCAGGGACACCCAGTAGGGCAGACCGGCAGGCCACGGCACTATGAAGTACAGTGCGTTCAACGTAAAGGCCAGCGCCCATCTCCACACCGTTCTCAGAAAGCCCACGTTTCCGGCTACTCATAACGCAGGGCGTCTATTGGGCTCAAGCGGGCAGCCCGCGTAGCAGGGTAGATCCCGAAGAACAGGCCAATGGCCGCTGATACGCCGAAGGCCAGGGCCACCGCATCCGGAGACACGATGCTGTTGAGAGTCTGAGTTCCAAGCGATATACGGCTCAAAATCTGCGAGAAGCCCATGCCGAGCAGAATCCCAGCCAGACCTCCAACAATACTGACGACGGCCGACTCGATCAGAAACTGTGAGAGGATATCGCGTCGCTTGGCCCCGATGGCTTTCCGGATGCCGATCTCCCGCGTCCTCTCTGTCACCGAAACCAGCATGATGTTCATTATGCCAATGCCTCCGACGACCAGTGAGATGCCGGCAACACTGCCCAGCAGGAGGGTCATGATACCGGTTATCTGGTTGGCGGTCGCCAGCAGGTCCTCCTGGCTGCCGATTGTGAAATCGTCCTGAAACACTTTATGACGCTCTCGAAGCAGGTCCCCTATTTGTTGGACTGCCAGGTTCTTGGTAGCTTCGGACCCATCCAGCAATTGCACGTTAATGCTGGTGACGGTATGCCCGCCCTGAACTGTGCGCTGCCCGAAGACTCTCTGCTGTAATGTAGTGACCGGCACCAGGACCATATCGTCCTGGTTACCAAAGCCCTGGCTACCTTTGCTCTGCAAGACCCCGATTACCCGGAAGTTGACCCGGTTGATGCGTATTGTCTGGCCGATAGGGTCCTGGTCGGGAAACAGATTGCTGGCAACGGAGCTACCCAGGACAACGACCAGGGAGTTGGCCTCAACCTGTTGGCTCGTGAAAAAGTCCCCTTGATCGACAAGGAAATTGCGCACCTCCAGGTATTCAGGAGTCACGCCCATCATCCTCGTGTTCACGTTCTGAGTACCGGCCGTCACCTGCCCCCCGGACTGCAGCTCCGGCGCCACCAACGCACAGGCAGAGCATTCCTGCGCCATCACAACTGAATCCTCGTAGGTTAGAGTAGGCCGAGTGCCAGCCGCCGCCCTTACCCCACCCTCCTGGCTTGCACCAGGCCTGACGAACAGCAGATTGGTTCCCATGCTCTGAATGCTGGAGGTTATGGTGGCCTGGGCTCCCTTGCCAACCGACATCAACGTGATAACTGCTGATACACCGATTATCATACCCAGCATAGTGAGGGCGGCCCGCATCTTATTAGCCGTGAGACCCCTCAGAGCGACCTTGATGCTTTCGGCGAAGTTCATCTGTCCGCCCCCGCTGTAGCTGAGACCTGCTGGTCCTGTTCTTTGGGAAGACCGGCCAGTACGCTGGCGGCGACCCGAGGCTGAGCGACGGGCTCATCGGAAAGTATTCTGCCATCGCGGAAATGAATCACGCGCCTGGTATGGGCAGCGATGTCCGGCTCATGGGTAACGAAGATTACCGTGACGCCCATCTCTCGGTTAAGTTTCTGGAAGATCTCCATGATCTCTTCGCTGCTACGGGTATCCAGGTTACCGGTCGGCTCGTCAGCCAGAATAATGGACGGCTTGTTGACCAGTGCCCTGGCGATAGCTACCCGCTGCTGCTGCCCCCCGGATAGCTCCTTGGGGTGGTGACTCTTGCGGTCTTCTAGTCCTACGAGCTCCAGCGCCGCCTCGGCCCGCTCTCTGCGATTGGGAGCTCCGGCATAGATCAAGGGAAGCTCCACTTGCTCCAATGCCGACATGCGAGGCAGGAGGTTGAAGCTCTGGAAGACGAAGCCGATCTTCCGGTTTCGGATCTCGGCCAGCTCATTATCGGTGAGCCCGCTCGTCTCCGCACCGTCCAGAAGGTAGCTGCCGGCGGTGGGCTGGTCCAGACAACCAAGGATATTCATCAGAGTAGACTTGCCAGAGCCTGACGGCCCCATTATTGCCACGAGCTCACCTGCCTCTACCCGCACAGATACCCCTTGCAAGGCGGCTACCTTCACATCGCCCAGGTGGTATATCTTGGTGAGGTCTTTAGTCTCGATCATGGTTTCGGGACCATTATCATGGTACCGCCGGGAGGGGCTGAAAAGCCTCCCGCTGCCCCACCCAAGCTCCCAGCGCCCGGCACGCCCCTGGTCGTGGTGCTGGTAGTTGGGATGACTACTTTGTCTCCCTCTTGCAGGCCGCCGGTTACCTCGGTGCTGGCATCACCCGTCAGCCCTGTCTGGATGGTCCGGGTCTCGGTGGTGCCGTTGGGGAGAAGCACCTGGACTGTCCGGTTACGCCCCTGGGTCTTGATAGCCCGGTTAGGCACTACCAGAACATTGTTCCTCTGCTGAGTGACTATCTGGGCGGTGGCGGTCATGCCTTCCTTGATTCCTGACGATTTGTCCAGAGTAAGAGCCACCGGGTAATTCACTACCCCCTGCTGGACCTTAGCTGACGGAGAGATGCTGTCTACCTTAGCCTGGAATGCCTGGCCTGACAGGGCATCGAATGTCACCGTGGCTGTTTGCCCCTGGCGCAGGGAGGCGATGTCGCTCTCAGCCACGTTCATGTCTATCCGCAGTGCCTGGGGGTCCAGAAGTGTAAGGATCACCGTATTCGCTGAGACCGGCTCACCGACGTTCAAGGCCGTAGAGGCCACAACCCCATCGAATGGAGCGATCAGTGTGGTGGTCTTGAGCTTCTCACGAGCGGTATTAAGGGCTGCCTCAGCAGCTACGTTCTGGTTGCGCGCTTTCTCGACGGCCCTGATATCCGCTCCGGCCCGCTTGGTGGCCAGGTCATCCAGGGCCTTCTGCAGAGCGGTCTCAGAGGTCAGGACAGCATTCTGCTGCTTCTGCACCGCCTTGGGATCAGCCCCGGCCCTCTTCTTGGCCAGGTCGTCCTGGGCCTTTGACAGGGCATCCTGGGCCTTGGCCACGCTATCGTTGGCACTGGCCGTGGATACCTTCTTCTTCTCCATGGCGGCTGCCAGCTTCTCTTTGGCAGTCAGGAGGTTTCCATAGTCCAGGTCCACCTTATCCTGGCTGACCGACCCTTCCTGGAATCGGGTAAGGGTCTTGCCGTAGGTGTTCTCGTAAAAAGAGGCTTCGTACTCCAGCCTCCGGATGGCATCGTTGTTGGTGGGGTCGTTCTCAGCCAGTCCAACGTTCCTCCTGGCATTCTCCAGCGCCACGGTAGCGCTCTGCACGGCAGATTCGGCCAGGGAGAGGTCCAGTTCCGTGTAGGGATTCTGAGTGCTGTCCAGGTCCTGCCTGGCCAGGTCTAGATTGGCCTCCGCCTGTTGCACGGATCGCTGGGCGGCAGCCAGGTCCGAAGCAGTGTAGGGATTCTGGGCTGTCTCCAGGTCCATCCTGGCGATATTGAGGGTGGCCTCCGCCTGGGTTACTGCATTCTGCAGGGTTGCGAGGGTGCTTGGGTCGAGCTTTGCCAGTACCTGGCCCGCCTTGACCTCCTGGCCCATCTTCACCGAAAGCTCTCCCAGGGTCCCCGCTGAACCGAAAGAAAGCTTGGACTGGCGAGTGATAGTAGCTGAGCCCGAGACGCTGACCTGGGCCTGTAACGAGCCCCTGGTCACGGCTACCACCTGGGCCTGGGTCGCGGCGGCCTTCGCCTCTGGCAGTACAAAGCGGTTATATCCGCTGTAGCCTCCCCAGATGGAGCCTACACCGAATATTGCCAGTAGTGCAATTCGTCCGAATCCTAACTTCATCCGTTACTCTCCCGTATTACCACGATTGATGCCACAATCACTCCCAGTTAGGGTAGCTCGTTCTACCCAGGCAAAACAATGCAGCTATAGTACTCGAAACCCAGTAGCAGTGTCCACACGAGTCAGATAACTTTAGCGGCCCGACTATTTCAACGCTTCCAGGCTCCACGGACTGCCGCCACCCAAACGGGTGAGCAGAATAGCCCCCATACCGAAGGAGGCCGCTATGCCGGCGGCTGCCCAGCCCAGGTAATACGGAAGAATTGTAAGCGGGAAGATCAGCATGAGCCCAACAAGAAGCTGAGCAATAGGCATTTCCGAGACGCCCACCCGAGACGTGAGCCATTTGCCTATGGCCAGAGCCACCGATGTAATGCCAAGAGCCGTGAGGCCGGTCAAGACAGCCACTGCCAAGACCGCGTATATCAGGCCGGATACCAACGCAGCCAGCAGGGATGCCAGAAGCAGCGTCGCCAGGTAACTGAGCGCACCTATTGCAAATATGCGCAGCTTATGAGGCCAGGAGCCCCCAAGCATGTTCCGCATTACCTGCAGACGGTTAGGCATCAAGTATGCCAGTACTACAGAAACACAAAACGTCGCCAGCAGTGCCACCACGTGCATGAACATGCCTCCAAGCCCGGCTTGATGGAGGCTGAATGGGCGCAGAGAAGGCTGTGGCCTGACAGGAGGTGCCGACCTCGGCTCGGATGGCCCGGGTCGAAGGTCAGGCCGTAGGTCAATCTGGGGGCGTTCCGTGCCTATGGAGCGCATCCCCATCCCGCGCAGGAACTGGTCAAGCTGATTCGGAGTTGTTCGTTGAGGGCGAGCCTGCAAGTTGGGCGCTGGTTTCACCGGCGCCACCTGCATGCCCCCCTGTTCAGGAAGAAGCATGACGTCCAGCGCCATAACGGCTAGATTCAGCACTAACAGCACTCCCACCAGTGCAAAAAGTCTACCCCTCAAGCTGTTAGCCCTCCACCAAGGTTATCCGTGCTGACATTGCTGCTCCCGCCCAAGTAACTGAACCAGCAGCCCTGTCATCCCGGCAAACAGGAGCGTAGCTCCTACCACCACCCCAACCTCCAGGCTCACGAGAAGGGAAGCGAGGTTGTCCAGTCCGATGGGATTCACAGAATCAAGGATAGACGGGTCCCATGGCAAACCACCGTCCCCGAGGTAACCGTAAAGGAGAAGGGCCCCAATGCCGCTGAGCACAGCGGCTACAATCCAGCCCAGAGGGCTGCCGGTGACCGAGTTATCGGCCTCGTCCCGCTGAAGTACGCAGGCCATCACACGAGAGGCCAGCCCAGGCGGAGGGATCAGTGAAGGCAGCGTCTCCATCAAAGAGATGCTATGCCTCAGTCCCTCCATCTCAGAGCGGCAGGCAGCGCAGGAGGCCAGATGAGCCTCCATCTGCGCTGCCAGAGGCCCGTCAAGTTCACCCTCCAGGGATGGATTGAAGAGGCAGCGGGCCTTGTCACACTGCATTATTGCTTCACTCCTTTGAAGCTAAGTCTACTGCGATTTCCGGACTACTGAGAGGGCTGCTGCCCGCCGAGCCCAGGCCAGAACTTATGGAATGGCATCATCTGGAGGCCACGCGGGATATTATTACCGCTAGCGCCCCGTCCAGGATTCTTTATAGCCGGTCCGGACAGATCATGAATCGCCAGGGCATTTCCGTTCTCCGCAACAACTATGACACGGTCGCCCTGTTTCATGTCGCTCACTTTGGCCAGGCCCGTCTTAGTGCTCGGAGTGACCGTGAAGGTAGTGGCGGTCGTCCCACCGTTGGGCATGACCGAAACGGTGTTGGCATTCGCGTCCACAGTCGCGATAGTGCCGGCCACAATGCTTAAAGTCCTTGTATTGCCGCTCTTATCCTTGATCGTTATTGTAGCGCTTTGAAGATTCTGAGCGGGATTGGCTCCGAGGAGACCCTCAAGCCCACCGAAGCCGCCGAACGGTAGGCCCTTGGGAGCGTCAGGCTTCTCCGGGGCAGCGCCCAGGGTCACCGCAATGTTATGACTTCCGTCAGAGCGCAGGACTGTCAGACTAATGGCATCCCCAACCTTCTTGGCCCGGACGGCATCCGTCACGCCCTGTGCGGTACTGACGCTGTTGTTATCGACCGCAGTAATTATGTCGTTGTTCATCAGACCAGCGGTAGCCCCCGGGCTCCCCTTTGTAACCTTTAGAATCACCACCCCCGTGTCGCTGGGCAGATTAAGCTTGCTCTTGAGCTGCGCGCTGTTGTTGGCAAGAGATATGCCGATGAAAGGCTTCTGGTCCTGGGGCTGCGCCAGCGAGGCCTCAACGAGCACCAGGCCGGCCTGTGATTGGTCCGTGAAGGACGCCTTGACCTGGGGCAGTCCCCAGTAGGCCATCCCTATGACCAGAACTGCGGCAGCTACTGACGGGAAGACGATTCTCTTCCAACTACTCATCACTACTTCCTCCTCCGGTTAGTTTGCTTTAGCCTATGAAATTTATCTCACTTGAGAGAAGCCTTTGGAGCATCTCCCTGGCTCTGAACAGGTGCGTCTTAACTGTCCCTATAGGAATTCCCAGCGCCTGGGCGATTTCAGCGTACGAAAGGTCCTGCTGATGACGCAGAAGGATCACCGCCCTGTATTGTTCCGGCAGACTCATTATTGCCTTCTGCACCGTATCCTGAATCTCTTTCTTGTCCAGGGCCTGTTCCGGGGTCAGTGAGCGGTCTACAAAGGGCGCATCGTCATCCATTGGCACCTGTGGCTTTTTGCGACGCAAAAAGCTAATGCAGAGATTGACGAGTATCCTGTAAACCCAGGGGGAAAACCGCTCTCCTTTACGAAACGTGTGCAGAGCAGAGTAGGCCCGCACAAACGCTTCCTGGGTCAGGTCTTCCGCCTCCTCTCTATCTCCGGTAAGGCGGTACGCCAGGTTATATAGACGAGTCTGGTAACGGTGCACCAACTCCTCGAACGCATGCGGCTCATCGAGGGTTCTCTGCACCAACCACTCGTCTGATTCCTCCAAAGGCCTAAGCTCAGCCACACTCACTACTCTATACGCACTTTGATTAAGAAAGTTTCACGCGATGACGCCGGTTCAGACACCAGTTTATCACCGAATTCGGTAACCATGAGGGTTGACTTTGCCTGCTATCAGTCGCACAATAGAATTAGAGCCGGGGGTAAACGGGAACATCCCGCTTACCTAGAAACGATGGGGAGGATATCCCAATGGCGGAAGTTCGGGACCTGGCCATCATAATCCTGGCGGCTATCTTCATCCTAATCGGGCTGGGAACGGGCATACTGATTGTCATGCTCGTAAGCTTGGCATTGATGGTCCGCAAGAAGGTAGGCCCCCTGTTGGATTCCGCCCTAAGTACGCTTAACACTATCGAAGGCACCTCAAGCTTTGTATCCGACAAAATGGTGCGTCCAATCATCAGAGTTGCCAGCTTTGGAACCGGGGCGAAAGTTGCGTTCAGCACCTTGCTCCGGCTGCGAAAGAAGAAAGGAGGCAGGTGAAGTGGCTAAAGAGAAGCGAGGTGAGGGTGGTGGATTCTTTCCTGGCCTCATTGTTGGAGGACTTGTAGGCGCAGCGCTGGGGATTCTCTGGGCGCCGAACCGTGGCGAGGAGACCCGTGCCCAGCTAATGGGCAAGACCGAAGAACTGCGTTCCAATTTGGAAGACGTTTCCTCCCGTGCCCGCAGCGGTGCCGACGAGGCAGCCTCGATGGCTCGAGAGAGCGCCAGTGAGGTAGCATCTCGAGCCAAGGAGAGCGCCGAAGGCATGATGTCCAGGGGCAGGAGCCGCATGCAGGAAGCCATGGAGGAAGGCAAGCGAGCGGCTAACGAGTCCGCCCAGGAGATGGAGGCCCGGCTCCACGAGGAACGGGAAAAGGCAGCCAGATCCAAGAATGAGTCCATCTAGCCTTTCAAGCTAGCACTTAGAATGCCCCAGGCCAATGGCCTGGGGCATTTTGTTTCTGCATAGGTGGCGGAGAGGGTGGGATTCGAACCCACGAGACTCATCGTCTACGAGCTTTCCAGGCCCGCGCCCTCAGCCGCTAGGCGACCTCTCCGTTGATTCATAGTACTTCGTATTCTGGCGGAGAGGGTGGGATTCGAACCCACGGTCGCGTTAGCGACACCGCTTTTCGAGAGCGGCACCATGAACCACTCGGACACCTCTCCGTGCAAACCAATCGTAGTATACTCCAAACATGCTGTCAAGGGAGCCTTGACGGCCTGGGCAGTCTAGAGTATATTTGCTCTCAAACTCTGGAACCGCCAGTCGTCTGCCGTTGGCTTGCCAGACATTTTGATGGAGGCGACCTGATGCCGAAAGATATGCGCACCTGGATCAGCCAGCTCGAGGAGGCCGGTGAGCTCATTCGAGTCCGCAAGCCGGTGCACCCACAGTCGGAGATGGGCTCACTCATGTACCAGACTCGGGACAAGGCCCTGTTCTTCGAGCAAGTAAGAGACTATCCCGGCTGGCGGTCCCTGGGGCAGGCGCCGGCTAACCCGCGCCAGGCCGCCATCGCCTTCGGCACAACGCTCGACAGGGTAGTCCCTACGATGGCCGGTAAGCTGCACCTGAGACAGCCATGCGAGCTGGTCGATACCGGCCCCGTCAAGGAGGTCATCCTGACGGGAGACCAGGTGGACATCCGCAAGCTGCCTGCCCACCAGGCCGGCATTCGGGATGCCGGCCCCTTTATCACTGCCGGCCTGTGCGTGACCAAGGACCCGGATACGGGCATTCGCAACATGAGCTTCCACCGCATGCAGGTGAAGACGAAGACCCGCACCGGCATGCTCCTGGTCCCCCGCCATACCTTCCAGAACTACCGCAAGTACGAGGCTCGCAACGAGCCGATGCCCATCGCCATCTTCATCGGACATCATCCCTTATACTACATGGCCGCGGCCACCACCGGGCCCTATGAGATGGACGAGCTGGAGCTGGCCGGTGGCCTGCTGGGCGAGCCGGTGAAGCTGGTCAAATGCGAGACTGTCGACCTGGAGGTCCCTTATGACGCTGAGATCGTGCTAGAGGGTCACGTGCTGCCCAATATCCGGGAGGAAGAAGGACCGTTCTCAGAGTTCCAGGACTATTACATCGCCGGCCAGGGGAAGAACCCGGTCATAGAATTCCAGGCCATCACGATGCGTCATGACGCCATCTTCAAGAATGTACAGAACGGGTCAGAGGTAGAGGGCTGCGTTTACCACAAGATACCGATGGCTGCCGCAATCTACAATCGCCTGAAGAACATCGGTGGGTTCGTTGACCTGAAAAACGTAATGACGCTGCCGGGTATCTTCGGGGTCGTCGTCCAGATGACCCCCCGGTTCTACGGTGAGGCGAAGAACGTGCTCATGAGCGCCCTGTCTTGCGAATACCTCCATCCTAAGGTGGCCATAGCAGTGGACGAAGACGTGAATATCTTCGATAACACCGAGGTCGTCTGGGCCGTAAACACTCGGGTGGACCCGGCCGAGGACATCATAGTATTGCCCGGCATGCGCACGATTCCCATGGACCCGACAGGCAAGGAGTTTGGGGTTGCCGGCCAGCCCACCTGGCACCGGACTGCCGGGAAGGTGATTATCGATGCCACCAAGCCTCCCACCTGCGACCCCGAAGCTCGTGACCACTTCGATCGCATCAAGCCTATCGGCGGCGGGAAGATCAGGCTGGAGGACTACCTCTAAAGTAGCAGGGTCACCACGGGCACGCGGAGATGTGAGTCAAGAAGGACCCTGAGGCGGTTGTCCGGAGGCAGAACTACCAACTCGATCCGTTCCTCATTAACGCTGGCATATAGACTTTCAACAGTGCGGAGACCGGCGGCGTTGGGTCAGCGCCGGGAATTGCCGCCGGCGTGGATGCAGGAACAGGCGTCGAGGTTACCGTCGGCGTTGATACGGGCGCCGGCATTGCTGTGGCCGTTGGTATAGATGTGGCTATCGGTGTAGGGGTGGTCGACTCCGCCGGTGTAGGGGTGGCCGTCGGTGCCGAGATGGGCGTTGATGTTGGCATGGGCAGCGGCGTCGATGTAGGCGCCGCTGTCGGCGTCGGTGTGGGCGTCGGGTTATCAGCTACCGTTATGTAGTTCGTGCGGGTTAGGGTGCTGGTCCCCGATACGTTATTCACCGTCAGAATCACCGTGTAGACGCCAGCCGATTGGTAGGTATGGGCGGGACTGGTTTCTGTGCTGGTCGACCCATCTCCGAAGGTCCACAGCGTCGAGGTAATCGCGGTCGTGGACTGATTGGAGAACGTCACCGGCAACGGACGTTCTCCGCTTAGCGGGCTCGCCGTGAACGAGGCCACGGGAAGAGGAACGTACTCGAAGGCGCCGGTGTCGCATTTCGCCGTTCCGTCGCCGTTGCCTTCGACCGGCCGGATGACGCCGCGCTGGTCTGTAGCCGGACAGCCGCTGGCGTTACCTGCATCGATAGCCGGGCTGCCAGCAGGAAGAGCGCGGGTCCACGTTAAGCCGCCGTTGTGACTGAGCGGGCTCAGAAATGGATCGGTAATCAAGATGTCCCCCCAGAGACCGCTGAAGCCGCAGGTGTTACCGCTGTCCAGATTCCCTCCCTGGGAAACGGTGGCGGGTCCCGTTTCGGCGGCCGCGCCACAGTTGTTGGGTACTCCGGCTGACATTATCGTATTCAAGGACGTGATGCCAGTGCCGTCGCGGTAGAGGTTGCCGCCTGCGGTTTTTCCACTCGCCCCGATGCTTCCAGCGGTGCCACTGCTACCGGGGCTGCCCAGGGGGGTGCCGCTGCCACCCTCCCCGCGCAAGCCGGCGCCACCACCACTCCCACCACTCCGTCCAGTCGCGCTGCTGCTGGCGAAGGTGCTGTTGGTCACTTGCACAGAGCCGGTATAGGTATAGAACCCGCCGCCCGTGCCGCTGCCCCCCGTTCCTCCGGCGCCACCGTTGCCACCGTTGCCGCCCGTACCGCCTCTGGCAGCGCCGAAGGCTGCGCCGCCGGTGCCACCATTCCCACCTGTATTGCCATTCCCCGCGAACCCACCCGTCGCGCTATTGGCAGAAAAAGTGGTGTTGGTGATATTGACCGTGCCGCTGATGCCGCCGCCGAGGCCGTTGCCACCGCTGCCACCGTTGCCTCCGCTGCCACCATTGCCTCCGCTCAGGCCTCCATAAGGCGCGAAACCTGAATAGCCACCTGTGCCGCCATTGCCACCAGCGCCGCCGCTGCCGCCGTTGCCGGCATTCACGGCATTTCCGGCAACGGTGCTGCCGGAAAGATTGCCCGAGCCTCCAATCCCACCGCCCTGGCTGCTCCCGCCAGCGCCGCCATGGCCGCCGTTTCCACCATACTCACCGGGGCCGCTACTGCTGAATAATCCCGCAGCACCGGTGCCCCCATTGCCGCCGTTACCACCGGCAACGCTATTGTTTCGAACGGTGCTGTTCGTGATATTGCCGTTGCCGCCTTTGCCTCCGCCGTTACCGCTACCGCCGTTGCCTCCTGCGCCGCCCCAACCGTGGTAGAAGCTGCCACCGTTACCGCCATTGCCAGCATAACCGCCGGTGACGGTGTTACTTACAAAGGTGCTGCTGGTGACATTGCCTGTGCCGCTAATGCCTCCACCTTCGGCGCTGCCCCCATTGCCTCCCGTACCACCAGCCCAGTTCGAGCTGTTACCACCGTTGCCTCCGTTGCCGCCGGTTACGCTGTTGGAGACGAAACTGCTATCGGAGACCTCAGCCATGCCGCTGACCCCACCCCCATTGCCGTTACCGCCCGGAGTCCCATTGTTGCCAGCGCCGTAGTTGGCAAGACCCACAGTACCGCTGCTCCCGCTGCCTGCCGTAACGCTGTTGGCGATGAAGGAACTGGTGGCTATGGTTAGAGTACCGGTAACTTCCACGTGGATCCCGCCGCCACTCGCATTCGCGCCTGCGCCGCTTGGACCGCCGTTAGTGGCAAAATCGAACATCGCACCACCTGGATAACCAGGGCCCCCAATACCACCGCTACCGCCGATTGCGCTATTGTTTGAAAATGTGCTGCCAGCAACCGTCACTGCACCATTCCCTACAAAAATGCCGCCGCCAGCGGTGGGGGCACCGTTTCCACCGCTACCGCCATTTACTCCGCTGGCCCCGCTTCCGCCAGCGCCACCATTTCCGCCCGTAGCGCTATTGTTACTGAAGTCGCTGCCGGTTACCGTTACAGTCCCGCCATCGATTAAGATTCCCCCGCCATAAGCGGGAACGCCATCAGCACCACCTCCACCCGAGGGTTGACCATTACTGCCATTGCTTCCTACTGCGGTGTTGCTGCTGAAGGTGCTGCCAATTACGCTCAAGTTGCCGCCGCTGGAGACCGCGCCTCCAGCCTGCGCCGTGTTGGTGAGAAATACACTGCTGGAAATAGTGATGCTGCTCCCCAGATCGTTGTAGACCGCCCCGCCCATGCCGGCCCCGTTTGAGGAAAACGTGCTGCTGATGACAGTGGCAGTATTAGGACCACCATACGCTCCGAATGCCACAATCGCAGCACCATATACGGCCTGGTTGTTAGAGAAGGTGCTGTTAGTAACGGTCAAGGCGCCACTGCTCCAGACAGCGCCGCCGACAGAGGCAGAATTGCCATCGAACGTGCTATCAGCTACGTTCAAGTTGCCGTTATTCACTATGCCGCCCCCCGCGGTCATGAAACCTGGCGCACGACCATCCTTGATAATCACGCGCGTGAGTCCCAGGGTCACGCCCGAATTGACGGTAAACACGCTTTTCGTACTCCCGCCGCTGATGGTGAGGCGATTCTGGCCATCAATGCTGAGGTTCTTGTCCACGGTCTTGGTACCGCTGATGTAGATGGTCTCACCCAAGAGGGGACATTCGAAGGTAGCATTGCCTCCAGCGGCCAGCGCTGTATCCAGACCAATCTCGTCACACGTGTACGCGGTCGCGACAGCACTAACAATTAAATCTGGCGATGACCGGGAAGCGTCGGGCTCGATAGAGCTCGGTAGTGCTCTTGGGGGTTCGCCACCGATAAGAATGCCGAGGCAAAGTGAGGTAACTATTAGTAAACCCACGGCGCGCTGAACGGCTTTGGAGGAACCCATCGACTGTTTCCTTTCGCTGCATACCCCACCCTTGTGGGTGGTTTGCCGCCGGCCGGATCTGCTCTACTAGGCGGGTGATGCAAACACTATGACTGCGCGAGAGCTTAGGACTATGTACATTTCTGAAAGCTCTGCCGAAGCGGAATATATCACGTACACTACTCTATGTCAACGGCATGCGCTGCCTGCAATAACCTTATCGAGAATGCGGCCGTGGTGTATACAAGAAGTAGTATACATATGAGGAAGATCGCTGATTATCTTGGTCAGACCGGGGATGAAGTTCGAAGTATGGGCTCTTGAACAACCGGGGCGTTGTGGGAGTACGATGGAAGATCAGGAGGAGGCCAGGGTTACCTCACAGCCAAATTCGCTACGGCTCCGGCCCTGTCACCACCGCCGGAGGAGGCTCAGGGACATGACGTCTAGCCGGCTTGCTCACGAGTCTCTGTAGCATTACGACCAACCCCTCCCGGAAGAGCACGAAGAGAATTACCAGGAGGGCCCCGTAGACGAGCAGGTTGAGGGGGCCGAGGGGCCGGACCAGCTCGTTGACGACCGTGAACACGGCGCCGCCCAGGACCGGGCCCAGCAGTGTGCCCATACCTCCGAAGAGCAGCATGACCAGTACCATCGTGTCTATACTAACTATGGAGAAGATCTCCGGGCCGACGAAGCCGTTATAGTAAGCGTAGAATGCCCCGACAGTGCCCAAGAGGGCCGACCCAACAAAGGCCGCCAGCACCTTGTACCCGGTCACATTTATTCCCGCGAGTTCGGCGCTCAGCTCGTCGTCACTCAGCGCCCGAAAGGCCAGTCCGACCCTCGACCGTACCAGCAGGTAATAGAGGAGAAGCGAAAGCACCAGGATAGCCAGAAAGACATAGTACCCCGAGAAGCGGTCCTCCATTATGCCCAGCCCCAGGCCGCGAGTTACGATACCCGTCTCTCCCCTGGTGAACTCCCGCAAGCCCAGCAGCAGGTTGTGGAACACCAGTGAGAACGCCAGCGTGACGATACCCAGGAAGATTACACCCAGCCCCCGGCGTACCGAGACGTAGCTAAGTACCGCGCCCACGGAGCCCGAAAGGAGAATGCCGAGCGGGATAGTGCCCCAGGGGGGCAGACCCAGCTGCCGGGTCAGAATTACTGAGAAGTAGGCGGACGCCCCCGCCAGCGCGCCGAGGCAGAGAAAGAGCTGCCTGGTGTGGCCAAAGATCAGGTTGAAGGCTATGGTGTAGGTCATGTAGGCCAGCATGACGGTGGCGAGCCTCATATAGAAGCTGCTGCCTCCAACGACCAGCGGGATTACAGCCAGTAGCACGCCGACCGCACCAATGGAGGCGAAACGAAGCCACGAGTTAGCTCTCATCACGCCAGGTGGCCCAGGAGCCCTTCCGGCCGGACCAGAATGGTTAGGGCAGCGATGACCAGAAGGATAATGGACGTCAGATATGCCCCAATGTAGAAGCTGGCGAAGGCGTTGACGACTCCAAGGAGTATGCCGGCTGCCAGCGTCCCGTTGATACTGCGCACGCCTCCAACCGTGGCAACAATGAGTGCCAGAATGGTCAACTCCATCCCCAGCTCGGTGCCCACCGAGGAGAATAGCCCCTGGGCCACGCCCGCCAGCCCGGCCATCAGACCACCGAGGACGAAGATAAGCGTGCGGATCCTCTTTGGATCTATGCCGCATAGCTTCGCGCCGGTCTCATTCTGGACTACCGACCGGACAGCCTTTCCAAGAGTAGTCCGCCTCAGAAAGGTAAGCAGAGACAGAATGGCCAGCAGAGACATAGAGGCGACTATGATGCTAGCGGTCCTGACCGTCACGCCAAAGATTTCGACGGAGACCACCGGAAGGCGAAGGGAGAGGGCAGTCTGTGGAAAGCGGAAGTTCAAGAGGCCGGTGACCATCAAAGAAAGGCCCAGGGTGAGCATAAGTCCGAGAAGAAGCCTGTTCTCCCCTTTGTACCGGTATGCCGGGAGCATCAGCGTCCTGTCGATCAGGAGTGCAAAGAGGCCGGCTGACAGTATGCCCAGAAGCGCTGCCAGTGGGACAGTGACACCCGCGCTGATCAAGAGCGCCGTAACAATTCCGGCGATCACCGCAAAGTGGCCGTGAGCCAGGTTGAGGATCCCCCCAAGTCCATATATGAGGGTCAGCCCTACGGCAAGAAGAGCGAACTGAAGCCCCAGGACGACGCCGTCGACTAAGAGAGGTATCAAGCTACACCAAGGTAGGTCCTCTGGACCATGGGGTCGTCCAGCAGGTCTTTCGATTTGCCGGAGAGCCGCACCCAGCCGTTTTCCAGGACGTAGGCCCGGTCGGCAAAAGAGAGGGCAGTCGGGACCTGCTGCTCTGCCACCAGGATGGTCAGCCCATCTTCTCTTAGCTGGTGGAACTGGCGGTACATCTCGAGTACAAGCAGGGGTGCCAGTCCGGTTGACGGCTCGTCCAGGAGTAGCACTTTGGGCCTGGACATCAGCCCCCGTGCGATTGCCAGCATCTGCTGCTCGCCTCCGCTCAGCGTCCCGGCCAGCTGCCTCTTACGCTCTTCCAGCCTGGGGAATAGAGTGAACATAAACTTCAGGAGGGAGCTTTTTCCCTGAGGGTTGAAATAGGCCCCCAGTTCCAGGTTTTCCAGTACAGTCATTTGAGGAAAGAGCTCCCTTTCGGCAGGGACATAAGCGATGCCCTGTCTCACAATTCTGTGGGAAGAAAGCCCGGCGAGGGGCCGGCCGTCGTAGAAAATCTGGCCTTTCTGAGGTGTTGCCATACCCGCAATAGCATTGAGCAGTGTGGTCTTGCCTGCGCCGTTCGAGCCGACAACCGCGACTGCCTCACCCCTCTCCACATCGATGCTGACATTCCAGAGGGCGCGCGTCTGTCCATAGGACACTTCAAGCCCTTCTACCTTGATCATCCGCCAGTACCGGTTGCGCCCATGCCCTTCCCAAGATAGGCCTCGATCACCTTCTCGTCCCGTGCCACCTCGGCCGGGCTTCCAAGGCTGATGACCTGGCCATAATTGAGGACCATCACTCGCTCGGCCACGCCCATGATGGCCTTCATAACATGCTCGATCCAGACTACGGTGACGCCCAGATCGTCCCGAACCCTCTGAACGAGTCGCATCGCCTCTTCAATCTCCGTGGGATTGAGGCCGCTCATGACTTCATCCAGCAGCAAGACCTCCGGCCTGGAAGCAAGCGCCCGGGCCATCTCCAACAGCTTCTTCTCCTGCAAGGTCAGGCGCCCTACCGGGAAGTCCTGCTTGTCGCTGAGGCCAACAAACCTGAGGATGGACTCCGCCTGCTCAGCGATGGACTTGTTTTTCAGACGGCCGTGGCCGCCGAAGACAGCTCCGACGGCCACGTTCTCCAGGACTGACATGCTTTCAAATGGTCGGGGGGTCTGGAGCACCCTCGAGATGCCGAGCTGGCAGACACGATGCGCCTCTAAGGACGTAGTGTCACGCCCCCGGAACAAGACTCTACCACTGCTCGGCGGGCAGACTCCGCAAAGGACGCTTAGCAGCGTGCTCTTACCGGCGCCGTTCGGGCCGATGAGCCCGAAGACTTCTCCTCGGGCCACCGCAATGTTAACGCCCGCTAAGGCCCTGAGCCCGCCAAAGCTCCTCGTTATTTCCTTCCCCTCGAGGATGACGTCTGCCATCCGCTGAAACGGCTTCTACTCGGCGGGAACGTAGGGCGTGAGCACAGGCGACTTGGACAGGACCTTGGGACGCCACGTGGCGCCTGGGTTGACAGGCCCTGGATCTCCCTGCTCGATCGTATAGATCACCGGCGTAGCTTGCTTCAGCTCGCCCCACTCGGTATAGGACAGCGGGTAGGCATAGCCGGGCTGAGTAAAGCTACCCTCGTGGACCGCTTTGGCGATGCCCTGCCGGTCCGTGGACCCGGTCTTCTTGATAGCCTCGGCTACCGCCTTCACGATACTATATCCAGAGAAGGAATTATGGTCGAAGAAGTTCTTATAGGTGGTGTAGTACTGCGCTGCCAGCTTCTGGTAAGTCGCATCGGCAAAGTCGGCGCAAGAGAACTCCAGGACACGGCCGAAGACGCTGGGGCCGACCCGCTCCATCCAAACCTCAGGCGGGGACCAGGAGCCGACTACGAACTGGCCGACCCCCAACTCCAGAGCCTGTTTGCCTGCAGCGAAGTTCCCCGGAGGATGGCCAAGGAGAAGAAGGATCTCCGGGTTCATGGCCTGCAGCTTCCTCAAGTACGGGGTAAAGTCCTGCTCACCGACGGGGGCCGTTTCGATTTGAAGGGTTATGCCTGGGAGGGGCTTGAGCTCGTTGTTCATCGCATCCCGAGTTGCGTGCCCCCACTCATAGTCGGCGATAATGGCGCCGATCCGCTTGTAACCCTTGTCCTTGATGAATGCGGTGACGGGCCCCATACTCATGGGCGCCGCCACCAGGCATGATCTGAAGGTGTAGCGGGTGCTCTTTTTCAGGATGGTGTGGGACCCGGACATGGTCATGAAGTTGGGCACTTTTAGCTCTTCGGCCACCCCGGCCGTTGCCAGCCCTATGCCGGAGGAGATCATGCCCCCTTCCGCCACTATGCCGTCCACCTCCACCATGCCTCGCAGAGCGGTCATGCCCTCGTCCGGGCTGTTCTTGTCATCGCGCTCTACAATCTCGATCTGCCTCCCCAGCACACCCCCCGCCTGGTTCAGCTCCTGGGCGGCGAACTTCATTCCATCTCGCACTTTGACTCCCCAGGCAGTGAAAGGCCCGCTCAACGAAGTGAGGGCCCCGATCTTGATTGGTCCGCCCTGAGTGCCGGGGCCCGCGGCCGGGACGCAACCGAACAGTAAGGCGACCACCACCACAACCACAGCAGCGAGGACGATCTTCCGTTCCAAAGCTACCTCCTGTCTGCCTATCTTTGCCGATAGGCAAGCCCTCGGGCAAGATGCTTGCCCTTTCTTAGTTCAACGGGCTCCGCCGTGTCTAAGTCTTAACGTAACGGGCCAATTCAAGGGAGAAGCCGGTCCCAGGAAAATAGCGTAACCATAGCAGGCTGACGCCTATTATATCACGGACTCTCTAAAGGTAAATACGTCAAAATCGCGGGAAGATTCTGCCAATAATTGGGCGGTTAGCAACACCGGTGCACGGTTGGCTGGAGAGTTACTGGCTGAGTTGCTGCACGGGGGTTGCCCTACCACACGCCCGTACCCAGCCTGGTTTAGCAGGCTTCGTTAATGTAGCCCATAGCTTTAGCTTAGGGGCGATGCTCCATGCAGCACCCAACTAACGATCAGGAGTATTGACCCATGAGCAACAACCGAGGCCAGCGCCTACTCCCCGTCTTCGGGCTCCGGCTCCAGCTCGGGCTCGCGGGGGCCGAGGGCGATTGCCAGGGCCTCTCCGACGTTACCCACCTGGTGCACGCCGGAGCCCAGGATAGGCTCCCGGGTACGGGGAACAATGAAGGAGGTGAATCCCAGCCGTCTGGCCTCGTCAATGCGACGCTCGAGCTGGCTCACGCCCCTCAGCTCGCTTCCCAGTCCAACCTCTCCAAGGAAGATCGCACCGGGATCGACTGGGGCATTGCGCCGGCTGGAGGCTATCGCCACAGTCAGGGCCAGGTCCGCGGCCGGCTCGTCCACCTGAAGGCCGCCAACCACGTTGACGAATATGTCCTGGTTGTACAGTAGCACGCGTGCCCTGCGGGATAGCACCGCGGAGATCATCAACAACCGGCTGAAATCAACTCCGTTGGCCGTCCGACGGGGAAGTCCGAAGGCCGTGCGGCTGGTCAACGCCTGGATCTCCACCAGCATGGGCCGCGTGCCCTCCATTGCTACGGTCAGCGCTGAGCCAATGGGGTGAGGCGACCGCATCGAGAGGAATGAATCGGTGGGGTCTTGCACCTCCACCATCCCCTTCCCACGCATCTCGAATATGCCCACTTCATTAGTAGAGCCGAAACGGTTCTTGACCGCCCGCAGGATGCGGAAGGACTGGAACCGCTCGCCTTCCAGGTAGAGGACGGTGTCTACCATGTGCTCCAGCACGCGCGGGCCGGCGATGACCCCTTCCTTGGTTACATGGCCGACCAGGAATACCGGCATTGCGCTGCCTTTGGCCAGGTTCATGAGCCTTTGAGTGCATTCCCGGACCTGCGTCAGACTGCCGGCAGCGGAGCCGACACCCGCCAGGGCCACCGACTGGATTGAATCGACGATCAGAAGCCCCGGGCGCATGAGTTCTGTCTGGGCTACGATCTCCTCCATGTTACTCTCAGCAAGGAGATGTATGTCCGGGAGCGTGATCCCCATACGCTCAGCGCGCATGGCTATCTGTGGCAATGACTCCTCGCCGGAAACGTAGAGGACCGATCCCACGGACCCAGCCACGACGTCCGCCAGTTGCAAAAGCAGAGTGGACTTGCCTATACCGGGGTCACCGCCGATCAGCACAAGGGAACCTGGGACAATACCGCCACCCAGGACCCGGTGGAACTCGGATATGGGTACGGGGATGCGATGGAAGTCGGCTTGGGGCACCTGGGGAAGCCGGACGGGAGCCTGGCCGCCGCCCAGACGCGAAAGTGGAGAGCCCGTTCGGGGGCTCTCCACCATTTCTACGAAGGTACTCCAGCCTCCGCAATCAGGGCATCGCCCCAACCACTTTACCGATTCGCTACCGCACTCCTGACATACAAATTTTGTGCGTTTCACTTAGACTCGACTAGGGCTAGAGGGCGCATGACGATCTCGTCTCCCTCCCGCTCGATGCGGACGGTGTCACCAGGCTGGAAGCGACTCTCGAGCAGACCCTCGGAAAGCCGGTCTTCCACAAAGTTCTGGATGACCCGACGCAGCGGCCGGGCGCCGAAGACTACATCGTAACCCTTATCGCATAGGAGGTCTTTGGCCTCCTCGGAGACTTCTAGCTTGATTTCGTGAGCATCCAGCTCCTTCTGGACCTGTACTAGCATCAGGTCCACGATCTCGCGGATATGCTCCCTGCTCAGGGCGTGGAAGACCACAACCCCATCTATACGGTTCAAGAACTCAGGTCGGAAGGTCTTCTTCAGCTCGACCAGGACCTTGTCCTTCATCTTCTCGTAGGATTGCTGAGCGCTCTTGGCCTCATCCAGCTTAACCGAGAAGCCCAGAGAGGTATCCCGCCGGATCAGCTCAGCCCCGACGTTGCTGGTCATAACGATGATAGTGTTGCGGAAGTCTACCTTCCGCCCCTTGGCATCGGTCAAATGACCATCGTCGAGTATCTGAAGGAGCATGTTGAAGACCTCTGGATGGGCCTTCTCGATCTCGTCCAGCAGAATAGCGCTATAGGACTTGCGCCGTACCGCCTCGGTGAGCTGTCCTCCCTGCTCGTAGCCGATATAGCCTGGCGGTGCACCCACCAGACGGGCCACTGCATGACGCTCCATGAATTCGGACATGTCGAGCTTGATCAGGGCCTCTTCGCTGCCGAAGAGGAACTCAGCCAGAGCCTTCACCAGCTCGGTCTTCCCGACACCCGTCGGACCAAGGAAGATGAAGCTTCCGATTGGACGCTTGGGGTTCTTCAGGCCAGCCCTCGCCCGGCGCACTGCCTTGGAGATCGTCGTGATAGCCTCTTGCTGTCCGATGACCCGCTTGTGGAGTGCACCCTCCATCTGTAGCAGGCGAGCGGACTCCTCGCCGGCGATCCTTGTGACGGGAATGCCCGTCCACATGCTGACCACCTCGGCGATGTCCTCATCGGTTACCACCGGCAGCTCACCCTCCTGGTTTGCCTGCCAGCTGCTCTCCATCTTCTCGATCTTCTCTACCAGCTTCAGCTCCCGGTCACGCAGATCGGCAGCATATTCGTACTGCTGGTTAGAGATCGCGGCTTCCTTCTCCCGCCGGATCGTCTCCAGGCCCTTAATGGCGTCCTTCAAAGTTGGGGGCGCCTGGGACCGCTGCAGACGGACACGGGATGATGCCTCATCGATCAGGTCTATGGCCTTGTCCGGCAGAAACCGGTCAGCTATATAGCGGGCGGCAAGCTCCGCGGCTGCCTTGATGGCCTCGTCGGAGATGACCAACCGGTGATGCGACTCGTAACGCTCCTTGATACCGCGCAGTATCTCCATGGTCTGATCGATGCTCGGTTCCTCAACCAGGACCGGCTGGAACCGCCGCTCCAGGGCTGCATCTCGCTCGATGTACTTACGGTACTCATCCAGGGTAGTTGCACCGATGCATTGTAGCTCGCCGCGGGCCAGAGAAGGCTTCAGGATGTTAGCAGCGTCTACCGCACCCTCTGCCGCGCCGGCGCCAACGATAGTATGGAGCTCGTCTATGAACATTATGCAGTTACCGGAGCTTCGAATCTCCTCGATTATCTTCTTGAGGCGTTCCTCGAATTCTCCCCGGTACTTGGTACCGGCCACCAGAAGGCCGATATCCAGGGTAAGCATGCGCTTACCTCGTAGTGTTTCAGGTACATCGCCCTGAATGATGCGCTGCGCCAACCCCTCTACGATAGCCGTCTTACCAACTCCGGGCTCTCCAATAAGAGCCGGGTTGTTCTTAGTCCGGCGGCTTAGGATCTGAATGACCCGCTCAATCTCCTTGGCCCGACCGATCACCGGATCCAGTTTGGATGTCCGGGCGGCGGCCGTCAGGTCTATGCCCAACTGGTCGATTGTAGGGGTCTTAGTGCCAGTCCGCACGTCGGAATGAGGATGAACGCTGCTCTGGCTCAGGATGCGGATCGTCTCTGACCGCACCTTCTCCAGGTTGACGCCAAGGCTCTCCAGGACGCCGGCGGCAATGCCTTCGCCCTCTCGGACCAGGCCGAGAAGCAGGTGCTCGGTTCCAATGTAATGATGACTGAGGCGTCGAGCCTCGTCAACGGCCAGCTCAATGACCTTCTTCGCCCTGGGAGTCAGGCCAATCTCGCCCGTCACCGTGCGGTCGCCCCGCCCGATGATAAACTCCACCGCAGAGCGGACCTTATTCAGTTCAACACCAAGGTTTGCCAGGACTTTAGCGGCGACGCCGTCTCCTTCCCGAACCAGGCCTAAAAGGAGGTGCTCCGTACCAATATAGTTATGGTTGAAGCGTTGTGCCTCTTCCTGGGCCAGAGTCAGGACCTTACGGGCTCGCTCTGTAAATTTATCAAATCTGTCTGCCATATTGCGCCTCCGGACTCCACCAGCGGTTCATACCTATTCTTCCGGTTCGGGCTCCGGCATGGCATTAGCTTTCGCCGTCTTGGCTGGGGATCCCACACTCTCCATCATACCCTGCCAGCGCCCCAAAACCTCTTGGGCCTGCTTTAGACTTAGCCCCAGACGCTGCCGCTGCGGGTCGATGCTAATTATCTTGAGGGTTAGCTCATCGCCCTCCTTGATGACCTCTTTAGGATGAGCAATCCTGCGATCCTCGAGCTCGGAGATGTGAATCAACCCCTCCAGTCCATCGTCCAAACGGGCGAAAGCTCCGAACTTGGTCAGCTTGGTTATGGTAGCCGGGACTAGTTGCCCAACTTGATACTTCTCAAAGATCGTGTCCCAAGGACTTGGCTGCGCCCGACGCAGGCTCAGGGCGATCCTCTTGGTCTCCTGGTCCACGTTCAGGACGTAGGTCTCAACCTCGTCACCGACCTGCAATACATCCTTAGGGTGCTTGACCCTGCCCCATGAGAGCTCCGAGAGGGGAACCAGGCCGTCAGCGCCTCCTAGATCGATAAAGGCGCCAAAGTCGCACAGGCTGCTCACCTTGCCCCGGAGAATCTGCCCGGCCTGTATCTCGTGCACCAGCCGGTCCTTCTGCTGCTTGCGCCAGCTATGCAACGCAAGACGCTCAGATAGGATCAGGCGGTTCTGGCGTCGATTCATTTCGATAATCTTCAGCCAGATGGTCTTACCCGCCATCTCCTGCAGCCGGTCCTCGATGGTGCTCTCAGTCCCAGCCTGAGACAGGCTGGCGATCTGGGAGAGTGGCACGAAGCCACGAACACCTTCGAAACCAACGATAAGGCCGCCCTTGTTATGGCCAATAACCTTACCTTCGAAGATCTCTCCGTCTTTGAAGAGATCACTCAGGTGTTGCCATTCTTTCTCTACAGCGCCCCTGCGGAGAGAGAGCATAACAGATCCGTCCTGGCTGTCTGGGCGCACGACGTATACAGGTATCTCATCCCCCACCGCTATAGAATCCACATATGCCGGGTCCAAGCCCTCCAAATCCGACCCGGGGATAACCCCCTCGTACTTGGAGCCGATGTCTACCAGCATCCCGTCCTTGGACTTGGACACCACTACGCCGTTGACCACTTCTCCACGCCGCGGGGCATGGTAGGACTGGTCCTGCGCGTCCAGATATTCACCCATACTTTCCATTGGCTTTCTAAACCTCAAGAGCCCGATGTTCAAGTTAATTATATATACCGAAGAGCCAAAAAGCAACATAAATGCGCGTCCCGTCACAATGGGCAGCTACGCTTTAATCAAACAGTACGGGCTCCGCTTAAGCTGGCATGAACTTTAGCTCAAAATTGTGCCAATCACGGGTAGCACGGCGCCGGACTCGAACCAGGCGCCTCGTTATATATATTCGCAATCTTGCGCGAAACCTGGAGTACCCATGGCGATCACTCGATCGTCCGATAGTCTGACAGGACCGGGGACTATGGCTTGCCTTCAGTAGCTGCCAGGCCTTTCTTGGCAAGGTCCAGATTCGGGTCCAGCTCGAACGCCTTCTGGAAAGAAGTCCGCGCCTCGGCATACTGTTTAAGATTATAGAGGCTCCAGCCGAGGGCCGCCTGCCTCTCTGCGTCTTTCGGCGCCACGGCGACTGCCTTTGCGAAATAATCAGCGGCGTTCTGGTAGTCCATCTGGATGTAGTAACTCCAGCCCAGATACTCCAGGGGCGGGCCATACTCGGGATCGGCCTGGAGAGCTCTCTGGAACATGTCGATAGCCAGAGGATAGTTCTCCTGATTGTAGTAGACGAGCCCTATGCTGTGATAGCCTCGGGGTTGGTCAGGCTGCAACTCGGACATCTTCTGGAAAGCAGCGATAGCCTCTTCGTCATGGCGCTGGCCACGGAACACCGAGCCGAGGTCCAGATATAGATAGGCCAGGCCGGGCCCAAGCTCAATCGCCCGCTGGTATTCCTTGATCGCCTGATCGTAGGCGCCCTGCTTCTCAAGGACATAGCCAAGGTTCCGGTGAGCCTCGATGCTGGTATCGTCCATGCGCACCGCCTTCTGAGCCGTGCTGAGAGCTTTCTCCCAAAGGACCTTATCGGCATATGCCTCAGCCAGATATGCAGTTGCCGCAACGTTCTGGGGATCTATATCCAGGGCCTTTAGAGCAGTCTCAATAGCCTTGTCGTATTCGTCATTCCAGTCATATGCCTTGGCGAGATTCGCCAGCGCCATGGAGTTGCGGGGGTCGAGCCTTACCGCCCATTCCCCGGCCGAAATAGCCTGGGATGGCTGGTAAAGCAGCGTCAAGACCTTCGTCCACTGGGTGAAGGCATCTACGTTCTGCGGGTCCAATTGGGTAGCCGCCTCGAAAGCCTTCGCGGCATCCTTGAGCTGCCCGGATTTCATCTTCTCTTTGCCAATAGCCAGGTAAGGGGTCTGGGTAGCGGCCGGGCTGGCTACCTGGACCTGCTGGGCCTGCTTCGTCAGCACCGGCAGGCTCATGGCGAAATATACACCGCCGGACACTACTCCCAGCATCACTATCAAGAATATCGGGATAACTATGCGTGACCGCTTTTTCCGCCTGAGCCCCATCCGTCTACCTCCAAAGGAACAAGAAAAGGAGATTCCCTGTCACAAGTCCCGCCTGGCAAAGATTCGCATGGCAATCAAAACGGCCGCAGCAGCATAGACCACGGAATACAATACCATCCAGGTGCTGGGCTCCGTAACGCTGGCAAATGGGCCCGAGAGGTTTAAAGGCAGGTTAGGAGCCAGCAACCGGGACTCCAGGCGCCAGAGCGCATCACTCGGAGCCAGCAGGCTCGTACCGATTCCGATATTCACCATGGTGTCGCTACGAATTAAAGCACCTATCTGCTCTACCATCCCGCCAAAGAAGGCAATCCCGAACAGGCTCAGGAGCAGAAGAGCACTGGGCAAAGTAGATAGGCGGGTCCCGCATAATATCGACAGCGAGAGAAACACCAGGGCTGCCAGAACCATGAGCAGGCTTGGGACATAAGGATTAGGAGGAAAGTAGCCAAAGATGAAAAACGCGACTCCCAGGATCCCCCAGGCCATCCCAAGAATGTATATAGCCAGCAGGGAGGCGAGGCCCAGCCACTTGCCGGCGATTATCTCCCAGCGGGCCATGGGCTTGGTGGCAATCAACTGGATCGTACCCTCATCAACCTCCTGGGACACGGACGAGACTGAAACGGCAATGGCCACCAGGACCCCCAGAAGATGGACCAGGAAGAGACCTAACAGCACTACCACAGGGCTATACATGTCTGCCCTTCCCGGTCCCATGGAGCGCTCCCACTCTTCGTTTATGTAGTGAAACCCCAGGGCATAGAGAGCCAGGAACACCACACCAACGATGGCAGCCATCAGAAAGAAGCGCTTTCTAACGGCCTCTTTGAGAGTGAATCGGGCGACCAGCAGCGCGCTCATGAGTTGCCCTCTATCACCTGGACGAAATAGTCCTCCAGTGAAAAATGCCTGGGTACCAATGCCAGGAGCTGGCCCCCGTGCTGCACTACCGCCTCCGCCAGGCGCGGGATATCCTCCTCGACGCCGAGTCTTACCGTCACCAGGGAATCATCAGTCTTGATTGACTGGGAAATCCGTCCGAGAGCCTCGAGTACCTCAGGCACCGGCTTTAGCAGCTTTATGTCGACCTCGAGGTCCCCGGCAAGCAGATCTCCCAGGGCGCCCTGACGCACTACCTTACCCTGGTTTATGATTGCGACGCGATCACAGACGCGCTCCGCCTCGCTGAGCAGATGAGAGTTCAGGAAGACCGTCGTCCCTCGCTGCTTGAGGTGAACGATAATGTCTCTCACCTGCCGTCTTCCGAGCGGGTCCAGGCCGGAAGTCGGCTCATCCAGAAAGACGACCGGAGGCTCGTTCAGAACAGCCTGGGCGATCCCGGCGCGTTGGAGCATGCCCTTGGAGAAGGTGCTGAGCTTCTGGTTTTCATAGTCAGATAGCCCCACCATCTCCATGACTTCGCTAATCCTCTTCCGCCGGTACTCGGCGTTCATGCAGTAGAGGCGGCCGTGGAAGTCGAGGAACTCACCAGCCCGCAGCCATTCATGGAACCGGAAGTGCTCCGGCAGAAATCCAATGCCCCGCCGCGCCTCCGGCTCACCGAGGGGCCGGCCGAGCAGCTTGCCGGAGCCTCCGGTTGGCACCACCAGGCCCAGCAGCATCTTCAAAGAAGTCGTCTTGCCGGCCCCATTTGGCCCCAGGAAACCAAAGACCTCCCCCCGACCTACAGTCAGGGAGAGGTCATCAACAGCTACTTTCCGGCCGTAGACCTTACGCAGGCCTTGCGTCTCTACGGCTGGCTCATCGTGTTCGCCAGGCATAGGCTAGGGCGCCATGGAATTAGCCGCGGCCAGCAACTGATCGGCAGTCACGGCTCCGAACATTCCGTATACGACGCCATTCTTTTCCCAGAGAACAGCCTGGCTGCTCCCGTCCTTCTCCTGCAATAACAGGCCCTTCATGCCGCCATCCACGGCCGTCTCTTTAGAAGTGACGCCTTCCTTAGGCAGAGGGATAATCGCCGTGCGCTGCCAGTCGTTTATAGATTGCAGTTGGGAGACCAGCTCCGGAGGCAGTCCCGGGAGACCCAGGAGCTGACTGCGGACAGCGTCTACATCCAGTCCCGGCGGGGTCTCAATTACAGGGCTGTGCCCCTGGCTCACCACGAGCGACGGGCCCACTCCCCCGGCAGCCTGATATTCCACCATTACCTGGGAAGGTATAGTTACCTTGACCGTTGCCCCATCCAGTCCGGCAGGCATGTTTGTAAGAGCTATGCCCATGCTCGCCAGGTAATCGCGAGCCTTCTGAAGATCGAAGGTATAGCTGAAGCGCCCTTCTTGCATGACCCCTACCTTGGAAGGAGCACCCATTCCGGCTGGCAAGCTCTTAGGGGCGCGAATGGCGAAGTCCACCATGGACTGGGCCTCCTGAACTGAGGACACAGTAACCGTTTTGGGCATCTGACTAACGGTCAGAGAGCCAAAACCGGTCGGGTCCGGGCTGGCCGATGGCAACTTGGCAGGGTCCACGGTAACCGTGGTGAAGCGCTGCACTCTGAAGATACCAAACGGGTCCTGGGCCGCCGTCCTCAGAGGTGGGATCATGGCGAAGGCGCCAACGAGAAGGGCCACCACAGCCAGAGAGGCCGGTAGCCACCGGGGCATACGCGCGCTGAAAGACATAGTCCACCTCCCGCGGTCCCCACGCGGACCGCCATCAAGATTCTGACATTTATTGTTCATCAAGTCAACTGAAACCCTGGTTTTGCGAACTTGAGATCGCGCTTCCCCACCACGGCAGAAAAGGCCCTGAAACCATGTGGGTGAACGTGCCGGGGCTCGCTCCGCCACGTCCAGCCTGACTCTCAGGAGGTCCCACGCCTGGGGCGATGGACTTGCCTGGGAGGCAGTGGTCTGTAACGACCGGCGCAGTCGCCCCTGGAATGAGGAGATGCGGTCCGATTCCGCCCGGCAGCCATCACACTCGGCCAGGTGCTCCTGGACCCCCGCATACTCCGGCGAGAGAGTCTCACCATCCAGAAACATGAGTAACAGCGTCCGGGCTTCCTTACAATTCATCTCGGCAGCTCCCTTTGCTCATATACATACTGGACCTGACTATTTCCGGATCCCGCCTCAAGCACCTTACGAAGCGTGTTCAGCCCCAGGTTCAGGCGTGATTTCACTGTGCCAACGGGTATTTCAAGGACCTCGGCAATCTCTGCGTGCGATAGGTCCCAGTAGTAACGCAGCACGATAACAGCCCTCAGCTTCTGGCTCAAGGTGTCCAGCGCAAGTTGCATCGCCTCTTCTTCGCCCAGCCGGTCCATCTGCGAGACCGTGCGGTCCGGGAACTGCACGGTCGAGGCGTCGTCTATCGTGAGCGCAGCCAGGCTATGAATTCTACGTCGGTTAAGGCAATGGTTCACGGTGATGCGATGCAGCCAGGTGGTGAAGGCTCCTTTGGAACGGTCAAAAGTACAGAGTGACCGGTACACCTGAAGGAAAACTTCCTGGAGCGCATCCTCCGCGTCTTCAGCATTGCCCAGCATCAGGTAAGCAGTCTTGAAGACCAGGTTCTTATACTGGTCGAAGAGGGCGCCGAAGGCCTGCTGGTCCCCAATCAGGCTGCGGTTTATCAACTCCACCTGCTACTCTCTCCTGGCGTTCAAGCCTATTAAACTATACACCGTTCCGGCACCCAGGGTTCGGTTGCAGAGCGAGAATTGCGGAAACCAGGTAATTCGGCAGCGACAGGTAGCCAACGCTCGCGTTGACTAGAACCTGACGCGCAATAACAGAGAAGAACAGGAGGCACGCGAGAACGCGCCTGCGTGAGACGGTCACGCAGGCGCGTCGAACGAGAACTATATTTGACAGAGAGACGTTGCCTGCTTCCGGGGGTTCCGCCTCTCTAGCGCCGGAGGCTCAGTCCCAATTCACTGTAATTGCGCTTTCAAATAGCTGTTACTGGGCTGAATTGAGAGGTCGGGGCATCAGGTCCGGGCCGTGCCGCCCATCCCCATTTCTCTGGACTTCTCTTGCTCGAAACGGGAGCCGATCTGGGAGGCCATCTGCTGGTCGATGACCTGTCTTGCCTCCCTGAACAGCCTGCCCTCCTCTTCCTGCACGTGGTGCTGAATGGCCTGTTGGAGCACTTCGACCCTGCTTATCAAGACGTTGCTCTGCGAAGCAGCCACCTCGTTGATGAGGCCTCGGGCCTCTTCATGCTCTTTCCTGCTTTCGTTCACAATCTCCCGCGTCTTACTGTTGTCCATGAGGGACGCATAGAGAGTCCGCTCTTCGGCAGCCATATGCGCCTTTAGCATGTGGGCAAGCTGATTCATGAGAGCCATCGGTGATCCCATCCCCGTCGTCTGCTCGCCCCTGCTCGACAGAATCCTCTGGAAAAGCTGCTCAACCTCTCGATGATCCTTCTCCAATAGCTGGAAGATATCGGTGCCTGCCATCTCTTGTCTCCTTTCACGATTGTCCACGGAAGCGCTGGTCATTCATACCTATCTGATACAAACCCGTATATATTTAGCCTACCAGTGCTATTTTGCTTGTTCAACCGTGCGACATTGCAGGACCCTTGCAATGAGGCTCAAACAGGGCGAGGTGCAAAAATGACCCCGCAATACGTATGTGCTAGAATTTCTATTGGAATGGTGAGCGAAAATCTAATGGCCGGCGAACACCTGCGTGAACAACTGAAGATACTGCCCACCCGTCCGGGCGTTTACCTGATGCGGGATAAAGACACCAAGGTCATATATGTTGGAAAGGCATCCAGCCTAAAGGACCGCGTGTCTTCCTATTTCGGCTCACAGGAAGGTCATGCCCCGAAGGTACGAACGATGGTCTCCCATGTCGTTGACATGGAATTCATCGTCACCGATTCAGAGGTGGAGGCCCTCATCCTGGAGAACAACCTCATCAAGAGGTACCGGCCAGTTTTCAACGTTAGACTGCGGGACGACAAGAGCTACCCCTACATCAAGATAGACGTGAAGAGCGAATGGCCCCGGGTCTATATGGTCCGTGGCCAGGAAAGGGATGGCGCCCGCTACTTCGGCCCGTTCACCAGCTCCAGGTCCGTCAGGCAGACGCTGGACCTCCTCAAGCGCATCTTCCCGTACTGCACGTGCGATGTCTGCGTGACAAAGAAGCAAGGGAGGCCATGCCTTGATTACTATATCAACCGCTGCATGGCGCCGTGCCTGGGCAAGGTCAGTCCTGAGGAATACCGCAGAGTGGTGGACCAGGTTATCCTTTTCCTGGAAGGCAAGCAGGAGCGCATTCTGAAGGACCTGCGCCGGGACATGGATCGGGCATCGGAAAGCCTGGAGTTCGAGAGAGCGGCCCTCCTTCGGGACCGGGTACTCGCAGTGGAACAGATAACGGAAAGGCAAAAGATAAACTGGACCGACATGGTGGACCAGGACGTGGTGGCCCTGGCCAGCGAGGATGGCGAAGCCTGCGCTCAGGTCTTCTTCATCCGCAATGGTAAGCTTATCGGCCGGGAGCACTTCCTGGTTGAGGGGGTACAGGGCGAGGAGCCTGATCGGGTGCTCTCCAGCTTCATTGAGCAGTTCTACGATTCCGCCAGCTACGTCCCGCCGGTTATCCTGCTGGCGGAAGACCCCGAGGAAAAGGACGTCCTGGAAGGCTGGCTACGTGAGAAACGGGGTGCCACGGTCGACTTGCGAGTACCGAAGCGCGGTGAGAAGAAGAAGCTGGTCGATATGGTGATCGACAATGCCCGAGAAACGCTCCAACAGCTGCGGGCGAAGTGGCTGGCTGATAGCAACAAGACCATCACCGCCCTCCGGGAATTACAGGAACGGCTCGACTTGCCGACTCTCCCCCAGCGTATAGAGTGCTATGACATATCCAACATCCAGGGCACGTCCGCCGTAGGCAGCATGGTTGTCTTCATTAACGGACAGCCAAAGCGGGCTCACTACCGGCGCTTCCGCATCAAGACCGTGCAAGGAGCTGATGATTATGCCATGCTGCGGGAAGTGCTCAGACGCCGGTTCTACCGGGCTGGCACGCCCCGTGACGGCACACAAGCGGCTGAGGCCTGGACCCACTACCCTGAGCTGTTGATAGTTGACGGCGGAAAGGGCCAGTTGAGCGCAGCCCTGGAGGCGATGGGAGAGACCGGCATGCAGGAGATCCCGGCCATCGGCCTGGCCAAGGAACGTGAGGAAATCTTTATGCCGGGCCTGCCTGACCCGGTCATACTTCCCCCGAATTCTCAGTCCCTGTACCTGGTGCAGAGAATCAGGGACGAGGCCCACCGCTTCGCCCTGGCATATCACGTAAACCTCCGGCAAAAGCATGCCCTGGCCTCTACATTCGACAAGATCCCCGGTGTTGGGCCCAAGCGCAAGAAAGCCCTGGTCCAACGTTTCGGCTCCCTCCAGGCCGTTAAGGACGCTCCCGTGGAAGAAATCGCCGCCGTGCCGGGCATGACCGCAGCGCTCGCCCAGAAACTAAAAGAGCTCCTCTAGAACACCGGCGGACGACCCATGTTTCTGGACCCTCATTCTAGACTCCAGCCCTGCATGGCAAATCCACTCACGGTACTATATTACAGTTAATTACAGTTTTAACTTGACAATAGTTTACGAAATATGCATACTATTATGATACGAGCGAGGTGAATGGCCTGAGTGGTCATAAGCCCGTGAGTTATCGATTACCGGGAATCTTCCGGAGATCGAGAGGAGTTTGGCAATGTTATTGCTACTGTTAGCTATCGTACTCTTCCTTCTGTTCGGTGGCCTGGGAGTACTTTACAGCCCGCTATTCTTCCTGGCCCTCATTCTGGTTGTGCTTCTGGTGGTTGGCGGAAACTACTACGGCCCGCGTTATCACTGGTGGTAGCCTAAACAGGCATCCGATCAAAAACGAAGAGGCCCGCCAATAACGGCGGGCCTCTTCGTTTTTGTATGGTACAATTAGGTCAGCTTCATTCAGGCTGAGAGGCTGATATGTTCTCCTCAAGCATTAGAACACCTCGATAATGGGCTCATCCCGACCGTACCCAAGGCTTTTCCAGCGCGGCCGTATCGGCAGCCTCGCCCTGCGAAACCGTGTCATTATGGGCATCTATCCTACCCATTACGCACACGACAGCATGGTGACGGACCGCATGCTGGCCTTCTACCGTGCCCGTGCCCAAGGAGGAACCGCCCTGATCGTGGTGGAGGGGCCCAGCATAGACTACCCGCACGATTACCGGGGAGGCGCCCAGCTGCGCATAGACCAGGATATCTTCCTGGCCGGGCTCAGAAAGGTAACCAATATTATCCATGCCTACGGAGCCAGGGCCTTCCTCCACCTGAACTACCCGGCGAAGACCGGCCCGCCGGAAGCCAGGATCTCCATATTCGAACAGGCTACGTCCAGCAGACTCCGAAAGCTGGCATCCAGGTTCGGGCAAGCAGCGGCGGTAGCCAGAGATACCGGTTTTGACGGAGTGGAGGTGCAAGCCGGATGGGGCGAGCTGGTCTCCCGTCTGCTCTCTCCACTCTACAACCGCCGGACAGATGAATACGGAGGGCTGCTGCTGGGCCGGGCCAGGTTTCTGCTGGAGATACTGGATGAGATCAGGGCACAGGCCGGCGCAGACCTGCCCGTCCAGGTCAAGCTCAGTGTAGAAGAGTATCTGCCCGGGGGGTTCGGTCTGGAGGAGGCGGAGGCAGTGGCAGTAATGCTGGAGAGGGCCGGAGCCGCGTCCATCCTGGTCAGCGCGGGTACCTCCGATACCCGGCGCTGGGCCGTCCCACCTCAGGCTTTGCCTCCCGCCCCGCTGGCGCCCCTGGCGGCGCGTATAAGGCAGGCGGTGGGCATCCCGGTAATGGCCATCGGCAAGATCAAGAACCCGGACATGGC
>Ga0082335_1001374_pt1 | contig 52111 bp, 45 predicted proteins | sample Subgrocontami58m_FD_72375 | JGI IMG/M metagenome (GOLD analysis project Ga0082335, IMG submission 72375) | Subsurface groundwater microbial communities from S. Glens Falls, New York, USA - GMW37 contaminated, 5.8 m (SPADES assembly) (version 2) ... | reverse complement strand
GACAATTTTAGGACGCCAAGCCCAGTCTGCCGAATAAATTCGGCGTTACGTTTAGCCCAACGCCGAATTTATTCGGACGGTCGTGGCACAATATTTGGTACATGACCGTAAGCCATGGTCTGCTCCCATCCTTTGTATCTCTTTGGCCCAATTCAAGGCATGCTATCCTCACCAGATGTCTAACGTCTGCCGGCTTGCCCATCCGTTGCGAACGGTCGCCAATGTGTTGTGAATTTGGCGTCCTACGTCGAAACTATGGTCACCGAATAGGGGGCCAGGCCCTTCAGGGCGGAGAGCAGGGTGGCCAAGTCCTCCTTGGGTGTCGCGAAACGCTCTGCTTCGTCATGTAGCCCAGCCAGTGCCGTGAGAGCGTCCTCCAAAAGCACGTCATCGGACGTGAACACTCTACTCCTCAATTTGGAGATAGCCCATGCTGCGGTATCTTGCTGGCCCGCTTTGCCGTCCAGATAGTCCTCAATCCTGTTGATGATCTGTTGCCTTATTTGTTCGCGCTTCATAGCTTCCTCCATTGGAGTGGGCGGCCTGGAACCGAATAGGGCATATCGGTTCCAGTGTATCTTGCGTCTCTGCTTCCTGGCACTTCATGGGGGCCGTGTACTAGATCACCGACGGAATCATGTACGTAGTGGTATACCGCTACAGTGTGTCCCTGCTCGTCCCTGATCCTCACAATTGCGCCCGTATCTCCGTTAGCGCGGACGCTACGCTCTACCGCTGCAGATGTACCGTCCGGGATGGGAATGACCAACCGCGGATGTTTGTAAACAGTAGGATTAGCCATGTCTATTATAGACCATCGATGCAGAAGGAAGGTACTTGCCTCGGCCAAAGACCCTTGTCATAGCAGTTCTTGGCGGCACTCACAACGGGCTGAAGCAGTGTTACTCTGGGGCCTAGATCGATGCCCTACACATCGATCCCCAACAACCTCGCCGCATTTCCTCCCATAATCGCCCGGCGCGCCTCGTTCCCCATCTCCGCGCCGTCCATGATTCCCTTGGCCTTCTCCATCCAGTGCCGCACTACGGGATAGTCGCTGCCGAAGAGGACAAGGCTGGTCCCAAGGGCATCGACCGCGGTCCCCATCTGGCGGGACGACCACATGGCAGGCGCCGAATCGAAGTACATCCGGCTAAAGCGGGAAGCAAAATCGGCCTTGGGTATCTTGAAGAATCCTCCCCGTCCGCTGATGCGTTCCTGCAGGATGAAGAATGCGCCTCCCAGATGCCCAATGACGAAGGTGAGTCCAGCTACCTGGTCCAGGATATCGCTGTAGGCCAGGCGCGTGGCGGCCGTGGACAGGTCGAAGACCCGCCCCAGCACGCGCGCGGCGTCGTGGACCCGGATGCTGGCGTACTCTACCGGGGTTGGGCTGGCATGGACGAATATAGGCGTCCCCAATTCCGCCGCCTTCCGGTAAAGCGGGAGGTAGGCCGGGTCGTCTATGTATTTCCCCTGGCAGTGAGTGGACAGGCAGAGGCCGCGCAGGCCCAGCTTCTTTACCGCCCTTTCCAGTTCGGCCGGGGCCGCCGGGTCCAGGGGAGGAACGTGGGCCAGGCCGATGAGCCGGTTGGGATAACGGCGCTGGACATCTGCCAATTCCTCGTTGACAGTAGGGGCCAACTCCATGTTGTTCCACCATTGCCACAGGCCCGTCGACAGGACGGCCATATCTACCCCGGCGGCGTCCATATCCCTGACCTGCTCTTCCGGCGAGGTGTACTTGGCTACGTCAATGGTGAAGAGCTCGGTGTCCTCCCTGATGACCCGCTGAAGCCCGGCGTCCCGCGAGACTTTCTCCCCAGGGCCCAGGTATTTCTCCATCGTCTCGATATGTTCTGCCGGCATCCAGTGGTGGTGAGCGTCAATAACCAACATGGCTCTACTCCTTGAAGCCATAGGTTTTCCAGCGGCGTCGCACCTCTTCGGTCATTTCAGGCGGTGGGTCGGTGGAGAGAGGGAACTTCGCGCCAATGGCCTCATAGGCCTCCACCGGCCGGGTGGCGTCTACACCCAGCAGGTCCGACTCAATAGCCCCGCGAAGGCCTCCCCGGGGACGGGGAGAGGAGGGGTCAACCATAATGGACTTGCCCCCCCGCACAATCTCGATGTCGCGCCCTGCCCGAACGTTGGTGGCGATGGCCCATTCTACCCGGGCAGGGTTCCAGGGATCGATATTCTCATCCACCACAAAGACATGCTTGCAGAAGAGAGTGGGATGCCCCCAAACGTTGCAAATGACGTCCCGGACGTGGCCTGGATAGCTCTTCTTGATGGCCACTACAGCGTGAAAACCCGCGCAGCCGGCTGGGGTCACGCAGGCATTCACTATCCCGGTGATACCGGCATTGACCAGGTGCCGGTGGAGGGCCAGAGACCTTCCGATGCTTCTGACAGTAGTGCTCTCGTTGGGGGGCCGCCCCTCGTAGGTGGCCTGGAAATAGGGGGACTCCTGGTGCGTGATGGCCTGGACCTTTATGTACTGGCAGTTGGCGATGGCATCGCCCATGTACCCGGCGAACTCCCCGAAAGGACCTTCGAAAGGAAGAAAGTCGTCTATAGGGACCTCCCCTTCGATGATAATCTCGGCGTTGGCCGGCACCAGCAGGTCCGAGGTCTCCGCGGGCGTTAACTGGAGGGGTTCTCCCTTGAGGGCCCCGGCGATGTCGTACTCATCTATCCCTGCGGGAACCGCGCTGACAGAGACCAGACTCAGATACGGCTCAACCCCTATGGCGATGGCAATGGGCATGGGCTTGCCCCGTTGTCTCCACTTTTCCCAGTGGATGCCGATATGGCGGTAAGGGATGCATAGCTGGCCCAGGATGTCCTTGCCTCGCAGCTCATTGCGGTAGTCCCCCACGTTCGTCCAGCCCGTCTCGGGGTCCCTGGTGATCACGGCATGGAGCGTGCCCAGGTAGGGATTGGAGTCGTGCACATGCCACTTGGGCACCGGGAACGGGTCCCGGTAGAGGTCTATCTCGTGCACCTTCACCTGTTTACATGGGGCGTTCAGCGGGCTCACCACCAGGGGCTTGATGGGGGCCTGGTAGGCCCGCTCCCAGCGGGCCTGGACCTCCGGCATGCTGGGCGGGCACCCCAGCGCCAGGGCGTAGCGGCGCAGGGTAGCGAAGGCGCCGACTACCAACGGGGTCCGGTGACTGCCCACCTTCTTGAAGACCACCGCAGGGCCTTGCCGGTCGAAGACCTCCCGGCAGATGGCCCCTACCTCCCAGGCAGGGTCTACCTCCACCTCGATCTCGTGGAGCTCACCCATCTCCTTGAGGTGTTCCAGGAAGGGTTTCAGTCCATCATACGCCAATGTGAACCTCCTTACGGCAGGCTGGACGTTGCTCAAATCTGAGCAACGGGTGGAATCCCCAGACCGGGTGGCCCTGCCCTCCCGGGCCGTGGGGGCCAAGAAACCGCGAATAGCTATGTTATGGGAAGGCTAGCCTATTCATCTCCAATGACATCTGCCATGTCGGCCAAGACTCGCTCCAAGCTTATCTCAACCAAGGTGCGCAGAAACGGCTGCTTCGCCAGTGCGGCGCTGTTGCTCGTGGCCAAGTCCGCGGCTATAGCCAGGGCCAGGTTGCGGGCCTCCATGTCGCCGGAGCGCTCCAGAAGCCAGGCCTGGCAACGCAAGCGATGCCGAAGTTGTGCGCAAGTCTGCGGGTCCATCAAGCTCTGGATCAGGGGCCGGTACTGCCGATCGCTGAGACGGCCTCTAGATGGGGGCGGCGCCTTAGCGATAGCTTCCAAGGTCCTCATTTGATCGAATGCCCAATGGGCGAAAAAATCGTGGTCGGCGAGCTGCGCGCTTGACCGGAGGAGGTCCTCGCGCCCGGCGTAAGGACTGTCGTCCAGCTCGGGGACGACGGCCGGCTCATCCTCCGGAGGGGGATAAACGTCATGCAGCAGCAGCTCCCAAAGCTCCAAGGCAGGCGGAATGGGTTGGCCACTGCTGGCATTGACCTTGGCAGCCTCAGACAGCGCACCGCGGGCTGCCGCCAGATTCGCCTCGACTAGGCTGACCCCCTCTTCCTGGAGACCAGTCACGATGCCCTCGACCTGATCGTCCACAGCGCGGGTCGCGCCAAAGGCGGCCTTAATGCCCCAATGGTCATTGTGAAAGATATCTGCCAGCATATAAGCGCCCTCGCCCCAACGCCGCACGACCAGAATCACCTGGCCTCCGTCGCCGTCAACCTCGCTCATCAGCACCCGTTGGACCGGAGGCAGCGGCTGAGATTGCGCGGGTTCGCGGTCGACCGCCCGGATGCGGAGTCGCTGGAGAGCTGCCGCAGCTTCGTTGCGGACGGCAGGGTCACGGGCCGTCTTTTGGAGCCGCCCAATCGCTCCAACGGCGCCGGAGGCGCGCAGCTTAACCAGTTCGCCCAGGGCCTGGCGCTGGCTCGCAGGATCATCAATGTGGAGGGCAGCTTGGAGCAGCAAGGCGGCTCGAATGCCAAATTCCGCCACCGCACGCTCCATTATGCCCCGCCGCGGCTCAGCCGGCAGAGCTTGCAGGTAAGGTAACACCTCCTCCAGTATCTCGGCGTCGGGTGGCCACATGCCGGTCGCCTGATCGATAGCCTGAACGAGCGTTCCGTGGCCGTCCTTTAAGGTCTCAAGGAAAGCCAGCCTGCGCTTCGCCTCGCCTTTCTCGGACCACCCTAAACGGCGGCGAGCGCCAAATCGCACAATATCGGGGGCGATTTCGTCTTCAGAGATACGCTTAAGGTAAGTTGATGTCTTTCGGCCGGCAAGGATGCCGAGCAGCTCGAAGGCGAAGACAGGAACTTGGGCCCGGCCCTGGACGATCCGCCGCACTAGCATCTCGGGTACCTGGCCGCTGCCCGTCAAGAGCCGATCAGTCAACGCGTCCAAACGCGTCCCTTTTCCTGTGAGCAGTTCCCGATCTATCTGGTCCAGCAAGGCTTCGATTTCAGCCTCCGATCGCCTGGCCCTCAGTGGCGTCGGCTTGCTATCGGACTTCTTCCGTTTTCGTACCATTATGCTCCCTTATCCGAGAGTCCGTGGATCGCGGCGAACATCCCTGGAATAGCCAGCACAGGAGATTATGGGATCCAACACCATGCTTTCATACTGGTGGACGCTTGTCAAGGGCGCGAGGAGGCTCATGTAGTTACGTTTACTTGTGGAGCGGGCGAAGGGATTCGAACCCTCGAGCTTCTGCTTGGGAAGCAGACGTGCTGCCACTGCACTACGCCCGCAATGCCACGTTATTATAGCCTATCCGGCTTGGAGCGTCAACGAGCGCATACGTTCTCCGTTGGTTGACCCCCCGTGCCGTTATTGCTGTTTGAGCAATCGCAAGCTATAATCATCGATACGAAGCAGCGAAAACTTTACTTTTGTCCGCAAAGGGGCGGCCTTTTTGTTTAGCGAGTGCGTAAGCTGCAACATCGACGGTAACTACTCAGGTGGCCATCACCATGATGCCATAGGTATTATGTATGAGGAGGAACTATCATGGAGATCAGCGCCCGCAACCAGTTGCCGGCAACCGTTAAGTCGATCAAGCTGGGGAATGTGATGGCCGAGGTGGTCATGTCCGTTGGCGACTACGAGCTGGTGGCCGCGATTACCCGGTCTTCTGTGGAGAGGCTGGGGCTTAAGGAAGGGGACAGGGTGACGGCCATGGTGAAGGCCACGGAGGTCATGGTCGCGAAGTAACATCTGAGACCCTGGCAGATGGACATCATCTGGGAAGGCATCATCCAAGCCCTCGGGCTCATTCTCAGCGGAGACCCCGAGCTGACGCAGGTGGTGCTCCTTTCGCTGGCGATATCCGGCAGCGCCACCCTTATGAGCATCGTGATAGGGGTCCCATACGGCACTCTCCTGGCCCTGGGGCGCTTTGGCGGACGGAGCCTCCTGCTGGGGCTGGTCAACACCGGCATGGGTATGCCCCCCGTAGTGGTTGGCCTCGTCCTGAGTATCCTCCTCTGGCGCAGCGGCCCCTTGGGTTCTCTGAGCCTGCTTTATACTCCGGGTGCTATGGTGCTGGCACAGGTGATCATCGCGACGCCCATAGTGGCCGGGGTCAGCATGGCGGCCATCGCCCAACTGGACCCAAGGCTGCGCCTGCAGATGCTGGGATTAGGGGCCTCACGTCTCCAGGTCCTCTGGGTCCTTTTTCAGGAGGCCCGGCTCCCTCTTCTCACCGCCGTCATGGCTGGCTTCGGGGGGGTGATATCGGAAGTTGGCTCGGTGATCATGGTGGGAGGGAATATCAAAGGCCAGACCCGGGTGCTGACTACCGCCATCGTTACCGAGACCAGTAGGGGAAACTTCGGGCTGGCCATCGCCCTGGGCCTGGTCCTGCTCCTTCTAGCCTTCGGGGCCAACCTGGTGCTGACGCTTCTCCAACAAAGGGGCAGTCCAGCCCAATGAGCGCACTGGTGCAGCTCAAAGACGTGCTGGTGTCCCGGAACACCAGGACTATCCTGGATGTCCCAGACCTAGCCGTGGAGAGGGGCGAGACGCTGGCGGTGATCGGGCCTAATGGCGCAGGAAAGAGTACTTTGCTCAAAGTGCTGGCGCTTCTAGAAAAGCCTGCAAGAGGGCAGGTGTTGCTGGAAGGCCTGGCTATCAACTACCGCGGCAGTCTGCTTCCCTACCGCCGCCGTCTGGCCCTGGTCATGCAGCAGCCGTTGCTGCGGGACACCTCCACCTTTGAAAACGTGGCAACCGGCCTGCGCTTCCGGTGGGCTCCCCGACGCGAGACCAGGCAGCGGGTGGAACGCTGGCTGGACCGCCTGGGTATCGCCCATTTGGCCTGCCGGCACGCCCGCACCCTTTCCGGAGGTGAAGCGCAGCGGGCCAGTCTGGCCCGGGCCCTGATTCTGGAGCCGCAACTGCTCCTGCTGGATGAGCCCTTTGCCGACTTGGACCCGCCCACCAGGGATAGCTTGATGTCCGAACTGAAACCCATTCTCCGGGAAACGGGCACCACCACCGTTTTCGTCACACATGACCGGGACGAAGCCCTGCGGTTAGGGGACCGGCTGGCGGTCATCATGGGCGGCCTCCTCCTCCAGACAGGCAGTCCTCAAGAGGTGCTGGCCCGGCCGGCGAGCCTCGAGATAGCTTCCTTTGTAGGGACGGAGACTGTCCTGCCAGGCATTGTCAAGGGGGAGCGCCAGGGGGTCCTGGAAGTAGAGGTTGCTCCGGGGCAAAGGGTGGCCGCCGTGGGCCAGCAGCTTCTGGGAAGCCAGGTCCTGGTTTGCCTGCGGCCAGAAGAAGTGACCCTGTTGGAGCCTCAGCAGGCCGGACACAGCAGCGCCAGAAACCACTTTGCGGGCACAGTCCAGGAGGTTGTCGATCTGGGACTCTACGTCCGGGTCTCGCTGGACTGCGGCTTTCCCGTCGTAGCGTATGCCACGCGCGTCTCCATCTCCGAGATGGGGATAAGCGTCGGACAGCCCGTGGTAGCCAGCTTCAAGGCCACCGCGGTACACCTCATCCCGCAGTAGCTCGGAGTATGAACAGCAACCGGTCAAATACCCGTTTGACAAGCCTGTGCGCAGTGCTATAAGGTAGGCTCACAAGCGACTTTGTAACCATCCAGCGCAGAGACGAGGGGAAACAGACCCAGGGCTGGAACATGAGGCGATAAGCACGGGGGTAAGGCTGAGGCGTGGGACTTTTTCGAAGTGCGTATGCCTCTTATGCAGAGTACGCCGTTCAAAGGCTTGGCAAACAGTTGGGCGGGGAGGTTCGGGCGCCATGGACACAGTCATCATAAACGGGAAGCTAGTTGGCCCCTCGGGTATCGTAAGCGCGGCTGTAGCGATCCATGAGGGCAAGATAGTCGCTGTCTGCAACGAGGGGTATTTGCCGGCTGCAGATAGGACGATCGACGCTGCCGGCAGGTTCATCCTCCCAGGTGTCCTCGATATGCACTGCCATAAGGACTTCAGTGAGCTGCCCCCATTTGCGCCCTGGTCTCGAATCTGCGCGACCGAGCCCCAAGCGGCGGCGCTGGGCGGCGTCACCACCCTGGGGTTTTACGTCCTCCCGGATTTCGATGAGCGGCGGCGCGTCTGGGAGACCCATTCCATACTGGATGGCGTCTTTCACAGTGTTGTGGTAGATGAGAAGTGCAAGGAGGAGATGGCCGCGGACGCCTCCCGTTACGGGATTACCAGCTTCAAGTTCCCGGTAGGCTACAAGGGAGCCCAGGCCGCAGGGGTTGGCTACGGCGGGATCGATGACGGCTTTATCTTCGATGGCTTTGAGCGGATCTCCCAGCTTGCCAGGGAGGGCTGGCCGGCCATGGCCTTGGTCCATGCAGAGAATCCAGATATTATCCCTGTTCTCAGGCAAAAGGTAGAAGGCAGGTACGATGTCCGTGCCTGGCATGATACTCGCCCCAACTTCGTTGAAGCTGAATGCATGAAAAGGCTGGTGTTCCTGGCCAGGGTGGTCGGCTGTCCTCTCTACGTCGTCCACATCACGGTCCGAGAAGGGGTGGACATCATCAATGAGGCCAGATACCAGGGCCAGGAGGTAATCGGCGAGACCTGCCCTCAGTATTTGACTCACCACCATGATAACCCTACGCCGCTCATGAGGGAGAAGCCGGTTTACACCGTGGTGAACCCACCAATAAGGGCGCGGGAAGACAACGAGAGGCTGTGGGAGGGTATCCGGGACGGATTGATCACGGTGGTGGCCTCTGACACGGCCCCGAATACGGCTGCCCTCAAGGACGTGGACATGTGGAGCGAGGAATTCGTCCCCATGGGACTGGGGTCTAACTCCAATATGATTCTACCGGTCCTTCTCAGTGAGGGGGTAAACAAGAGAGGTCTGCCCCTGGAAAGGGTCGTGGAGGTCAGCGCTTATAACCCTGCCAGGTACTTTGGAATCTATCCCCAGAAGGGGACTATTAGCGTAGGCTCCGACGCAGATGTTGTAATCGTGGACCTGAACAAAGCGGTGACCTGGAGGGCCGAGATGTCGCCTTCCAATTGTGACTGGAGCATCTACGAGGGCTGGCGATTCACAGGCTGGCCGGTGTTGACCATGGTGCGGGGCAAGGTGGTTATGGAGGACGGGAAGATCACCGGGGGGCCTGGGCATGGGAAATATCTACCCAGATGCAAAGGGCAATGACCGCCTCCGATTTGTAGGGGCGATCCCTGTGGTCGCCCTGCGGCTGAGCGGGGCGGCCAGTCATCCCCAACCAGGCGGTTACATGGAGCCGGACCACCCGCCCCGGGCGACCATTCAGGGTCGCCCCCACGTTGTGGCAGAACCGCCTGCTCTACAAAGAACTGATGGGCCACCCGCCGGGGAGAAGGCGCCGGCAGGCTATGGGCTGAGGGGAGTTGTTATTCGGGGAGGAGAGAGTGATACCCAAGGAATATGAGAAGTATGAGAAGGTGGTGACCGTGGGGGCGGTCAACTGGAAGGGCGAATGGGGTAACAAAGCGGCCAACCTGGAGAGGATGAAGGAGAAGGTCAGGGAGGCCTCCCAAATGGGCATAAACATGGTCTGCTTCCCGGAGCTGGCATTAAGCGGGTACGAGTGTGGGGCGGAGGCGAGGCGGGACAACAGGCAGTGTTCGATGCACAGAGAGGCGGCGGAGACGATACCAGGTCCCTCATCGGAGGAGATAGCCGGCCTGGCCGGGCAACTGGGGATTTACGTAATCTTCGGTTTGCCCGAGAGGGATGGTCGGGATCCCGGAGTGCTGTACAACTCTGCCGCCGTGGCAGGGCCGGAGGGTATTCTTGGCAGCTATCGGAAGCTGCATCTGGCGCCTCCGCCCATTTGGACCGAATTCTCGTGCTTCAGGCCCGGTAGCGACCTGCCGCTCTTTGAGACCAGGTATGGACCCGTAGGGGTGCAGATTTGCGCTGATTTCTGGGCCTACCCAGAGCTAGCCCGCATTTTGACCCTAAAGGGGGCGAGGATACTCTTCGTCCCGGTGGGTAGCGCCAGCTCTCCGGGCAAGATCGACCTCATGACCCACGGCACGGCCTCGGCGGGCTCCCAGTACAGGTCTTACATCGTAGTTTCCAATTTTGTGGGCGCCGAGAGGACCCTATCCTATTATGGGCATAGCACCATTGCGGGGCCGCGGCTGCCTCGCTTCTGCACCATATACAGCCAGGGAGGGGATGCGGAGGAAATAGTCTCGGCCACGTTGAGCTTCGAGGCTCTGGCCAACGCCCGCAGGACCCTTACGCATAGGGAATTTGGCCAGTGGAACTTGATAATCAAAGGATACCAAGAGATAGCAGCATTGAAAGAGAAGGCGTAAAAGTCGTTCTTACGGGGCGCGGCTGGCAAGATGCCGGCGCTCCCAGACGGCCATGCCCCAAAAAGACACCCTAATTCTCTGGGCTGGTTGCTATCCCCTGTTGCCCTACTACCGCTGCCAGCGCTCGGTAGAGCGCTCCGCAGCAGTTAGTGTAGACGTTCGGCAGGTCCAGTTCAACGACTTCGCCGCCGTTGCTCAAACAAACGGTTACCGCATCATTACCCGGGTATTCCTGCAGTATGCCGAAGACCTGCCGGAGTCGCTGCATGTCTCCGTCCTGGTCGTGCGTCCGGGCCAGGGTAAGGTGCAGGCGCCGTGCCCCCGCCGTCTCTGTGGGGGGATCGGTGGCTTGGGCGGGTTGCTTTTCCGGCTGCTGTGCGGTGGCGTCGGCTTCTTCGCCATAGGCTTGGGCGCCGATGCAGACCAACTGAATGCCGTCGGCCCGGGCCTTTACCTTGCCGCGTACTAGAAGAATAGTCCCCTCCAGCCAGAGGTCCTGGGTGCGCTGGTAGGTGTCCGGCCAGACGGTTACCTCCACGCTGCCGTCCAGGTCTTCCAGAACGGCGGCAACAAACGGCTTGCCGTCACGGGTATGGAGGCGGCGGGCGGATAGCACCATCCCCGCCACAGTCACTATCTGGCCCTCCATCTCTGGGGTTATCTGGCCGCAGAAGGTGGTCGTGGCCTGAGCCAACTGGCGGGCGGCATGGCCGAAGGGATGGTCGGTGAAATAGACGCCCGTGAGCTCCTTTTCCCAAATCAATCGGTGGCGGTTCGAGGTGGGGGCCTCCGGCAGTGAAAGCTCCCCCACAGGAACTGGGACCTCCTGGCCCCAGAGGTCGAACATGGTTGACTGGCCCATCTCTTTAAGGCGCTGGTGCTGCTGGGCCAGGGCTACGAGACGGTCCAGTTCGTCCAACAGCGCTTCTCGCTGGCCCAAAGAGTCGGTGGCCCCGCTCTTGATAAGGCTCTCCAGGACGCGCTTATTGATCGCCCGCAGGTCGACCCGGCGGCAGAAGTCATCGATGGACCGGAAGGGACCCTGGCCGGAACGAGCGGCGACGATCGATTCTACCGCTCCGATCCCCACGTTCTTGATGGCGCCTAAGCCGAACCTGACGGCCGGGCCTTTTCCTCCAGGGTCCTGCTCGATAGTGAAGGCCAGGAGGCTGTGGTTGACGTCCGGTGGAAAGACAGGAATGCCCATGCGCTGGCACTCCGCCGCCGCGGCGGAGACCTTTTCTGGTGTCCCCATATAGATGCTCATGACCGCGGACATGTATTCAGCCGGGAAGTAGGCCTTCAAGTACGCTGTCTGGTAGGCAAGCAGGGCATAGCAGGCGCTGTGGGCCTTGTTGAAGGCGTAACCAGCGAAGGGCTCGATGAGATCAAAGATGCGGGTGGCGTCTTCCGGGGAGATGCCCCTCTGGGAAGCTCGCGCCACAAACTCCTCCCGCTGCCCCCTCATCTTCTCTGCGATCTTCTTGCCCATGGCTTTGCGGATGATGTCTGCCTGCCCCAGGCTATAGCCGGCGGCGGCCTGTACGATGAGCAGCACTTGGTCCTGGTATACGATGACACCGTGGGTCTCTTCCAGGATAGGCTGCAGGGTGGGATGGACGTAGGTGATAGGCGCCCGGCCATGCTTGGCGTCGATGAACTGGGGGATATGGGCCATAGGACCGGGGCGGTAAAGGGCGATCATGGCCGTCAGGTCCGCCAGCGAGGAGGGACGCAGCTCTTTGACGTACCTGCGCATGCCCGCACTCTCTAGCTGGAATATCCCGGTCGTCTCTCCTGAGGAGAGGAGCTCAAAGGCCTTGGCGTCATCTAGCGGCAACTTTTGCCAGTCCAGGTCTATCCCCCGGGTCTGGGCAATGATCTCCTGGGCCCGGCTGAGAATCGTCAGATTGGCTAGGCCCAGGATGTCCATCTTCAGGAGGCCGATCTTGGCCAGGGTATCCATGGTGAACTGGGTCATGCAGATATCCTGGTCGTCCGTCGTCCGGCTGGGGCGCAGCAGCGGCACCCGCTCTGTCAGGTCCTCACGGGAGATGACGACGCCGGCGGCGTGGGTGCTGGCGTGGCGGGAGATTCCTTCCAACTGCTGGGCCGTTTCGATCAGGCGCCTGACGCTATCATCCTGCTGGTATAGTTCTCGGAGCTCGGTACTTTCTTTCAGAGCGGTGTCCAGGGTGATGTTCAACGTTGTAGGTATCAGCTTGGCGACCCGGTCCACCGCGGCGTAGGGCAGACCCAGGGCGCGGCCCACATCTCTGACGGCGGCTTTCGCTCCCAAAGTCCCAAAGGTGACGATCTGGGCCACCCGCTGTTGTCCGTACTTATTGACGATGTACCGGATAACCTCTTCACGCCGGTCGTCCGCGAAGTCCATGTCGATGTCGGGCAGCTCTCTTCGCTCTATGTTGAGGAACCGCTCGAAGACGAGCCGGGTGGCCAGGGGGTCTATCTCGGTGATTCCCAGGCAGAAGAGGACGATGCTGCCGGCCGCGCTGCCCCGGACACCGTACTTTATATTCTCTCTCTGGGCAAAGGCCACGAAGTCCTGGACTACCAGGAAGTAGTCCGCGAAATGCGTCTGCTTAATGACATCCAGCTCGTACTCCAGGCGGCGGACCGCCTGCTCGGGAGGGGGCGTCCCGAAACGCCTCTCCAGGCCTTCCCGGCACAGTCGGGCCAGATATTCGTCCGAGCTCACGCCGGGTGGGACCTGGGGGGCATCGGGCAGATGCACCCGGCCCAAGTCCAGCTCCAGGTTGCACATCTCGGCGATGAGGCGCGTGTTTTGAATAGCCTGGGGGACCTCGGCAAAGAGTTGGGCCATCTCCTGGGGACTCTTTAGGTAGAAAGAGTCCCCCGTCATCCTCATGCGCTTCTCTTCCTCTACGGTGCTGTTCGTCTGAATGCATAGAAGGATGTCATGGGCATAGGAGTCAGCTTGCTTTACATAATGCACGTCGTTGGTAGCCACCAGGGGGATATCCAGCTCCCTGGCCAGAATTGCCAGCTTTTTGTTGGTGGCGGCCAACTCGGGGATATCATGCTCTTGCAGCTCGATAAAGAAGTGCTCGAAAGCTTCCTTGTACCAGAGGGCCTGTTTTCGGGCTTCGTCCGGGCGGTCTCCCTCCAGGAGGCGGGCAAGCTCTCCATTGGCGCAAGCGGAAAGTGCTACGAGACCCTTGGAATAGGCCAGGAGGAGCTCTTTATCGACCCTGGGCTTGTAGTAGAAGCCTTCCAGTTGGGCCAGGGACGCCAGCTTGATGAGATTCCGGTAGCCCTCCTCGTTGTGGGCCAGGAGGACCAGGTGATAGTAGCTCTTTTCGGAAGGGTTGCGACTGGTGCGGCTGCCCGGCGCCACATACATTTCGCATCCGAGGATGGGCTTTACGCCCGCCTCCCGGGCCGCAAGGTAGAAGTCCACCACGCCGTACAAGACTCCATGGTCAGTAATGGCCAGACTATCCATCCCCGTCTCCCGGCACCGCCTCAGGAGGTCAGGTGTGCGGCTCAGGCCGTCCAGGAGGCTGTATTCAGTATGAACGTGCAGATGGGTAAAGTCGGACATGTAGCTCTCCCAGGGTCAAGGGTCAGGGTTTAGGGTCTAGGGTCTAGGGTTCAGTCCCCTCCGAACCTCCCCAAGGTTTACCAAGCGCTGGTGACGGCATCTAGTCAGCGCCAAGGATTGAGGGTTGGAGGCATAGGGCTCGGTCTCGTGGGTCCCTGGAGCCTGGTCCCTGTGCCCTGGACCCTAAACCCTAAACCCTAAACCCTAAACCCTACCGCCGCGCCAGGTCCCTGCCCCAGGCAAGCACCCGGTCCAGCAGAGACCCCTTTGCCTCGACCGTCTTGGTCTTGACGTACCATTCGGTGATGTTGCGAAAGCGATCGCTGCCCTCGAAGAAGTTGCCAACCTCCACTCCCTTGATATCCTTGTTGATAGCGTAATAATAGTACGGGTAGTAGAGAAGAAGGCCGGGCACCTGGTCGGCGAAAGCCTTCTGGAACTCGGCGTAGAGCTTGGCTCGATCCGCCTGATCGTTGCTCCGGCGGGCCCGCGCCAGGAGGTCGTCTATCTTTGGGTCACTCAGGCCCGAGAAGTTGTAGCCGGTGCCTTCTTTCTGAGAGCTATGCCAGGTGGGATACGGGTCAGGGTCGGGGCCCAGGACGAGCCCCAGGAGGGCCGCTTGATAGCGTCGGGGCAGGAGGAAGTTTTGGACCAGGCCGGAGGCCCCACTGCTGGCAACCTCGGCCTTTATGCCGACCGCATTCCATTCACGGCTGAGATCCTCTGCGATCTTGACTCGACGGGGGCTGTTGTCCGTAAACAGGGAGAATTTGAGCCTGGCTCCGCCCTTTTCCCGTATGCCGTCCGGTCCGGGCTTCCAGCCGGCCCCGTCCAGGACAGACCTGGCGCGGTCGGGGCTGTACTCGTACTTCTTTGCCCCATTCTCGTACGCCCAGGTACCGGGCAGGATGGGCGTATCCGCTGGAATGCCCTGGCCCTCGGCGTCATTCTGGATGATCTTCTGCCGGTCTGTGGCGTAGGCCAGGGCCTGCCGCACCTCTCGTTCCTTGAAGAGCGGGTCGCTGAGGTTCAAGAAGACCAACTCGTACGAAAACCGGGGGCCCCGGTAAAGGTGAAGGCTCTGGTCTTTCTCCAGCGCGGCCAGATCGGCAGCCAGGGGCGAGCGTAGAGGGGCGCTAGCAACCTTCTTCTCCTGTAATGCCCGGGCCAGCGTTTCCTGGGTTGGGAAAAAGTCGAAGGTTATGCGGGACAGGTAGGGAGCTCCCAGATGGTAGGTCGGAACGGCTTCCAGCACCACTGTCTGCGCGGTGGCTTCCGTTACTTTGAAGGGGCCCGTGCCAACAGGGTTCAGGTTGAAGGGGTTCTTGGTTAGCTCGGCGGTCGGGACCTTACCCAGGATATGGCTTGGGAGAATGCCCACGGAGGTTTGCGCCAGGAAGGGGCTGTTGGGCTCCGGGAGCGTGAAGCGGATGGTGAAGTCGTCCACCTTATCCGCCTTGACGCCCGTCCAGACGTTGGCCAGGTCCGGGCTGCCGGGGAAATCGGGTTTCTGGATGGTCTGAATAGTGAAGAGCACGTCCTGTGCGGAGAAGGGCGTGCCGTCATGCCATGCGACGCCGTTTCGCAGTCTGAAAGTATAGGCTAGCCCATCGGCGCTGATCGTCCAATCACGGGCCAGATCCGGCAGGGGCTCCCCCTTTTCGTTGATGCGGGTAAGCCCGGAGAACACCAGGTAAGCCAGGTCCTTGTCTGCCTCATTGAAGGTGGACAGGAGGGGATTCATGTACATCGGGGAGCCGACTATGCCCTCCACGTGCTCACCCCCTTCCTGGGCGACAGTGGTGGTGCTGGTGGTGACCGATACGATCAAGAGAAGAGGAAGCAGAAGGGCAACTCCCAGAAAGACGAAGGTCCTCCATCCCAGGAGAGTAAAGCCCCTTCTACGCTTCCTCGTCAGCATGAGGCGATGGACAAGGTGCTTCCAGACCGCCGCCAGGCCGGGGGTTGGGGGGTGCCCCCGGAAATCCCCCCCGGGGGCCGGGTCCGGCAAGCCGATGCCTTGAAGGCTGCCACTAGACTGCCAGTCTGATGCTCACAACAGAGATCAGGACGAAAAGGACCGACAGGACGATGGTGAGCTGGAAGAGGGTCTTCTCTATCCCCCGGCGGGTGCGATAAACGGATCCCTCCGTGCCGAAGACGCCGCCGAGGCCCGCGCCCTTTACCTGAAGCAGTATGCTCAGTATGAGCAACGCGGCCACTAATATCTGTGCAATCTGAAAATAAGTTGACATAAAGGTTCCCTCTTCCCTGCGGATTAACCGTCAGAATTCTATCATGTTCCCCGCGCGCGTGCAAGGAAAAAGGGGCAGGAGGCCATTGCCCGCCGGGCTCCTCTTGGGGTAACATGATAGCGCTATGATGAAGGCGGCTATTTGGGACATGGATGGGGTCCTGGTGGACACCGGTTCTTTCCATTTTCGAGCTTGGCGTCGATTCCTGCGGGAGAGAGGCAGGGACTTGAGGGAGCGGGAATTCGAGGAGAGCTTCGGGATGAAAAGTGTAGACATCCTCCGCCAGGCCCTTGGAGAACTGCCTCCGGACGAGCTGCGCAGGCTTGCCCTGCGAAAAGAAGCGTATTACCGGGAGGAGGCGGCTGGTCATATCCAGCCGTTGCCAGGGGTCAGAGCCATACTGGAATCCCTCCGGCAGGCGGGATTTCGTCAGGCCCTGGCCTCCTCCGCCCCCTTTATGAACATAACCCTGATCCTCGAATCCGTTGGGATAAGCCACTATTTTGATGCCAGGGTATCCGGGGACGAGGTCGCCGCCGGTAAGCCTAACCCGGAGATCTTCTTGGAAGCGGCGCGGCGCCTGGGGGTTCTTCCGGCGCGGTGCGTGGTGATAGAGGACGCCCTGGCCGGCGTGAGCGCTGCCAAGGCTGCCGGCATGCGCTGCGTGGCCGTGACCAACACCAACCCGGCCGAGAAGCTGGAGAAAGCGGACCTGGTGGTGGATAGCCTCGAGGAGCTTTCTGCGCAGATTCTGGAGAAGATGCTGGACGGCCCCTGAAGCGATCCTCAAGGGTGCGCCATCTGCCAGTGCGTTCTCTGGCATCCATGCACAAATGCCCGGCCATACGCGGCAGGGCGACCCACCGGGTCGCCCCTACGGCATATCCTTGCGATACGCAGAGCATGTAGGGGCGACCCGGTGGGTCGCCCTGGATGCTGGTGGGCATCACACGTTCCGGGTCCAAATGAGATGCGGGTGAAGATCAGGGCTAATGGTCATGCACAATTTAACATGCCAAATCAGTCTGCCGAATAAATTCGGCGTTACGTTAGCCCAACGCCGAATTCATTCGGACGGTCCTGGCACAATATTTGGTGAATGACCATAAGGGCGAGCCTGGGCGGCTTTAAGCCAAGTCGGGACGGAACCAAGCCCACTAAGGGGCTAGGTACGGGAAGACGTCTGAGAATCATCCCTCCAGAGTCGCCAGGCGGTACACCTCGCGCTTGCTCCAGCGTGTTTCCTGGGCCACCCGGGCGGCGGCATCCTTGCGGGAGAGACCGGCGGCCAGTGCCCGCCGTATGGCTTGCAGCACTTCCGCCTTATCCACTGCCGGAGGTGTTTCCCGGTGGCCTTCTATCACCAAGGTGAACTCGCCGCGGGGCTGAATAAAATGCTGAATGGCATCGCTGATGGCCCCGCGGTAGATCTCCTCATGCAACTTGGTCAGCTCCCGGGCAACGGCGATGCGCCGGTCTCCCAGGACCTGGACCAGGTCCTCCAGAGAGTCGAGAAGACGGTGAGGGGCTTCGAAAGCTATCAGTGTGTAGGGCTCTCGGACCAGTGTGGCCAGAAGACGGCGGCGCTCGGCGGTCCGGCGTGGAAGGAAGCCCAAGAAGAGAAACCGGTCCGAGGCGAGACCGGAGGAGACCAGCGCGGCTACCGGGGAAGTAGGCCCCGGCACCGGGACCACCTTTAGGCCTCGCTCCAGGGCAGCGGCGACCACCTCATACCCTGGATCGCTGAGGCCCGGCATTCCTGCTTCCGATACCACCGCCGCATCTCCGTCAGCGGCCGCTTCCAGTACCTGCTCAAGCCGGGCCAGGGTACTGTGCTCGAAGTAGCTGATGAGGGGCGTCTTGATATCGTAATGGGCCAGGAGCTTGCGGGTCGTGCGGGTGTCCTCGGCGGCAATCAGCCGGACCTCCCGCAGGACGCGGATGGCCCGCAGGGTTATGTCTTCCAGGTTGCCTATAGGGGTTGCTACCAAATACAAAGCCATAAAGCCCTCAGCCCGATTATATCAGGCCAAAGGGGCGGAGCGAAGCCCTCGAAATAAGGCGGGTGGGCGTCAAGATTTCGTGGAAGGTCCTGGCAACGTGGTGCGGGGGGTCGTCCCCCTGAGGCCGGGAGCGGGAGACAAGCCCCACGCACTACGACTAATTTCCATTCCCAAATAGGGGGTGGCCGTCAAAATTTCGCGGAAGTTGCCGGCAATGTTGCGGGGAGCAAGACCGACTCGGTTTTCAAAACCGAGTCGGTCTTTACACTTAGAGCAGCGCGAAAGTCTGACGCTCACCCCCAAATAGGGCGCCGATTGTTCGCATTAAGTCCCTATGTTATAATCCCCTGGATGAGACCGCGAGCTGGCAGGAGCAGCGTAAGCTATCGCGCCAGATATGCTAACACCAGGAAGAGAAGCAGAGCCGGGCTGCTTCTGGTGCCTGCCGTACTGGTGATCCTGCTGGCCGTTTTCTTCTTGGGTAGCTTCCTTTTGGCCCGGGTGGGAGAAGCCCTTATTAGCGTGGTTGAGCCTCTGGCCGAGCTTCCTGTGTTGGGTGGAGGAGAGGAGAAAGCGGCCGTTTGGAAGAGCAAGGAACGGGTAAACATCCTGCTCCTGGGCACGGACCACCGTGAGGACGAAAAAGGGCCTTCTCGTACCGATACCATGCTCTTGTTAACGGTAGACCCCGTTAACAAGACGGCCGGCATGCTGAGCCTCCCCCGGGATACGTGGGTCAAGATATCGCTGCAAGGAGGCCAGACGCTGGAGGCGAAGGTGAATACGGCCCACTTCTACGGGGACCTTTACAAGTATCCTGGTGGCGGCCCGGCCCTGGCTAAAAAGACGGTAGAGAATCTGCTTGGCATAAAGGTTCACTACGTGGCCAGGGTGGATTTCGCTCCTTTTGAGAAGATGGTGGATTCCCTGGACGGCGTTTATGTTGACGTGGAAAAACCGCTGAAGGATGAGGAGTACCCTACGCCGGACTATGGGGTGAAGCGCGTATACATACCTGCTGGGCTGCAGCATCTCGATGGCGAGAGCGCCCTGGAATACGTGCGGTCTCGCCACCAGGACTCCGATTTTGGCCGGATGAAGCGCCAGCAGCAGGTGCTGCTGGCGATGCGGGACCGGGCTATGAGCCTGGGCATGTTGCCCAAGCTGCCGAAGCTGGTTTTTGACTTTAAGGATATGATCTATACGGATATGGCTCCCGCCGAGGCCCTGGCCCTGGCCAAGCTGGTCAGCGACGTGGATGCTGGAAGCGTGACTTCCCGCTCCATAGATACATGCTGCGTTTCGCCTATTCTCACTATTCAGGGTGAAGATGCCCTGCTGCCCAATCAGGCTGCGATTAAGAAGCTGGTGGCGGAGGTCTTTCCTCCGAGCCAGTTGCCCGAGGAAGCGTCTACCAAACCGTAGGATATTGCTATGCCTCGAAAGAGAACACGTCGACTACTATCTCTAGAATTGCCCATCCTGGCTGTGCGAGACACGGTCCTTTTCCCGCATATGGTGGCCCCCTTGTTTGTGGCCAGGGACCGTTCCCTGAGGGCCCTGGACGAAGCCATGGCTGGGGACCGCACCATCGTCGTCGTTGCTCAGAAGGACCCTACCCAACAAGAGATCGGGGCGGAAGACCTTCACCCGATCGGCACTGAGGCCGTCATTGGGCGGGTACTGAAGATGCCGGATGGGACGGTCAGTATCCTGGTGCAGGGACAGCGCCGGCTGCAGATCTTGGAGGTGCTTCAGGTGGACCCCTACTTTAAGGGGCAGCTCTACCCGGTGGTGGAGAATGCGGAGAAAAAGACACTCCCACTGGAAGCGCTGATGCGGGCGGTCCTGGCCCTCTTCGAGAAGTGCGTCAAGCTCTCCAAGAGCCTGCCGGAAGACGTTTACGTGGCTGCTATGAACGTGGACGAGCCGGGCTGGCTGGCCGATCTTATCGCTTCCAGCCTGGAGTTGAGTCTATCTCAGCGTCAGGATATTCTGGAGACCTTCGATCCGACCCAGCGTCTGCAGAAGATCAGTATCCTCCTGGCTAAGGAGCTTGAGGTCCTGGAGCTTCAGAGCAAGATCCATACTCAAGTGCAGCAGGAGGTGGACAAGAGCCAGCGAGAGTTCATTCTGCGGGAGCAGATGAAGGCGATTCAGAAGGAGCTGGGTGACCTTGACCTTCAGGGTCGGGAGATGGAGGACCTGAAGAAGAAGGTGGCGGAGGCCGGGATGTCCGAGACGGCCCGTAAGAAGGCCGAAGACGAGATCCAGCGCCTGGTTATCATGCCTCAGGCTTCCCCGGAGGTCTCTGTCATCCGGACCTATCTGGACTGGCTAACCAAGCTGCCGTGGGCCATTGAGACCTCGGACAACCTCGACATCTCACGGGCGGCGGTCACCCTGGAGGATAACCATTACGGGCTGCCCAAGGTCAAGGAGCGCATCCTGGAGTTTATGGCGGTACGCCGCCTGGCCAAGGAGAAGCTGCGAAGCCCTATTCTTTGCTTCATGGGCCCTCCCGGGGTAGGTAAGACCAGCCTGGGACGCTCTATAGCCCAGGCTCTTGGCCGAAAATTCGTAAGAGTCAGCCTGGGGGGCATCCGGGACGAGGCGGAGATCCGCGGGCACCGGCGCACTTATGTCGGAGCTCTGCCAGGACGCATACTACAGACGATGCGCAATGCCGCGACTATTAACCCCGTTTTCATGCTGGATGAGATCGACAAGGTGGGCGCCGATTTCCGAGGGGACCCCTCTTCGGCTCTCCTGGAGGTCCTGGACCCGGAACAGAACTTCGCCTTCTCGGACCATTATCTGGAGGTCCCTTACGACCTGTCCAAGGTCCTGTTCATTGCGACGTGCAACATCCTGGACACCGTGCCGCCGGCTCTCCGGGACCGTATGGAAGTCATAGAGTTGCCCGGATATATAGAGGACGAAAAGCTGCATATTGCTGAGCGCTTCCTGGCGCCCAAGCAGCTTGAGGAGAACGGCTTGGAGCCAGGCCAGTTACGGTTCTCCCGGGGAGCGTTAATGCGCCTTATCCGCGAGTACACTCGGGAAGCGGGCGTGCGGAATCTGGAACGGGAGATTGGCAACATCTGTCGTAAAGTAGCTCGCCTGGTGGCTGAGGGACGCCGGTATCCCCGCCATATTTCTGAGCGGGCTGTGCCCCGTTTCCTGGGGCCGCTCAAGTTCTACTGGGGCGTGGCGGAAGAGAAGGACGAAGTAGGCACAGCCACGGGAGTCGTCTGGACGATGGTCGGGGGAGATACCATCTCGGTCGAGGTAACCCTTATGGACGGCAAGGGCCAATTGACCCTGACGGGCCAGTTGGGTGAGGTCATGAGAGAGTCAGCCCAGGCGGCTTTGAGTTACGCCAGGTCGCGGGCGGACGTGCTTGGTTTGGAGTCCAAGCTCTTCGAAAAGACCGATATCCATATCCACGTGCCGGCGGGAGCGATCCCCAAGGACGGACCGTCTGCGGGGATAACCCTGGCTACGGCCCTGATCTCCGCACTCACTAACCGCGCCGTGCGGCGCGAGGTGGCGATGACCGGGGAGATAACCCTGCGGGGCCGGGTCCTTCCGATAGGCGGCCTTAAGGAGAAGGTGCTGGCGGCTCACCGGGCGGGGATCAAGACCTTTGTGCTGCCTCGCAAGAACGAGAAGGACCTGGTGGAAGTCCCCGCGGACGTTAAGCGCCAGCTCCATTTCGTCTTCGTCGAGGGGATGGAGGAAGTACTGGGGGCGGCTCTCATGGATGGGATGCCCCGGGAAGAGGGCGGGCCTCCCCGGGGAGAGTAGCTATGCGGGCGGGCACCAGTGGAAATACTGCACAATTATTGTCATGCACAATTTGAGATGCCAAAAACAGTCTGCCGAATAAGTTCGGCGTTACGTTTACACCAACGCCGAATTTATTCGGACGGTAGTGGCACAATATTTAGTGAATGACCATAGTCGTGCGGTATCTCAGGAGCTAGCCATGCGGGCGGGGGTGGCTCATCTGTTCCTTCACTACGGCAGGTAACAAATGTTGCTAACTATCGTCAGGCACGGCCAATCGGAGGGAAACCTGCGGCGGGTCATCAGAGGCTGGGGCGGAGGGGCCTTGACGCCTCTGGGAAGGCGGGAGGCCGCTCTGACCGCCCAGCGGCTGGCAGACTGGGGACCCTTTCACGCCCTTCACTCCAGTCCCCTGGGGCGCGCTCATGAGACCGCCTGCATCATCGGCAGCAGGCTTGGTCTGCGGCCATTGCTTCACGATGATCTGCGTGAGCTGAACGTAGGAGAGCTGGATGGCCTGGGATCGGAGGAGGCGGAGGCCTGTTGCCCCGGCGTGATCGGTCGCTGGCGCAGCAACGACCCGGCCTTGATCATGCCTCGAGGGGAGGCTATCAGTGAGTTCCACCTCAGGGCCAAGCGGGCTTTCGAGAGGCTCTTCGCCGTCCATCCCCACGGCCATGTCATGGTGGTAAGCCACGTATGCCTGATCAGCGCCTACCTGACCCAACTCTTCGAGGCACGCCCCAGCATCCGCCTGGCCTGGGAGATGTGGAACTGCGCCATAACCCAGTTGGAGTTCGTGGATGGAGCGGTCCGCTTGCGCCGGTTCAACGACCATGCCCACGTGCAGCACCTCTATCCCGCCAAGGGGTAGCCCCCCGCCAGGCCGGCCCATTCCAGGGTGTCGGCGACCACAAAGAGGGAACCCGTGACCAGGACGAGGTCGCCGGGGGTGGCGAGACTGAGGGCTTGGGCAATCGCCGACGGAACGTCGGCGGCTACCAGCGTCTCTCTCCCCAACGAGGCGAATTCCTCCGCCACCAGGGCTGGAGGAGCCGACCGGGGGTGGCGGGACCTGGTAGCCACCACTACATCAGCCAGTGGACCCAGCTCCCGGGCAATGCCGGCGATATCTTTATCCAGGGACGTGCCGAGCACCAGTATACATCGCTGAAAGCTCAGGTCTTGCTGTATAGTCTCTTTCAACACGCCGGCCGAATGAACGTTATGGGCCCCGTCCGCCAGCAAGAGCGGCCGGCGTCGGAGGACCTGCATCCGGCCCGGCCACGAGACGCTACGGAGCCCCTCGGCGACGCTCCTCGTGGAAACCTCAATCCCCAGGGTACGGGCCTCTTCTACTGCGGCCACCACCAGGGCGGCATTCTCGCATTGGAATCTGCCCAGGAGGGGAATCCACAGCCGGTAGTTTCCTCTCTGGGTCCTGACCAGCACAGTTTGCCCTTCCAGGTCGGCGGACTGGCGCTGCCAGAAGACGTCCTCGCCTAACATCACTAATCTGGTCTCCTGGGATCGACACGTCTGGCGGATTACCTCTTCCACTTCCCGCTCCTGGGGGGCGCTGATCGCCACACTATTGGGCTTGATGATGCCCGCCTTTTCCTGGGCAACCTGGCGCAGGGTGGTCCCCAGGATGGAGATATGGTCCAGGCTGATGGACGTAAGGATTGAAATCAAGGGCCGTACCACGTTGGTGGCATCCAGCCGTCCCCCCAGGCCCACCTCTATAACCTGGAAGTCCGTCTCTCCGGCATCGAAGGACAGGAAGGCCAGGAGGGCGGTCAGCTCGAAGGTGGTGATGCGTCCCATGCTCCCTTCCCGGTGCAGGTCTTCCACCAGTGGCTGGGCTTTCTCTACCAGGGCCGCCAGGTCAGCTTCAGAAATTGGTTGGCCGTTGATACGGATGCGCTCCCTGAAGGAGTGGAGATGCGGGGAGGTGAAGAGCCCGGTACGATACCCCTGGGCCTGGAGTACGGAGGCCAACATAGCGGCTGTGCTGCCCTTTCCCTTGGTGCCTGCCACGTGGAACACGCGGCCTCGGAGGTGCGGATTTCCCAGCATCTGGAGAAGCCGCGCGATGCGCCGGAGGTCGAAGGGCTCTATGCGGATGGACGATAGCTTCTCATAGTCGGTGAAGCTATTGATGTATTCCAGTGCCTCGTGGTAGTTCATGGGGGTATCGCCAGCGGCCGGTCGCGGTTGCGCCTGGCATCATGGTAATATTTCACCGTGGGTGAAAGGAACCCATAAGGTGGACAATCCGGCAGTTCTCTTCCAGGGTTGATGTCCAGCGATAGGCGTCCTCCAGGGTGGCGCCAACTGAATACGAGCCATGTCCCCTGACCATGACTATGAGATGGTTCAGGAGGGCTTGGGGGATAGCGTCCTGGGCCTCACTCGAATAGTGCTCGGAACCGCGGAACTTCAGGACCGGGATGCGTTTCAAGAGAAAAGACGCTTCTAGCTCTACCAGGATCATCTCGTCTTCGAGCATCGACAGGGCCAAGGCGTAGGCCGGATGCGCGTGGACGATAGCCTGGGCCTCGGTGGCCAGATAGATGGCGCGATGGGTTGGAAGGTCGATGGACGGCTCTACGTCAGAACTTCTGGTATCATCCAGGCCGACTTCCACCAGGTCCGTCTCCGCCAGCCGGCCCAGCATGGCCCCATGACGGGTGATCAGAATCCTATCACCGTCGCGAACGCTCAGGTTGCCGCCATGGGAGGAGATCAGACCTTTCAGGAACAGGTCCCGGCCGATATACTGGAATTGCTCGTACATATGCCCTATTCCGGCGGCAGCTCTCCGAGGACCACCAGACCCAGGGCGCCCTCTACTTGTCGGCGGTCCCGGACGGAGCCGTCCAGGTATTCCAGCAGGAGAACCAGGGCCAGGCCGGCCAGGAGGCCGAGGCCGGTCCTCAGTCCCAGGTCCATCAGCGCCTTGGAACCCCGGGCCGCGGGGTAGACCTCGGGAGGGTCGATCACTCTAACCACGGCCCGGTCTGAGCCCAGTTGGGCGAGGTACTGATTGCCCTTTGTTTCCATGACCTTGACCACCGCGTCCGCTATGCGACGGGTTTGGTCTTCGCCCCGGCCGGAGATGGTCAGGGTTAGGAGACGGTGGGTCTTTTTTGTGCCTCTGTCTCCAAAGATCGAGCCGAGGGGTATCGAGTAGTCCCCGAGTTCCTGCTGTACGTCCTGCAAAAAAGCCTGGCTCTTAACTACCTCGCCAAAGTCGTCTGCCAGGTACTCGGAGGCCAGAAAGGAGTAATAACGATCGTACTGATATATGTTCTCGCGTCTCTCCTCAGGCTGTACGCCAATGGTCACCCTTATGATCGCCTCGTAACCCTCCCGGGCCGGGCTTACCAGGAGGCTTAAGCCACCGGCCAGAAGTGTGAGCGCTACCATGATCCAGGCCCGCTTCCAGAGAATACTGCCGTACTGCCTTAACTCCATAAACCCTCCAGACCGCACGTATGATAGCACAGGGTATCCCCTTGATGCAAAGCCATGGGTGGGTCATTAGGTCATTCGTCATCAGGTCATTGGTCTTTAGGTGATTACTTTCACAAACCAAGAATCACCGGTATCACTGCATCCACCAATGACCCAATGACCAGCCTGGTCTTTTTCCACCGCCAGTCATACTCTATAATGGTACGAGACGGGTCTGGCGCGGTTATGGTCTAAACCCTAAACCCTAAACCCTGGACCCTACACCCTAGTCCCTTTCGTGAGGTAAGAGCTTGGAAGACTATGAAGTAGTGATCGGCCTGGAAGTGCACGCCCAGCTCCAGACCAAAAGCAAGATGTTCTGCCGCTGCAGCGCCAGTTATGCCAGCGCCGACCCCAACACACAGGTCTGCCCGGTCTGCTTGGGGATGCCCGGCGTGCTTCCCAGCATCAACGAGGTGGCGGTCCGGTACACCGTCATGACCGCGCTGGCCCTCAATTGCACCATTCCGGACTATACCAAGTTCGACCGCAAAAACTACTTGTATCCTGATCTGATGAAGGGGTACCAGATCTCCCAATATGATGCGCCTCTCAGTCGCAATGGAACGGTCTACCTGGAGTTTGATGACCATCATAAGAAGGTGCGTATCAACCGGGTCCACCTGGAAGAGGATACGGCTAGGCTGCTGCACCGGACGAGCTCCTGGGGAGAGACCTATAGCCTGGTGGACGTCAACCGTTCCGGCGTGCCCCTGATGGAGATCGTCTCAGAGCCGGACATGCGCTCTGCAGAAGAGGCCCGCCAGTACCTGATGAAGCTGCGCAACATCCTGCGGTATCTGGGCGTTTCCACGGGTAATATGGAGGAGGGTAGCTTTCGCTGTGACGCCAACGTAAGCATTCGTCCCTGGGGTGCGGAGGCCTACGGGGATAAGGTGGAGGTCAAGAATATGAACAGCTTCAGGGCCGTCTACCGTGCTCTGGAGTACGAGGTCCAAAGGCAGGCGCAGGTGCTGCTAGAGGGCGGCAGGATTGTTCAGGAGACCAGGGGGTGGGTGGAAGAGAAGGGCCTTACTGTGAGCCAGCGCAGCAAGGAGTATGCCCATGATTATCGCTATTTCCCGGAGCCGGACCTGCCTCCGCTCGTACTGAGCCCAGCCTGGGTGGAGGAGATCAGGGCCGGCCTGCCGGAGCTTCCGGACGCCAAGCGCGACCGGTTTGCGGCGGAATTCAGCCTGTCGCGGTACGACGCCGATCTGCTCGTTGCGGACCAGGATACGGCCCTGTTCTTTGAGGAGGCCCAGCGCCTGGGGTCCGGGAAGGTCAGCCCCAAGGCGATTGCCAACTGGGTCTTGGGTGACCTGGCACGGCTGCTTAACTCCACGGGCACCGATATCGCCGATTCAAAAGTGACCCCGGCGCGCCTGACAGAGATGCTCGTTCTGATGGATAGGGGGATAATCAGCGGTAAGATAGCCAAGACGATCTTCGAGGAGATGTTCCAGACGGGTAAAGGCGCTGGAGAACTGGTGGAGGTCAGGGGCTTGACGCAGATCAGCGACGAGGCCCTGCTGGAGACGGCGGTGGAGAAGGCCCTCGCGGCAAACCCTCAGGCCATGGCAGACTACCAGGTGGGCAAGAAACAGGCCCTGACGTTCCTGGTGGGCCAGGTAATGAAGGAAACCGGGGGCCGGGCCAATCCCGCCATGGTGAATCAGTTCTTGAGGGACAGGTTGGGCGAGGTGGAGGCCGTTGGAGGCAGCGGATAGCTCTGCGTTGAGAGACCGGGCACTGGTCTCCCTGGAGGGGCGAGAGCTGGAAGGCCTGGTCTTACACGTAGAGATGGGTCCCGTCAGCGCGGGAGGGGCCCGGTACTTCGAGCTATTCTTGGAGGAACCGGGGAAGGACCAGGCCCGCCTATTTCTGGAGGACCAGGGTAAGGACCGGGTTCCCCGGCCCGTCCTGCGCGGGTTCTACCGCGTGGGCCGGGAGCCGGCCTGGAATTGGGTCGAGGTCTTGCGGATCAATCCCAAAGAGGCCCTGCCGTCGCCAGGGGGCTTGCCGAGGGTCGGGGCGGATGAGGCCGCCGCTCGGATCGAGGAGGCGCTCTTGAAAGCCCTGGCCGATTTGGTCCCTGCGGGCGGCCATATGATGGTAGAATACGAGACTCGTCCAGAGACGGAGAGGGCCCTGGCCCTGGGCGTGCCGCCGCCGGCGACTCCCCTGGGTTCACTTCTTCGGCGGGTTGGCTGTGGTACCGGTTTCAAGGACTGGTACTTCACGGAGGGATGGACCGAGGGCCCGCGCAAGCTGCAAGGCTATAAGGCCCTGAACGAGGAGCACTCCCGTCGCCGGGCCCGCACCACTGCTCTGGAGCTGCTGGACCTCCTCTCTAAACCGCACGACCCTCGTCAGGAAGACCTACTCGGTCCCGCCCGCCGCCGGGCGATAGAAGCCCTTCGGGACATACAGGCTGGGGACGAAGAGCTTGACCGGCGGATTAGGGAAGCGGTCGCGGCCGAGTTGCTTCCAGGTACGTAGGTCGCCGGTGGAGCCGGGGACATCCAGGATAGAACCCGGTTTCAACTGGACGAACACGTAGCTGACGCTATGGCCAAAAGTGTCCCTTGACATCAATAGGACGATTTGATTGGGATTGACAGTGCCACTACGAGGGGGGTAGCATCTAGCCATCCACATGAGGGGTGCACTGTGAGGAGTGGCGTCGGGAGGCATAGTTTGGCGATGGAGGTCTGAATTGACAACGGAAAGTGGAGAACGAAATCTCTTTGAGCGCGGCCCCTATGTCCAGATAGCGGCCCTTTGTGAGCGGGTGCTAAGGGAGGGAGACGGCGTGGTCTCCCTGATAAGGGTTGTAGATGTAGTAACCCACACGGCACATGGGCCGGCAGCGCCACAGGACATGCCCGAGGTCCGTTTCCCCTTGGATATGATGCTCGTCTTCAAATCAGGTAGCGTTAGGGGACGACACGAGGTTACTGTGATACCAGAACTGCCTTCGGGGGAAACCCTGCCGTCCTTTACGGCCTCGATAAGGCTGGAGGGTGAAGGCAACGGCGCAGTCTTCCACAGCCGCCTGGACATACCTTTCCGAATGGAAGGGCTCTACTGGTTTAATATCCAATTCGATGGCCAGATTATCACGAGAATGCCGTTGGAAGTTCGCTACTCCAGGGTACTGACGACCAGCCCCATTGAGCCGGCGCCATGACCGTCTTCTTCCTCGGCCTTCATGGGCGATGCTCGGTAGGTACAGAGTTGCAGACGCTCGTTAAGTCGTTCAAAGGAGCACCATATGGCATTTCTTGACCTGAGACAATACCTGCAAGTCCTGGAGGCCGCCGGGGAGCTAAGCCGCGTTGAGGTCCGGGTTAGCTGGGACAAGGAGATTGGCGCCATCGCCGAGGAGGCCATTCGCAGACGGCAGGGCGCCCTCCTCTTCGAGAACATACAGGACTACCAGGAATCCCACGGCCGCAGGCTTCTGATCAATACCCATGAGTCCCCCAGAAGGATGGCCCTGGCCCTTGGCCTGGACCCGGACATCCCCATCATGGACATCATCAAGACCTGCAAGCAGCGAGAAAAGCAGCTCCTCAAGCCCAGGGTGGTCGCCTCCGGCCCTTGCAAGGAAGTGGTCCACAAGGATGGCGACGTAAACCTCCTGGAGTTCCCGGCCCCCAGGCTCCACGCCAAAGACGGGGGACGATATCTCCAGACCTACGGCGGTGTGGTCACCAGAGACCCCGATTCAGACTGGATCAACGTTGGCATCTACCGGGGAATGGTCCACGACGCCACGTCCATGGGCTTCCTCTGGATACCCACCCGGCATTGGGGCCTGCACGGGCGCAAATATCGGGCCAGGGGACAGGCCATGCCGGTAGCTGTGGCCATCGGGGCGGGGGCCTTGTTCTCCCCAACCTGTTACAGCTACGTGCCCGCTGGGGTCAGTGAGTACGACCTGATGGGCGCCTTTGCCCAGGAGCCGGTGGAGCTGGTCCGCTGCGAGACGAACGACCTCCTGGTGCCGGCGTCCTCGGAGATCGTGCTCGAAGGCGAGATGTCCCTGGACCCGGCCACCTTCAAGCCGGAGGGCCCCTTCGGCGAGTACCCGGGCCATTACACCTCCGTGTGGGCGGAGCCCCGGCCGGTCTTCAAGGTCAAGTGCATTACTCACCGCAGAGACCCCATCCTCCAGAGCCAGATTCCGGGCATGTACCAGCAGGAGCCGATCCCCTTCCTGACTCTGATCTCCAGTGCTCAGATCTGGAACCGGCTGGATGCCGCTGGAATCGAAGGGGTCACCGGTGTCTACGTGGAGCCCGCGCATCCGGCCATCATCTATATCAGCCTGGAGACCCGCTACTACGGCCATGCCCGACAGGTAGCCGCCGCCCTCTGGGCGCAGAACCATAATGACGTCGGGAAGTACGTCTTCATCACCGATTCCGATGTCGACATCACCAATGCCGCCAAGGTCAACGCGGCAGTGGCCAACCGCACCCAGGCCAGCCGGGACCTGGTCGTCTTCCCGGGGACCGCCGGAGGCGCCCTGGACCCCAGCACCGACCCCGGCCTCAAGCGCCGGACAGGGGGCGTCGGCTCCTGGGACCGGGTCCTGATCGACGCTACCTGGCCCTGGGACTGGGAGCCTCGAGAGGAATGGGGTGGGTTGAAGCATCCACCCGCCTGCCAGGCAGAGCCGGAGCTGGCCCAGGAGGTCAGGGAGAAGTGGCAGACCTACGGCATCTGAGACCAACCGTCTTGTCGAACCTCCCGAAACTCCGTAGAGACGGGCCGGTGGCCCGTCTCAGGTCGCCCCACGCGGCCATATTGCCCTTTCTAGACAACCCAGATAAGTGGAGGTAGTCCCGTGGCAGTGGCATACATCCCGATCGTGCGTGCAAAATATCAGGACCAGCCGCCCTACCAATGGACGGTGAACGAGACGTGCCCCTGGATACCCTTCGAGAAGGACCTGACAAAGTGTCGGGTCGCGCTCATCAGCACTTCGGGCGCCTACATTAGGAATCAACAAGAACCCTTTGGCCGGACGAAGAACGATCTGACCTTCCGGAAGATTCCAAAGGATGTAGACATTCGAGACCTGGCCTTAGCCCACAACTTCGCCCAGCCGGACGCCGAGGAAGACATCAACTGCACGTTCCCCATGGAGAGGCTGCGGGAGTTGGAGCGAGAGGGGTTCATCGGCGAGCTCGCCCCCACGGCCTACAGTTGCATGGGCCGCATCTTCATTCGGAGCAAGCTAAACAACGAGATGGCCCCATGGCTGATCGAGCAATTGCTCCAGGAGCAGGTGGACGCGGTCCTGCTCGTGCCCGTCTGACCGCTCTGTCATCAGTCCGTGGGACTGTTTGCGCGAGCCATCGAGCAGGCTGGGACTCCGACAACGTCCATTACGTCGGCCATTGACATCACGCGGCTGGTGAAGCCGCCGCGAGCGGTGTTCTTGAACTTCCCATTAGGCCACCAGACGGGCAAGAAATTCGAGCCGGAACTGCAGAGAAGCATCCTGAAGGACGCGTTGAACGCCCTGTACACGATCAAGGAGCCCGGCTCTATCCTGGAGCTTCCCTATCGCTGGGCCGGCGACGACAGTTGGCAGGAGCACGTCACCATCGAAGAGAGCGAGGATGCTCAGTAAGGTTTCCGAATGGTACTTCAATCAGATCGGGACAAGTTCAGGCATGGGAGTAAACAGGGAAGGAATACAAGATCGGTCTATTGCCCATGTGAGAGCATCTCTAGCGGATCAAAGGGCAATTCTGGCGCTGGTCGACAGACGCCTTGAGGGCCAGGCATGCCGATCGTTGCTCGGACACGACGGCCTTGGAGCGGGAGATCGACCAGCTTGTTTACAAGCTCTACGACCTGGCCGCCGAGGAAATCGCCCTCGTAGAAGAATCAACCAGTGCGAAGTGAGTTAAGACCCTAAAGGTCTTTAAGACCTTTAGGGTCTGCAGGAGATAGGTCATGCCGAGCCCGCCCCCGCTGCTATACAACACCTACTATCACATCTACAATCGCGGCACGAACCGCGAGAATATCTTTCGCGAAGAGCGCAATTACGAATACTTCCTGAAGCTTTATATCAAACACATCGAGCCGGTGGCCGAGACGTTTGCTTATTGTCTGCTCCATAATCATTTTCATGTCTTGGTCAGGGCGGAGTCGGAGGCGGAAACCCGTGAAGAGACTCTAAACGTTTCCAAAAAACCTTTAGGGTCTCCCTCCCAAAGATTCTCCGACTTTTTCAACTCTTACGCCAAAGCCATCAACCGCGCCTACGGGCGGACGGGCAGTTTGTTTCAACACCCCTTTGGGCGTGTGCCAGTGACCAGTGACCGCCAATTTTGGAACGTCATCGCTTACATTCACCAGAACCCGCGCAAGCACAAGTTCGTAGATGATTTTCGAGAATGGAAATGGTCATCGTACGGTTCACTGTTATCCGAACAGCCAACGCGCCTAAAACGCGCGGCGGTTCTGGAATGGTTTGGCGGCCCACAACGCTATGTGGAGTTACATACCCAGTGGGTTACAGAGACGGAAAGCCATTGGTTTGCGGCAGATGATGACGATTAATCCAAAGACCCTAAAGGTCTTTAAGACCTTTAGGGTCTGCTCGAACAGAGGTGAGCGGGCCGTTGAAGTGTAGGGGGTAAAGTGTACAATTGAATAAGCCGTCTGGAAGGAGAACACCATGACCTTGATGGAGCAAATTCAAAACCAACTGCGCCAACTGCCGCCTGAAAAACAAAGCGAAGTGCTCGATTTCGTCTCGTTCTCGCAGCAACGGCTGACGGTTGCGCCACAGAGCGCCAAACCGCGCTCGCTACGCCAGGATCCCGCCTTCGGTTCGTGGCGGGGGCGCAAAGTTGACGCGCTCAAATATCAGCAAAATCTCCGCTCCGAGTGGGACGAGCGCGCATGATTGCCGTTTTTGACACCAATATTATCATTGACGCGCTGAACGGTTTGCCCGAAGCCGATGCTGAATAACGCCATGAGCAGGTACTCATCAGCCGCATCACATGGCTGGAAGTGTTGGTCGGCGCGCAGGATGACGACTGTCCAACTGCGGGACTTTCTCGAAACGCATTTTGAAATCATCTCGCTCGATCTGGCCGTGGCGGAAACAGCCGTGCGATTACGGCGCGGTCATCACATGCGCTTGCCCGATGCCGTCATTTGGGCCACCGCGCAAACAAACAACCCCGTGCTGGTCTCGCGCAATACCAAAGACTTCAACCCTGATTGGGATGGCATTCGCGTTCCTTACAAGAAATTAATTCGCACCCTGCGGGTCTGCGCTGACGAGGAGGATTGAGTCTGTGGAGGGGGAGATTGATGGGCGGGCTTGGCGAAATCCTATCCCCACATTAGCGTACGTATCTACCCAGATACTCGCGAAAAGAGGACTGGAGGCCGTGTCGCAACTCCTGGAAAAAGAGCTTATGGCGCGTCTGTCGCCTGCTACTTGAGCGTCAAAGACAAGAAATCATAGCCGGTCGCGCCATTGGGGAGCGGCGGTGAGTCGGCCTTCTCCTGAAGCTGGCCCCGGCCATCCCAGGCCCTCACGCGAACGATGTAGTTTCCCGGCTCTTGTGGCTGCCACTGTCCCGTCCATAGAGACCAGGCGTACGGCGACAGGGCTTCTTTGACTTTCATCTCCGCCCAGGTCTTGCCTCCATCGGCGCTGATCTCTACTTTGGAGATGCCCCGGTCACCGGAAAAGGCGATTCCCCCCAGGTCTATCGGGCCCAGGGGGAGGGTCGAGCCTTTGGCAGGGACATCCACCCGTGACATGATATTAATCGTGGCTACATCGCTCCAGCCCCGGTCCTGCCAGTATCCCTGGAAGTCATTATCCATCAGCTCTATGGCTGTCACCCATTTGACGTTTTTCATGCCGTAGATCCCCGGCACGATGAGGCGGGCCGGGAAACCATGGGTAGGAGGCAGGCGCTCTCCGTTCATGAGATATACCAGGACCGTCCCTTCCTGTACGGCCCGGTCAAAGGGAATGCTGTCGGCATAGCCGTCCCAGGCCTTGAGCACCACGTCCACGGCTCCGGTCGCCCCGAGCCGGGACAGAAGGTCCCGCAGCCTGACGCCGGTCCAGCGGGCGTTGCCGATAAGGTCGCCGCCAACTTCGTTGCTGATGCAGATGAGGTTCGCTACCTGGTCCACCGCGGGAAAGGACTTCAGGTCCTCATAACTCAAGGTTAGCTTGCGGCCTCCCGGGGCCCGGAGGTCCAGAGACCATTCCTTGAGGTCTACCACCGGGTCCTTGAAATTCTTGGAAACGTTGTAGAAGATGTCGTTGGGCGTAATTTCGTCGGACAGGCGGCCCTTGGGGGTCTCTTTGGTGGCGCTACCCATCTCCGCCAGTCCTCCCTGTCTGGCGAGAAGCTGCCAGGCTCCCCCGGCTGCCAGGAGAGCTACCGGGATGGCGGCCAGCTTGAGGAGCAGGGCGCGACGCTTCTGGTCTACTACAGGGATTTCCTGGGGGCTCACGGCTTGAGCGGCCAAGAGCCCTTGGAAGAGGGCTACCAGGGAGAGCCCGTAGGCCAGGCTGGCAGCCAGGGAGGACCAAGCCAGAGACACGGGTCCGGCCCGGCTTGCCAGGCCCAGTACGCCGGCGCCCGTGGCCGGCATGACCACCAGGAGAGCCAGGAGCCAGAGGCCGGCGGAGGCCAGGAGGCCGCCGTTCCAGGGGTTTCGGGCATAGGCCCTGGGGCCTTCTGGCAGGAAAGACTGGCCCCAAATGCGGGCATAAAGCAACCCTATGACCGCGCCCAGCACCAGATGGCCCAGGACCAGGGTCGCCAGCAGCAAGGGCTTGGCCTTGTTCTCCAGGGCTCCCAGCAGGGCCGCGAAGATAGGCAGTGGTAATACCTGGGTAAGTTCTTCAGACAAGAGCTCCGGGAGGGAAGGGATTTCCGCCAGTAGGCGGATGACTAGCATGACCGATAACATGACGAGGGCCGCCACGAGACCCGCCGCCACTCCCAACAACTGAAACCGCCTGTTCCCGTCTTCGCGCATCCTTCCCTCCTCTAGAAACGACGAAGACACCTCTCGGTGCCACTGATTCTCATTTTACAGCTTAAGCGGGAACAGGGTCAAATGGTACGGGGAGACTCTTGAATTACTCCGTAGTCGGCATTGTCCCTGATGCCGACGGCCGGGGTCGGGGACGACCCCGGCTACGGCGTTGGATAATGTTCAGCAGCCGAGGACCACCAATGGGCCGCGCACTTACTCCTGACGACCCCGGCTACGGCGTTGGATAATGTTCAACATTCTCACGAGCGGGGATTACGGTGTTTTAACCTGGCAAGCTAGGCTTTGAAAAAAGGTGGGAGGACCTATTGACAACCGGCCCCGCGAGCGTTACGATACAAGTGTCCCAAGTAATTGGGCTTCCGGAGTGGCTAGCATGAGCCGCTGGACGAGTTCCCGGAGAACCGGCCCTTTCGAAAGCAAGACTTGAAGCGGAAGCGGACGGACAGGTGGACTAGGACAGGTTCTCCGTATCGTCGAGGGGTCTTATTTGAGCGCCGGACAGCGGGTTACTTGGGACTTCCTTTTCTTGCGGTAGTTGCCGTGACTTTCTCTTCATCGACTTCCTCTAACGCGGTGGGCCTCAACACGGCAATAAAAGGAAGGTTCCGGTACTCCTCCTGGTGGTCCAACCCGTAGCCTACCACAAACTCATCCGGAATCTGGAAACCCACATAGGCCAGGGGAACGTCCACCAGGCGGCGGGGCCTCTTGTCGAGGAGCGTGCAAACCTGCAAGCTGGCCGGGTGGTGGGCGGACAGATAGGTCATCACGTAATTGAGGGTCATCCCCGTATCTACAATGTCTTCCACCATGAGCACGTGCCGCCCAGTTATGCTCCGGTCCAGGTCCTTGATGATTTTCACGGCCTCATCGCCGTCGCTTCCGTAGGCGGAGATAGCCATGAAGTCGACGGTAAGAGGCAACGAAACGGCCCGCATGAGGTCGGCCATGAAGCAGGCCACCCCTTTCAGAATGCCCACAAGAAGGGGAGGCCGGCCGGCGTAGTCCTGTGAGATCTGGCGGCCTAGCTCCCGTACCCTTTTCTGGATCTGGGCCTCGCTGAAAAGAATGCAGTCAAACCCCTGTACTTTGGCTCTGCCCAGGGGCCCGTAGCCGTATTTGGCCAGCAGACGGTGGTAGTCCTTCTTATAAAGCAGCTTGATGTTTATCTCGGGATAAAGCTCCCTGAGGTGCCTGAGCTTGCGGTTCTTATTCGTTACCAGGCTCTGCTTCATAGTAGTAAGCTCGACATACATGTCGAGCTCCGGCAGGTAGAAGTCAGGGGTGAACATCTCCGCCGCGGTATCGCCGTGCCATTCCAGAGGGAAGGAGCGAGGCTCGTACTGCCAATCTATGCGGTAGAAGTCCAGGATGCGGGCGAATTCCTCTTCGCTGGGATGGGCAAATCGGGTGTTCTGCGAGGTTGGTGGCGTATCAGGTATTATGAGGTTTCCCGTGACAGGTTCGGATAGGTTGGAGGTCTGAACCTTGTTATTCCTTCGTGAGCGAGGCAATCTATCTCTCTTTATTATGATATGGCACTGCTATTATAGCACAAAGAGGCGAATCTGCAAGGCGGCAAGGAACAAATAGAAAAACTGTTATAATGGATATTGGTTAGAAGGACGGAGATTGGGATCCATTCTGGGTCGATTAAGCCTGAAGCGCCGCATCACGTTAAGTGTTGCGGTTGGCCTTGCGTCAATTCTCGGAGTCTTCGGGTATGTCACTATGTGGGCTGTCCAGCAGAGCACGGACCAGATCTACCGGGAACGGGAAGCCCTGGCCCGGACTACTGCCAGGTATGTGGACGGCGCCATGGCCCGCATTCAGTTGGAATTGGAAGAAGTAGCCACGCTGCTCACCAAATCTGCCAGCGCCGAAGAGCGCCAGCGGGTGCTCTCGGCACACCAGATTGGAGCTTATACGCGCCTGGCTTTGCTTGATGCCTCAGGGACGGTCCTGTGGCAGGAGCCATCGAGTCCGTCTCCTGCCGGGATCTCGTCCTGGCCATGTGTGGCCAGCGCGCAGCGGGCGGAGAAGCCCGCCGTCGCTACCCTTCTGGCAGGGGCTTTGGGACGGCCTACAGGCTGTGTCGCGGTTCCGCTGCCCGGTGGGGCCGGAGAGCTGGTGGCCGAAATGGACCCGCTTACGCAGGATGTCCGGCTCATCCCGCCAAGCGGCGGCGATGACAGCCTGGTCATCGAGATCGTTGACGATAACGGCACTGTCCTGGCCTCGTCAGCCGCAAATTCTAACAAGTTTATAGCTGATCACATGTTCATCTTGGCGCCTCTGGTGGCGGCGCGCCAGAGCGGGGTTCGGGTGCATCAGATGCCAGAGAGTTCTCCGCGTCCGAGTCACCTGGTGGCTTACGCGCCACTGTTGAGCGTTCCGCAATGGGGAATAATGGTTGAACAGGACCAGGACGTGGCCCTGGCCCTACCCCGTGAGCTTGAATCCCGTATTCTGGTACTGGGAGCAGTGGTGTTGTTGCTGGGCTCTGTTTTGGCTTGGACCGATGTCAGGCGGGTGGTGCAGCCTCTGGGAATGCTGACCACGGCCTCCGCCAGGATGGCTGCAGGAGACCTGGAAACCGCCATCACCACGAATCGTGGGGACGAGCTGGGAGAGCTGTCCCGGACCTTTGACGTAATGAGAGTGAGGCTGAGGGACTCTCTGGAGGAGATCGGGCGGTGGAATCAGGAACTGGAACAGAGAGTCAACCGGCGCACTGAGGAGCTTTCGGCTCTCTTCGAGGCCTCCCAGACCCTTGCCCTGACTCTGGGACTCATGAGGGATGAGAGAGAGACCTACTCACAGCTCACCGCCAAGATCGCTCAAGTAGCCGGGGCACGCAGGTGCCTAATCGCGTTATTGAGCGACAGCGGCGAAGTGGTAGGGCAGGCCCCCGGGTACGGCATGGATGAATCCGCCGCCGCTGGCTTCAGGTACCGGTCCTCCGGCCTGCAAGCCCCGTCCATAGTAGCTCCAGGGATGAGGCCCATTGGGGACTCCAGCCATGGCCTCCGCTTCCTGCACGCCTTCGGAGGAGATACGGCCCTGGCTGTGCCTCTCCAGGTGGAGGGCAGGACCATAGGCGTGATCTTCGCCGGTGATAAGGCAGGGGGGTTCTCCGACCATGATGCCCGTCTTCTTGGCATCGTGGCAGGCCAGGCAGCAGTGGCCGTAGAGAACGCACGGCTGTACGGTGAGCTACAGAGAAAAGAAGAGACGCGGCGCCAGCTTTTGGACAAGGTCATCATGGCCCAGGAGGAAGAGCGAAAGCGCATATCCAGGGAGCTTCACGACGATGTCGGCCAGGCGCTTACAGCCCTGGTAATGAATCTCGGCGGAATCGAGGAGTCCATGTCCCCCAAATTGGGGGAGGTGCGCGGAAGGCTGGCCTCGGTGCGGGACCTGGCTTCCGAGACCCTGGCCGCGATCCGCCGGCTCATGCTGGACTTGAGGCCCACTCTGTTGGACGACCTCGGCCTTATCCCGGCCATCAGTTGGTACGCCGAGAATAACCTGGGGCGTGCCAAGATCCGTCCCAGAGTGGAGGTGGTGGGCTTCCAGGGACGCAGGCTTCCTGTACATATGGAGACGGTCCTCTTTCGGGTTATCCAGGAGGCCATTTCAAATGTAGTCAAGCATTCTTCTGCGTCGGAGACTACCATCCGTCTTGAGCTGGTCGATGGCAAGGTTAGGGCTAGCGTCGAGGACAACGGAAAAGGGTTTGAGGTCGGGGACAAGGCTCATGGGTATGACGGGGGCCTGGGCTTGATGGGCATGCAGGAGCGGGTGGACCTGCTGGGGGGTAGCCTGCAGGTGTATTCACAGCCGGGCCGGGGGACCAGGCTTTCGCTGGAAATCCCCCTCGGGGAGATGAGAGCGTGAATAAGACCAGGGTGCTTTTGGTAGACGACCATGCCATCGTGCGGGCTGGCGTGCGTCTGCTCTTGGAATCTCAACCGGATTTAGAGGTGGTGGGCGAGGCCATTGACGGGCGCCAGGCGGTGGAGATGGTACGGGAGCTCAAACCGGATGTTGTGCTGATGGATGTGGCCATGCCAGGCATGAACGGGCTGGAGGCCACACAGCGTATCAAAGAGTCTTTCCCCCGGGTACAGGTCCTAGCTCTGACTATGCATGAGGACGAGCGGTATTTCTTCCAGATCTTGCAGCTCGGAGCCTCCGGCTACGTGGTGAAGGGGGCCTCTCCCGCTGACCTGCTGGCCGCGGTCAGGGCAGTAGCCCAGGGCCAGGCTTATCTGCACCCCTCCGTGGCCAAGCAACTGCTGGACGACTATCTCAAGAGGGTGGAGGCGGGTGAGGAACAGGACAGCTACGACGGTCTTTCAGATCGTGAGCGGGAGGTGCTACGCCTCATCGCGGAGGGCAAGACCAGCCGGAGCATCGCCGACGAGCTGGTCCTGAGCGTCAATACGGTGGAGCGCCACCGGGCCAACATCATGGGGAAGCTGAACCTTCATAGCCGGGCGGAGCTAATCAAGTACGCTATTCGGAAGGGACTTATCGCCGTTGACTGATAGGACTCCTCGCTGATTGAGATTGGGATTAGCCTGGTTGGTCTCCTGACAGCAGGTGCAGTCTGGATGAACAGAGCGGCGGTAGGTGCCGCGCTGGGGAGCCCCTTCAACCGTTTCCTCAAGGCGCTGGGGTATGACCTCGGACGTCCAGCTCAAGAAGAAGCCGTCATGGCCTTGCTGGTGGCGGCAGGTCTCGTCGCTTTCATCGGCGTCTACCTGCTGGTGGGTGACGTGCTCGCTCTGGCGTCTTCGGCCGGTCTGCCCCGAAACCCCATTCTCCCCAGTGCCCAGTCCAGAGCCGTAGGGAAGGAAATATACGCCCGGAATTGCCTGGGGTGCCACGGGCCGGAAGGAGTTGGGGACGGTCCCCTGGCAAAGCAATCCCAGCCTGGACTGGACTTGAGGCCACATGTGCTGGCCCATTCCTCTGGACAGATTTTTGTCTGGGTCACCCACGGACTCGGCTCTGACATGCCGTCTTTTGAGGACCAGCTATCTGATGAGGACCGCTGGAACCTGGTGAACTACGTCCGGACTTTGGGAGAGTCCTCACTACCGGAGTTTCACGCGCACTAGCGGGTCCGATGACGCTGCTTAAGGTGGGCAACCTAACCAAATACTACGGGGCCGATCTCGTCTTCAGAGACGTGACTTTTCGGATATCGCGGGGCGAAAAGGTAGCGCTGGTCGGTGTCAACGGCGCGGGTAAGAGCACATTGCTGAAGATCTTCGCTGGACTGGAACTCGCCGACCAAGGGGAGGCTCAGGTATCGCCGGGCACCCGTGTTGCCTACCTGGCACAGGAGGCGCGATTCGACGGCGGCAATACTCTGTGGCAAGAGATGGAAGCCTCTCTGTCGCATCTCAATCGCCTGCAAGCAGAGATCAGCGCGATTGAGCGTTGTCTGGACGATACTGCTGTACCCGATTGGGAGCAACGCATGGAGCGTTATGGCGAGCTGAGGGCGCGCTTCGAGCACGGTGGTGGCTACCACAGCGAACACACGGTGGAGCGCACTCTGGGCAGACTTGGCTTTGTTGAGGCACAATACCACCAGCCTCTGAGCCAGTTCAGCGGGGGACAGAAGACACGCGCCGCGCTGGCAGCCACGCTACTTTCCGATCCGGATTTGCTGCTGCTGGATGAGCCCACCAATCACCTTGATCTGGAAGCCATGGAATGGCTGGATGATTTCCTGAAGACCTGGCCGGGCACGCTAATCGTAGTCTCTCACGATCGTTATTTGCTGGATCGTGTCACCCGGCGCACTCTGGAGCTGGTGCACGGCCGTCTTGAAGATTATCCGGGAGGCTATAACCGCTATCTGTCCCTAAAGGCCGAACGGCTGGAGCGCCGCATGAAGGAATTCGAGGCGCAGCAGGAATTCATCGCCCGGACCGAGGAGTTCATCCGGCGCTTTCGGGCTGGGCAGCGGAGCAAAGAAGCCAGGGGGCGGGAGACGCGTCTCAATCGCCTCAAGGAGCAAAGCTTGATCGCTCGCCCAAAGGGGGAGGCCAGAATCAGGTTTCACCTGGACGCGCAGTTGCGCAGTGGCGATCTGGCACTGGTGCTCGACAAGCTCGAAGCCGGCTATGTTAGTCCGGGAGGGAAAGAAGCGGATAGTTCACCACGAGTGCTGGTAAGTGCCGATGGGCTTGAGCTGCGTCGCGGCCAGCGGATAGCCCTGTTGGGGCCAAACGGCAGCGGCAAGACTACGATGCTCCGCACCGTGGTGGGGGAGATACCACCGCTGCGAGGCCGCGCACATCTGGGCTACAATGTGGAGGCCGGCTACTATGCCCAGGGCCACGAGTCTTTGGATCTGAACGCGACCGTACTACAGGAGATCTTGCGCATCGACCCTCCTATCGGCGAGTCGAAGGCGCGTTATCTCTTGGGACGGTTTCTATTCACCGGCGACGACGTTTTCAAGCGAGTGTGCGATTTGAGCGGTGGCGAGCGCAGCCGGATCGCACTCGCGCAGCTTACACTATCGTCCAGCAACCTGCTGATTCTGGACGAGCCAACCAATCACCTGGATATCGACGCCCGCGAGGCGTTGGAGGCGGTGCTAAAGGAATACAACGGCAGCATACTCTTCGTATCCCATGACCGCTATTTCATCGATGCACTGGCCGACAAGCTCTGGATCATTAGCGATGGTGGCATGAGCGAATATCTTGGGAACTACAGCGACTACGGGGCTAAGCTGGAGAGGGAAAGACAGGCGGCCAGGAATGGGCGAATGAAGCCAGGTGTTCGACGGACATCAAGAAGGGAGGCAGCTTCCTCGCCGAAGAATGGCCGGCCATCGTCCAACGAGAAACGGAACCGCAATCGCTTGGCGGAACTGGAGGCCGAACTTGGGCGCCTGGAGCAGGAGATCGTGCAGATCAAAGACGAGTTGGAAGCTGCCAGCGCCGCCCAGGACGTGGCCAGGGTAACCGCTCTGGGGAGCCGGTACGTCGAGCTAGAACTGCAATACAACCGCCGTTACGACGATTGGGCGCAATTGGTACCGGTGGACAAATAGTGAAGAATGCACGTACGCATCCCACAAGGCAAAAACCTCTTTAGCTAGAACCCTTGCCGGCGTGGCGGAAACGCACCATTGGGTGTTGGTGCCTTCTTGCAACCGGAAATGGCTACTTCCATGGCCTGCAATATGACCACTTCTCGCGATGACTCCTGGCGTCTTCGGCCCTAGAATTGGTAATAGGTATTCTACCATGAACAACAAGATCCGGACCCTAATCGCTGAGGACTACCCCCTTTTCCGGAATATCTTGCGCCAGTCTCTGGCGGTAGACCCCCTGGTGGAGCTGGTGTGGGAGGCGCTGGATGGGCAGGAGGCGGTGGAAAAGACCCAGGCCCTCAAGCCGGACGTAGTGCTTATGGACGTGAGCCTTCCCCTCCTGGGCGGACTGGACGCCACCCGGGTCATCAGGCGAGAGGAACCCTGGATAAAGATTGTGCTGCTGCTTGAGGAGGACAATCGGGAGTACCGGGAGGCAGCCCAAGCTTCCGGGGCTCACGCCTCACTGGCCAAGGTGGACATGGCCAGGAGCGTATTGAACCTGGTTAGGAGCCTGTAGGGGCGAGTCATGAATCGCCCCTACCCTATGAAGCCATCCCGCTTGTGCGGGTGAAAGATAGAAAGGAGAAGCTGGATGAAAAAGGGAACGCGGTGGCCGGTGCTTCTGGTCATCAGCCTCATCCTTATGGTGGGCCTGGCCCTGGTGCCCGTGGCAACGGCCTCTGCAGGGGTCAAGGTCACCGAGGTGAATGTGAAGGCCAGCCTCTTCGCCTGGGACCCGCCAGTCATCAAGGTCCATCAGGGCGACAAGGTGGTTTTGAACCTGACCTCCGTGGACATCGTTCACGGCATCTACGTGGACGGCTACGAGGAAAACTTTTTGATCACCCCAGGCAAGACGACGCGGGTGGAATTTGTGGCCGATAAGACCGGCAAGTTCAAATTCCGATGCTCCTTCACCTGCGGGAACATGCACCCCTTCATGATCGGTGAGATGGTAGTAGAGGACAATAACAACTACATGGGGGCCATCGGCTTGTCTGTCGTGGCGGCTGTCGGCGCCCTGGGCTATGTCTGGACCCGGAAGGAGGAGTCGCTGTGAGCGCTACGGACATCAGGACCCCCAACGAACAAGCGGTAGAGCCGGCCTTTAAACCGGCATCGCCGTATTTTCGCTACGATCTGCTGCAGATACCGCTGCTGAACGCCATTGTTCGGCACCGGGCCTTCCAGTTCAGCCTACTTCTGGTTAACCTGTTCTTCTTCGCCCTGGTGATCATGACCGGCCTGTTCGGCACCCCGGTCGGCAACCACAACCTTTCGATCATCTTTGTCTGGATCGTATGGTGGGCGCTGTTAATCATAGTCCTGATCCCCTTTGCCGGCCGGCTTTGGTGCACGATGTGCCCCATACCTGCACCTGGGGAATGGATTCAGAGGAGGCTCTCGTTCATCCGCCGGTCGAATGGCACCCCCTTCACCAAGGGTAAGGAGTGGCCCTCTGCGCTACGCAATATCTGGATCCAGAACTTCGCTTTCCTGGGCGTGGCCATGTTCAGCGCCATCATCCTGACCCTGCCGGTGGCCACCGGAGTGCTCTTGAGTCTCTTCATCGCTCTGGCCATCGTACTTTCCCTGGTCTATAAGCGCAGGGTCTTTTGCCGCTACGTGTGCCCGGTGGGTGGGTTCATCGGTCTCTACTCCATGGTGGCCCCGATCGAGGTTAGGGTGAAGAACCCTGAGACCTGTCAGAGACACTGCGGCAAGCAGTGCATCCGGGGCTCGGAGAAGGGATATGGATGCCCCTGGATGGAGTATCCCGGCACCCTGGAGCGCAACGCCTATTGCGGCATGTGCACCGAATGCATTAAGACCTGCCCGGTGAACAATGTGGCACTGAACATACGCCCCTTCGGGCAGGACCTGCTTGTCCCGAAGCGTCACCTGGACGAAGGGTATAAGGGGCTTATCATGCTGGCGGCGGCGGTCGTCTACTCGGCAGTCATGCTAGGTCCTTGGGGTTGGATCAAGGAAGCCGCCAACATGACTACCCCGTCCCATTATCTGATGTACGCCGGTTCCCTGATAACCACGGCTCTGCTCCTGGTGCCGGGTCTCTTCCTGGGCTTTACCTGGGCCGCCAAGCTCCTTTCCGGCGTCAAGGATGTATCGCTGAAGCGCCTGTTTACCGGCTACTCGTATGCCCTGGTGCCCATGGGCCTGATGGGGTGGATAGCCTTCAGCTTCACCTTCGTGTTCATTAACGGGTCGTATGCCATCTCGGTCATCTCTGACCCCTTTGGCTGGGGCTGGGATCTCTTTGGCACCAAGCACTTCCTGTGGACGCCGGTCTTCTCCCGGTGGGTGCCCTTTGTACAGATCCCGTCCTTGCTTCTGGGCTTGGTGACGTCGATCATCCTGGCGGACAAGATTTCGAGGGAGTACTTCACGGACCGGTGGGCCGCCCAGAAGAGCCTGATTCCCATCGCACTCTTCTTGTTGGGGACCACCTTCGCCTTCCTGCGTCTTTACATGGGTTAACCGGAGGAGATAGATTATGGATATGCGTAAATGGGAGATTCTGGGTATCATAGGGGTCCTGGGGGTCTTGGTAGGCCTTCCGGCAGCGGTCTTCGGGTATCAGGGATACCGGGAGGCGCAGGAAGGACACAACCTGGCGGCCCGCCCCCCCAGCGTGGTGGTGCCTTCGGGCAATGCGGTAAGCGGCCGGCAGGTCTATTTGAGCAAGTGCGGAGCCTGCCACGGCCAGTCCGGCGAGGGGTCCGTGGCCGGGCCGGATGTCCGAGACATGAGCGTTGGAGCGCAGTTCGTCTACACCTGGATTCTGGACCCCAGTGGGGTAACCCCCGTGGCTACCATGCCGAAGATTCCGTTGACTGAAAAAGAGGCGGCGGACGTCACATCCTACATCATGGGCCTTAGAGAGGGTAAGACCCTGGCCGATGTCGCCCCGCCGGCAAAGCAGGAGGTAGCCCCCACCGGAGGGGCGGCATCCGGCGATAAGGCGGCCCAGGCGGGCGGCGCGTCCACCGGGGGCGGCGATGCCGGCAAAGGGAAGGCTGTCTTCACCAGCAAGGGCTGCAGCGCCTGCCACGGACCTGGAGGCGAGGGAACGGCGGCGGGCCCCAGCCTAAAGGGATTCCCAATCGACAAGGTAAATGCCCAGGTCAGGACTCCAAAAGGCAAGATGCCGCCCTTCGCGCCGGGTCAGGTCAGCGACAGCGAGCTGGTGGATCTGATAGCCTTCCTGGGGACACTGAAGTAGTCTTGGAAAAGGGATATTGGAAGAGGGATAGGCGGGCCTGGAAAGCCCCGCCTATCCAGATGAAGTAGACCAGAGTTCCGTGAAGATAACCCCGGCCTGAAGCCGAAAAAATAGGAGGCAGTAAATGGCAGCCATCAACATAGCAGAGAGACCGGCGAGGATCCTGGTAGCGGCGTTCCGAGAAGCGGGCCACGTTCGCCGGACTCTCGAGACGCTCCAGAGCCGAGGCTTTGACCCAGATTTCCTGGGGGCCATAATCAAGGATGATGGGGAACACGCCAGTCTTCTAAGCGTTCGGGTGTTCCAGGGTAAACAGCAGGAAGTCGCCGATCTTCTCCGACAGTGTGGCGCCATAGAGGTAGGAGAGCCGGCGGACCTGGGAGCTAAATACGGAAGGGCTCCTCATCCCGGGGCTGTCGAGGACAAGGACCTGAAAATGCCCCTGGGCCGGGAATACCCGGCGACGCTTTGGCCCCCGGCCTTTTCTGGCTACCGGGTCAGGCACCGGGTCCTGGACCCCAAGGACCGGGTATGGTCCTTTGACGAGGTGGAGCTGGGGTATACTCTTCGGGAGGCCATGGAGGAGGCCAATCGGTGCCTTCGGTGCCCGGAGCCTTCCTGTGTGCAGGGATGTCCGGTCCACAATCGCATTCCGGATTTCATCGTGGCCCTGCTGGAAGGCGACTTCGCTAAGGGAACCAATATCCTGCGTCAGACGACCAATCTCCCGTCGGTGTGCGGCCGGGTCTGTGACAAAGCTCGCCAGTGTGAAGGGGCTTGCGTTCTGGCCCGAGAAGGAGGCGATGCGGTAGCCATTGGCAACCTGGAGAGGTTCCTGGGCGACTGGGAAGTCCAGGAAGGACTGGTCCAGAGGCGGGGCAAGACCCGCCTGCCGTCCACGGGGAAGAAAGTGGCAGTGGTAGGGTCGGGCCCCAGCGGCCTGGCGGCGGCGGCGGACCTGGCTTCTCTGGGCCATCAGGTGACCGTCTTCGAGTCTCTGCCAGTTGTGGGGGGAGCGCTGGCCTGGGGGATACCGGCCTTCCGTCTGCCTCCAAGCATTGTGGAGGCGGAGGTCGGCCGGCTGGCGGCGCTTGGTGTAGACTTCAAGACCGGCGTGAAGGTTGGCGTCGATACCACTGTGGATGACCTCTTCTCCCAAGGCTTCAAAGCCGTTTTCATCGGGGCGGGCGCCACTGTTTCCACGAGCATGGGGATTCCGGGAGAGGACCTGAAGGGCGTTTACACTGCTACGGAGTTCCTGAGCCGTGCCAAGCTCTCCCGCCTGGGCGCGAGCGAATATGCTTCACCAGCGGTAGGGGAGAGGCTCGCGGTTATCGGTGCTGGAAACACGGCCATGGACGTGGCCCAAACCGCGCTCCGCCTGCGTGATGCCCTGGAGCTGCCCGAATTTGCGGACGGGCATACCACAATGGACGTGGCCGAGACGGCCCTCCGCCTCGGTTTCCGGCAGGTGACGGTGGTATACCGGCGTTCTGAGGCTGAGATGCCGGCTCGCAAAGAAGAGGTGGAGAGCGCCAAGGAAGAAGGGACTCGGTTCCGCTTCCTGACTGCACCGGTGCGCTTCATTGGCGATGAGAAGGGAAGGGTGGTGGCCATGGAGTGCATCGAGATGGAGCTTGGCAGGCCCGATAGCAGGGGACGGCGGGAGCCCGTGCCCAAGCCCGGCACGGAGTTTAACCAGGAAGTGGACACTGTGATCTTGGCCCTGGGCTACCGGCCAGAGCCCATTCTGGCCCAGACTACCCGCGGCCTGCAGGCCCAAAAGGGCGCCCAGCTTACCGCTGATGCCCGGACCGGGCGAAGTAGCCGGGAAGGGGTCTGGTGTGGTGGTGATATCGTGAGCGGCGCAGATACGGTGGTACGGGCTATGGGCGCCGGTAAGAGGGCGGCCGGAGATATTAATCAGTATCTGAATAGCCGGTAACTGGGTTGCGTGGGGCGAGGCAGGCCTCGCCCCTATGATCTTATTTGGGTGTGCCGGCATCGGAGTTCGCCGCAGTTTGGCGACTCCGGTCCCGGGCTAGTGTGCCCTGACAGGAGGTGCGACGATGGCTCGGGTCATGTTGTTAATGGTGGCCTTGTTGTTGGTGGGTCTACCCGTCCTAGCGAGCGCGTGCGAACCGGCGCAGAAGAGCTCCGCTTTTTCTGGACTTTATCCGGTCACCAAAGAGTATCAGATAGAGGCCCGGCAGTTCGGATTCACTCCCAACGAGATACGGGTGCCCGCTGGCACGCGGATCCGGCTGGTAGTAACGAGCGCTGACGTTGACCACCGGCTGGCCGTGGTCGGAATGAGTGCCGATAGGGAGAACATCCAGGGCCGCAGGCAGACCCTGGAGATGGTGGCCTGGCCTTCCGGCACGTACGAAATTGCCTGCGCGGTGGTGTGCGGGACAGGCCATGATCGAATGAAGGGCACTCTAGTAGTCGAGTAAACTTCACTGCAGAGGAAGCACACCGATCCTCTGGACGGCATCCGGGCAGACGCCTCCGACGACATATCTCGCTGGTTTGACAAAACCCGCAGGAGCGGGTATATTGGCACCTAGTGTTAGACTACAGAGGTTTTGCGGTCATTGCGAGGCCGGGGTTTGGTGCCAGCGTGGCCCGGAGCTTGCAGGCCGAAGCAATCTCATAGCGGCACTCTGAGATTGCTTCGCTATCGATCGCAATGACTCCACTGGCTGCCGGAGCTTCATGCCCCCGTGCTTTAGCCTGGGGTGGAACGCCATACCCCAGGCCAAAGCACGGGGGCATACGGTGGATATTTTCATCCGCAGTGGTGACCCGGACGGGCTCATGGATTGTTCGCAATGACTCCACTCATCTTCACTGTGACCAAGTACTAGTGGTCTGTTACAGGGCTTCTGACATGACCACCGCTGTAGGGGCGCACAGCCGTAGGGGCGCTGTGCGCCCCTACAAGGCCATCACATCCTGAGTAACAGAGCACTAGTTTGAGAACGGTATGGAGATAAGGGATTACTGGCAGGTCATCACCAAGCGGTGGTGGGTCTTCCTCATCTGTATTGTCGTAGCCAGCGGCGCCGCCTACGGGTTCACCCGGGGCCAGCAGCCCATCTACCGTTCTTCGGCCAAGGTCTACGTTTCTCCCGCACGCCCGGACCTGGGCCTGACGCTGGTCATCAAGGACATCATCCGGCAGTACAGCCAGCAGATAACCAGTGACATGTTCCTGAGGCAGGTTATCGAGGAGCTGAGGCTAGACCGGTCTCCTGAAGTTTTGCGTAAAATGGTGACCGTTGCGGGCACGGCGGATAACCTGGCTATCCAGTTGGAGGTGGACGATCCCGATCCCAAGACGGCGCAGCTCACCGCCAGAGCCTTGGCTACGGCCTTCCTGGACAATCACCGCATAGAGATGGCGAATGTGGACCCCAGGGACCGGATAGCTCTCAAGATCCTGGATGAAACTCAACCCGGGGTCTTGAACCGGCCCCAGACTCGGGTGAACGTGATGGCTGGAGCCGTCTTTGGGCTTCTTCTGGGAGCCATTGTCGCCTTCTTATTGGAGTACACGGACGACACCATCAAGACAGCCGAGGACGTGGAGAGGCATATCGCCTTGCCGGCGGTGGGCGCCATTCCGTGGCTGAACCCCGGTCAATCTCGCAACGCCACAGCGGTAGAGCCTGGTTTCCTGTCCAGACTCAACGTTTTCCGGCGCTAGATAGGAGATCACATGTCCAAGAACTCAGTAAGCGGGCCGGAAAAGCTTATAACCAGGTCTAATCCCCGGTCGCCGGTGGCGGAGGCCTACCGGCAGCTCCGCACCAACATTCAGTTTTCCAGCCCAGACCGGCCCCTGAAGACCCTCCTGGTCACGAGTACGCACCCCGAGGAGGGAAAGAGCACCATTCTGGCGAACCTGGCTACGACCTTCGCCCAGACGGGCAACAGGGTGATCCTGGTGGACTGCGACCTTCGCCGCCCGTCTCTCCACCGTATCTTCGGAGTACGCAATAGCCTCGGACTCACCAGCGCCATCCTGGACCCCGGGATAAAAGAATTCCCTTTCGTGGACGGTGGAGTGCCGAACTTGCGCTTGCTGTGCAGCGGGCCATTGCCTCCAAATCCCTCAGAGCTTCTGGGGTCTCGTAGGATGTCTGAGATCGTCGAGCAGCTTACAGCAGATGCTGATTATGTGCTTTTCGATTCCCCGCCGGTAGTTGTAGTCACGGATGCGGCGATACTGGCCTCTAAGGTGGATGGGGTCATGCTAGTGGTTTACGCCGGCCGGACGCGACGAGAGCTGGCAAAGAAGGCTAAGGCTTTGCTGGATAAGGTCAATGCCAACCTCCTGGGGGTCATCCTCAATAACGTCAAGTACGACGCCAGTCTTCACAAGTATTACGCCGAGCAGTAAGATCACCTTATCACCTAACTCACTTGACGACGAATCACCGAATGACCTAATGACTTATCGATCTTTGCATGGAGGACCAAAGAGGCTGCACAGAGATGTATGGCGGGTTCTGACGCGTGCGGTCCCGCCACAATAGGCTTGAGCTTGGAGCGGACCCGCCCTGGGCTAAAGCCATGGGCTAGGAAGCCAAAGCCCACTAATGGGGCTGATCAGGAGCAATAGCAAAATATGAATGGGTACCAGGAGGGCGGCCAGGAGGTTCATGACCTCCACTCCGTCATACAGTAGCCCAAAGACCTTCGTCCCTCATCCGGTAGAGGCTGTAATAACCGGGCCGGGTGTCGACCGGATGCTGGAAACAAGGAACGGCTGCGGAAGACCGTCTGTAGCCCCCTTTAGTGGGCTTTGCTACCTCGGCCCATGGCTTATGGGCATGCACTAAATATTGTGCCACGACCGGCCGAATAAATTCGGCGTTGGGCTAAACGTAACGCCGAATTTATTCGGCAGACTGGTTTGCTTATGCCCTCCCTGTGGCAGTCAATTCTAGACTTGCTCTTTCCCCCTCAGTGTGTGGGTTGCGGAAGGCCGGGGACGCTCCTCTGCCCCTCCTGCCTGCGAACTGCTCCTCGAGTAGAGCCTCCCTTCTGCCACAAGTGCGGGAAGCCCCTGGGACCGGGCCTGGCTGGCAAGCGCTCATATGGAGCCCATTTTTGTCCCTTCTGTATAGACTTACCCCCGGACATTGACGGCATTCGGTCGCCCTACCTGCTAGCTGGAGCCATCAGGCAGGCCATACATGCGTTCAAGTATGGCGGCCTTTCATCCCTGGCCCCTATTCTGGGACATCTTCTTGCCGAATATGTTAAAGGGCAGCGTCTGCCGGTTGAGGTAGTGTTGGCGGCGCCTCTCCACCCGGTCCGCCGCAAGGAGCGCGGGTATGACCAGGCGGAGCTTCTGGCCCGCTATCTGGCAAAAGAGCTAGGCCTGCCGCTTGGCAAGGGGTGGCTGGTCCGGAGCCGCCCTACTCCGCCCCAGGTGAAGACCGCCAGTGCGGTGGGGAGAAAGAAGAATGTGATGGGGGCCTTTGCTCCAGGACCCAGGCTGAGTCCTGGCAAGTCCGTTCTTCTGGTGGACGACGTCTGCACGACCGGCGCTACGCTGGAGTCCTGTGCCCAGGCGCTACGAGGGGCGGGCATCTCGGTAGTCTGGGGGGTCACGCTGGCCAGGGAGGCTTAGCGATAAACGATACTTGCTTTGGCTCAGGTCATGTTGTGCTTGGTTACCTCCAGGTAAGAGATCGGAGCTCGGGGACTGCCACTGAAATAGGATGAAAGAAAAATGAAAGGAATGCTAAAGGACTATTGACAAGTAGTATGATGTATAGTATGCTTACGCAAAGTTAACCCGGCGGTGTCCACCGGACTGTAAGGAATCTTCTAATCTGTTCCGTACCTGTTCCGCCGGCTGGTGCGAGATCCGCGAGCTTGAGACTTGGGCGAGGAGGAATGCATGGAAAACAGGCGAAGGCATAGTAGGAAAGAGAACGGCTTCACTTTGATAGAGATCCTGATAGTTCTGTCTGTGCTTGGCGTGCTGGCGGCCATAGTTATGCCGAATATGACGGGCTTCCTGGGGCGAGGGAAAGACCGGTCCTACGAAGCGGACCGCAGAGTCCTTCAGGCGTCGGTGGACTCGTACTATACGGACACGCTGAGCCGGAAAGGGACTCCCAAGTTCCCCACGGTTAACGGCACGGCGGGCAACGCCGGCACTAATACGTACGTAAATTTAACCCATCTCGTAAGCGGCAACTACCTGCGAGAAGTCCCGCAGTCGGCCAGTTCGGACAACCCTGGGGCTTCTGGGGGCAGCTACTCCTGGTACGTGGATGCCAACGCCGTGGTGCAGTCCGTTCCAGCGTATGTCACCGGGGTTTACCCGTAAACGCCGGTCTCCAACGAAGACATGACGAGAATAGCTTGGGAAGCGGGCCGACGAATCTCTAAGTAATTCGACCCTCCCGCCTGCTGAATAGGCAAAACACCCCACACTCAAAGTGTGGGGTGTTTTACTTTTTGCCTCTGGGGGGTTGGGGCGCGCCTCAGACCCCATGGCCGTACCCGATCGGGGCAGTTAGCATCTCTAGCTCCCGGATGGCGCGACTGTTAGCTTGGACTCGTACTAGCGGCGGCCGTGAAGCCCCCATGTATGCCCCCGTGTATGCGGTGTAGCGATTTACAGAACATGGACCTAAAGATTACTAATTCGCGACACAGAGCAACGGATATGTCTACGATCCTGGTATAAAGTTAGATTCAACAAACACATGACAGGCTTGTAATGTAATTGCAAGGGGCTTGTTGGAGACGATGAAAGAAGGGTGAAAGGAGGGGGCTGGCGAGCGAAGCGAAGTGAAGATTAGGCGGTGGGGGGATAGGGAAGGGAAGGAAGGCGAATGGCTGGCGCCGGGGCGCCGCAAGGGATTAATAGGGAGAAGAAGTTGTGAAAAGAGCAAGAAGTCTTAGGAGGGAAAAGGGATTTACGCTGATAGAGCTCATGGTGGTCATGGCCATCCTGGGGGTGCTGGCCACGATGGTCTTCCCCACGGTCACGGGTGTGAAGACCGGCGGTGAAGGTGCTGCCGGTAAGGGCGATGCCAAAGAGGTTGAGAACGCCGTCGGCAACTACAATACCTCCGATAGCGGGGCGAACCCGTGGCCGGAGTCCAGCATTACCTGCGGATCGGCAACCGAAGGGGGCGCGTAC